>Ga0209541_10001926_pt1 | contig 40254 bp, 41 predicted proteins | sample RifCSPlowO2_01_FD_184027 | JGI IMG/M metagenome (GOLD analysis project Ga0209541, IMG submission 184027) | Groundwater microbial communities from Rifle, Colorado - Rifle CSP2_plank lowO2_0.1 (SPAdes) (version 2) | ecosystem: Environmental > Aquatic > Deep subsurface > Groundwater | place...
CGAACCGCGTTTTGCTTTCGCAAAAGGTGGCGATTGAACCCAAAAAATCTTGGCAAATACTATACAATCTGCCTGCCGAGGCGCGAAGCGCCGAGGCAACAAACTCGCAACATACAATTTGGCTCCGCGGGTAGGATTCGAACCTACAACCCGGTGATTAACAGTCACCTGCTCTACCATTGAGCTACCGCGGAATATATATTTTTTTTAAAAAACCTTCCCTTACTCAATTTCTTCTTTTATTTTATCAAATTGGCCAGTCTGTTCTAAAAGTTTTCTCATCTTTTCAAGTATTCTTTCTTCTCTTTGTCGGATTGCCTCGCGGCTGACTTTAAACTTCTTCCCTATTTCCTTTAAAGTATGTTCTTCTGGATAATCAATACCAAATCTCATTCTTATTATTTCCATATCTTCATTGGATAAATTCAATTTTCTATCTGAACCCAATTCCGCGACCAATAATATTTTATCAATTATCTCTTTGGCCACTTCTTTTTCCTCAATCAATCGTTTTTCAGGGTCTTGAGCGTAAGAATGCTCTGTGTCAGCCAGTCCTTCCTCTAAAGACACCCCCCTTTCTCCTCGGCGTGTTTTTTGGCCCAAAGAAATTGGTTCTTTTAAAAGCGTAAAGTATTGGGGAATTTCCCTAATGCTTTCTTGGCTAATCTTGGTCTCGTAACTTTCTATAAGACTGTTATGTATTCTTTGAATTAATAATTTTTCTTCCTTTTCTGTTAATGATAATGAGTCCTCTATCTCTAATTCTTTTCTTAAATTTTTTTCTTCTTCTTTATAGATATTAAAAATAGGGAAAAGATAATGGGAAATTTTAATCAATCCCTGTTTTTCCGTAACAGTGGTTTTAATTTTATTCCTGATACATTTAGAGGCGTAAGAAGAAAACTTTACCCCTTCATTGATATCAAAATTTTTGGCTGCTGATATCAAAGCCATATTGCCCGTTTGTATTAAATCAAGCTGCTGTTCTTGATATTCTCTAAATTCTTTGTTTATAACCGACAACACCAATCTCAAGTTAGCGCAAACCAGTTTATTCACCGCCTCATTGCCCTGCTCAATAATTTCAGGATTCTGTTTCCCCTCTTCTTTCTCAATTTCTTCTCTGACCGCCTTAATCTTTTCCCCTAATGACTTTTCTTCTGCCTGGGTTAATAAAGGAAATTCACCGATCTCCCGCCGGTATAAAAAATAGATTCTTTCTTTTAACAAAGGGAATAATTCCGATGTTTTATCCGGCTTCTCTTCATTCGGTTTTCGGGGTGTGGATTCAAAAGAATTTTTAATTTTTTCAGGCATAGAGTTTTTGGTGTTTACTTATTTACTTTCAATCATACTAAATTTATTTAAAAAAACAAGTCCCGGCTTAAAAATCCAGCAATGCTTTTAGGGTTTGTTCGGCGCATCTTGGCCAGGAGAATCTTTGGGCCTGCTTTAATCCTTTTTCAATCAAGTCCTGACGCAATGACTGGTCAGTCAGTCCCCGATAAATAGCCCGGGCAATTTCATCAATATTTTCTGGATCTTTTACGAACATAACCGAATCCCCTGCCACTTCCGGAATAGAGGTCGTGGGACTGGTAATAACCGGCGCAGCGCAAGCCATTGCCTCTAAAATCGGCAGGCCAAATCCTTCGTAATTTGAAAGCCAGACCAATAAATCAGCCGCGTTATAAAGAAGGGGTAAATCCTCGTTGCTTGAGTAATCTTTTCTTAAAATTGCCTGACGATTGAGATTTTGATTAACTTCTTCAATTAATCCATCTATATCTATAAAGGGCGAAGTGTGATTGGCGCCAATGATTAAAAATTGATAATTGGGCAATTGATTGGCTGTTTTTTCAAAAGCCAAAATTACTTCTTTTAAATGACGGCGGTTAAAAATTGAGCCGATAAAGAAAATAAACTTGTCTTTGATTTGGTATTTTTCTTTTATTTGATCAATCTGTTCTTGATTGTTGATTTGTTTAAAACACTCATCCGCGGCCAAGGGAATGGTAAAAACTTTTTCCGGACTTACCTGATAATATTTTAAAATCTCGTTTTTGCTGAACTGCGAACAAGTAAAAATAATTTGGGCTTTTTTAGCGGAAATCTTAGAAACTTTTCTAAGTAATATCCTATCTAAAAAACTTGGCCAATTATAAGGCTCTGGCCGGGCTTCGTAAATAATATCATGAAGACTTAAAGCGATTTTCCTTTTATAAGCAACAGGAGCAATATAGCCCGGGCAGAATAAAATATCTATTTTATCTTTTTTAGCCGCTTTTGGTAAAAGATAATGCGTAAAAAGGGCGTTGCTTTGCCAGCTAAAAGGAGCTTGAAGAATTTTTTTGCTAAATATAGAATCTGATAAATTTAGGTCATCGGGAATTTCTTTTTTAAAGTACAGGATAAATTTTAGGCCCGCCTTGTTGCGAGGCAGGTCCTCGGGCAAGTCAAACTTACTCCACTCTTTAAGTAGATTAATAAGAACGCGGCCTACGCCGGTGCGCCGGCCTTCTAAATTATGCGCGTCTATGCCGATAGTCATTTTAAAATTTTTCCCCGCCTTCCTAAATAAAAATCTTTTATCCCCAATAAGATTGCTCTTGCCCAAGTTCTTTTTTTTGGAAAAAAAATCAATTTAATAAATTGTTTTTTAATCCGCCATAAAGCGTCTAAATGAATAAATGGTTTAATGTACCAGGGAGCGAACTTTCTGGCAAAAATTAAACCGTTTCTCACATGATAATATATATAAGCGGAAGATTCTGCCCCGGCGCTCCTTGAAATCTTATGCCAAATTTTCGCTGACGGGACAAAAACGCACTCGTAACCGGCCTGCTTTGCTCTTAGCGACCAATCCGTATCCTCGTAGTATAAAAAATAATCTTCGGCTATCGGGCCGATTCTTTCCAAAACAGCTCTTTTAACCAAAACACAGCAGCCGGTCAGATGAGAAGTTATTTGAATTTTTGGAAAATCATATTGCCCTTTATCAATTTCGTTCCAGCCCCTTAAAGCTCCTTTATTGTAAAGCCAGTTGAGCTTGCCGCCCGCGGACCAGATTCTTTCTTGCCCATAAAAATAAATTTTTGGTCCGGCTAAACCAATTTTTTTATCGCTTTCAGCCGTTTCAATCAGCTTATTTAAAAAATCAGGCGCTGTAATCGTATCGTCGTTTAAAAGCAAAACATAATCCGCGCCCTGTTCTAAAGCGTATTTAATCCCCACATTATTTCCGCCCGCAAATCCCAAATTCTCCTGATTATATATAACTTTTAATTTTTCGTTTTTAACTTTTAATTTTATTTTTGATCCATTATCAACCACTACTACCTGATAATTCGGGTAGTCAATTTTTTGAAGCGATTGAAGACACTCCAAAGTGTCTGAAAGATTATTCCAATGAAGAATAATAATAAAAACCTTGGGCATAATTTATTTTACCACAATCATCACCTTTTTAATCTCTTCAAGCGGCTCATGAAAACCGGTTTTATAATCCTTTAAAGCCGCTTCTAAAATACTTTCCGAATAGCGGTATTTTTCGCCGCGCTTGGTGCCCGAGTCATTGGTGATAAATTCTTTTGTTTGAGTATCATAGCCGATAATCACCAGCATATGCTCAATGGGGCCGGGCGGCGTATAAAATGGGTTATTCATTTTTTGGCCGTTAACCGGTACAATAACCAAGTTTCCTTCTGTTAATTCTGTTTTAATGTCGCTGGCGCTGATATTTTCCATTACTTCTATATTATCATAATCAAAATAATCTCTTATTAATTGAGCCGTGTCAGCCGCTGACCGGTCGTGAAAATCGCCGTAAGTTTTTAATTCAAAATCCGATATGGCCTTTATTTCTTTTTCCGCCTCTTCTTTGGTCAGCGTCTCTCCCCTAACCCAACTCATCGCCATTAAAATTGACGCTTCTTCGCAAGCGTTCTGGAAAATAATATCCTGCCAATTACCAGAGGGAGCTTGGGAAGTAAAAGGAACTTCTAATAGGATATTTTGAATTGGCGGATTATCCGGTAAGTTTTCTTTTTCTTCGGTAATCGGCAATATTGGATTTTCAATCGCCTCGGTTTCGCTCATGATATCAGAAACCAAGGGTTGATACTGATTTTCTATTTCAGAAAACTTATCTGTATTTTGTATTTCTAATTGAGGGTTATTAAATTTATCCGGAAATAAAATAAATATAATAATCATTCCCCCGACAAAAACAGAAAAAAGAATAAGAAAAATTTTATAAAATCTAAAAAACATAAAATATTTTTATTTATTTCTCTCTTTTCTGACAAAAAGAAAAGTGCCTAAAAAGAGAAACAGAAAAAAGAGCGCCGCGGTGATAAAAAGACTGACGGCCGGATGAAAAACAACTACCTGGGAAAAAACAGGACTCTTGGCATAGTAAGCGCCACGGACCAAATCAACCGCGTAAGTGAGCGGCGTAAGCCGCGAAAAAAAAGCAAGAATCGGCGGCAAGCCAATAAGCGGATTAAAAACGCCTGAGAGAAAAATCTGCGGGAACAAAACAAAAGGAAATATTTGAGCCACGGTTCTCTGTGAACTGATATTTGAAAGAACCAGTATGCCAAAAGCCCCGCCTAAAAAACAGGCGGCCAAACCGGCCGGAATAAGAAAAGCGATTTGCGTCAAAGTCAGCGGCACGCCGATAATAAAACCGAAAATTAAAACTCCGAAGCCCGCGACATAAGCCACCAGAGTCTCGCCGAATATTTTACCGAGAATAATGGAATAGCGGGAAATCGGCGAGATAAAAAGCTCCTGACTGAAATCGTTTTCCCGGTCCTGAACCAGGGAAATAACCCCGGCCGCGCTTGATTGAAAAAGCGCCTGGGCAAAAACGCCGGTAAAAATAAAAGTCAGAAAATTAAAACCTAAATTCTCTCCGATGGTCGCGTTTAAACTGCTTCCCAAAATTCCGATAAAAAGAAACGGGAACACAAAGCCGGATAAAACGCGCGCCCGGTCGCGGAGCAGTTTTATTAAATCGCGAAAAGCAATGGTAAAAATAGCGTTAATTTCCTTAGTTATCATGGTTTTTTATAATTTCAAGATAGGCCTCTTCAAGGGTAGGCGTCTGAATTTTTAAATCTTTTTTTATTTCCTCCGGCGTCCCGTAGGAAATCAGTTTTCCCTTATTAATAATGGCGATATGGTCCGCTGATTCCGCTTCTTCCAGATAATGGGTAGTGAGAAAAATTGTCGTGCTTTCTTTTCGCCGCACATTTTGAAGATATTCCCAAACATTTCTCCGGCTCGCCGGGTCAAGACCGGTAGTCGGCTCATCAAGAAAAAGAACGCGCGGGTTGTGCATCAACCCCCGGATAATTTCAAGTTTTCGCTTCATGCCGCCGGAAAAAGTAATGATGGGTTGAAATATCTCCTGGCGGATGCCCATAAGCTCGGCCAGCTCAAAAACTTTTTCTTTATAACTGTTTGACATCAGGGAAAAAATCGGCCGAAAAGGATAAAGGCCGTATAAGCTCGCGTGAAATCTCACATTTTCTTCAGCGGTCAGATTTCTATCTAAGCTGGGATTTTGAAAAATTACCCCAATGCGCTGGCGCACTTCCCCGGCTTGTTTTTCAATGTCAAAGCCACAAAGACGCGCCTGGCCAGATGTTTTTATCAAAGTAGTATTGAGAATAGAAATGGTGGTAGTTTTACCAGCCCCGTTCGGCCCGAGCAAAGCAAAAAACTCCCCTTCTCCCACAGAAAAAGAAATATCATCTACGGCGTTTATTTTAGACTTTCTGTATCTTTTAACAAGGTTTTTTACTTCAATAATCGGCGGCATAAAAATAATTTATATTCCGCACCAATTTTAGCATAAATATGGCTCAAACGGCAAAAGGATAGTATAATAAATAAGATTTAGCGGAATAATTTTTATGGATTTTTTTAAAAAACGGATTTTACTTTTTATCGTATTTATTACCGGCGCTTCGGTTTTAATAATTGAAGTCTTGGCTACGCGAATTCTTGCCGTTTATTACGGCAATACGATTTATACGATTTCCAGCGTTATTGGTATAATTCTCGCGGCCCCCTTATTTCGTCAATTATTCTTTTTTTCTGCCAAGTTTTTTACTCTGGACAATTTCGCCATTCGCCATTAAATTACAAAATCTTTATCTGCCGAATGAGGGCATAGGAACAATAACGGGAAAAGTTTTCTTTTGGTCTACTTTCGGGAGCATATTTGGCAGTTTATCAGCGGGATTTATTCTTATTCCCCGTCTCGGACTTAATCAGATTATTATTACCATCGGATTTACCCTTACCATTGTGGGACTCACGGCGCTTGTAAAAATAGGGTTAGAGAAAAAAATAATAAAAAAAATTATTTTAATAATAATTGCCGGCGCTCTAATGATTATACGAAATATTACGCCCTTTACGAAATTTTTAAACCGGAAATAAAAGAAGCGCTCTTTATTGGGGGTGGTCCGTATTCAATGCCTAAAGCGCTCTTTATTGATTTGCCGGATGTTAATATTGACGTATCGGAAATTGAGCCATCGCTCTTTGAGCTGGGAAAAAAATATTTTAGAGTTCCGAATAATCCAAGATTAAAGAATTATACAAAAGACGGCCGCCGCCTGCTCTACGAAACAAACAAAAAATATGATTTAATCTTCAGCGATGTTTATTTTTCTTTATTTTCCGTGCCAACGCATTTTACCACCGAGGAATTTTTCCAAATCGCACGAGATAAATTAAGCCCTGACGGTATTTTTATCGCTAATTTTATCGGCGATCTTTTGCCCCAGCCGCCTTCTTTTATATTTTCAGAAATTAAAACATTTAAGTCTGTTTTTCCCAATAGTTATTATTTTGCCGTTAGGTCTCCGGACTCCTTAGACTCGCAAAATATTATTTTTGTCGGCTTAAGCGGCGATAAAAAAATAGACTTTAACGCGCCGGAAATTAAAGAAAATAAAAATCAGGTTATTCGCGATCTAAATAAAAAATTAATTATTTTGGACAACTTTGATTTTTCTTCTTATCTAAAACTAACTGACAACTTTTCTCCGGTTGATTTTTTAATAGCCAAAGTCCTCAAAAGAAATTTTTAATCTTTAATAATCTCAATGTCTTCTATAATAATATCCTTTATGGGATGGTCGCCGCGGGATTTGTCCGTTTCTTCACTTCCAATCTTTAAAACAACATCCATACCTTCAATAACTTTGCCTAAAACCGTGTGCTTGCCGTCCAGCCAGGGAGCCGCCTCGGCGGTCAGAATAAAAAATTGACTGCCGTTCGTATTTGGGCCGGCATTGGCCATAGCCAAAGTCCCTTTTACGATTTTACGCTGATTTATTTCGTCATTAAAACCGTATCCCGGCCCGCCAGTGCCATCGTCAGACCAATCATCGTCTTTGCTGTTGGGGTCGCCTGACTGAATCATAAAATCCTTGATAACCCGATGAAATTTAACGCCGTCATAAAAATCAGATTCTGATAATTTTATAAAATTCTCCACTGTCTTTGGCGCCTCGGATGGAAAAAGCTCCAATTTAATATCGCCCAAATTGGTCTTTATAAGGGCAAATATGTTTTGTGTTTTTTCTTCCCTCTCCCTGTCTTTTGTCCATAAATAATATCCGCCAACAAGAATTAAAACAATAACAGCGATAATAATTAATCTGTTTTTCATAATTTAAAAGATAAGTTTTGATGTCAAAGAAGTTCGTCTAAGAACTTATAAATCAAAGCTAATCTTTTGTTTTTCTCTTGTTTGGGCCGGCGAATAATAAAAACTCCGCTTGATTTCTTTTTTCAAAACAAAACCGGTCTCTTTAATAACCTCTTTCGCCCAAATGTCTAAATGAGTTTTATTCATAAGCAGTTAACAGACTATTGACTTTCCAGTTGCCTAATTTTATCATAAAGAAACAAAAAAGGGAATAAGCTCTTTTACAAAAAATATAACACTGATCAATCAAATTAATATATTTTGGAGGCAGAATAAAATGAAAAATCTATTTATTAGAAAACCAGATGACATGCATATTCATTTAAGACGGGGTGAAGTGCTGACTAATGTCTTGCTATTTACATCAAATATTTTTACTAGAGCGGTCGTTATGGGAAACCTGCAAAAACCAATAATAACCGCTAAGAATGTCATATCCTACAGAATGGAAATTTTAAAGCAAGCGCCAAAATTTAAACCAATTATGTCAATAATGCTGGTAAATAGCACTACGGCTGAAATTGTGAAAAACGCCTATTTAGCCGGGGCAAAAGCATTAAAGCTCATACCCGAAAATACCTCAATAAATTCTACCGACGGTGTATCTTTAATAGATTTAGAAAAATTTTATCCAGTCCTTAAAACCGCCCAAGAATTAGGAATGATTTTTTCCGGACATTGGGAATTAAATAGACATCCACTTAAAGAATTTATTCCTGAATTAAAAAGAGAAGTTGCTGCTATCTCTTATCTTGAAAAACTTATTCACGATATTCCGGGATTAAAAATTGTAGTTGAACATATCAGCACAAAAGAAATGATTGAATTTATTAAACGAGCTCCCAAGAATGTTGCCGCCACCCTAACTGCCCATCACGCTGTATTAACTATTGATGATGTAATGGACAAAAACGGGAAAATAGTTAACCCGTATAATTATTGTAAACCGGTCCCAAAATCAGATAATGATAGAAAAGCGGTAATAGAAGCAATGACAAGCGGGAATCCAAAATTCTTCTTTGGCTCTGATAGCGCCCCTCATTTAATAGTTAAAAAAGAGTCTCTTAAACCACCTCCCGGTATCTTCTCCGCCCCGGTTGCTCTGCCGCTTCTCTGCCAAATATTTAAAACAAATAAAGCTTTGGATAAATTAGAAAAATTTGCTTCTGAATTCGGCGCTAAATTCTATGGATTAGAATTAAATAAAGAAAAAATTGAAATTACGCGCAGGGAATGGATTGTTCCCTCTCAACATGCTGACATAAGAATATTTATGGGAGGTGAAAAATTATCTTGGTCTGTGGTGTAAGACCACAAAATAAAAGACTTAAACTTAATAAGCCCACCTTGGTGGGCTTATTTTTCAAAGACTTTTTACTTGCTTTTGCCGACTCTTACTTTTTGTCTTTCAGTGGTTTTTTTGCTTTTGGCAACATATTTCTTTGTCACAAATCTTCCGCTTATTGAGCTTCTGTAAACATTCTTTGTTTTAATTTTTACCACAATTTTTATAATGTATTAAAAATTTCTTATTTATCAACTAAATCACAAACACTTCGGCTAAAACTTATCAACCTAATATCTTTAAAAAGATATTTTAATTTTAGCGAAGTTTAGATTAGTTTATTTTTGTTTCGCATTTTTAGTAAATTTTATCAGAAACAAACTCAAAATAAAAAGCGCCGTTGAGGTAACGGCGGATATCATGCAATAAAAACAAATCGCTTCTATGACAAATAACTGAACATAGACAAACCAGATGGAGGCCAGAAATCCCGCGCTTGGAAATATTTTAAGAATATTTAGAGCTGTTTTATTTTTCGCGTCAAAATAAAAAATAGCCGTTAAAACAATTAAAAGATAATAAATCGCGCCAAACATGGCAACCGGCAGACCGAAAACCTCTGAATATTTGCTGGTCGTCACCTTATCGCATCCTTCAAAAATATAACAGGGCAGAATACCTTGGTTATAATGTTCTATGGTCAGATAAGCCGCGTCTAAAAAACCGATAAAACCAAAAACGATGAACGCGGCTAAAATCCACTTAATTTTTTTATCCATTGACTGATTTGATAAAATTTACAAATTCGTCATAGCTTCGCGGCTGTATTTTCTCACCATTTAAAAAGAATGTCGGAGTAGCGTTTACTTTATTGGTCAGTCCGCTCGTATAATCCTTTTGAACTTTATCTTTTACGGCTTGGGAATCGCGGTCTTGATTAAATTGTTCAATATTAAGCTCAAGCGATTGAGCGTACTCTTTAAATATATCTTTTGCGTTTTCCGCTTCCGCCCAGTCATCCTGACGCTCAAAAATTAGATCATGCATTTCCCAGAATTTCCCCTGTTTTCCCGCGGCCTCGGCCGCGTAGGCCGCTTGTTCGGCGTTTTTGTGTTGAGGAAGCGGAAAATGCCTGTAAGTAAATTGAAAACTGTTTCCCTTATCTTCAATAAGTTTTTTCACTAATGGATAATATACCGCGCAAGCCGGGCATTGAAAATCGCTGTACTCAACGAGTATTGTTTTTGCTTCCTTATTCCCCTTTATCCAATCAGAAGAAGAAATCGCGTCTATTATAGCCGCTGACTGATTATCAGAAGGTCTGGCTGACAACTTAATCAATCCAAGAACAGACGCGCTAATCGCGGCCATAACCAAAAACCACATAAGAATTCTTTTTGTCTTTTTTTTCTTTTGAGCGGAAATGACTTCTTCCGCCTTCTTCCCTTTATCAATATCGTATTTTTCTTTTTTGGTAAGATTTTGTTCTGGCATAGTTTAACTCCTACTAATTACTGCCATATTATAATATAAACCAAAAATTTTCAAGTCTTAAATTTTATAAGAAAATACCCTGGGCTATTTTCGGCCCAAGGCGATTTTTTGAAAGGTTTATTATCTCTTTTCTTTACTTCAAATTTCGTATTTTTATAAATAGATAAAATTTGATTATCTACGAAATCTTGTATATCTATCTGTTTTTTTGTCAGTTTCCTCATAAATTTATTTTATTAATAAAATCTTTGGGCCATTTCATAAATATTTTTGAGTCTAAAAGTTCATCCCCCCTCTTCTTTTTTCCGCCCTCGCTTTCCGCCGCCGAATTTAGTGCCCCGCAAAGCGGGGCACGTCGCTTATTATTTCTTAATCAAAATTGGCTTTTTTTGTTGTTTCGTAAATTCGTTTATATCTTTTTCCAAATAATATTCACCAATAATATTTGCCAACTGAATTTGTATTGGGTCATACCAATATACTAATTCATCATTTTTGAATGTTCTGCGTGGAGACGGAATAAAAATTCTTCCACCGTCTAGCGAAACAAACAATTCCTTTTCAAGAAGCATTGCATTTGCCTCAAGCCGAACAAAATAAGAGGCATTGTGTTCTTTGTCGGGGTAATCTCTAATCCATTCTTCCTTATAATTTTCCACAACCGGTTTATCCCAATCTATTACGATCTGAAAATTCGGATATTTCTTGAGTCTAAAAATTGACATTTGAGATATTTTTTAAATCTCGTTATTGGATTAACAAATGAAATATAAGTAAAATAAGTTCCGACCAAAGTCGCAACCAAACCAAGTATTCCAATTACAAATCCAAGTACGGTTATCATTTTCTTTTTCTTAGTTTTCAACTAAAATTATATCAGGAATACCAATAAAATCTATGGCAGATGTATTGACCAAAAAACAAAGAAGTTATAATATGGCCCGCATAAAATCAAAAAATACTGGGCCGGAATTGGTATTAAGAAAAATACTATCTAAAAACAAAGTGCGGGGTTACAGATTACAATATAAAATTTTGGGCAGGCCTGATTTGGCTTTTCCCAAAACAAGACTGGCAGTATTCATTGATGGTTGTTTTTGGCATAAATGTCCTCTGTGCTTTGTCAAACCAACAAGCCGGATTGAATTTTGGAAAGAAAAAATCAGAAACAATATCAAAAGGGATAAAAGGGTTAATACATCTTTGGCAAAAAATGACTGGAAAATTTTGAGAATTTGGGAGCATGAATTGAGGAAAAATCCGGATAAAGCCTGTTTGAAAATTATCAAACGGCTAAAGTAAATTCCATTTTTTGTTGTATCGTGTAAGGTGTTTTTCTCTTGGGCTTTTCAGTAAGGGTTTTAATGACTTCTTTTGCGACTAATTCAATTATCGGGACAGCAACAGCGTTTCCAAATTGTCTGTAAGCCTGCGTATCAGACACAGGAATTTTAAAATTGTCCGGAAAGCCTTGTAGCCTTGCACACTCACGCGGAGTCAGCTTTCTGGGATTTTTATTTTTCTGCGGAATTAAAATTTCGCTCCCGTCTTTATGATATCTCGCTGATAAAGTTCTGGAATGATTGTCTAAATTAACAAGTCCGAAACCAAAGCCATTTCCTTTTTCCCTGTGTTTCTGTGCGTATTTTTGAAGATAATTCCAAAGATGATCTGTTAAAGTATATTTATCCGGAATGTCTTCTTCTAATATCTCTTTCACCGCCGGTTTTCTATCTTTGATCTCTGGAAAAGTAAAATCTAAATTTTTATCCCTGAAGCCAACCATAAAAATTCTTTCCCTGTGTTGCGGAACAACTACTTTTGCGTCTATCACTTTATAATAAAAAGAGTATCCTAAACTTTCTAAAGTGTCTTTTATGACAGAAAAGGTTTTGCCTTTATCGTGTCTTGCCAAATTTTTTACATTTTCCAGAAAAAAAGCCTTTGGTTTTTTTTCTTTAATGATTCTGACTATTTCATAAAACAAAGTTCCCTGCGTCTGGTCTGCAAAACCATTCGGCTTGCCAAGACTATTTTTCTTTGAGATACCGGCAATAGAAAATGGCTGGCATGGAAAACCACCGCATAAAATATCAAAATACGGGATTTCGGAGGTAGATACCTTTTTTATATCTTCCAAAACAAAATCATCTTTCCCGAAATTCTCCGCATAGGTAACGGCGGCGTGTTTATCATAATCATTTGACCACACACACTTTGCCCCCGCTTTCTCAAAACCAAGGCGTATGCCACCGATACCGGCAAACAGGTCTATAAATTTAATCTTATTTCTCATAGTTATTTATAAAATCTTGAGGAAATTTCCATACCAAAACTCTTGGCAAGATTTTTTACATCTTTCGGCATATTGCCAATTATTTGCAGATTTTCGTCAGCGATCGCCGTTTCGTCAAATTTTTTGAAATAGTCATAGGGAAGACGAATAGTTTGCGTGCTTTGTCCGCCCATTCCGGGCCCGCCCGCTTGTAAATTCCAGCTTGATGACATAATAATATCGCTCAAAGTTATATACTTCCAATCAATAAAATTTCCTTCCTCATTCAATTCTCTGATTAGATAAATGGCGTTTGCGTCATTTGGTAGACAAAGTCTCAATAACATCATGACCCGTCCCGCATCTATCCCGAAAAATTTTTCGTGTTGATTTTCTCCGGCAAATTTTTCCTTAATTTCCATTGGGAATATAAATCTCTGGGACATACTCATTAGAAATGAATCAACATCATAAGGATCGTTGAGGGGTTTCTTAAGTACACTCTTGATAAAACCTATGTAAAAAAGTTCGTTTAATAGCAATTCAACCAGAATTTTTTCATCTAACTTTTTCACTTTTTCCGTGACCACCTTATCCCAATTTCCGCCATAACTGGCTCTTCCTCTGTCGCCTTCCCATTTCTTAAAAAACTCAATGGGATTTCTTGGAATAAAATTTCCACCTTCAAAACTAAAGAATGCCCAACCGATATTTTCAAAAACTCTTTTACTTATTTCACCATACGGAAGATTGCCGTCTTTTGTAAAAGGAATCGCATAAATAACTCCGATACCAGCGTTATTCAAAAATTCAGCGATTGCGTGGAATGGCCGGTATAAACCACCAAGAAATTTTTCACAATTCGCAGATTTTATTTCTTTTTCACTGACAACAGACTGGTGAATGAAAAAAGAAAATCTGAATTTATAAAAATCAGGGTTTTTCGGTGCAAGTAACCAGCAACCCGGTAAAAATTTATCTTTGCCGTTCTTTCCAAATACACTTTCTTCAACTTCATTTGCCAGTGTTGACTGGGCCAGTAATCCTTTTGCTTTATTTCTTGGCCAGAAGTCCTGAAGGATTTTTACAATTTTATTATTTTCCATATTTTTATTTCATTAAATCATCTATCCCAACGCCCAAAGCGTCAGCGATCTGTTTTAATGTTTCCACTCTCGGATTATAAGTTGCCCCTGATTCAATTTTAATAATCGTGTTATAGATAACATTAATTTTACAAATTAGCTGCGTATACTGAAAATAGTTCGGACGCATTTCGCCTCGCCGTGGCGGGGCGGCGAGAACGACAAGCCCCCAAAAATTTAATTTGAGCGGCTTCGCCGCGTTCTTTGACAATTTCAAGTTTTTCTATGAGTTAATAATAACTCAATTCAGAAAATTTTTCAAACAAAAATTTTCTGAATTGGCGGTAAATTCTTTTACAAATCTTTAGGAATGGTTCTTTGGAAAACAAAAAAGAGAGAAAGGAGAAAATCTTCCGATTTCAGACATCTAGAAAGATTTCTCCTAACTCTCTAATTAAGAGAGGGGGTTTGCGGCTTCGGCTCCCGATACCAACATTTTCGATGAAAAAGCCCGTTGGCTCTTTCATCCATGGAGTCATAACCAAATCTAGGAGCCCAAGGATGTTCACAATGGTTATGGTCAACCATTGTGCCTTTATGTAAAAAGATACAATTTTGACACGATTTTGCTACTTTCATTCCTTCCTCCTTTTCTTTCAAATTTATTATTGTTAAGGTGCAAAAAATCGCACCGTTTCAGCCAAAAACTATCATTTCGGATTCTGTGGATAGTATAGCAAATTACACCATAATTGTCAATAGTTGTCGGTAATATGTATACTCATATTGCACTTTTTTGACAGCTTAAGGGCATATGAAAACTATGCCCAAATCAACAAAAGAAGAGAAGTTTAGATGGATAAAGCCAATTCTTGATAGGGAAATAACAATTAAGAATATGGCTAAGGTTTGTCCATTTTCGGAGAGATCGATTAAATATTGGCTGGATGGTTACAGAAAATACGGGTTAGACGGCCTTGAAAATAAATCAACAAGGCCCAAAACTAACCCAAAAGAAACTCTTATTCGAATAAAAGAAGCAATTGTTGAATTAAGGAACAAAACAAAACTAAGCGCAATCAAACTGCATTGGAAATTAGAGAAAGAAAATATCCTTATCCATGAAAGAACCATTGGCAAAATTTTAAAAAAAGAAGGGCTGACGAGAAAATATCGAACAAGAAAAATCAAATACAAATATATTAAGGTTCCTTTAAGTCGGGGTGAGTTGGTGGAGATAGATGTCAAATATGCGCCTGATTTGGTCAAGAACAGGCAATATTACCAGTTTACGGCCATTGATTGCGCTTCCAGGTGGCGATATTTGAAAATCTATTCCGATTATTCCAATTTCAGTTCAATGGTATTTCTGGAAGAATTGATCGAGGTGGCGCCATTTAGAATCAGGGCGATAAAAACAGATAATGGAAGCAACTTTACCAATAGATACACCGGATATTTAAAGAGCTCTGATCCGTTAAATCCGAAATTGCATTGTCTGGATATTTTGTGTCAGAAATACAACATCATTCATTATCTGATTGATCCGGGTAAGCCGGCTCAAAACGGAAAGGTGGAAAGAAGTCATCGTTCAGACCAAGAGATGTTTTATGAGGGAAACAAATTTAAATCATTAAAAGAATTAAATTGGAAGATACGAATTTGGAATGAAGAGTATAATAATTTGGAACATTGCGGATTAAATGGTTTAACTCCCAATGAAGCCCTTAAGTTATTATGAGCGCAAAATGTCCTTGCCTAAAACATGATTTAGGTCGATAAAAAAGAAACCTACAAGAATTTCAATAAATATAAAAATGAAAAATGAAAAAATTTTCTTTTACTAAAATGTGGTTCGAGCCGATGTTTTTAACGGGTTCTTTGGCAGTTTTTAAGATCGCGGCGAAGCCGCTCAAATGAAATTTTTGGGGGCTTGTCGTTCTCGCCGCCCCGCCACGGCGAGGCGAAATGCGTCCGAACTATTTTCAGTATACGCAGCCACCGAGGAAAAGTCAAATTCGCCTCGCCCCGTTTGCGGGGCTCGGCAACCAAATTAAACGGAACTTTGGGCTCAAAAATCAATTGGCGGTTTTGTTTGAATAAAATTCAAAGTAAAAGAAAATTTTTTATCAATCAACTTTAACAAAAATATGAAATACTTTATTTACGCAAGAAAATCAACCGAAGATGAAGACAGACAAATTTTGTCTATTGAGGCTCAACTTGTTGAGCTAAAAGAATTTGCCGCCAAAGAAAAACTTGAAATTGTCGCCTTGCTTTGCGAGGCAAAAACTGCCAAAGAACCTGGGCGAATTAAATTTGCAGAAATGTTGCAAAAAATTGAAAATGGAGAAGCGGACGGAATAATTTCATGGCACCCGGATCGCCTCGCCCGCAATTCGGTAGACGGCGGAAAAATAATCTACATGATAGATCGCGGCTTGATTAAGTCGTTGAAGTTTCCAACATTTTGGTTTGAACCAACGCCACAGGGCTTGTTTATGCTTCAAATCGCTTTTGGCCAAAGCAAATACTATGTTGATTCACTTTCGGAAAACACCAAAAGAGGATTAAGACAAAAAATCAGAAACGGCATTTGGCCCAGTTGGGCGCCGGTTGGCTATCTTAATAACTCTAAAACCAAAATGATTGATATTGATGCGGGAAAAGCGCCGAAAATCAGGAAATTGTTTGAGTTTTACGCCACCAGAAATCACACTTTCAATTCTCTCTCAAAATGGTGCAAGGAGAATAATTTGAGGGGAAATCTTGGCAAATATATCTCAACGAGTAATATTCCAATAATACTAAGAAATATTTTCTACATTGGTTTAATGAAATATAACGGTGAAATTTTTGAAGGAAAACACGAGCCGTTAATTTCAAAGAAACTTTTTGATAAAGTCCAAGAAATATTAAAAGAAAAAGGCAGACCGCAAAAAATCAAGAAACATAATTTTGCTTTTGTTGGCCTGATGAAATGTTTATGCGGCGCTTCAATCACTGCATAAATAAAAATCAAAAAGAACGGCAGAAAATATATTTATTACCGTTGTACAAAAAAGAAAGGCCAATGCCAAGAAAAATATCTACGGGAAGAAATGCTGACCGAACAAATTAAAACATTTCTTCAAAAAGTTTCTTTATCGAGCCAGGACACCGAGAAAGTTTTGTTTGAATTAGAAAAAGAAGAACTCCAAGCCAAGGAACAAGCTAAAATCATTGTTCAAAATCTCAAAAATGAGTTGATAAATACCGAGAAACGATTAGAAAAACTGCTTGATGTTTATTTGGCTGAAGCCATTTCAACCGAAGAATATACCAGCAGAAAACAAAAAATTCTAACCCAAAAGTTAGAACTACAGGAGAAAATCAAAGATTTTGAACAGAAAGGGTTGTCTTGGCTCGGACCGGCTCGTGAGTTTGTTTTATCCTTAAATCAAGCCGCAAAATTACTATCCACAGAAAATCTTTCCGAAATAGCAACATTTCTTAAAAATATCGGCTCGAACCACATTTTACAAAACCGCCAATTAATTTTTGAGCCCAAAATTCCTTACAATTTAGTTGCCGAGCCCAGCAAACGGGGCGAGGCGAATTTGACTTTTCCTCGCTGGCTGGGGAGGCAGGATTCGAACCTGCGAATGGCGGCTTCAAAGGCCGCTGCCTTACCGCTTGGCTACTCCCCAATTTTATTCCCCGCAACATTCCACCACGGCCAGCTCAAGCGGCAGCTGCGGGAGGTTGGAAAAACGGATTTCGTTTTCCGCTTGGATAAAAAGTCGGATCAGTTTGGTTAAATCCGTTTCTTTGAATTTTTGGCCCTGGCTCATAATAGTTTTTAATTGTTCGTCCGTCAATTCCGGAGCGACCAAGCTAACCAGCCGGCTGTCTATCTTTAGAATTATCATTTTTCTTAGGTAATTGATTAAAGATTTGGCAAACTGATTTGGGTCATAACCCTGATTAAAAACTTGGTTAATGTGAGTAATGGCTTTGGAAATCTGCTTTTCGCTTAAATAATTAACCAAGTCCTCTACGGCCCTAATGTCAGTAATGCCTAAAATAGTCTGGACTTCCTCCAAAGTAATATTTTTATCTTCCATTGATATAATCTGGCCAAGCAAACTTTCCCCGTCCCGGACCGAACCATCGGCATTTAAGGCAATAAGCTGCAAAGCCGGCTTTTCTATTTTAACTTTTTCCTGCTCCGCGATATAGCTCAGACGACCGGCAATTTTTTCCAAGGGCAGTTTATGAAAATCAAATCTTTGACAACGGGAAATTATGGTCTGGGGCACTTTATGGATTTCCGTGGTGGCTAAAATAAAAATAGCGTGAGAAGGCGGCTCTTCCAATGTTTTCAGCAAAGCGTTAAAGGCCTCTTTGGTCAATTGATGGACTTCGTCTATAATAAAAACTTTATACTGCCAGCGATTGGGACTGAATTTAATTCCGTCCCGAAGCTCCCGGATTTCATCAATCCCCCGATTGGAAGCCGCGTCTATTTCAATTAAATCCAAACATCTAACTTCGTTTATTTCCTGACAAGCCGCGCATTGGTTGCACGGCTCGCTTTTTTTTCTATTTTCGCAGTTGACGGATTTGGCCAATAAACGGGCTATTGTAGTTTTTCCCGTGCCCCTTGGCCCGGTAAACAAATAAGCGTGAGCCACTTTATTCATTGCCAAAGCATTGGTTAAAGTGCGCACAATATGCTCCTGATTAACCATTTCAGAAAAGCTTTTGGGCCTGTATTTTCTGTAAAGCACAAGGTTTCCCATAAGTTTATTCTATCAAAACAAACTCTTATTTTCAAGCCGCCATAGATTATTAAAATGAAAGACGCGCCCTTTGGGCGCGCGTGGGTTTAAGTTAGTTAAACTTGAGGAAAAACATAAGAGGAAAACAAATTTTATAAAGTTTTAAGAACTATCTCTTATTTTTTTTATTAAAAACAATAAACTTATACCCTATAAAATTCCAAATTAAAGTCAGGCCGGTGGCCAGAACTTTTGCCGCGTTTGCCCAAAGCTCTTTATTTAAGCCCCAAAATGGCGTGGTATAAGTAGTGAGCGTATAAACAATACTGCTGTTTATGGCAACCCCAATTAAACTTATTACCAAAAATTGGCCCATTTGTAAAGGGTTAATGGCCGGCCCCTTGGCTCTAAATGTCCAATATTTATTCCAAAAATAACTGTTGCTCACCGCGACCGCGAATGAAATGACATTAAGCAGAAATATCCATTCGCCTTCATAAATTCCGGTCTGCCACATCAAAAAATTCAGAACGGCAAAATCAATGGCCGTATTCATAAAGCCAACCATGCCGAATTTAATAAATTGCGCGAGAAACGGATATTTTCCGATTAAGCTTCTAATCATCTTTATTTTCTCTATGTCTTTTTAATAAATCTAAAAAATAGCTATCTAATCAATTGATGATTTTATAATTATACATGCTTTTTAATAAATAATGAAGCAGGATTACATGATTTTTCCTCTTATAAATAGAATCAAAGGATATGGACGGCGGATGAGATAGAGGCCGAATTGGGTTTTAAATTGAGAAAATCCTTTCCACGAACGGGAATCGCCCGGGGCCCAAACGGTTCCGAAGTTAAGAAATTTAAGAGAGTCAGAAATAGCGCGCTTAAACCAATAATCAATAAGCCCAACGCCGACCGATGTTTTTCTCGCGCCTGGCAGAATAAAAGAAACAAGATGATGAGAAGAATTTATGTCATGTAAATCAATTACCATTAAGCCGGCTATTGCCTGGTTTGCCTCTTTTTCGCGCGCCAAAAAAAGGTGAGCCAAATCGTTGTAAGCTGTTTTTTGTTTTTGAATAAGTTTTATAAAATCGCGCTTCATAAAAAAAGGAAGACCGCGGACTTTTTGGTAAGCGGAAATAAATTCATGAAGATTTCCTTCGTTAATGATAAAACTTTTATCGCGAAGCCATTTTTGTCTATGCCGTTTGGCGTGAGCCGTCCAATTTTCCCAATATCTGTCCGGATTTTTAATTTCTGAAAATCCGGTCTGTCTCAAATTCATCTGAAGCCATGAACGATGCCAGTTAGACGGCTTATCCAACCGCGTTATGGGCTGCCAAATAACCAGACGGAATGATTTATGCGGTTCAATTTCCGGTTCTTTATCGCTCTCATAACTTTCAAAACATATTGGCCCGTAATTCCAGCGAATGCCGAGACAGCCGTTTTTTCCGACCAAATCCGTTTTAGAATTTTGGGCCCGGCTGTAAACAAGATAAGAAGGAGATTGCTTGTAATGAACATATCCTGCCGGCAGAGAATCGCCTGCTTTTCCTTTCCCGCGATGACGATAAAGAGCCAATCTGTTAAGGTCAAAGCGCCACGAAGACATCCGGGACATTTGCTCGTCAAAAACCTCAAAAATTTCCGGCTTTCTAAAAACATTTAACAGAAGATAACCATTCGGCGCCAAAAGCTCGGCCAAACCAGCGATAAATGATTTTTCGTATAAAGCCGGGGCCGGCTTTGAGCTGTGAAATAAATCAACGATTATTAAATCAAATTGCTTTTTAAGTTCGTTAAACCGCGGCACAGCTTTAAGAGCGTCGTCAATAATCAAAAGCGGTTGTTTATTTGGTTTAAAGAACTTAAGATTTTGCGCAATTTCTACCATCACCGGATCCCACTCAACAGCCGTAATCTTACAATTTGGAAATCGCCGCCAAATAAGTTTAATGTTTCCACCGGCGCCAAGACCTAATATTAAAACTTTTTTAACGCCGGAATTTTTCGGAACTCGGCCAAGCGCTCTTTTCCAAATGGCGCTTACATACGGCGAAGTCTGATCAATGCCGCCCACTCTTACGGACCATCTTCCAAAAATTCTTACGCAGCGAATCAAGTCATTTTTTTCTGAAGCATATGTTCGCGACTCATATAAAAAACTCATAGAATCTCACGGGGTTATTCCCCAGTGCCTTTGAACTTCCTCTTCAACCAATGTCTTGTCCCGGCCGTATTTAAGCCGTGAAAGTTCTTTAATGGCTCCTATAATTTCAGCGCTCCCCTTTTCCGGCGGATAAGTTAAAACATTAAACGGCTTTGAAGTCTCGTTATTGACCATCAGTTTGATGTGCGCGTTAAAATTATCAATATTGATTAAATCATTAGGGCTAAAGACCGGCTCAAATTGCTTGACTAAAAATTCCGCGTCAGTGGCGCCAACCCTAAAAGCGGTTATTGAGCCGACATTTCCAAAAACCGCGTCTCTGATTTTTTCTTCCAGTTGAGCGATAAACTGGTGAGCGATTATAAGACACAATTTATATTTTCTCGCTTCAGAAAGAATAGTGGCAATGCTGTCTGTGGCAAAATTCTGAAACTCATCCATATAAAGATAAAAATCTTTGCGCTCTTCCGGCGTTATGTCAATCCGTGAAAAAGCGGCCATTAGTAATTTGCCGGTGATTATGAGACCCAGAAGCGAGCTGTTGATGTCGCCCAAGCGGCCTTTGCTTAAATTCACCAAAAGAATTTTTTTCTCGTCCATAATTTTTCTAAAATTCAGACTGCTTTCTGACTGGCCGATAATGGGCCGCATATAATCATTGGCAATAAAGATATTGAATTTGGAAGTGATGTAAGGCACCATATTGGCGAGAGACGCTTCCCCTCCTGCTTTTTCCGCTTCTTTTTCCCAAAAATCTTTAACAATGATATTTTTGCATTTAGCTAAAAGCCTGTGCCTGAAATCAGCGTCAGCCATCACTTTAGGCACTTCCATTAAAGTAAATTTTTCGCTTGAATCGTCCATTAAAAGCAAAAGCGCGTTTCTTGTGTATTGCTCAAACATTGGTCCGCCGGTCTGCTTTAAATCATAAAGTTTGTTAAAAATATTAATCAATTCATTGACCGCGAAAGTTTTTTGCTCCGGATATTTAGAATCGTATTCAAGCATATTTAAGCCAATGGGCCTTTCTAAATCAGCCGGGTCAAGAAGAATTACATCGTCAGCCCGCTCTTTGGGAACAAGCCCCAAAATTTCACCGATTAAATCGCCGTGCGGGTCTAAAACGCCAACGCCTTCTCCGGTTTTTATGTCCTGAACAATCATATTTTTTAAAAAGCCGGATTTGCCCGTGCCGGTCTGGCCAATCACATAAAGATGCCGGCGCCGGTCGTCTCTTTGAATCCGCACTATTGTCTCTATGCCCCGATAAATATTTTTGCCCAAAATAACCCCCTCTTTTGGCAGATTAGCCGGCGCGGCCGCGGCTTCTGCTTTAATAAATTTGACTTTGGGTGTTTCAAGACCGGCGCTCGGAAAATGAAACAAGCCGGTCAACTCTTCGGTGTTTAAAATAGAGCTTTGCTTTTTATTAAAAAGCCGAAAAGTGAATTGATAAATAAGCCGCTTAAGGGCTAAACCCTTAAGCCGGAAAGCTTTTAACCCGTTTAAATTAGGCGCGTTAAACTGGGCAAAAGCGCTTTCCAGATGACCTAAAAGCTGTTCGGCCCGGCTTTGACTCGCGGAGGAAACCAATAATCTGACATTTGTTTCAAAGCCAACTTTATTGGCTTTATTTTCCAGGGCCTTGATAATTTCTTCCTGGCCCGGAGTGATTTGCTTCTGCGTTTCCGGTTTTATTTCTTTTTCTTTTTTGCCTTTTTTAAAATCTTCTTTTAATTGATTAACGAGTTTTGTAAAAGAATTTCTACCGCTCATTGATTTGGCTTTTTGAAAACTTTTGCCTTTTTGCATTTCTTGGGCGATTTTTAAACCCCAGTCCCGCCATTTTTTAAGAGTCGGACAAATCAGAATCTGAACCGCGGCTCCTTCGCCGTTTTCCTCCAGTTTAGACAAAACGCTTGTGATTTCTTCCAAGGGGTCGGCTTCTAAATTTTGGTAAGTTTTTAAAGGCAGAACATAACTTTTGGCTAATTTTAAATAAGCGCCGGCTGTGCCGCCTTGGGGATTAAAAATATTATAATCCTTTGTTTTTAAAACATTGGCTTGCGGGAAAAAACCGTGAATCTGCTTTTCCAAAATATCGCCGTAGTTTCTCGGCGCGGCCAAGTAAAAGCTGATTTCTTCGCCAATTTGAGGCGTGGCTATTTCAAAAACCAGCGAGGGCTGGCCGTAAACAAAAACGCTTTTGGTTTCTTTAATGTTATCCAAACTGGCGTAAAGCTGTTCCATGACCGAGATAATTTCCTTTTTATTTTTCGGCGGCTCGTTTTCTTCTTTTTTTGTTTTCTTGGGAAGAGTAACTAAAAACAGGCTCATATTCAAAGCCCGCGTAATCTGTCCTTTGTTTTTTAAGCGACGCGAAAAAAGCCAACTGCCCAAAACAACAATGGCCAGGGTTAATAAATAAACAATAGGCAAAAGAATTTGATTGAGATTCATCAGAAAATATTTCTTATAAAATTCGTTTAAGCTCTTGATTTGATTCTTCCCTAAAATAATTTCTAATCGCTTCAATGATTTTTTGTCGTTCTTTTGGATCAGCAGTTAATAATAAAGGCTTTAGTTCATTTAAATTATCAATTGATTTATAGGCTTCGCTAAAAATAGAAATCTCCTGCAGTTTAACGCCAAATTTTTTTTCTACTAATTTTATCAGTTTTTTTAAGCTATACCCCGCCTTAGTGATTAAATGATATAAATCAAACAAATCCTTGGGGTCATTACGATCAAAAAACGCCATTAGCTTATTAGCCGCTATGTCGTCTAATGAATCAATTAGAAGACCCTGTTGCTTTTTTCTTGCTTTAAGTTTTGGGTGGTTATAAAAAACAAACTCAAGTCTTAATTTACCTTGATTATGTAAAAAAAATTCCCAACGGTCGTGAATCTTTTTTTCTTCTATTTCATCCAATTTAAGCGTTTTTTTAAGATGCCGAATAAAGCCGATTATTTGATCGTAAGAAAATGAAGTATCGCTAAAAAAATCTAAATCATTTGACTGCCGATGATGTAAATAAAAGACCGAAAGAGCCGTACCGCCAGTCCAATAAAATTTTTCTTTTAATGGCGATTTAGCGAGCTCTTTAAGGACTCGTTTTTGAAGAAATGTTAATTCAGCCATATTGTTTAAAAAAATGCTCAAGCATTTTTCTTTTACCCGGGTCTAACTTACGCTTAATTTTGGGAAAGTATTTTTTAATAATTTCTGCTTTTAACCCCTGCCAATCATCATAATTTATTTTTCTTTCTAAATACCAAAACCATTGCCAGTCGTTCTTTGGCCGCCAGTTTTTATCTAAATCATAATCCCAGTTGTATTTTAACATAGCTTTAATTTCTCTTGCTCCCTTAATAAAAGTATAGCATATACATATAAAATTTTGAAGCAATTTTATTGTGGATAAAATTGGGTTGTTAAAACTTGGTAAAAAGGAGACGGGTAATCAAGAAAACTAAAAGAGCAAGAGAAAAAATCTCTGCCCCTTTTAAATTTATTTAAAAACTGAATAATGACAAATCCTAATCCCCCATTTTGTTTTTCAAATCAGCGATTGTGTCTTTCATTTCGTCTTTAAATTCTTTTATCACTCCCTGAAGTTTTTCTTCATAGTTGGGAATTTTATCATGCAGATATTCATCTATCTTTTCCGGCTCGCCCGCGGCTCTAACTTTTTCAAACTCACCCCGGTCTTTTTCAGGCAGTTCTTCCCAGATTTTTAGAGTAATTCTTTTTAAAATTGATTCAGTCATTCCCGTCAACAATTTAGTCTGCGTTTCCTCCGGCAAGTCAGTCAGGCCTAATTCTTCTATAATATTTTGTTGTAATTTTTTGCGAGGCATTTTGTTTGATCTCCAAAGGTCTAACCTCCTGAATATTAATTAATTTTTAGCAGATCGGACCTCTGAAAAATTCTTATAAAGTTTATATCGCCATACCGCCCGGTTTAAATTTCAGCCAAATTTCCTGAATCATTTTTAGCTCGCTTAAATTTCTTAATTTAAAAGTTTTATGCAAAATATTGGAAGTGGTTTCAGCGCCCGATTTTAAACTATCAATCATTTTACCTATTTCGCTAATATTTCTTTCCCGAAGCTCCAGAGGCATTGATCTAAAATATGAAAAATCTCCGCTCAAATGCTTAATAAATAATTCGTTAATCTGTTTTTGCTCCGTCCCTGAAAGCGCTTCAAAGGTCTTGCCAATAAGCTCATCGTATTGAGCTTCTTCAATTAATTTTTCAGGTAAGAGATCGCCGACCTTAGCCGTCTCCTCGTAAAATTTATCATCCATTCCTTTCTGAAGTATCCCTAAAAATTCTTTTTGCGCTTTAATATCCTGGATTAAAATTTGTTGCGCTTCAAGACTTAAATTTTGACCCTCTAAAACATTTTGCGCAACGGTAATTTTATCAGCGGTTTCAAAAATAGCTTCTTGAGTGGTTTGCATTCCCGCTTCTCCGGAAATATCCATAGCTTCAAGTTCAGCCGCTTTATTAATAAATTCCGAGCCGCCAACTTCTGGCAGTTTTACCTCTGTCGCGGTTTCCACTCCTTCGTGACCAATTAAAATCTGCTGTGTTTTTTCAGTGGTGAACCATTCCCCGGGATGAGTTTTGACCAAACCCTTAAAAGCTTCGTTATTTTTTAGAATATTATCCGCTGCTTCTTTGGAGAGCTCTCCTGCCTCATTAAATGTGTTGATTAAATATTCTTTTGCCGCATCTCCTTCAAAAAGAGAATTAAATTCTATTTGCTGACCAGCCGCAATTTTATCAATATCGGTTAAACCAAAACTTTCAGGATGTTCGGCTACCCTATCTTTTAAAGCGTCAATGATATAAGTCTTATGAGCCGAGTCAAGCGCTGTAAAATCATCGCCATAGCGCGTTTCCATTTGATGAGCGAGCATTTTCCATAATGAATCCCGGCCGCCTAAACCGGCTATTTCCCAAGTCTGCATTTTTGGTACATCGGCTAACTCACCGGTTTGAGCTTCCTTGACTAATTCCTGAATAAGTTCTGTCTGATGAGCAGTCATTTCATTAGCTATTGGCGGGAATTTACTCCCAGGACCCGCCTCTGACATTCCTCTTGATAAAGCTTTAGTTCTCTCTAACGCTTCAGCCGCTTCTGCTTTTCCCCCAAACATATCAAAATGCCCGGCGGCCAAAGTTATTCCACCGCCTATTCCAATAATTGCCGCTAATTTACCTATTCGCCAATTTCTCTGCGCTTTGGCTAATTTAGCTAATTCTTCGTTTCTCTCCTCTTTCTTTGACATTAAAAGTTTGCTGATCTGTTCAAAATCATCAATCTTTTCAGCTTGCTCCGCTAAAGATTCTTTTATTTTTTTCTCCCGGGCTTCTTTACCAAAAGATTTCAACCACCCCTTTTCTAATAAATCACCCAATCCTTTAATCCCAACCGCGCTAAAAGAACCCAAAGCGGCTCTTCCAAAACGAAAACCCGCATAACCCAAAATAGCGGTACCGGCTACACTTCCAAATCCAAAAGCTATGCCGGTACCTAATCCGGCTGACATTGCCCAGCGAGCGGATTTCGGCAGTTTAGTATATCCTTCCAAAATTTTACCAAAAAGACCTTTCTCCCTTGCTTGTTCCTTTGGAGGCAAGGCCTTTTCTTTGTCTCGGGTAAATCTTTCCTGCTCTTTTATTAAAAACCTGTCAAAAAGCAATTCTTTTTTAACCCGGTCAAAATGTTCCGGACTGGCTTTTTCTTTAACCCGGTCTAAAAGAACTCTTGAAAGTTCAATTTGCGCTTCTTCGTATTTTTGTTTAGCCCGACTATGTTCTTTTATAATCTGAACCCTTTCTTCTTTTGTTTCTTTACCAGCAAATAATTTATGCTTAAGTTTAGAGGTTAGAGATTGATATTTTCCGTATTCCGGCTCTAATTTAGCTAATTCTTCGCGCGTTTTTTTAACTTCCTCTTTAAGGGTAAGAATCGGCAGAATTTTTTCAACTTTTCGCGCTTTCGCTGTCTTTTCAATGTCTCTCTCCGCTTCCATCATTGGTTCGGTTGCCAAACGCTCGCCCTCTTTTGATTCATATTGTTTTCTAATGTCTTCTTGCATCTCTTGTAAAGCTCTTTGTTCTTCCAATATTTCTTCTTTTATTCCCATGTCCGCTTCTATTTCTTTTTCTGACATCCTTGTCCAGGCCGCCATTTCTTCCGGAAAAAAAGCGCCTTGTTCAAAATAATAATCCGTTTCATTTTCTTTGTTCTCGGTTATTTTTTCTTCTTTTTCTGTTTTTGCTCCTTCTTTTCTTAGAAGGCCGTATTTTTCCCGCGCTCTTTTTTCAGCCGATTCTGCCGCTGTCTGTAATTCTCCTCTCTCTCTAATTTCCTTTTCTCGCTCCACATCTTCAATAACTTCTTTTGATTTTTTCATTTCTTCTTCGCTAATTCCTCTTTTTGAAACTGTCTTAATTTCAGAAGATGGTTTTTCTAAATTCATAGATTAAATCTCCTTGTTTGATTTTTAAAAATCCCAAGAACTTCTTCTTGAGATTATCAGATAATTCCTAATTGTTTGGCGTCCGCTTTAATCTCTTCTCTGAATTTCTCAATTTCCTCCCTTACTAAATCGTCTAAATTAGGCATTTTATTTTCTAAAAACTTATAAATATCCTCCATATTCTCTCCTTTTTCAGCTAATAGCTCATCTAATTCTTTTTTGTCTTTTTCCGGCAATTCTCTTAAAATTCTCATTATAATGTCTTTCTGAACCAAATTCCCCCACTTCATTATCAACTCTATTTTTTTCTCTTGAGGCAAATCATCTAACCCCAATTGACTGATTAAATTGTCTTCAATTGATTTAGTCATTTTTTCTCCTTTCTTAGGTCTTTAAGTTAAATACGACCTTTTATTATTTTATCCTAAAAATATAAATCCAACAATAAATCACCTATGGATAACTTTCTATTAGAGTTTTTTTAGCTTATCTTTATCTACTAGCGCCTTATAAGATTCATCTTCGGTTAATTTTTTGTGAAGTTCGTCTAAAACATAGGGACTCAAACCTTTAGCCACTTCAATGGCAAAATCAGGGTCTTTTTGAAAAGCCAAATCAAGTAAAGTTTTAACTTGATTTTCCTGGTCTAAGCCCTGGAGTTCTTTTATTTTATCCTTAACTTTATCTGAAGGCGGCTCTTGAGTCGAGTCGCTTTCCTTTTCTAATAAAACTTCTTCTATTCTCTTTTCTTTTTCCGGTTCGGCTTCCGGCTTTTTTTCTATTATTTTCTCTTTTCCTGCTTCTATTTCTTCCCTTTCCAGCACTAAAGGCTTTCCTTCAACCGGTTCAATTGGCAAAGATTCTTTTAAAGCTTCCGGCTCCCCTTCAATTGGTTCTTTATATTTATCTTCCATAATAATTATTATACCATTTATTTAATTTTTTCTAAAATTTTTAAGTCTAATTTGTCTTCTTTTGTATCATAAACGGCAAAAGTGGCTTTGTAAAACAGGCCGGCTAAAGTGCCGGGATTGACCAGCCGGCATTTATTGATTTTCTCCTCCCACGGCTTATGAGTGTGGCCGTAAAAAACCAAATCGTATTTGCCGGTTGAAGCCAGCCCTTTGGCAAATTCCCGTAAATGGCAAAAAGCGATTTTTTTTCCTCCTAATTCAATTTCTCCTAATTCGCCGTAAATAATTACGTTGGAAATTGTTTTTTCACAGACTCTTTTTGTCATTGAAAAATGATCTCCGTCAACATTTCCAAAAACCAGATGAATCTGACCGGGAAAATCTTCAGCCATTTCTTTTAAAACGGCCGGGGAGCAAACATCGCCGCAGTGAATAATTGTTTTAATCTTTTGCTTTTCTATCCAAGAAACGGCTTTTTTAAAAGTGTTTAAATTATCGTGAGTGTCGGAAATAATGGCAAGTTTCATTATTTTAACAACTCCAATGCCTTTTCCAGCTGCGGGTCGCGGTTATTATCACTGTCTTCTTGGGTTATTTCAAGGGCAATATCCGGCTCAATGCCCGTGTCCTGAATGGAAGTTCCTTTGGGAGTCAGCCATTTGGCAATGGTAATTTTTAAACTGGCGCCGGCTTTAAGATTTTCCAGTTCCTGAACCGAGCCCTTGCCAAAACTTTTCTCTCCGACAATTTTTACGCCCAAATTATCGCGCAGAGCGCCGGCCACAATCTCCGAGGCTGAAGCCGAGCCCTTATTTATTAAAATAACCGTCGGCAAATCTTTCAAACCTTCATAACCCTTGCTCCGGTATTCTGTTTTTTCCCCGTTTCCAAAATCTTCCATAGCCACTATTTCTCCCTTAGGGAGAAACCAACTGGCGATATTCACCGCTATTTCCAAGTATCCGCCGGGATTATTTCGCAAATCTAAAATCATTCCTTTGGGATTTTCTTTTAAAACCTGCGTAATTGTTTTTCTAAATTCATCAGCCGAGTTTTCCGTAAAATGATAAAGCTGAACATAGGCGATATTATTTTCTTTCATCTCCCATTTTAGAATCGGAATTTTTATAAGATCCCTTATGACTTTAATTTCTTTGGCTTGGTTCCATTCTTCCCGGCTGATTAACAAAACCACTTCCGTGCCTTTCTCGCCCCTGATCAATCTGACTGCTTCATCTAAATTTAAATCAGAAGTTATAGTCTCGTCCACCTTTAGAACTTTATCACCGGCTTTAAGGCCGGCTTTTTGGGCCGGGCTGTCTTCCAAAGGCGCGATAATGGTTAAAATTCCTTTTCTCATGCCGACTTCCGCGCCGATTCCCCCAAAACTGCCGCTGATTTCGTCAAGAAACTGCTTACTTTCTTCGGGTTCCATAAAAATAGAATAAGGGTCATCTAAAGACTTGACTAAACCGGCAATGGCCCCATAGACCATTTGCTGGGGATTGAGTTCATCCCGGTCAACATATTTTTTCTGGATAATCGCCCAAGTGTCCCAAAAAAGACTAAAATCAACGCCGGCTGGCTGACCAAATGTTTTATTGGAAAGTCCTTCAACTTCTTCAATTGAAGGACGGGTAGTTTCGCCAATATAAAAACCAAGGCCAAAGACAACGGCTAAAATGACAATAAAAAACGGGATAAGAACGTATTTTTTACTACTCATATTTTAAGCCTTTCTCCATTTCCAAAAATACTTAAAGGCGCTCATAAGATGCATTCTCGCGTATTTATTTAAAAATAAATCCAGAAGACCGCCCCATTTCTGACTGGTTCTGTAATAATAATGGGCCATTTGAGCGGTTGAAAGATAAACAACCCCAAAACCGTTCTGCCAAAACCGCCGGCACCAGTCCGCGTCTTCCAAATACATAAAAAAACTTTCGTCTAAAAGACCTACTTTTTCTATAGCCGCTTTTCTGACGAGCATCGCTGAACCCTGAAGCCAGTCAACGGGATAACTCTGATTATCATTGCCTGAAAAAATTAAAAATTGTTCTATTTTATTTCTGCCCCAGTTTAATTTTCCCAAAAACGTCCTTCTCGCAATAATCGCGCCAATGGTCGGAAAATGAAAACAAGAATTCTGAATCGCGCCGCTAAAGGTTAATAATCGCGGGCCGACTATGCCAACCTTTGGATGCTCTTTGATAAATTTCATCAGCTTATCAATAGAGCCGTTTAAAATAATAATATCGGCGTTTAAGATTAAAACATATTCGCCTCGCGAGCGAGTGATGCCTTCGTTGACTATTTTAGCATAGCCGGCGTTACCTCTAAAAGAAATAAATCTTATTTCTGGAAAATTTTTTATGGTGAGCTGGTCGAACCACTCCCGAATTTCTTCCTGGCTTTCATGGATGCCTTCGCTGTCAACCACAATTATCTCATACTCAATATCGCCAACATTCTCTTTAATTGATTTAAGGCAAAGCTTTAAAAGAATCGGGGTTTTATGATGAGTGATGATAATGGAAAGCATCTATTTAAAAATATTTTTCACTTGCTCCTGAATCTTATCAAAATTATCCCCGACCGGCAAAAGCACGTATTCGTCGTTAATAAAAGTCTGATATAAGAGACCTTCGGGATTAGTGTCAAAAGATTTTTTAATAATTTCTCGGGTATCTAAATCCGAAGCTAAAGAAATCAATTCTTTTATGTCGTCAAGGTCCATATCAGTACGGATATTTTTTCCCAAAATGTCCAAAAGGTTATAAATTTTTATCGGGTTCGTCAAAACTCCCAAAGACAGGGCCTTGTCTTTAACGGCCGTTAAAATCTGCTGCTGGCGATGCATGCGGTCAAAATCATTGGTTGAAAATCTGGAGCGCGCGTAATAAAGAGCTGTTTTGCCGTCCAGCGCGTTTTGTCCGACCGGCACATAAAAAACCCATTTTTCTTCTCCTTGTATTTCTTTTTTAAACCAATATTTTTCCTCTTCTAAGCCTTCTTTAGCCCACTGAAAACTTTCTTCAAACGGTTTATCCAAATAAATACTGATGCCGCCTAATTCATTAACGGTTTCTTCAAGGGCCTTAAAATTACCCGCGGCCGCGTGGTCAATATGAATGTCTAAAATATGGGAAATCACCGCCTTTGAAAAATCAAGGCCAGCGTGAGCGTAAGCAAAATTAATTTTCTTTTTTCCGTCTAACCCGGGTATCTGAACGTAAAGATCGCGGGGAACGGAAACTAAAGCGATTTGACCGGTGCTTTTTTTTATGCTGATTAAAATAATCGCGTCGGTTAAAAGGTCGCCCGTGTCATCCTGACCAGTGCCCCGAAATCCCAAAAGTAAAATATTAATCCGATCCGGATCTTTATCGGGTAAAGAACCGGCAAAAGGCAAAGCTTGAGTTTCTTCGTCCCAATTCATCATCTGGCTGACGGTAAAACTTGTTTTAAAAAAGAAAAGCCCGAAAAAACCCGTTAAAAGCAGAATGGGAATCCAAAGCCAAATCCATCGTTTCTTTTTGGGTTGTATTGGTTGTAATTGAAGTTCATTTTCCATTTTTTATTTATATTTAAACCACTTCTCCATCTCTTTTATTCCCACTCGTTTCCTTGTCATAATAATCTTTCTTTTTTTAAAAGCTAAAGGCGCCTGTTTGAATAAATCTTTAATCGCTTGCCAAGTATATCTTTCAAATAAAATAACGTAAATCCAAGAGACGATTTCTTTTGGAAAAAACCAGGGGAGATGTTTTAATAAAAGCCAAGTTTGTTCGTTTTTAATCTGCGTCAGCCGTTGATTTTTAAAAGACTGATATTTGGCGAATTTATTGATTTTTAAACGCTCTTTAATAATTCCAAAATAATTAACGGTCGCGCTGTCTCCGGCGCTTCGCCAGTGCCAAGCCGCGGCTTTTGGCTCATAAACCGCTTTAAAGCCGTAAAGCCGTAATCGCCAAGCCAAATCCACATCCTCTTTATACATAAAAAAAGATTCGTCGAAATACTCGTTGTTTACCTTTATGTCTTCAAGCGCTTCCCGGCGATAAACCGGCGCGGCCCCGTCCGCGCCAAAAACTTCTTTCAAATTCTCATACTGCCCCTTATCAATTTGCCCCTGGCCGCGGGCAATAATCCTTCTGTTTTTTAACACCACCAGCCCCGTTGTATCAATTATTCCAGAGTTTAAAGGCATTCTTAAAATTTTTCCCTGAACAGCGGCAATTTTATCATCTCTTTCAAAAACTTCAACCGCGTTTTTAATAAAATCTTTATCTAAAACTACATCCTGATTAAGACAAAGAACAAACTCTCCTCCGCTCTCTCTAATGCCTTGATTATGACCCTCGGAAAAACCAAGATTTTTTTGATTGAAAATAACCTGAAACCTGGAAACTGGAACCTGGAATCTTTTTAAAAAATCTATTGTTCCGTCTGCAGAGTGATTATCAATAATTAAAATTTCAATATTCGGATAAGTTTGAGCAAAAATAGAATCAAGACAGGGCTGAATATATTTTTCCCCGTTATAAGTCAGTAGATTGATTGAGATTAGCGGCAGCCGCATAAAGTATTCCTAAACTTATTATAAAAAACAATAAAACTTTATCGTTTAAAAGCACGATGTCAAATAGACTATAACTTAAAATCCAAATCAAAACAAGAGCGAAAAACCCGGCCCAGTATTTAATTAACGACTCTTTTTCTCTTTGAAAAACCCGCCAGGCGGTTTTAAAAATTTCTGAAAATATGAAAAGAAGAATCAAAAGGGCGAAAATTCCCATTTCAGAAGCCACATCCAGATAAAGATTATGAGCCGAAGCGCCGCGCTTGGCCGCTTTAACATCTTCGTCTAAAACCACGGGATAATTGCCTATGCCAACGCCCAAAAAAGGATGAAGACCCATTGAGACAAGACTCCTTTCCCAAATCTGTAATCTGGTCTTAGCTGAAACTTCGCTCAAATCCGTAATGCTTTTAGCTCTTTTAAAAATCAATAAAGTACCCTCGTCTAAGGTAAAGTCTTTAAGCTGGGCTTTTTGCGACTGAAAAAGAATCCACGAAGAAATAGGAAATAAAAGAAAAAAGATAATCAGTGAACCAAAAACCAGCTGAAAAACTTTTGCGTCGCGAATTTGCGAAAATTTACTGCGAATAAAAAAATTAGGGAATAATATTTTTATAATTCGCGGAAAACTTATAAAAATCAACAATAAAATTAAAAGCGCCAATGCGCTCGCCCAAATTCCCCGAGAACCGGAAAAAAGAAGACTTAAAAGAAGAAGAATCAAATTGAGATACCGGAAAATTAATAATTTTTTATTCCCCTTTTGCCTTAGAATAACAGCCGTCAATAAAAACAACAGACCAATAATGGAAAATAAAGCGAAGGAATGAGAATCGGGAAAGACGGAAAACATTCTTAGGGTCGGCGGCTGACCGTCATAATAGGAAAACCATGTATTGCTGTAAGATAAAAGATTGCTTAATCCCTGACCGTAAAAAATAGGAATAATGTTTTTGGCCCAATACTGCCAAAAAGTGTAAAGCGGCGCGAAAAAAACAGAGATAATCTGGATATAGCCAATTGCCAAACTAAGACTCAAAGCAATTCCGACGGCGCTGATTATCTTCTTTATCACCTCTCTATTCTTGGAAGCTAAATTCCTGATAATAATAAAGATAAGAAAAATATTAATCAAGAAAAGAAGTTTTTTTACTCCAACCCAAACATCGTTCGCGGCAAAAAGCGACAAAAAACCAATTAACAAAAATACGGCTGCCAGATATTCCATTGGGAAGTGTTTCAAGTTTTCTCTTAATTTCCATTTATTATAGAAATTTTTAATTGAAGTTATAGACGGGCCGGAACGAAAAACTAAAACCAGAAACATTATAGCCAAGAGTATCCGCCAATTGGCCATAGAATCAAAATTTTCCGTAATAGGCAGAGCGACAAAAAGAGGAATAGAGGCGATGAAAACCCAGAGCGAATCTTCTATCGGAGAAAAAATAAAATAAAAAATCAAAAGGCCGGTTAGAAACAAAGACGCTTCAACGGGCAAAACATTAAAAACCATTAAAATAATGGTTATTATCTCCGTTAAAAGAATTGTATAATTCTTAGACCGCATTAGTAACCCTTAAGCTTCTTAAGACCTTTATGCTTGCGGATTTTTTCCAGGGCCTTGGCTTCAATCTGACGAATCCGTTCTCTGGTTACGCCGAATTCCTGACCAACTTCTTCCAAGGTGTGGGTAATACCATCGTCCAAGCCAAAACGCATCTGTAGAATTTTTTGCTCCCGCGGCGCCAAATCAACCAGGATTTCCCTAATCTGATCGCTTAATAATTTTCTGGCCGCGGCTTGAGACGGCAAAATGCCTTTTTCATCTTCAATAAATTCTCCCAAAGTGCTTTCTTCTTCGTCGTCGCCGACCGGCGCTTCAAGCGAAAGCGTGTCTTGAGAAATTTTCATAATATGTCTGATTTTATCCACGCTCTCATTCATTTCAGAGGCAATTTCCTCGGGCAGGGGCTCGCGGCCCAAATCCTGAAGAAGCTGGCGCTTCACTTGCGTGTATTTACTGATTGTTTCAACCATATGAACGGGGATTCTGATAGTCCGCGCCTGATCAGCCAAAGCTCTTGTAATGGCCTGCCTAATCCACCAGGTCGCGTAAGTGGAAAATTTATAACCTTTGTGATAATCAAATTTTTCCACCGCTTTAAAAAGTCCGATATTCCCTTCCTGAATTAAATCAAGCAGAGTCAGATTAGCGCTCCGGCCCACATATCTTTTAGCAATACTTACCACCAATCTTAAATTAGCTTGAGTGAGTTTTTGCTTCGCGTTTTCATCGCCTTTTTCAATCCGCTTGGCTAAATCAACTTCTTCCTGACCGTTAATTAGAGGAATGCGGCCGATTTCTCTTAGATACATCTGAACATTATCAAAAGATTCGGTTTCTAAAGACCTTTTTTTCTTCTTCTCTTCTGGTTCTTCTAATAATTCTATTGACTCCAATAAGTCAATATTAACCGCTTTCAGCCGATCATAAAGCTCCTCCAAACCGAAAATGTCTTTTTCTATTTCCGGTATAACCTGCAAAAGCTCGGCTTCAGTAATAAATCCCCGCTCCCGGCCGCGGTTAATCAGCTCCTGAATCTTTTCTTCGGTTATCAGAACTTTTCTTCGCTTCCTTTTCAAAATCTGTTTTTTTCTGACCACCCGTTTCTTTACTTTCTCTTTCTTTTGTTTCTTTTTTATTATTTTCTTTTTTCCGCGGCGAAGCATAACCCTTGATTTTTTTCGAGGCTTTTTTCGGGATTTTACTTTTGTTTCTTTATTTTTCTTTGGCATAAAAGCGAGGAAATATGTCTTTCAGCGTTCGCTGAAAGACATTTTCCGAACTTAAGACATCTGCTTACATAATTTATTAAACTCTTCAGTTAATTTTTTTAAAGATATTTTGTCTTTTTTTTCGCCGGCAGGCGGATTTTCCGCTTCCTTAATGGCCAAATTTATTTGAGATAATCTTTGCCGGCAGTAACGGTCTTTTAATTGACTGAAACAAAATTCAATTTCTTTTTTAGGATTAAAATCATCGCTTATTTCCCCTCTTGCTTCCTCGGATAAATCGTTTTTAAAAACTAAATAATTAATCCGGTCAGCCAAATCCGCCGGCAAATCATCCCGAATGTCTTCCGAGTTTGCGGCTTCTTGTCTTTTAATTTTTTTAAATAATTCAGCTAAATCCGAATTGGTAAAAAGATAACTTGGCTGTGTTTTAAAATCCTTGGATAAATCAGGATAAGCAAAAAGAAGAGCTAAAAGATATTCTTCCGTATTATTCCTCTCTTTTTTTATTTTAAAATTATCTCTTTTTTTCTGAAAATCTGTTTCGGCGGAGGCGGCGGCGGCTAATCTCGTTTCTCCAAATTTTTGTTCTTTAATTTTTTTCATCTCTTCAATTAAAATCTTTTCTTCGGTTTTCAATTTCTTTCCTAATTCAGAAAGCCAATGAGATTGTTCAATCTTATTTGGAATTCTTTTTAAAACCGGCAGGATTATTTTCGCTATTTCCCTTTTACCTTCGGCTAAACCGGGAGTGAACTTAGAAAAAGCGATTGAAAAATAAAATTCCATAACCGAACGGGCTTTTTTGATGGCTTCAAGCCAAGTTGGCGGATTATTTTTCAGGCAATCGGCCGGATCCTGATTAACCGGCATTTCAATCACTTTAGTGTCAAAGCCGGCCGAAACGGCTAAATCAATGCTTCTTTTTGTGGCAGTTTCGCCGGCCAAATCCATATCAAAAGCCATGGCTAAATTTTCAGTATATCGTTTAATAATTTTTAAATGCTCTACCGTCAGAGCCGTGCCTGAAGAAGCGACCGCATTTCTAACACCGGCCTGATGAGACATTATTACATCCATCTGCCCTTCAACTAAAACGCAAAAATTATCTTTTCTGATATCCAGCTTCGCTCTGTCTAAACCATATAATACACGACTTTTATCATAAATTAAAGTGTTGGGCGTATTAAGATACTTTGGTTCTCCCTCACCGAAAATTCTGCCGCTAAAGCCGACAACTCCCCCGTTAAGGTCATAAATTGGAAAAATAATTCGGTTGCGGAATCGGTCGTAATTAGAATTTTGAATTTCGTCTTTTCTTACACTTAATCCTGTTCGCTCTATTTCTTCTTCTCCGTACCCTCTCCCTTTTAAAAAATCAGACAAAGCTTGCCATTTGTCCGGCCCGTAGCCAATCCGCCACTCCTGAATAGTCTTAGATTTTAGACCCCGCTCTTTAAGATATTTTTGAACTGACTGGCCGGTTTTCCCCGCTTCCAACTGCCTTTCAAAAAATTTGGCGGCTAATTCGCAAATTTCATAAAGCCGGGTTTTTTCAGTTTTCCATTTAGCGGATAATTTCGGGTCTATTTTTTTTAATTCCACTCCGGCTCTTTGGGCCAAAACTTTTAAAGCGTCGCCGAATTCCAATCCGTCCATTTGCATGACAAAATCAAAAATACTGCCGCCTTTTTGACAGCCGAAACAATACCACATCTGCCGCTCCGGCGAAACAAAAAAAGAAGGGGTCTTTTCCGAATGAAAAGGACAAAGCGCCCGGTAATTTCGGCCGGCTTTAGAAAGTCGGATATATCCGCCGACAACATCCACCACATCTAATCTCGATTTTATCTCGTCTACTGGTGAATTAATCATTTTTTTAAAATTTCATTACCCTAAACTCTTCAACATATTTCATTTTAGCTCTTTTACCCGATTCTTTGGCCCATTTTATAATTGTTTTCTCTACCCACTTAAAATCTTCTATCTGACTCTCATGTTGTTTAAGAGCTTCTAATTTTTTATCAATTGTTTTAGAAATATCAATAAAAACATTTGGCTTATTAGTGGCGAAAAACCATAGTTCCTTAATCTGATGGGGCGGATATTTTCTGGTCAGCTCCGGGAAAAAAGCCTCGCTGTTGGCCGCCGGATAAATTGCGTCAAAAACCGCTTCGGCACCAAGGCGATGGTCTCTGTGAGCGCGGTAAAAATTATCAAAATTCATATTAGCCGGGTCAAAACTCAAAACTATATCCGGCTTCACTTCTCTAATGACTTTAACCAATTTTTTCCTCAATTCTTTCGTATTTTCCAATTCGCCGTCTTTTTCTCTTAGAAAAATAACTTTTTTTGCGCCCACTATTCCCGCCGCTTTCTTTTGCTCCCCCTCCCGTATTTTCCTCAACTCAATTTCAGAAACTTTTGTTTTGTGACTGCCTTTACAGCCGCCGCTTATAATACAATAATAAACCTCTTGGCCCTCTTTTGTCCATTTAGCCACGGCGCCCGAACAGCTAAAATCCAAATCATCCGGATGCGGCGAAAAAACTAAAACTTTGGTTTTTTTACTTTGATTCATAATCTTTCAGGATACTTTAATGAAACGAAAATGATTTAAAAGCTCTCTGAAGAATCGCGTCAATACATAAGTTGGTTTTATGTCTTTTTCGCTTAATTGTTTTTCTTTTTCCACTTGTTTTTGCGTCCAATGGGTAACTTTTCGAAGAAGCTCGTATTCCGGTCTGTGCTGAACGGCTCCGTATTTTGCCCAAACATCCAAAACATCAGCTTCCTGCGCCATCGCAATGTCTTTCATCAAACTATCGCCCACATATATGGCGCGACTTTTCGGAACTCCAATATCCGCGATTATGCTTTCAAGGATCTCTGAATCGGGCTTTACCTTGTCTCTTGGAGTAAATTTGTGTTTTGTAAATTTCAACTCATAGTGTTCCGGCGGATAAAACCTTATTTGTTCCGGCGTTAAATTATCAGGCAAATCATGGTCCGGCGGCGAATATAAAACATCAATCACTCCGTCAAGCCCGAGCTTTCTAACCCGGTAATTTGAATAAAACGCCAATGATTCGGTATAGCCGACAATTACGCAACCCCGCTCTTTAAATTTCAACAAGGTTTCCATTACTTTTTGGTAAAGACCAAGCGCGGCCCGGCGCGCCGCCTTATACGCCTCTATCGCCTCTTGATAGATTTGCGTCAAATCTTGATTAGGATGTTTTTCCCTTAAACAACTTAATTCCTGGATAAGCATGGAATACTCCGATGTTTTGTGTTTTTGAAAAACTTGTTTTACTTCTTTTAATAATGCGTCTTCTGAAATATTACTAATCTCTAATATTTTCCCCTTCATCGCGCTAAAAGACTTGTACCACATATCCACCCAATCAAACAAAGTATTATCCAAGTCGGTGATTATTAAAGATACTTTAATTTTTGGCATGGTGTTTTATCACATAATTTTATTTAGCTTGTGAATCGGATATCCTGCGTTATCTGATGTAATTTTATTTTTACCCCATCTTTATTAATAAATTTATTTCCGATAACGTATCCGAATATGAGAAGTTTTTGCCCGCTTCCTTATTATATTTCAAAAGTAGAGAAGGGCAAAAATTTGGGTAAAAAATGAAATTCAAGTCCATTAAATTATAAAACGAATTTCATTTTTTCCTCATATTCGGTGTTGTGCGATGTATTTTTTAGCCCATACATTCTTTCACCTAAAGTTTTACTAGGCACATATACCAGCACATCTACGCCCTTAATCTCAATCATTTCATAATCTTTTCTGGTCATCAATGTAAAATTACCACTACTTTGTAAGTATTTTTCCTTAAACTGCTGGTAGTTTTGAATTTTAAAATCTGGAGCGCCCCTCTGTGGTCTGGTTGCGTCTGGTATTCTTATTTTTACCAATTTTAAATTCCCTGCAGGAGTTTCTATTGGCTCATTTAGTAAATATGTTTTTCCAGTTTTAATATTTTCCTTGTCAACTTGCACGCCCATTGTTTCAGCGACTAGCTCTAGATTTTTAAATTCATTATCATCTTTGGAAAAAATTGAAACATAATCAATAACAGCCTGATTTTCATCAGTATTATTTTCTATCGTGTCTAAACCTTGTTTCACTAAGTAAGTTACAATTTTTTTCAATTCTTCATTATTCATATTGATGACCAGAAAAAATTAAGGGCTAAAAAATATTTTGCACAACTCGTTTTTATGCGAAATATTTTCGTGATTCTTACTAAGAATTAACGGCAAATTCTCTTAATTTCTTCTGATTAAAAATATCAATTTTGATACCCAAACTTTTAATAAGCTGTCTGGCCTTTCTTTCGCCACCAACATACCCGAAAACTTTCTTAATGTTTCTCTCAAACCGCCATTTTTCCAATTCTGGCAGTTGTCTAAGTAATAACTCTACTTCATCTTTGCTTGGCGGCTTAAAGCCAACTGACATAAACCTTAGACAGGCAAAGAGATTCCCTGGATGCCCTTTATAGCCGAACATATTTAGGCGAAGATACCTATTTCTTAAGTCTTTCATTGCCCCGGGAATGGCTATAGTATACTTTCTAATATCTTTAGATAAATAATAGCGGAGCGGGATGGCAAAGC
>Ga0209541_10001928_pt1 | contig 40221 bp, 56 predicted proteins | sample RifCSPlowO2_01_FD_184027 | JGI IMG/M metagenome (GOLD analysis project Ga0209541, IMG submission 184027) | Groundwater microbial communities from Rifle, Colorado - Rifle CSP2_plank lowO2_0.1 (SPAdes) (version 2) | ecosystem: Environmental > Aquatic > Deep subsurface > Groundwater | place...
TCAACTTCCCCCCCTATTTTGTCTATCAGGTCCTGCTTCTCATTCTCGTCCATGCTGTTGTACATCTCTTCTAGAACACCGGATATCTTGCTCCATCTCTCCGCAGGGCTTATTTCCTTGTCATTCTTAATGTCATTTATTTCATCTTGCACTTTATCAGGAAGCAACACCAATATGACATCATAGAAGCGTTCCTCATTGTATTTTTGTCCATACACATAAGGCATGTTCTTCTGGTACGATATGTAGATGCTGTCCTTAGAAACATAAAGGTTGTTCGCATATCCCATCATGAATGTCTTTGCGTTTATGCTTGCATCATCATTTATGTTAAAAGCAGCTACAGTATTGAACGTATACCCATACTCAGGGTTGTCAAAGTAATATATCTCTGGCCTTAAGGTCTCCATTTTAGGGCTTTTTATCTCAGGGGCGTTTATCCAGTAATCATAATAGTTTACATTGTCCTTAACAATGAAATACACATAATTACCTATCATCCTTGATTCATAATAATACCCGTCCATGCTGTAATCATTCTCAAGTTTGGGGTTTTTCCTGTCTTTTACGTCATATACCAATATTTTTGTATTCTGTGAGTATATTGGCCTTGGCATGAAATCATATTCTGGTATTGCATACCTGTTTTCATAATCCACTGTAAATATCACTAGTTTGTCATCATTCAGAAGCATGTTCTGAGGCGTTCCCTTAAGCTCTGTTTCTGAAACTATCTTGGCATTCTCAGCAGGAAATGCATCAACTATGACAAGCCTGTTCTGTGCTATCATGTAAATGTACTCGTTGTCATTTTTAACAAAATCAGCCTCATCAACACCAGCTACCTGTATGTTTGTCGTTGAATAATCTGCTGCTCCCCCTGCTTCAGATCTCTCTGGTATCGCAGGCGATGCTTGCAGGGAATCTGCCATTGCCATAGATTTCTCAAGTATTCCTCCTAGCCTGGAACTAGAAGCCTGCTGCTGTGATTCCTTCAAGAATTTTTTAAGTTCATCAATTGAATTGAATCTTTTCAAGTCTTGTGTTGTCTCAAGCTCGCTGTACTTTGCCTTGTTGTCTATTTTTCCTGTCTTTGTGCAAGACGTCAGTAGTATGCCAACTAAAAAAACTATAAATAATCCCTGTAAAATTTTTTTAAACTTTGTTTTCATAAAATCTTACATGATTGCATTATATAAATAGGTTTCCATAGCTTCAATCATGCTTGAAACTAACAGAACACTTAAAGCTTTAATCTTTTTTATCAAAACCTTTTTTATCAAAACTATTGTAACGTCTCGTCAAATATCAGAATTTCTCGCCTACTCTACATCTCTTATACTTTCTTCTTCTACTCTTCTAATACCATATTTCAAAAACTCACCAAGAGCTTCATCAGCAGATTTATTCTCTTTTAATTTTGCTGCTTCTTCTTCAATGCAATCTTGGCCAGTACCTGCCTGTGCATCCTTTTCAGGAACTCAATCTTGTCATCAGCCTTCAATACATCCAAATGGCCCTGCATCACTATGTTGAACGCAAAAGGGCTTGGTATCAATGTGATAAACTCCTTTATTTCAATCTCATTTCCTTCTATTTTTCTAAGAACATCAACAGCATTTTCAACATCCATCAAATCTTCAAGTATCTCCCGCCTTGCTTCCCTCAGTATAGGAAAGTCATTTGATATCCTTCTTACAGCATTTAATAATAACGCAGAAGACATCTGCTGCACCCCTACGTTTTTTGTCATTCCCTTGTAGCTTCTCAGTATCATCAATGCCCTTGTAGCGCAGTGCCTAAACCTTCTTTTCAATATCTCTGTCTGGTCTATTGCCAGAGAAACAACATCCCTAAGCTCCTTGCTTTTCAAGGATTTTAGTGCTTTCACAACATTCACATTTTTTTCAGATGCAACATAAAACCCATTGTCATTTATTCCGATTTCAACATCAACATGCTCGACCTTTGCTATTGCAAATGCTACTGCCCTAGACAGTACATCATTTACTCTCCTCCCATACAATGAATGAAATACCGAATATTTCATGTTGTTCTCGCTGTAATGCTCTATTACCATCTTGCCATAATGCGGTATTTCCAAGTAATTGTACTGCTCATAAAAATAATTGTACATTGCCTCAACAGAATTTTCCTCAGCATACAAGTAATCCTTGATGAATCTTTTTATCTCTTCCTTGGTTTTCTTTTCCTTAAAATAACCATTCACAAGTTTCCTGAACCTCTGTATGTCCATTGCAAGCCCAAAACTCAGAGGCAGTACATCAGAGAACCAGCTTGGTACATTAGGCTGCTTGTTCACAGTTGCATTTACAAACGCAGTCATGCCCTTTGCATGCTTAAATTCATAAACATTCCCGCCTAAAACAAAGACATCACCCTTGTTCAATCTCTCAAGAAACCCCTCATCAACCATACCTATCACCAAATTGCCAACTTTCACCTTCACATGTGATTCATCTGGTATAGTTCCGATGTTTGTCATGTACAATACCCTTGCAAGCTTGCCTTTCTTGCCTATCATCTTCGTTTCCTCATCATGCCATATCCTTGCATAAATATGCCTGTCTTCCAAAGAAATGTATCTTCCAGAAAGGTAATCTATTATCTCATCAAAATCAACTCTATTCAGTTCATGGTAACAATAGCTTCCCTTAATCATCCCATACAATTCATTTATGTGTACCTGCCCTGATATTGCTATGCCAAAAATCTGCTGTGCTAATACATCAAGGCAGTTGGTCGGTATGTGTATGTTATCTATCCTGTGCTCTATCACATCTTTTGCTATTAAAGAACATTCTACAAGGTCATCCCTGTCTAGAACTAGTATCTTGCCATATATCTTAGCATGCAGCTTATGGCCTGATCGTCCTAACCTTTGCTTTGTTCTTGCAACAGACTTTGGTGAGCCAAGCAATATGACAAGATCTATATAACCTATGTCTATTCCTAATTCCAAACTGGTGCTAGAAACAACTACCTTTAGTTTTCCTTCTCTCATTCGCTTTTCAAGTTCAAGCCTGTGCTCTTTTGACAATGATCCATGATGCGCACCAATGTTTTCTGTATAATTCTTAGGAAACCTTGTTTTTAGGAAATGCACAACCCTCTCTGTAGCAGACCTTGTATTTGTAAATATCAGTGTTGTTCTGTGCTGCTGTATCATCTTGTCCATTATGCTATACATTTCATTGTGCATGTGCCCATAAACTGTGTCCATTATATCCTTAACAGGGCTCATTACACTCAAGTCCAGTTCCTTCAAGAAAGGCACATCAACAACAATGCAGTCCCTTAGTTTTTCTTTTTCATATCCAACAAGGAATTTTGCTATCTCATCCAATGGGGATATTGTCGCACTTAATCCGACTCTCGTCATTGCGGGCGACAAGGTTTGCAGCCTCTCTAGACTCAAAGAAAGGTGTACCCCCCTCTTGTTCTCTGCCAATGCATGAATCTCATCTATTATGCAAAAATCAACATTTTTCAAATACTCACAGAACCTATACGACGACAATAATATTGCTGCTGATTCTGGTGTCGTTATAAGGATATGCGGAGGTTTCTTTAGCATATCTGCTTTTTCTGCTTGTGTTGTGTCCCCAGTTCTAACAGCAATCCTTATTCCGAATCTGTTGCCTGATTGCTCTTCCATTTCTTTTAATGGCTCTTTAAGATTGATTTGAACGTCATTCGAGAGTGCTTTAAGTGGTGAAATATAAATGCAGTAAACCTTGTTTTCCAAAATCCCTTTTTGTGACGAGTCTATTAACTCATTTAATATTGCAAGAAAAGCAGTCAATGTCTTGCCACTTCCTGTACTGGCTGAGACCAGAATATTCTTTCTTGAATGAACCTCCAAAATCGAGTATAATTGCGGCAATGAAAATTCCTTGAACTTCGAAAAGAACCAGCTCTTTACTATGGGATGTAATATATGCTCAATTTCTTCACTTTTGTTTGGTTTTGTTTTTTGGATTGTCATTTTATCATTAAAAATTAAGACTGTTTTTCTAAAGAAGTTTTTATCATTAATTAATCTTCTTAAATAATATCTCGCCTTTCTCAACCCTGTATTCCTTGATAACTCCGAACTTGCATTCCTTTAAAGAGCCCAATTTAACATTCAACTGCCTGCTTATTCTATCTGATGTCCCTGGCATGAATGGCCATGTTAATATGGATATTATCCTTATTGACTCAAGCAGATTGTAAATGCATTTCTCAAGCTTCTTGTTTTTCAGCTCCCAAGGCCTTTTTTCATTCACATACCTGTTTGCTTCATTGACAAACTTCCATATCTCGCTTAGCGCATTATGCAGCTCATACCTATTCATGCAATCATTAATCTTAGCAATGTTAAGCTTGGACTTCAGTTCCTTGTCAATTGCTGTCTTTTTCACGGATTCAAAGTTCTTCTCAGCTAATGTCAGCACCCTGCTTACCAGATTGCCAAGGTCATTTGCCAGTTCATTATTATGCCTGTTTACCAATGCATTCTCAGAAAAGTCACCATCATCCCCAAAAGGTATCTCCCTTATCAAGAAATACCTTATGCTGTCAGCAGGATATTTTTTAATGATTTCCAACGGGTCTATGACATTGCCAAGGCTCTTGCTCATTTTTTCACCAGTTGAGCTTCTTATGAAGCCATGGACATAGACATTAGGCAGTTTGACGCCTGAAGCCAAAAGCCACGTGCCCCATATAACGCTATGGTGCCATATTATGTCGCTTCCTATGATGTGCAGCATCGGCCAGTACTCCTTAAACTTCTTGTTTGGATACTCCAGTGTTGTCAAATAATTTATTAGCGCATCTATCCATATTGCTGTTACTAATTTATTGTCTAAAGGAAATGGTAAGCCCCATGTTATCTTTTGTCTTGTCAGGCATAAGTCATGCAGTGGCTCGCTTAATCTGGCCAGTATTTCATTTTTCTTTTTTTCAGGCCTTATGAAGTTAGGGTTGTTTTTGATATAATCTGCAATCTTGTTCTGGTATTTGCCCATCTTGAAAAAATATGCATCCTCTTCCAAGAATTCTGTTGGCCTTTTGTGCGTCGGGCAGTTTATGCCGTTCTCGAGCTCCTCTTTTGAGAAATAAGTTTCGCAATCAGAACAATAATACCCAGAATACTTGCCCTTGTAAATGTCCCCTTTTTTGTTCAAAGCAACAATCATCTTTGCAACAACATCTTCATGCCTTTTTTCTATGGTCTTTATGAAATCATCATATGATATGTTATAATTCTTGCATAATTCCAGAAAAAATCCTTCCATGCAGGCAACAAATTCTTCAGGAGTTTTTCCTGCTTCCCTAGCATACCTGGCTATTTTGCTCCCATGGCAGTCTAATCCTGTTGAGAAATGAACATTCTTTCCCTCAAGCCGCTTGAACCTTGCTATTGCATCTGCGCAAACCTTCTCGTACATATGCCCGAGATGCGGCGGTGCTGAGGGATAATCTATTGCCGTGCTAATCGAATAAAATTTATTTCCCATCTTTTTACATTTTAATGATATGTTTATTAAATTTTCTTTTTTATGCCTTGTTCTTGCTCAATTTAGAAGTCCAGAAACTTGGCAATCCATAAGAAATAACCCCCTCAAAGTCAGAATCAATCATGTATGCATATTGTTTCCTGTCACCTTGCAATTCCTTAAAGGAGTCATGGGCTTTTTCATAGAACTTCTTTATCTCAGACCTTTCCATTTCAACCTGCAGCAAGCTGCCTTCTTTTATCAATAGTATGTCAACAAGCTTCAGGACATTTTTGTCTATCAAGCCAGTGTTTTGCGTTATAAAAATCAAAGTCAGGTCTTTGTGCCTCGCTATGGCCAGTATTTTTGTCAGCTCCTTGTTTTTTGAGCTCATGCTATCCCTTGAGCTAAATGAAATCGCCCCCTCATCAACAAGGACCACGCTGTTGTCAGGTGCATTTTCAACATCATCTATAGGGTTGATCCAGCTAGGCATCAAGGATTGTTGAACCCCCAAAACATAGCATTTTCTTCCAGTCTTGCTGTTTATGTTTTCCAGCAGCTTAAAGCCCAGAGCGCTTTTGCCAGACCCTCTTTTGCCGAATATCAATGCTATTATCGATTCATTTTGCAGCTTTTGCTCAAGTGAAACGAAATTTCCAGCAGATTCCTTGATCACATTGAACCTTTCAAATTTAGATTGTGCCATGTAAACAGTATTTCTCTTTAGCTTTCTGCTTTTAGCCTTCTCTTGTATTTTATTAAATAAAGCCTTGAAAATAAAACAAATGCCATTTGCTATGCCTTTTATTACAAACCATATACCAAAAAATATTGCTCTTACAATTCTAAACAAAATTGATTCTTTCTTCCTAGACATACCACGAGAAAATTGTTTCTATTTATTACTTTTTGCACACATTAAATTGTAACCATTATAAAATGATAAAAAATAGAAAGTTTTAAATAAAATGTTGCTATCGTAATTTTATGCCAATATTGCAACGAGCACAAAATTTTGAACAATTTTTAAGAAAAAATGGAGAGTTGTCAGTAGAAGGCCCAATAATTAAAAGCGGTGATAGAATATGGCACACATACAAGATAATGCTAGATGAAAAGCCCATAGGCGAATATTGCGAAGTATACGAGTTAAAAAACATGGAAATTCTCCTTGCCCAATGTTACAATGGTCTATTGCCAAACTGCGATCCAAAAAAAATAACCCTGGAATGTAGACTAAAGCCAGGCGAATCCTCTTTTCTTGGCCTTTACGATAGGCTAGACAACAATAGATCAATACCCTTCCCATGAAAAATCTCTAATGCCCTGTGCAATGTATGCAGAACTTGTTCTCAGAATTAGGAATGGATTTCATCAAGCCCTCTAAACTAAGGTATTGCACTGTGTCACACCCTATTTTTTTCCTTATGCCCTCCATGTCATAAATGTTTGCAATCAATTCATGATCTTCCTTTGTGTCAATCCCTTTATCGCAGTGTCTTTCCCATGGTGGAAAAGTAACCTTAACATGCACTTCTCTAGCACCCTTTCTTCTAAGCATTCCTACAACCTTGCTTGCATTGTTTCCCCTCACAATCGAGTCATCAACTACTATTACTCTTTTTCCTTCTATTATATCGCTGTCTGGATTGAACTTTAGCTTGGCTCCAAATTCTCTCAACTCGCTGCCAGGCTGTATGAAAGTCCTTCCCACATAATGGCTTCTCACCAATCCAATATCAAACAGTATTTTTGACTCATAAGAATATCCCAATGCAGCATGGTTAGCAGCATCAGGAATTGGTATCACTATGTCTGCCTCTGTACTTGACTCCCTTGCAAGTTGTCTTCCTAAATTCTTTTTTACTCTGCTTACACAATAGCCAAACACTTTGCTGTCTGGCCTGGCAAAATAAACAAGCTCGAATATGCACTGCCCAAGCCTTTCCCTTTTTTCTATTATTCTTTTATCAAACCCATTCCTGTCTATGAACAAAATCTCGCCAGGCTCTATATCTCTTACGAAATCAGCCTCGTTTATATCAAACGCACAGCTCTCTGAAGCAACCAAATGTGCTCCCTGTTGTGTAATCCCTAAAGATAAAGGCCTATATCCACAAGGGTCCCTTGCAGCTATCAGCATGTTGTCATAAAACATTACAAGTGCATAAGACGGCGGCACCTTTCTTAATCCATTAACAACCTTTTCCCTAAAATCTATGCCATCAGAATTAGCTATAACATGCATTATGTATTCTGTGTCAACATCAGTAGAAAATAACCTGTCCTTAACCAATGACTCCAACGAAGACAAATCAGATATGTTTCCATTATGCGCAATTACAAAAGGGTTCCCATTAAGTATCTTATCAAAAGGCTGGCAGTTTTCCAGAGAGCTATCACTTACAGTAGAATACCTAACATGCCCGACAGCAATATGTCCTTTCAACAAGTCTAGTTCTTCAGATTTAATAGCCAAAGCAGCAGTCCCAAGGCCTTTTTTAAAGTAAGTACTTCTGCCATCAAATGTAACTATTCCAGCACTCTCCTGTCCCCTGTGCTGTATTCCATGCAAGCCAAGCCAGGTCAGTACAGCAGCATTTTCACTCCCATAAACCCCGAATATGCCGCACATTTCTAATGAACCTCTCCTTCTAGGACAGAACAATCTTCCATATATTAAACATTCAACCAGAATATTATTTATATAAATATATTTATTCTAAAATACACTTAAATAGCATATCGATGTTAGTAAAGTCTAGAATTGCAATCATTTTCACATGTGCCAGCTCTGCACACCGTCAAACAACCTCTTGGATTCGTGAAACTGCATTGTGGGCACAAAGTCACTTCCCCTTTCTCGCAGATTCCATTTCCGCAAACAGGCTTTTTTTCACAAGGGCAGTCTCCTTTGCATAAAGCCTTTACCCCTGCCAATCGCGCCAGGCACTTATTTTCATATGTTTTGTTGTCAATGCCACAAACAGGTTTTTGCACATTTGAACACAGGCATATCGCCCTCTCTGTTCTTCTGTTGCACAAGTCAACCACATCGCTTCTTCCAGGATAAATTTCTTGTATTCTAGAACTCTTCAAGTTCGCAGTAACGAAAGTAGCAGATATTAAAACCAATGCAATAACAAAGATAATCAACTTTTTCATATTGTCTCTCTTTATGTAAATATTTACCACTACAAAGTTTATGAATCTATAGATACTTTAACACATTTTTGCCAACTTATATAAACATGGAATGTTCTGATTTTGTCAAAAGAGGTTTTATGTCAGATAGTTTTTTAAGCAAAGAATTGGTAGAAAAAGCAAAGAAAGACGAAGTACAGTTGTATTCTGACAGGTATTCTTTGCAGAAGCCACAATGTCCATGGTGTATTAAAGGAACCAGCTGTAATATCTGTGCTGCAGGACCATGCCGTATTACTCCTGAAAAGAATGCATTAAAGGGTGTTTGTGGTGCTAGCTCTGATGTTATAATAGCAAGGAACTTGTTAAGACATTGTGCAGCAGGTGTTTCCAGCCATGTGGATCATGCAAGGGAAGTAGTTTTGACCCTGCTAAAAATTGGCAATAACAAGAAAATACCATATAAGATATGTGATGAGCAAAAGCTAAGAAAACTAGCAAAAGCACTTGGAAAAAATTCTAAAGGAAACATAAGAAAAATTGCTAAAGTTGTTGCCATGGAAGCCCTAGAAGATTTTAGGAGGCAAGAAGGCATTTTCCACAAGACAGAAAATAATTGCTTAAATTGGTTAAGGATAAACGCAAGCAAAGAAAGGCAAGAAACCTGGAAGAGATCAAATTTGCTGCCACTTAACGCAGACCTAGAAACATCAAGGGCGTTGCATGTAAGCACAATGGGTAATGACTCGGATGTAAATTCTTTGATGCTAAGAGTTTTAAGAAATGGTATAGCTGATGGTTACGCAGGATTGCATTTAACAACAAATCTACAAGACATACTCTTTGGAACGCCCACATTAACGAAATCAGAATGCAACCTTGGTGTTATAAACAAAGATTATGTAAATATCGCTGTGCATGGTCACGTGCCATTGCTCTCTGAAAAGATAATCGAATGGTCTAAAAAATTAAATAAAACCGCTAATTCTGTCGGAGCCAAGGGCATCAATGTTGTTGGCATTTGCTGCAGCGGAAATGAAGTTCTTATGAGGCATGGAATTCCACAAGCAGGTCATATATTACAGGCAGAACTTGCTATAGTAACAGGTGCCTTAGAAGCAATGGTTGTTGATACCCAATGTATTTACCCTAGCTTACAAGATGTTGCTTCATGCTATCATACAAAAATAATAACAACCATGGTTGCCAAGATTACAGGAGCAGACCATGTACCATTCAATGTCGAGAATGCAAACAAGGCGGCCAAAGAAATTGTATTAAAAGCAATTAATAATTTTAAAAACAGGAACCAAAAAACTGTTTTAATACCAAAAGAAAGATCAGTTTTGTATGGTGGATTTTCAGCTGAAACTATACTAACTGCTTTGTCAAAGCTAAACAAGAAAAACCCGATAAAACCCTTGGCTGATAACATAAAAAAAGGAAACATCCAAGGCATAGTCGCTGTTGTTGGTTGCAGAAATCCAAAGCTTGAAGGAGAAAAATTTGGAGAACAGCTAATGAAGATATTGGTAAAGAATAATATTCTTGTTGTTGCAACTGGTTGCATAGCTCATAGCGCAAGCCAGGAAGGTTTGATGATTCCAGAAGCAACTGAAAAATATGCTGGAGAAAAGTTAAAAGCTGTATTAAATGCAATTGGCAGAGCAAACAACTTAAATGGTCCTTTGCCTCCTGTTTTGCACATGGGCAGCTGTGTTGACAATTCCAGGATAGAAGTTATTTTAAATGCAATATCAAGTTATGCTAAATTAGCTATACACAAACTGCCAATAGCAGCATCAGCACCAGAATACATGACTGAAAAAGCAATCGCAATTGCATTCTGGTCTTTAGCCTTAGGGATAACTACACATATTAATCCAGAAATGCCAATAAATGGTTCTGGCAAAGTTGTTGATTTCTTAACGCGTGATATGGAAAAAATAACTGGCAGCAGAGTTATCATCGGAAAAACTCCTGAAGAAGCAGCCAAAGTCATTATCGATACTATAAAGAAGAAAAGGCTTGATTTGGGATATCATTAAGTATTCTTAAAAAACACCATTCTAATACTCATTGGCTTCCCAGTATCTCCCTGCCTTGATCAATTCCCATTCCTTGTTGATAATTCCTTGTATTTTTTCAATTTCCCTTTTGCTTAAATGATTGAATCTTCCCTGCAGTTTCAATGCCTCTTCAACAGGCTTCATCTCAGGCTCTTTTGATAACTTAAAGATTCCATTCTCAATCTCGTACAAAGGCCATATTCCTGTCTCAACCATCATTTTCCCGACTTTAATTCCTTCATCATCCTTAATCAGCCAGCCAGGCATGCATGGAGTTAATAGGTCAATGAATTTGGCTCCTTCTACCTTGGCTGCCTTCTGTAGTTTCCTTATATAATCAAAAGGATATGAAGTAGATGCTGTAGCGACATAAGCAGCACCACTTGCAGCCATTACCTTTGCTAGATGTCTTCTAGGAAGCAGATTTCCAACAGGATTGTTTTTGCCAACAGGTGTTGTTGTCGTTCTTGCACCATAAGGTGTTGCAGAGCTATGTTGAAACCCTGTATTCGCAAAGCTGCTGTTATTGTAGCAAATATATATTATGTTCTCTCTCCTTTGCACCATGCCACTTAGGCTTTGAAGTCCAATTTCATAGCTAGATCCATCTCCAGCATAGCACATTACGTTTGCATCTTTGTCTTTTCCCTGCGCCTTTAAGCCCATTAAAATTCCTGATGCAGTAGACGCAGCATTCTCTATAGCATTGAACACCCATGGAACCTTGTATGGTGTAAACCTATTGGAAGCAGTTAAAGTCATGCACCCGGTGGCATTCACTATTATGGTATTTTTTCCAAGCGCCTTTATTGCAAGCTTCTTTCCAAGTATTGCATTGCATCCAGAACACGCAAAAGTCCCGCCAGTAATCAATTCTTCCCTTGGCACATCATTGATGTTTTTTATCTCTTTTACATCAGCCATTTTTTCTCTTCCTTGCTGCTTTTTGACATGTCATTAAATACCTCGATGATTTCCTTTTGTGATATTGACTTGCCGCCAAGACCAAAAACATAATCTGAAACCCTTGATTTCTTTAACAATGATCTTATATCATTGTACAGTATTCCTCCACATCCGGGAGATATATTCTGGTCCAGAACAGCTATATTCTTTACATTCTTCAGTGCATTAGATATTTCTTTTTCAGGAAATGGCCTGTATAATCTTATCCTTAGCAAGCCAACTTTCTTGTTTTTCTTTCTCAATGCATCCACTGCAGCCTTGCATATTGTGCTATTAGCACCCATCATGACTATTGCAGACTCCGCATCTCTCAGTCTATAAGATTCTGCTAAGTCATATTTTCTTTTTGTTAATCTAGACCATTCAGCTTGCACCCTCTTTATTGCTTTAAAAGAGTCTAAATGAGCCTTATGCAGCTGAGATTTGTAAAACATATAATCTTCCATTGCAGGAGCAGCATATGTAACTGGTTTGTCCATGTTTATCTTAAACCTTAAATTTATACTCGGCAAAAACCCATCAACTAATTTTTGGCTTGGAACCTCAACCTCTGTCCTTGTATAGCTTTGTATAAAACCATCCATGTTAACAATAACAGGCAACAAAGTACTTTCAGCTATCTTGTAAGACATTATTACAGAGTCCATAACCTCTTGGTTTGTTTCTGACATGAATATTATCCAGCCAGAATCGCGTACAGCTAATATGTCACCATGGTCGCACCATAAAGTCAACGGTGCTGAAACACCTCTAGAAACATTAGCCATCACTATTGGCAATCTGCACCCAGAGACATTGTACAGAATTTCATGCATCAGCAGCAATCCCTGGGATGACGTTGCTGTAAACGTCCTGGCACCAGTCAATGCTGATCCAAAGGCAGCACTCATGACAGAATGCTCGCTTTCCAGCTGGCTAAATTCTGCATTAAGCAAACCATCTGTTTTCCATTTTGCAAACAACTCAATCATTGATGTTGTTGGTGTTATTGGAAAGCAAGGTATGCACTTTACTTTAGATAATCTTACAGCATATGCTGCTGATTCATTTCCATCAAGCAGTTCTTTCATTTTCCATTCTCCCTGTGTAGATCTCTTTCCATTATTATGCATTTGACAGGGCAAACCTCAGCACAAACACCACAGCCTTTGCATGTATAACTATCAGAATATGGAAAATCATTTTTGTCAAGGTTCATTGCTGCATCAGGGCAGTACAGCCAGCAGAACCTGCATTTGATGCATTTTTTTAGGTCAATGTTGGGCTTTAATACCCTCCAAGAACCCCTATTAGGTATGTTCTTCCCTGCTGTTGATATTGGAAATTCGTTTTTCTTGTTTATCCTTATTCTATTTTCTTTTGTTATCATCTTGAGCACAAAACATGGTTGTAACTTTTCTTTATTATGTTAATGTTTCTTTCAACAACATCCTTAGAATACTTAGACAGCTCTATTTTGATGGCTTCTGTCAGATGTTCAATTGTTATTTGCTTAAACAATGTTACAAATGCTCCTAACATGGCTATGTTGACTCCAAGAACATTTCCAGTCTCTTCCATCACTATCTTATCTGCGTCTATAACGCATTCATGCCTTAATCCTTTGACGCTGTTTGCCAGCACAATTGTACTTTTCTTCTTGCCTTTTAGTGTTTCCCTTAAATCAATAGTGTTGTCCATTATCAAAATGTAATCAGGCTCAAATATATATCCCCTTGTCCTAATTTCTTTTTTGTCTATCCTTACAAAGCTAGTCACAGGTGCTCCTCTTCTTTCCGCACCATACAAAGCAAAATCCTGTGTTTTGTACCCTGCTATGTAAGCTGCCCTTCCAAGTATCTGCGAAGCTTTCTTTACTCCCTGCCCGCCTCTCCCATGCAGCCTTATTTCTATCATTTTTTATCCCAAAAAACCATTCTTGCATCAACAACTTTGCCAATTTTTTCATTGATGATAAAGGGGTTTATGTCCAGCTCGAGCAGATTTCTATGCTTCATTGGTATCTTAGAAACTTTGATTAATGTTCTTTCCAAAAGCCTCAGGTTGACAGGTTTGCTTCTAAATCCATGCAGCAAGTTTCTTCCTTCCAGCTCATTTATCATAGAACGTGCATCATGCGAAGTAATAGGACAAACTCTAAAAGAAACATCTTTCAGCAATTCAACAAATATGCCCCCAATGCCAAGCATTAAAACATGGCCAAAAGTCTCATCATTATTAATGCCTATTATTATCTCTTTCCCCTCGACAAATTCCTGCACAAGTATGCCATCCAGACGAAATCCTCTTTTTTTAGCAACATCTTGCAATTCAATAAAATTCTTTTTTAGCTCGTCCATGCTTCTAACTATTCTCACCCCATTAACATCGCTTTTATGCAATGCATCCTTGGAAATGATTTTCAGCACGCAGGGGTATTTTTTAATCAAGTTTATGTTCACCCCATCTAAGCTCTTAATTAGCCTGCCTTTCACAATAGGAATGTACTTGCTCAAGAATTTCTCTGCTTCAAACTCAGCCATTATCCTCTTTTTCATCCGTCATTTGTTTAATTTAAATTCTACTTAAATCTTTCTATATTTTAAAAAATTTGTAATGTCCGGAAATTATTTAAACGACAAAGAACAGTCAATAAATAAAAGGGGTTTTACTAATGGACTTGAGCAATTTTTTTAATGCAAGAAGCATAGCCATAGTCGGCGTTTCAAGGGAGCCAAGCAAAGTAGGCCACGCAATCTTCAAGAACCTTCTCAACTCAGGCTTCGAAGGCAAAATTTTCATAGTCAACCCCAACGCTGATGAAATCCTAGACCACAAATCTTACAAGTCAGTTTCATCTATAAAAGAAAAAGTCAATCTCGCGATAATAGCCGTGCCTTCCGATTTAGTAATCAAGGTAATAAAAGACTGCTCAAGGAAAGGCATTAAAGATGTTGTAATAATAAGCTCTGGCTTCAAGGAGATTGGAAATTACAAGCTGGAAAACAAGCTAAAATCATCGCTAAAGAAACATAAAATAAGGTGCATAGGCCCGAATTGCCTTGGAATTTATAATGCCCACAACAACATAGATACACTGTTCTTGCCGCTTGAAAAGATGAAGCGCCCGAAGCCAGGAGATATCTCTTTTATCTGCCAGTCAGGTGCTCTAGGCGCAGCATTATTGGATTTTGCAGCAGAAGAAAATTATGGTTTTGCAAAGTTCATAAGTTATGGAAACGCAGAAAACATAGATGAATCAGATATTCTTGAATATCTGGCCAATGACAAAGAAACCAAGGTGATATGCCTATACATTGAAGGCGTTAAGAATGGGAAAAAATTCCTGGAAACATCAAAAAAAGTATCGAAAACAAAGCCCATAATAGCCATAAAGGCAGGTACAACAGAAGCAGGAAAAAAGGCAGCCCTCTCCCATACAGGCTCATTGGCAGGCTCATCAGAAATCTATTCTGGAGTCTTCAAGCAAGCAAACATAATAGCAGCTGAAACCCTCGAAGAAATGTTTGACCTTGTAAAGCTTCTTGACAAGCTAAAAACAATGCCAAGAAACAATAGAATCCAGGTAATAACTAATGGTGGTGGCTATGGCATCTTGGCAGCTGATTCCATATCAAAAAACAACCTATCATTAGCAATACCAAGCAAGAAGACAATTGATTTTTTAAAAAGCAAATTCCAAAGCCGCCATGTTATATCAAATCCGATGGATCTTTTAGGCGATGCAACAACAGATATGTACAAAACTGCAATAGAATCATGCTTAAAAGACAGCAACATCGACATTTTAGTCATAATAATACTCTACCAAACCCCTTCTCTTAGCACAGACATAACAAGCATGATCTCTGGTTTAAATGCAAAACAAAAAAAGCCAATAGTAATCATATCAACAGGCAGCAAGTCCACGAAAGACCTTAGGCTAGCCCTTGAGAATAATAGCATACCCTGCTTCAACTTCCCTGAAAACGCAATAAAGTCAATAAAAAAACTTGTCGATTACTGCAACAGAAAAAATAGATTGTACATTAAAAAATAAAAAGAAAAATAGCTTGTTTATCTCTTCTTGGCAGACTTTACAAGCCAGTATATTGCTGCTACCACAAGCGCAATTATCAGAACATAATTCAGCCATCCAAATATCAGCGCGCTAGGGCCATAGTTTCCATACATCATGCCACCCATATTACAACCCCCAAAACCTAAATCAGCATAAGCTATGGAAGCAAAAGCAGCAATAGCCATTGCAACAGATGCCATCAATATTCCTTTTCTCATTTTTATACCTCCTTTCTGTTATATGTATTTTATATTATATATATCAAGCAGCTTAATATTCCTTCCGATATGCATTGCCAAGCTCTATCCCTACAAAACCCCCATCACTCCTTACAGCAGTCAACCACTTTCTTTATCAGCTCTGAAAATTTGTCCATGATTTTTGGCTTGCTCTCTTCCTTGCTTGTATTCACCTCAAGGCTTTTTTTGTCAAGCAGCTTCATGTTTATTGCAAAAAACAATGAATAAAGGTTAAAAGCCGAATTAAAGTAAGTGTTTGCATCCTTTGCATTTTTCTTCGACAGTTCTTTTGTCCCGACTTCTATCAGCCTCATGCTTGACGCAAGCAGGTGCTTGCTTATGCACCATTCCTCTCCATCTGGGTTTGTAACTATCTTCTTCAGCAAGTTCTTCCGAAGCTCCCTAACAGACTCAAGCATCTCAAGGTACTTTTGGTTGCTTGTTTTCATGGCAGTGAAATAAAAATGCTCTTCCAAGCTTACAATGTTCATTATTGCTATGGCTAAGTCCTCATCCCTTGACAAGTCAACGCTTCCCTTCTTTACATCTTCTATCCTTTTCATCCATGTTTTTACTTCGTCTTCCATTTTTCCTCTTAAACCTTAAATCCAAAGTAAAGCGCTAATGTCCCTGCTCCAAGCAATGTCAGTGTTATAGCTATCCCTTGATATGGAAACAACACGCTTCCCCTAACCTTTTTTATGTAAGTGTGCAGCCAGAACCCTAGCAATGAAGCTGCTCCCCCGATTATGCTGCCAAACAATATCTTGTTGATCCAATAAACCTTGTTCAAGACAGAACCTGCTGGACCCAACAGTAAAACCGGCGCATATATTGTTGAATTGTCAACTGACATTAAGGGTATTACTGTCAACACAAATGAAAGCAGGACTACAATTGGCAACTGAAATTTTATGTACTGCTTCTTTATCTTTCTCCCTATCCACAATCCAGTTGAGATTCCAAATGCTCCTATGAACAATCCTATTATACTCGTGTCCATCCCATAATATTTCGCTGATATCGCTGCTGTGCCGACTGCTGCAGTGCAAAGAGGGCAGTGTGCATGCACTTCAGGAGCATAAGCAAATAACAGGCTTGCAAAAACTAAGAACAAAATAATTTTCTTTGTCATTTTTCCTCCATTCCACTCAATAGTCAAAGGCTACTAACAGCCCCCAACCATGCCCGAAGATGGCTGTGCATTTCCTCCTTGTGCTCTGTTAGGCAGCGTACCGTGATGCTCATACATCATCTTCTCGTCCTCAGTCCATCCAGTCATATCTATAGCCCCGCTTCCTGCTGCATTGCCTGTAACTGTCTGCAATCCGCCATTCTTCAGCTTGCTTATCTGAAACGATTGGAATATTGCAAATGCCAGCAGCAAAACGATAAGCCCAACAATCAAATAATTCTTTTCCATTTTTTCCTCCATGTTTTACACTAAACTTATTTCTTTTCTATGTCCCTATACTTGTTCGAAGCTAAATTTATGTAATTCAGTTCTATCCCTTTCGACTTCAAGACAGCTGCCTTCTCTGCTATCTTTTCAGGGAAGAACAATGTCTTCCATTTTCCCAGCTCTTCAAGTATTTCATCATCAGTGTATTCGGATCCATGGTTCTTAACCAAGTATTTTGCCAAACCCCTCATAACCGAACTGTGCGCACATTCGCATGCAGCCTGGCCATTGCTGGATATTATTGATTCTGTCTCGCAGCAGTATTCGCAGCTTATCTTGCCTGCTATGCTTATGTACCTGTTCATATCATTTCCACTCAAGCTTATCTGGTTTTCAAGCGACCCAACCTTCCTTATCGTTGAATCAGCCAGGCTTGGATTCGCAGAAGAAACATCATCATAGCTTACTCCAAGCTCTTGCCCATAAACATCAGGAACTCCTTTTGGCAGCACATCCAACGCAGCCTGTGTATTTTGTGTGTTTACTGCAACACTATTCGTGCTTTGCACAACACTCCCTGTTATCTGCTGTGTTGTACCTGAATTAACGTTGCTAAGCTGGTATGCATTGAATGCTATGACCAACGCAATTGCTACAACCACCCACACAAGCCATTTGTTTGCATTCCCCTTTTTTTCATTGCCATTATTTTCATCACCATATTCCATGTTATGCCTCCGATTTTAATTCACAGTTCTTCATGACTTGTAGTATCATGTCAAATTACAGGAAATAGAAAACTGAAACACCATTTATAATTAATCTTGAAACTAGTTTCACTGCATTTTGCTTACTTCAGCACAACCAGGTTTGTCATTCCGCGTCTTTTTCTCTCTATAATCTTCTTTAACTCCATCTTATCCAGTATTCTGGTGACTTTAACCTTGCTAAAGCTTGTTTCCCTTATCAAATCTGTCTGGTAAGCAGAGCCGCCCTTGTTCTTTATAATTTCGTATATGGTCTTTTCTTCTTCATCCATCTTCGAAATGTCTACTGGAGCAAACTCTTCTTTTGCCTGTTCGCTCGTTTCCATTGCCTTGGTTGCCCCAGGTTTTTCTTTAACCATGACTATATACAAGCCAACCACCATCATTACGAACACCAACCCATAAGCTACGATGATCAGCCATGAAAAATTGCTCTTGTGCGCAGGGCAGCTGTTCATGTCTAGATTCTCTTTCTCAAATTTTTGGCAGAGAACAATTGACTTCTTGTCATTGTCTACCTTTATGAAGGTCAGCAGGAACATCAGTATTATAGAAAATGCTATTAGCAACATTCCCAGGCTTCTTAAGTTGATATTCATGTTTTTGTCAGGCAAAAGTCTATTTATAAACATAGCTGTTTCAATCAATTTAAAGCATTTTAAGGCATTTATTGATTTTTCTCTAGCTCCACAACCTTGTTAGCCTTAACATCCTTGTATGGCTCCTTTGCTAATTCTACGCTCCTAAACACATAAGTTCCGTCTGATTCTACTGTTCCTACATTTTTCCAGGCATTTACCAAAACAGGGTATGCATCAACATCTCCCTTGAGTAGTACAGTAGGAAGCTTTTCTATTCTGTATTTTTCAACTAGTGACTTGCCCTCGATTCCAGCTACATCCACAGTATTGTTCTTTTCAATTTCAACTCCAAGCCCGCCTAATACAGATATATGAAATATCTTCGGATCATAGCATTCCTCGCAACTTTCATCTACAATGAATGTTGCTTGAACCAGCCCGACCATTCTGTTCATAGTAAGGTTAATGTAAACAGGAGTCTTCATTCTTGTCACATAACTCCCATCATCTTCAACTGTTCCAACTAACTTCCAATTCCTTACTATCGGCGAATTGTATGCAGCAAGGTCCTTTGACAGTATCAATGTTGGTATGATGTCTATTGAATAGTCTTTTATCATTTCTTTTCCCTTGTCGCTTCTCTTTTCAATAACATCAGTTGAAACTATGCTTATCCCAGATTTTTTCAGCTCATCCAGTGATTTTTCCAAATCAATGCACTTAGTGCATGAAGAGTCCTTTAATATTATGCTTGAAACCCTTCCTTCCACTTTGTTCGATTTTAAGTCAGTATAAGGTGGCATTATTCCCGTAAATACCATTGCATCATCTCTCTTTTCAAAATTTGATAGCCTTGGCTTATCTACTTCTCCAAACAACAATATTGCAGGAACCTTGTCAATGTTGTATTTGCTTATGATGTCCCTTGCTTCCTTCGAATCCAAGCCTAGGAACTCTTCCTTGGTTATATTTACGTTTGCATTCCTTACAGAAGTTATTGTTTGCCCTGGCTTGAAGCAGTCACTGCATTTGCTGTCCTCTATTACTACAATCTGCATCTCTGCTGCCCTAGCAGCTTCCTTGGCATTCGCAACCTTATGGCTTATGATGCTGTTTATTGTCGTGCTTTGGTACATATTGTAAGAGACCACTAAAAGCAATGCCAGAGTAATTGCAAAATAAATCTTCATGTAATTCCTCTTGCTAATTCCTGCCTTTGTTTCATCATCGTGCATTTTATCTTTCTCCTCGCCTATCAAATTTCTGTTTCAATTAAAATAAAAAAATGTGGCTAACATCCGCCAACCATTCCAGATGAGGGTGCGCTTTGCAAATCCTGGACGTTTACAGCTGCATTAGCTGGTTGTGCTGAAATTGTTGTAGTGCTTCCGCCAGCTACCTTTGATTTTAAGCTGCTCAGCTGTACCCCTTGCACTACTGCAATAACTAGCAGTACAAAAAGTATTATTGCAACGATCGCAGTTTGTTTCATGTTTTTTCCTCCTTGCTTATTTTACTAATTAACATCCACCAACCATTCCGCCTGATGTTCCTTGCGGCGTTACTGCTGCCCCACTTTCTATTCCCCTATACTTGTTCGAAGCTAAATTTATGTAATTCAATTCGATTCCCTTCTCTTTCAAGACAGCTGCCTTCTGGACCATCTTCCCAGGGAAGAACAATACCTTCCATTTTCCCAGCTCTCCAAGTATCTCATCATCAGTATATTCAGGTCCATGGTTTTTAATCAGGTATTTTGCCAATCCCCTCATTGCATAGCTGTGCGCACATCCACATGCAGCCTGGCCATTTTTGAATATTATTGATTCTGCCCCACAGCAGTATTCGCAGCTTATCTTGCTTGCTATGCTTATGTACCTGTTTAGCTCATCTCCGCTTAAGCTTATCTGGTTGTCAAAAGCCCCTAGCTTTTTTATCGTTGAATCAGCCAGGCTTGGATTTGCAGCAGATACATCATCAAACCTTATTCCTAGCTCTTGCCCATAAATATCAGGAACACCTTTTGGCAGCACATCAGATGTGCTTGCTATCCCAGAACTACCACCAAGGTTTCTTGAAATGCCATATATCTGGAATTGATTAAACAATATGACCATGACCAAAAGCCCTGTTAGCACAATTACTGGCCTGTTTATTATATTGCCTTCATTTTTATGCATGCATTCACTATGACCATTATGTCCATCATGACCATTATGGCTGCTATGTTCTGCATTTTCGTGATGCACTGCAGTTCCATGTTGGTGCCCACCATGTTTTTTTTCCTCAGATTCCATGTTCATATACCCCCTATGTTATAAACATAATCTGCATACGCAAAATATTTATACATTTCTATTTGATATCTTATATTTAAAGTAAAACAAACTTTAGTGAAAAAATAGGGAAAATTTATAAATTATTCGCCTAATTTTATGACTATGTGGGAAAAAATATTAAAAGTCAGCATCCTAATGCCTATCTTGATTGCATTGCTTCTATTTGCAGGCATTGTTGCATATACCAACATATCATCTTTTTCATCCATAGAAAGCGATATGCTTAGCAATGTTATGGATGATCGCATCACAAAAACAAGCTATGCATCAAGCAAGATAGAATCCCATGTCATGGAAGTTAAAGACGACCTTGTAAAGTTAAGCAAGTTTCCTATTACTGAAAATATAGACCTAAAGCAAACAGCAAAATTGAGTCTGTTCTGCGTGCAGATAAGTCTGGAAACATAGTTGAATGCTCCTCTTCCAAGTTTTCAGATTACCTTGGCTTAAACATAGAAAACAAGGATTATTTCATAATGCCAAAAGAAAGAAAAGAGCCTTTCATACAAACAATCGAACAAGGCAACAGCCGCCAAGTTATCATAGCAGCCCCATTGTTTGAAACAAAAGAATACACCCCATACCCAAATTTCATAGGTGATTTCAAAGGTGTCTTGCTTAGCATAATAGATGCAAGAGATCTGTATAACATATATATTTTCTCTGTCCTTGAAAGCACAGGCGATTCATTCTTGTTGGTAAATCTAGAAAACAATGAGACCATATTGAAAAGCACCACTGCGAATTATTCATCAATTGCTCAAACATTAAACAACCCTTCTGTCGGATCTCAGGCGATAGTGGAACTGGATGGTCCTGGCAAAACAATATTAACATTTTCCAACCTGCATCTTGGCGAAGAAACATGGAGGTTAATCATCCTAACGCCATTGGAAAGCCAATTCAATGAGTTTAGATCAGTTAAATATAGGAACATGTTTACCCTTGCATTTGTTTCAGTTTTAATTCTTGGTGCATTCTTTCTCTTAATGTTTCAAAAATCCAGGAAAGCAATACCATCAGATGGCAAGATCGCAGTAAGCCTCGAAAAGCTTGGCATAAGCATAGGCACAGAAGAAAACATATATTCGCAAACAGACATTGTTCTAAGCAGCAAAAACATGTACCTTGTAAAGGAAGACGATGAAAACCATGCCCATGAGCTGTTCATAAGCTGCCTTAACAATGGCTTCTCTGGTCTTGGAATAGTAAGGGAAAATCCAGACATTATAAAAAAGAAGTACAATCTGCAGAACACCCCTTTTATATGGCTGACAAAGAACAAGGTTGAGAACATTCCATGTGAAACAGACATAAATAATCTTCATTCCTTGATCATGGAATTCGTGAAAAAAACCAGAAAAAGCGCAATACTTCTTGACAGGCTTGATTATATACTAAGCGAAAACAGCCCTGAAAGCATTATACACAATATTCATGCACTTAAAGACATAACCCTTGCAAACGAATGCATCATTATACTCTCTGTAAACTCTAGTCTCATGGATCCATCTGTGCTGATGGCAATAGAAAATGACAGCATTGACTTGTATGGAAAGAGCTTAAAGAGCAAGGTTGAACTGTCCAGCTTGGAGATTGATGTGCTTAAGTTCGTAAATGACAACAACACTAAAAACAAGCTTGTTGCATACAAAGACATAACTGAAAGGATTGGAGTGACAAAGCCAACTACAAGAGCTAAGATAAACAGGCTTCTAAATCTAGGGCTATTGACAGTCGACAAGAGAGGCAGGTTTAAATCCATAAAAATAACCTCTGCAGGCAGAAAGATAATAAGCTAACATGAATATCCCAGATTTTCACTGTTTTTTCCCTTATTTTTATCAGCATATTTATATACGTTTAACATCTTAATCATATATTTTACTATGAAAAATAAAAAAGATGAAAAATTCAAGGCATTTTATTTATGGCATTGTAGCAGGAATTGCATTATCATCAGTTTACTTTGGAATGCTTACAGTATTGAACTCATTTGAACATGCATTGTCCCAGTTCATTGATATGTGGTACTGGATCTTATTGTTGGTTGTTGGTTTCAGCATCCAGGTTGGCTTGTATGCATACATAAAAGGAATGCTCAAATCCAAGGCAGGCATCGCTACCTCATCTGTTGCTGCAGCAGGCGGCATCTCTACAACATCCATGATTGCTTGCTGTGCTCACCATGTAACAGATGTCCTGCCGATAATAGGATTGTCTGCTGCAGCGATTTTCCTGAACAAATTCCAGCTGCTTTTCATCGTTACTGGTGTATTGTCTAATTTGATAGGCATCTCAATAATGCTAAAGATAATCCAAGAGCATAGCCTCTACTACCAGCAAAATAATATTTTGTCACATGTGATGAAGCTCGACATGAAAAATGCCTTATATGCCATCGTGTCAGCCAGTGCACTGGCATTTATTGCAGCATTAATTAAAACATTGGGGGTATAGATGAAAACAGAAAATATCTTTTTAATCAGCATTTTAATTCTTGTAATCGCAGGATTTGCTTATGCTATTTTAAGCTCAGGCATTTTTGCATCAAGAAACCAGGCAACTACACCAGTGCCTAATAGTTTAGGGCTAAACCCTATCTTAACAGGCACCACAGAACAAGGCGATGTTTCAATTGAGCTTAGCCCAAAGGCATTTGTTGATGGAAATTTGATAGTTGGCCTTTCCGCAAATACGCACTCCATTGACTTAAGCAAGTTCGATTTGAAGCAGATAACTACTTTAGAATACAATGGCAAAGCAATAAAGCCCACTAACGCACCAGCGATGTCAGGCCATCATGTAAATGGAGAGATTGCATTTTACGTTGGAGAAGCCATAAGCAAATTCAGCATAACAATAAACAGCATACCTAATGTAGAAAATAGGGTTTTTGATTGGAAATAAAAAATATCACAAGTTTATAGCAATTATCACCCTTTTATAATTTAAACCTCTTCATTACTAAAGAATTTGTTACAACTGATATTGAGCTTAATGCCATGGCACCGCCAGCGATAATCGGACTTAACAAAAACCCTGAAACAGGATACAAAACACCTGCTGCAACAGGTATTCCCAGTGTGTTGTATATGAATGCCCAGAAAAGGTTTTGTTTTATCTTTCTTATTGTATAAGAGCTTAGCCTTATTGCCTTAACAACATCTCTTACATCATTCTTGATTAGCACTATCCCCCCTGTTTCTATTGCTATGTCAGTTCCAGAGCCAATTGCAATTCCAACATCTGCCTGCGCAAGTGCGGGCGAGTCATTTATTCCGTCCCCAATCATCGCGACAACCTTGCCTTTTTCCTGCAATTTCTTGACTGCATTCGCCTTGTCCTCTGGCAGTACATTTGCAAGCACATTTTTTATTCCGATCTGTTTGGCTATTGCCCTTGCTGTCCTTTCATTGTCCCCTGTTATCATGTAAACCTCTTTCTTCATCTTTTCAAGTTTCCATATGGCTTCCTTTGCATACTCTGTTATTGTGTCAGCAACAGCTATTATTCCGATAATCTCCTTGTTCATGGCCAGAATCATTGCTGTCTTGCCTTCATCCTCTAATTTTGCTAACTTGCTTTCAAAAGCAGCTATCTTAATCTTGTTCTCTTGCATCAATCTTCTGTTTCCAAATACGATAGTCTTGCCTTGGTATTTTGCACTAACCCCCTTGCCTGATATTGCCTTGAATCCATGTGCATCAGGTATCTTCATTTTCCTTGCCTTTTCAATTATTGCAGAAGCCAAAGGATGTTCAGAATGCTTCTCAACAATTGCTGCAAATTTCAATGCATCCTTTGTTTTGGATATTTGAACTATGTCTGTTACCTCTGGCTTTCCTTTTGTCAACGTTCCAGTCTTGTCAAATATAATCGCGTTAATCTTGTGCGCTGTTTCCAAGGCCTCACCGTTCTTTATCAATATCCCATTTTCAGCGCCCTTGCCAGTTCCAACCATTATTGCAGTAGGCGTAGCAAGGCCTAAAGCGCATGGGCATGCAATTATCAGAACTGAAACAAAATTGACCAATGCAAATGTAAATGCTGGCTCAGGGCCAAAGAAATACCATACAATGAAAGTGAGTATTGAAATCCCAATTACAACAGGCACGAATATCCCTGATACTTTGTCAGCAAGCCTTTGTATCGGTGCCTTTGAGCCCTGAGCTTCTTCAACAAGCTTGATGATCTGTGCCAAAATAGTGTCCTTCCCTACTTTAGCAGCCTTTATTTTCAGCATTCCATTCTTGTTTATTGTCGCACCAATCACCTTGTCATCAATCTTTTTTCCTACAGGCATGCTCTCGCCAGTTATCATAGATTCGTCAACAGAACTGCTTCCATAAACAACAATTCCATCAACAGGTATCTTTTCCCCTGGCTTTATGATTATTATATCTCCAACAACAACGTTTTCAATTAATATTTTTTCTTCCTTGCCCCTTCTTATTACAGTTGCAGTCTTTGGTTGCAATCCCATAAGTTTTTTGATTGCATCTGAAGTATGCCCTTTAGCTATTGCTTCAAGGTACCTGCCTAGGATTATCAAAGTTATTATTATGGCTGCAGTGTCATAATAGACAACAACCATTACAGCCCCCTTAAAGAAATCAGGAAAGAATGTCGCAACAACGCTGTAAACAAATGCAGCGCTGGTTCCGACAGCTATTAAAGTATTCATATCTGCTGTTTTTGCTTTTAACGCATTCCAGAATCCCCTGTAAAACTGCCAGCCGACCCAAAACTGCACAGGCACTGTTAGAACAGACAGAACATAAAGGTTCTGGAGTATTTCTGGCGAGAATGAAAACCACTCTGGAAAGCTGCCTATGAATATCATTATGCTTAATACAGCACCAACAATAAATTTATTTCTTAAATTCCTTATCTCCTTCAGCTTTGCTTCCCTTTCCGCATCTGTTTTTATCTCTTCCTTTACCAATGCCTCATACCCAAGCTTCTTGATTTTTTTCTTTATCTCATCCAATGTTATGGCTTCTGGATTGAATGATATAATAGCTGATTCATTAGGAAAGCTTGCCTCAACTTTAGAAATGCCTTTAACATCTTTCAACCCATTTTTTATGACACCTTCGCAATGCGGTGAATGCATCCCTATTATCTTCAGCTCAACCCTTTCAATGTTCTCAATAACATCATATCCTAGCTTCTTTATAGTCCCCTTTATGGCATCTTCGCTGGTTTTGGCTGCATCATACTCGACTGTGGCCTTATCATTTGCTATATTAACATTGGCATAAGAAACCCCTTTTGCAGCCTTCAGTTTGTTCTCTATCTTAATCGCGCAAGAAGCGCAGTGCATTCCCTTTATGCATAAATTGATTTTTTCCTTCATTTTTGTTTGGCAGTAAAAAATAAAAAAGGTTTGGTTAAAATCTACTAACTTAGTTTAGCAACAGCCTTTCTTTTTCTTTTCCATGTTGTTTACCCCCCCAAATGTGCTTATGTTCATCATGTCATAAAATCCACAGTATGAAACAATACTCTCGACTATTGAAATCAGGCCAATTATTATTGCAAACGCCCTCAGCAACAGGTTATTGACTGCAAAATACCCAATGTAAACCAATGTAATCCCTAAAATAAGCCTTATAGCCCTGTCCAGCAAGCCAATATTTTTCTTTAGTTTGACCACTCTAACCATCCCAGGTTCCAATATATCTAAATTTAGATATATGACCTATTTAAATATTTCTGTTTTGGTGTTGTTTTAGCCATTTCGGTGCAACAACGCCCTTGATACAGCAACAACACAAAGATATATTTAAATATTCTGTATTATTTTAATTAAACATGCAAGTCAAAATAGGTAGCCTGGTAAAATTCTATGCATTGCTTCTGCTTAGTGAAGGGCCTAAGCACGGCTATACATTGATGAAAGAGCTGGAAAATAGGTTCGGAAAAAAAATAAGCGCGAGCCAAGTTTACCCTTTTTTGAACATACTTAAGAAGAACAAGCTGATTCAAGTATTGAAGAAAAGTGAAAGAGATAAGAAAGTTTACAGCTTGACAAGGAAAGGAAGCCTTTTTTTAAGCAGTTTTCTGCAAAGGTTTGGAAACCTCTTGCATGCCTCTATATCTGCAAAAATAATATCATGTTCACACTGTGGATGCAAAATTTATGAAGGCAGTTATAAGGAAACCCTCAATGGCAAGGAACTTGTTTTTTGCTGCAAGCATTGTGCAAAATCCTTCAAGAGGTGCCATTGCATATTTCAATAGTCTTTACCATAAAAGAAAAAGCATTAAAAAACAGAACACTGTGTGTCATATCATGCCAAAGGAAGACATTACAAAATTGAAAGAAGAATACTCTAAAAGAATACCTGAAATAAAATCAAGGCTCCTTGAATTCAAGAACAACAAAGACTTTTTCTATGAACTTTGTTTCTGCATCTTAACTCCGCAAAGCAACGCAAAAAAGTGCTACGAAGCAGTTCAGATTCTCAAAAAAAAGGATTTTAAGAACAAAAGCATTGGCATAAAGCCGATATTAAAGTCCAGAACAAGGTTCTACAAAAATAAATCCGCATATTTGAATCTTTTAAAGTTTAATTTTTCCAATATAAAAAACAATCTCAATGGCAATGCCTTAAAAAATAGGGAATACCTTGTCAAAAATGTAAAGGGTCTTAGTTACAAGGAATCATCACATTGCTTAAGGAACGTTGGCTACAAAGATTTGGCAATACTAGACAGGCATATACTGAAAAATCTCCATAATCTTAATGTCATAGAAAAAATTCCTAAGACATTAAACAGAAAAAAGTACATTGAGATTGAAAGCAAGTTCAAGTCTTTTTCAAAAAGAATCAATATCTCAATGGATGAGCTAGACTTGCTGTTTTGGAGCATGGAAACAGGGGAAGTTTTTAGGTAAACATACACTAAAAAACATAAAAGCTTATAATTAAGTTTTATTTCTGCACAACATGCCAAATGATACTGGAACACCCATCTTGAATCTTGATATCAGTCTGTCTCCTCTAAGAAAAACAAATTTCGAATTATGGAAGGTACTAACTGTTGGGTGTGAAAGAATGTTACTGGACCCAATAACTCAAATAGAAAGATGTGGTTTAGCCATAAGATCAGCGAAAAATCGTCTAAGCGGCAAAAGGCACATAACAGATCAAGGTTATCTCTTGCCATCAAATATGTACGGCTTAATTGCAGTAAACGCTATACTCGACATAGAGGACAATATTTCTGGATTACTTTGCCTTGAAGATATTTTTAATGGCAATTTGCTGGACAATAACAAAGTTCCACCTGTAAATATTTGCTATCAAAATAGCAACAGCCCTGAAACCATAAGGGCAAAAGGAAGTTATTTATACTTGCCTGACTTTAAGAGAACTCTTGAGATAATGAATGATAATCTAGGCATTGGTGTATTTTCTAATGACACAAAAAGAACAATGAATCCTAAATATGCAGAATATTTCTGCAGCCTATAATTCTACTTCAAGTGCAGCTCAACAACATCATTATCTTTTAGCGCATGGTCCATGCCAAGAGACTGACCAGCAAACTTAGCTGATTGGCCCCATACCCTAGCAAACCTGAATTTATGCAGGAAATCCTTGTGTATGAAAACAGCTAAGTCCTTTATTGTTGAATTCTGCTTCAATGCTATTGGTGGGTAATCTTTTTCCTTTCCAGGGGTTTTCGTATAAACCTTGATTAAATGCAGTTTGTTCCATATTTGCTCTTTTATTCTCTCTATATCAAATTCATTAAAGTTATTCCTTATCACAAGCAATGGCATGAACATTGTTGAAGTGTCTAGCAAATCCTCAAAGTCTTCAGTAGAAACATCCTCATGGAATTCTATTATCCCATTGTATATTGAATGGTCCCTGCACATTTCAACAATCCTGCCATGTGGTATTTTTGTCTTGCCTATTACATTAATTCCCCCTGCAGCCTCTTTTTTTACAGCAACATTTGGCCTTTTCTTGTTAAGCCTTATCTTTGCCTTGTTGAACTCATCCCTCAAGAACTCTAGCTCATCATCATTTTTTGCCAAGAACACAACAAGATTGGCGTTTCTTATTATTGCAAAAAGCATTGGTCCATTTTCCTTGTAATTAAAGTCTTGTGTTATTGCAGGTATCTCAATTGCCTGTATCTTTATGCCATAATAATCTAATATTCCTATTTCAGGAAGCTTGGTTGTGAATTCATAATCTGCTATTGTTGGCTTCGCATTTGTTAACCTCGACAACAAGTAAGACTTTCCTGAGTTTGTAATACCACATATCACAACCTGTGCAGCCCCCTCTCTCTTTATTGCAAAGCTATGCCCTGTCTTTTTTGAAGTTTTTTGCTTTTCAAGCTGCTGTTTAAGTTTTGATATCTTTGACTTAATCCCTGCCCTTAGCACCTCGCTTGATTTGTGGTTTGGAGCTACTCTCAACATGCCCTCCAAAGCCTTTATCTTCTCAGGTATAGTCTTGGCATCCTCATACTTCCTCTCTGCGGCTGCATATTCCGGTCCTGCGTTTACTGGCATTTTATGTCCGGAGATTAAATCATTGCTTGATTTATATGTGTTTTTGTAAGCCCATCTTAATCTCCCTAAAATCAACATTTTCAATGCGCAAGGCTTTTAAAATCTAAAAACCATGTAAAGTTATGGCCCTTAAGGATTTATTTGTAATATCTTCAACAAACGGCTTCATAAACCTTATAGCAGCATTGATAATACTCATAGTTGGATTCATAGTTGCAAGCATACTTAGCAAGCTTACAAGAAAAGTCCTTCGTGACCTTGAAACAAACAAAATACTAAGGGAACAGGCCCAGGTAAGGCTTCCCATAGAGGAATTCATAAGCCAGGCTGTCAAGTATGTTGTTTATCTTGTCGCAGTTATATGGGCATTAAACCAAATAGGCTTAACTACAACCGTTCTTCAGATAATACTAGTAACGCTGCTTGTCATATTCATAATATTCATAATTCTTGCATTCAAGGACTTCATACCCAATGTAGTAGCAGGCTTCATAATATACCACAAAGGCACGATAAAAAAAGGCGAGCAGATAAGGATAAAAAATATAGAAGGCATAGTCATCCACATCGACTTGACAGAAATAAGGCTAATAACAAAAAACAAGGAAATAGTCCATATACCAAATTCTTACGTCACTAAGCATGAGTTGATTAAAACCAGATAAAATATCTTTAATTTTAGTATCTGGTTGACTGTTTTTTTATTATAAGTTGATCTGCAACCTGAAGAAAATATTCGCTTATATTTATGGCACCTTTTACCTCATTTTTATCAGGTGATTCTTTCTCAAAGCCGTAAAAAATTTCATGCCTGTTGAGCCTTAAAATATTCAATTCATTAAAAAAAGGCAACATGATTTTATGATTCATACCATAAAAACAAGCTGAATTAGTTGTATTTTGGTGTATCCCACTCTTCAGCATGATTTATCATAACATCTGCCGTACCCACTGCATCTTCAAGGTCATACAAATGCCTTATGGTTGGCCTTACATCCAAGTCATCCTTTCCAAGCGCCCTTAGCCTATCACGGTCAAATTCCACCTCTGCAATTACATCATATCCAGTCCTTCCATCACCCGGAGTTTTAACTACCTTAACGCTGATCTCGCCAACATATCCTAATTCTTTCAAGCACTCTGGAACTGCCCTTTTCTCTGTCCTGTAAACAACGCATCCATCTTCCACATTACCTTCCATTCTTACCCCCATACAGTATAATTATTTATCATATTTCAATGCATAGATCCTTTATAAATCTTACTATATTTTATCACTTAAAAGAAACAACACAAGTTATTGTCTATAGACTGTACCAACCAAGGTTTCATAGTTTTGGGACAACCCTGGTAGTTTACAAAAACCAATCTAAGAAATCCTATTGCTGCTCGCCGCTGTCTTCTAGTTCTTCTATTTGCCTGTCACGATGAACGTAAGCAAAATTAGGCGTTGCAATAATCCAGTCCTCTCCAAATCCTGCTATATCACCTTCCAAGGCATCGCATGTCTTCTTCAGCTTGTTTACAGCCCTCTTTAACTCTACTATGTCCCTGTCCCTCAATGGCCTTATATTCATTAATGCTATTGTGCTTCCCTCTCTCAATGCATCCAGCACAGGCTTTATGTCAGCAAAGTCATTTATCACAAATGGTCTTATAACGACATTAGAAGCATGCTGCTCACTCTTGTCAGCATCAACCTCTATGTAATCTCCACTGTAAGCATCATAATCATAATTGTCTCTCAGCCCAGAAATCTTCTCTTTTATCTTATCCAATACCTTTTTCATTTTCAGCTCTTTTTTATTTTATTATCTACCTCTAAAGATGTATATAAACATTTCTGTAATGCAGTCTTTGTGTAGTGCTCATTTCTTTGTTGTTTCAAGCATGCTAAGCACATTCCATATCTGTGTCCTTACATACACCGGAACGCCAGGATCATTTGCTATTTCATCCAGTTCCTGCAATGACCTATCGCATTTTATCTGCTCCTCAACACCACAGTCATTCAGTATAGAAATCGTTGATTTTATCCTAAACCTTATGTTCTTTGGTACAGCCATGTCATCTCCCATCTGTGCCAACAGTTCGACTACACCTACAAATGCATCCCCCTGCATCTCACCCTCCTTTTTTTACATTGCTAAAAAATATTATTGCTTTGATTCCTTTATTATCTCTTGCTGTATCTTTGAAGCATGTTCCATTATCTCCTTTTCCTGCTTGTCCATGCTTTTTAGCCTTATCTCAACCATCTCTTTCTTGGAATCAAGTTCCTTAATCAATTTGTCCCTCTCTGTTTTGACCATTATGCTCCCAATTACTTTGTAAGCATCTTCCTTTGAATTTTTAAGCTCCTTGATCGCATTGTCTACTTCCAGAAGTTGTATCTGCATGGTTCTCTTCTGCAACAAGATATTCTGCAAATTCATCTCCATAATCTGCAGTTGATTTATCTTCTCCTCGACTTCTTTTTTCATTTTTCACACAGCTTCAAATGTAGTTGACATTGACCTTGGCTTGTATAGAATTTTACCACCACAATAAGGGCATCTTATCTTCTTCTTTATGTATTCCATCTTTACGCTATTCCCGCAAGTAAAACATTTGTAAGGTTTCATATCTCGTAAGCCCTCCCAGCAAATTTAGTGTTGCATGCTCTGCAATGCCATATTCCATATGCTACTTTTTTGACCCTGTTCTTGCTGCAATGAGGGCATTTCTGCCAAGTCTTTTGCTTTTTTATAGCATTAATTAGTTTCTGCCTTAGAGGTGCACCATATCTGGATCCGAATCCGCCTGTAAAGGACATCTTTTTGGTTGCCATTCAACAAACCTGCCTTGTTGCATTTTTAAATGTTTCTCTGAATGGGGTTACCCGGATTTGAACCGGGATCTCAAGGTCCCAAACCTCGGAGGCTAACCAAGTTACCCCATAACCCCAAAACAGTTAAAACCAAAACAATAAGTATTTATAAAAGTAATCTATTAGGAAATATTAAAGGTATACGCAAAAGAAGTTAAATAACACAAATATTATCAAACAAGGAGGTCGTATTCATGAAATTTTTAGAAATTGTTGGGTGGACTCTCGTTATCCTGGCAGGATTATTGTTGATTATAGGATTGATAAAAACCTTTCTATAGTAAATGGTTTATACAATGGAATATGGTAAGATAATAAGAATAGGGGATGCGATTGGTATTTTGGCAACAATCTTTTTAATAGCAAAAGTTATGCTAATAACACCAATGTGTTTTTCAGTGTTTGATGCCTATTTTACCTTGCTGCCAATAGTATTTACCAAGTTGGTTGACATAATCGCTTTATTTTCATTTAAAGAAAAAAATGAGGCCGCCAATCACCGCAAACTAAGGTATTCACCCAAACAAAGAAAAAGATGAAACAGGCAATATTGGTCAGGATGGACTTAAAAATGGACAAGGGCAAGCTAGCAGTTCAAGCATGTCATGCATCAGTTGAATCCACATTAAAATCTGACAGCCACACAATAGACATATGGCGCCGTGAAGGTATGAAAAAAACAGTTTTAAAAGTAAGTGGTTTGAGAGACCTTGTCCAATTCAAGAAAAAGGCAGACGCTCTTGGCTTGGTGACAGCATTGATAACAGACTCAGGTTTGACATTCTTCAACAAGCCCACAACAACATGCATGGCCATAGGCCCAGACAGTGATGAAAAGATAGACTTGGTAACAAAGGACCTAAAGTTGTTATAATTTTAACCACTTTATAGTAATGATTAAACAAAAAAGCTTATAAACATGGGGTCATTGCAATTTAAGCATGAGACACAAAGAACAAAACTACAGGAAAAGAGAAAAATTCGTAGAAAGTGTTGAATCTTCAGGTATAAACCTTAGTGAAAATTTCAGTCATACTTCAGAAAAAGTTTTTATGCTTCTTGCAAGAGGCTACAAGCGCTTGAAAGCAGGCCGAAAAATATACCTTTATCTAAACAAAATAAACACAGGCACTTTAGAGAAACAGGAAATTAAAATGATAAGCCGAGCTCTATTTCATACATATAAAAGTGATAAAGAGTACTTGAGAAGATTTAATCATTTGCCTGAAAGCTCAGTTCTTATCTCTGATTACAAACATTCTAAAAAGCCATATGAAGTGCCATTGGATATCGATCCAGAAACAGGCGATGTTGAATTGCCTCAAACCAAAGGTACAAAGATCCCATTGGAATCCATTGTCGGCTCAACAAATTCGCGCTGACTAAAACGTTTTTCCTGACCACATTCCAAGTTTGTTTTTCTTTGCATTTTCTTGAAGTGCATTGAATCTTTCAGCATATCTTGTGTCGTTGCCATATGCAAAAGCAACAGCCAGCCCCTCATTGATCATATGCTCATTAACAGACTCGTTATCAACGTAAATATATCTCAAGGTTCTTCCATATTTGTCAGTCTCAGAAACATCTTTTTCAAGCGTTAGGCAATTATTGTCAAGAAACCTGCCAAGCTCATCGCTTGCAATCTTCGAATAAGGCATTCCCTTTTCTGGAGCATCTATGCCTACAAGTCTGACCACAGCCCCATTATTTGTAAGTATGGTGTCTCCATCTATTATTCTTACTGATTTTACGCATTCCTCTTCATAGCTGCTGCATCCTACTAGAAAAACAAAAGTCAAGAGCAAGAATGCCCTTGCCCTCATCTTGACCTTGGAGCAATATACATCTTCTGAACCTTGAAGCTCTTGTATATTCCCTCAAGCACATCAGTGCCTGCATATCCTGCAAGCAAGCTTAGCCTATAATCAAAATCAAATATTATTCCAACAAAAATCCCTATTATCATCGCTATTGCAACAGTAATAAACCAGTAAAGCCATATTATCCTTCTCTTCAATGACAGCGCCTTTAACAAGCCTATAACTCCCCTCGTAATTCCTCCAATACTGCCAAGCAACGCTGCCAGCAACAATTCATCCATCCTCATCTCCTCCTGCTGAAATATTCCAAAAATTTTTCATCGCTCTTTTCTCCATATCCAGATTTTGATTTTTTCATCGCAAGTACGCTTCTCCTGATTATCTCGCCTATCATATCAGGAACGCTAAGAAAATTCTTCTTTGCCCTCCTCTCAACAAGACTGTAAACATCACTATCCATAAGAATTCTTACCTCTCTCTTTTTACCCATGCATTTATGCATTGTTAGAAAATATATAAGCCTTTTGAAACCAAAATTTTGCACACATTTATGCTGCAAAACACAAAAGTTTTAAAGCAGTAAGATAAGTTCATTTTTCCATGGAAGAACCTACCGAGCCAACAACCCCTTACGAACCCTTTGAAAACTTTCCTAAACATGAAAACAATGGTAACCCTATGGGCCACCTGCACGATATTCTAAGTTTATATGAAAAAAGAAGGGCGGGGCTTGAAGAAGATATAAGAAAAATCAGGTTTTACCCTGACCATCCAACATTTGATGCGCTAGCTAAAATAATGCATGACCACAGGGATTCAAACATGGCAATATTTTATATCAAAACTTTTATTGAAAAATTAAAATATCATGGAAGAGAACTGATGCAAAGCAAAAATGACCATGATACCTTAGAGTCCATGGCATTGAAAATGCTAAATGAAGACATGGATTATTTTATTACGAGAGTGCAAAATTTGGGGTCTGGATTAAATCCTGCAAAGATGGTTTTTGATAAAGATTCTCTTGAGAAAATAGAAGCCATATGCAATAACTATGATCGTTTAACAGCATTATCAAGCTGCATAGTCTGTCTTATAGCTGGCATTGGACATTCCGTTAACCTTAACGGTCAAGAAGAAAGCAAAACATATGATGTACATGCACATGAGAGATGATTCTTTCCTTGCCGGAAGGCTGAACCAAATCTGGTCTATGTTATTTCCGGAAGTTGAGCGAAAGAACAACATAATAATAAAATTCAAGGGCAAATGGAAAAACAAGTTTGGCCACATAAAGCTGTTAAGAAACAAGTCCACAGAAATAGCAATAAACTCCCATTTCAAAAGCCAAGAAATACCTGAATACATAATAGACCTAACAATAGCCCACGAATTGGTTCATTATATGCATGGCTTTAACTCTCCCTTGGAAAAAAGGTTCAAGCATCCTCACAAGGGCAACATAGTAAACCGAGAATTAATAAGCAGGGGCTTTGGATCTATGCTAAAAAAGGAGAAGGAATTCGTAAAAAGCTTCTGGCCAGGCTTCATTGAAAAAAACCGTGGGAAAAACTTTTCTTTTTTTAGAAATATTTTTAAAGCATAATATATAACTAATATCTTACAATGAAAAAGCATGATGTATACAAATCCATAATCGCTGTATCAAAGGAGATTGCAAAGAAACGTGACGGTGCACTTTTCGTCATAGCAGACAAGTCCAGGCTAAAAAATATCTACAAGCCATTGTTTCCGCAGATACACAAAAGTTTTTATATAAATAAAGAAGGTTCGCTTAAGGTCATTGAAAAGCTTGCTACACTTGATGGCGCTGTACTAATCTCAAATAATGGAATGCTAATAGCTTATGGTGCAAAGCTTAACAAATCCAAGCCTATTCATGGCCATGGCACCAAGCATGCTGCAGCATCAGGCATCACAAGTTACATAAAAAATGCAACTGCTGTACTAATAAGCGAGGAAGACAATTTCATAAAGGTGTTTCAGCATGGCAAGATAATTCTTGAAATGGACTCCTACGAAAACCCTAAATCCCTGCAGGACAAAATAATATCATTCATATCCGAAGGCGATACTGCGCTTCTTACAGCAGCAGGAGTTTCAACAGCTATTCTAGGCAGCGCGATAGTCGGCCCTCTTGCAGTAGTAGGGGGCACATACCTTGCAATAAAAACAGCAAGCGGAATAATAAAGAAAAATTGGTATGCACTGATCAACAGGAAGCATTAGCCTTTTTTTCCCTTACAAAGGGTATTCTTAAGCTCTTCTTGCAATTGTAGCAATGGTATATCACGCTGTTCTTTCCTGTCCTTACCCTACAGTTTACCCCATGCCTAAACAACGAATGGCAGTGCTTGCAGAACCTTCTCTTGAACTTTCTTGGCATTTTTATATTTGTCTTCATAGCTATTTTCCTTGCCAACTCCACATATCTGTTTGCAAGCTTTTGGTTTTTTTCAAAAACTTCATCAGCCTCCTTAAAAAGAACCGCAATTCTTTCCTTCGCTATTCTCCTATACTCAATTTGCTGCTTATTCATATTATTTTGTCAATATCAAGCTTGTTTAAGCTTTGCACAAAAACTAATGATGGTTACAAACCAACACATTAAATCAGTGCTTGCCCATTCATTAATGATGGGCTTCGGGCAGAAGCAGCTGCCCCTGAATTCAGCTTATAAAAATAAGGTGGACAGCTAACTGGGTTTCCCGCCTGAAAGGCAGTACAGCCCAGAACGTGTGCCTGTTTTACTGCCGAGTTCAAGATGGGATCGGGTAGGACCAGGCAGCTATGACCGTCCTAGCCAAAAACATCAAAATTAACATTTATAAGCCTTACGAAATTTTCAGTTGTTCACAAAGTAGAAAAGTGGGAACTGAATCATCCAGATTAACTTCATAAGCCTTGTAAAGCCTATTTTTCAACCTGCTATCTGCAAGATCTTTCTGCTTGTGCATCCACCATGAGATTCTTGATAACTGTCTTGTTTTGTCCATATTTGAAAGCCTATAAGCCTTTCTCCATTTGTTCTGATTGTCCATAGACATCTGCCTGTAGGCCTTCTTTCTGCTTAATATCTCAAACTTTAGCTTTTCATAATACTTTCTTGCGTATTCATTCTTTCTTAATTGTACAGTGCAAGAATTAATGTCATAAAATCGTACAATAGATAATGTCCGCTTTTGTAACCGCCTTTGAGGTGGTTAAGGTAGTGAAAGGACAATGAACATTTATTAAAAACCATGCCTTAATAATTATCGATAGTAGAGTAGCCCCCGAACAGAAATTTTACTTGACAACCAGCAATTTTACCTCTGAATTTAAGTCAGCGCTTATATCATCCCTTATTACTGCATTGCACACCAAATTAAAAGAAAACTTTACATTGCTGAATTCAAACTTAACCTTGTAGTCCTTGCTGTTTCCAATCTTGGAAATCCTGCTGTTTATTACACTGCTTTCATCCCCTTCTCCGAAGTAATCCCTAAGCTTCAAGCCCTTTATCTCCTTGTAATCCCCCGAAACAGGAACCGCATTTTCCCCAATGCACCTGAAATCAGAATTCATCTTTTCAGTTGATCTCTCCCCTATATTAGTCAAAACTGCTTTTATCTCATCATCCCCGCTGATCTCGAAGTTGTTTTCACTATTCTCCTTGCAATTGCTCCCAGAGCATTCAAATCCAGATATTATCACTTTTGCAGGGCATGTCAATTGGCAGTCCTCTTCACATACAGTCTCTGCCTTTTCTATATTGCATCTCTCACTTTCCTCGCAGATTCCATTGCCACAGCAGCTCCCAAGCCTCTTGTATTCGCATTGCTTAGTAAGCTCATTGAAACTGTCTTCAGTGCATTCATTCTTGTCATCGCACGTAGCAATTACATTAACCTTGCATTTTTCATCGTTCCTGCAGTCGATGCACTCGCAAGATTCAGAAGCATCGCATTTCCCATCCCTACATATTGCCTTACTGTTGCTTATAGTGCATCCAGCAAAAACTACGACACCCAATGCCAATGCCATTAAAATAACCCACTTAACTCTGCTATTCATGCTATTCTGGTAGCAAAGAACTTAATTTAAACCTTTCTGTATCAATTGCTAAAAATAGAATCAGATAAAAACAAAAAAGAAATGTTGGGTGTAGACATAGATGAAGTTGTCGCAGACTTCATGGGCTCATTCCTTGATTTCTACAATTCAGTCTCTGGAAAAGCCTATAAGAAGCAAGATATTACACGCTACGAACTCTGGAAAGTCTTGAACTGCACACAAAGCGATTTAGTAAGCCTAATCTATGAGTTTCACAAAACTCCTTTCTTCAAAAGCATAAAGCCAATTGAAGGCAGCACTAAAGGGATAGCCTTCTTAAAATCAAAATACCGGCTTCATGCCATAACATCAAGGCAGAAAGAAATAGTCAGAGAAACAACTGAATGGATTGAGTATTACTTCAAAAGCTGCTTTGAAAGCATAGAATTTACTGATGACAATGCACTTAACAGGAAGCTATTGAAGAAATCATCTGTATGCAATTCTCTTGGAATAACTACTTTAATCGAAGACCGTGATTCTTATGCAGAAGAATGTGCCAATAAAGGAATAAGAGTTATCTTGCTTGATCGTCCATGGAACAGGAAATATAAAGAAGGTGGTTTGGTAAAAAGAGTTTATGGTTAGGATGAGATAATCAAGATTTTTTGAACTGCATTACCGTGTCAATAAGGTCAACATGGCCAAGAAACAATGCCCTGCAGCAGTACCTTTCAAGGCCTAGCTCATCAAGAACCTTCTTTTTGTCTTCAGCCTTTATTTTCTCTTGGAATTCCTCCCATAGATGTGCTACCGGCTTACCACAGCTCATGCAACGGATTGGTATTATTATTTTTAGTCTCCTAGCAATTTTAAACATTTCAAAGTTATCTCAAATTTATAAGGATAACTTCTATGTGAAACAAACTTAAAATCGCTTAATATCTTAAGTTCAGAGTAGACCTTGTTCTTTTTTAAAGCTTTCGATAGCTCTACATTATAAAGTTAGAGGGTGCTAAATTCAATTATATATAAAGAAAAATAGCTATTTTTATGAGCAAATTATTTTAAGATATAAAATTAAGAACTTTTTATGGAATTAATAAGTTATATAATCACTTACATAGTTGTAATCAGTAGCATATTGACATTATGCATATTATTTCATAAAAAGTTAGCCTATTTTTTCAATGACCTGATATCTGATTGTAGATGGTTTATTCAAGAAAACGATAGTCTATTCACCATATTATTCTTAATATTGTTCTTTGTTGAGCAATTGTTCTTAATTATCTTTGCTTACTTATTTAGGGAAAATGTAATAGTACTTCAAATAATCATAGGTGTATTTGCTTTAGTTGTTGTAACAACAGCATCATTTCAAAAAACAATATTGGATGTTAGAATTAAACATTTTAAGGGACAGAAAGAAATAGCAGAGAATCTATATTTATATGTAGATGAATTAATGAGTCGATTCAGTAAAAAGAAATTATTAAAGAAGTAATAACTTTTTAAACTCTATAAGGGATTCTCTCGTTTTTTCTATTAGTTCTTCGTCACTTAGTTTTTTTATTTCATCCTGTTTTTTTGAGAGATTATTATTTTTAGCCATTCTTATCACCCTCTTTTTATAATATATCTTTAAAGTTTATAAATATTTAGAATCTAAATGGAATATAAACTTTACTAATATATTTCATTTCTAACAAGTGGCTAATGAATCTCCCAATCGCAGCAAGCTGCGGGGTATCTATGTGAATTCGTGGAGCTTCAACTGATTAACGCTTCTTCCCTGCGATAAAACATATTTCTTTACTTCCTCTAAACCTCTTCCATCACCCACAGTATCGA
>Ga0209541_10001929_pt1 | contig 40211 bp, 56 predicted proteins | sample RifCSPlowO2_01_FD_184027 | JGI IMG/M metagenome (GOLD analysis project Ga0209541, IMG submission 184027) | Groundwater microbial communities from Rifle, Colorado - Rifle CSP2_plank lowO2_0.1 (SPAdes) (version 2) | ecosystem: Environmental > Aquatic > Deep subsurface > Groundwater | place...
AATTCCAACCATCTTTATAATGTTTTAATTTCTTACTTCCGCAGTCGCATTTTTCTGGCATACCAGAGCCGAAAGTTCCAAGAGCTATGTTCATTTCAGCCCCGCAATCTTCACATTTTAACACAGACATTATAAAGCTCATAATAATTTAATCTTATTTCTTACTATATCTAAGGCTGAATTGAATCCTTCGCATTTATAACATAAACCCTCTTCACCTGAATCACCACAATTTTCTCTCTTCCCTGGGAGACTTTTCAGCAAGAGCTTCTTTTGAGTAGAGAGGGCGGAGGAGATGAATTGTTTTATTTCATTATACTTATTTTCTGGCATATAAATACCGCCTTTTTTGCCTAAAAACTTCTCATCAAACTCCTCCTCCACTCTCTCTTGAAAAGAGGGGGTAATAATCCGAATAGCCGTATGGCAAATACAACATATATTACATGATTTGTGGTGAGAAAAACAGTGTTCACATTTCTTTATAGCCCTCTCTTGCCAGTGTTTTTCACATATAGGCACAGTGGAACCTGAAGGCACATTGAGGTATTTTTCAGGTGAGCAAGTAGCACATTCCTTTTTAAGGTTTAATTTTTCCATCATAGATTCCATAAATATTTAAGGTCATTAAAGTTTTTCCAAGCAATACAATTGATACATAAAGGGCTGTAATTTATACAAGGTTTACCAAAGCCTTTCTTGCTCATCATTTCTTTTTCAAGTTGTTTAAATAGTTTTTCCATTAGTTATTGATTAGGGCAAATATTCAGCTAATAAAATTCCTACTAAAATTGGTATGCCATAAAATATTATAGTTTCTATTATTTTCTTTGTTCTTGGTTTAGATGGTTTCATTTATAGAGTGTTACAATTTATTATTTTATCAACAATAGATAGTAGTGCATATCCAAAAATAATCGCTGATATACCAATGATTAAACTAATAATTGTTTTTAATATCCAATCTTTATTCATTTCCTTTATATATACTGTTTAATTGATAATGTATCCGATGGCAAAGGACGGAGCGGGGAAAAAGGGTGGATTCGAACCACGACTCCCAAGCCTATACTCGCTTAAAAGTTCTCCCTTGTATATGTCCGTATTTCCCCCGTTCCACCCCTTGCCTATTTTAATGATGGTTTTTGCATGGTTATATTTTATCAAAATAATAATTTTGAGTGGCTTCTTTTAATTTATACCATTCCTCAAACCATTCTTTTGAAGCTGGCTTTTCCATCATTTTTTTTAAATCTTGTATATTCATATATTTATTTTATCCATTTATATCATCATTACATACATTACACAACGACCATCCATAAATCTTATCTGTTGATTCATCAACTGTTGTATGGGCAATTCCCCTTTTTGATCCACACCTTTCACAAATAATTTTATCTTTCATATTTTTTTTGTTTATATTTTTCAGGTAAATTATTAATTTGATTATCAATCCTATTCATATTTTCCCCAAACTCAATATAGCAATCTCTGCAAATTTCACTATTTTTATATGCTTCTTGGGTAAGTTGCCATGTACTTCTAGGGGTTATAAATCGTTTATTTGCGATGTGAAGCAATATATCACATCGTTTACATTTCTTATGTTTATGGGTTATTTGGTGACAATAAAAACATTTCACTATTTCCTCTGTTAGAATTCGCGTTCCCTTTGCTGTGTTTATTATTGCCTCCAAGTCTGTCATTCTATTTTTTTGTCAATTAAATCTCTGATAATTCTTGCATGAGAGCGTTTGGTTTCTTTTTTCTTCTTTTGAAGAAATTCCATTTGCGGGGGTTCGAGGGAAATAATTATTCTTATCATTTTTTTCATTTTAGTATATGCTATACAACCTAGATTTCAAACTGTTTAAAAGTTCCTTACAAGCAAGCGAATATCTCTTTAAAACTATTAATCTTTGGCCTTCCTTAGTTACTTTCCATTGCACTTTCATCTCTGCGACTGATTCACTTTTATCTTTAGTCCCCATAAATTGAGCTTCTTCTTTCTCTAGCTCGGCGATTTCTACCATCATTTCCGCAAATAAGTGAGACATTTGATCTCTATAATCCTCCAGAGAATCCTTCGATAAATTTTTCTCTTTTACTGCTGTTATAAGTTCTTTGAGTTGCATTAGAATGGAATTTTATTATTATCAAACATAATTCCCTCACCGATTGTTTTACTTTTAACTTTTCCGGCTCGTTCTTCTTTTGTTTGACCCTCCACTATGAAATGAGATTTCACCATTTTCCAGCCATTTCCCTCTTTGATATTTATTTTATTGCTTAATTCAATTACCTCAAAAGGATATTCTTTAGCTGTAATTTCCTGACCCTCCTTGTTGGTGTATTTTCTTTCCACTACTCTTGTCTTATCTATTTTTGACAAATCTATTTTACAAATTATTTTTTCCATAATATTTATTTAATCTTTTAAACGCACGTTTTATTTCTTGTATTGTATATCTTTGATAATCATCGCATTCCTCATAATCCTCCGCCTTCATTGTTCCTTCGCATAAATATCTATCTAATATTTCATTGAAGTTTAATCGTTCCATTAGAAATCTAATTCATCTTCTAAGTGTTTTGCAATTTTCGGCTTCTTTTCACTAGCGACATTTCCATCATCATCATCATCCTCAAGACCAAGGAGTGTTACCAACGAATAACGCCGGTTATAGGTATTACAAGAACCCAATTTTTGAGCTGTGCTTATTTCTACATAAGGCATAAAACATGAAACCTCCGAATCATCCTCGGTATCAATAAGTTGGGTTCTCAATCCCTCTTTTTCTGGGGTTTGGAGAATCAAGATTCCTAAATCATTAAGAGGTTTTCTAACCTTGCTCAAAACTTCATTGACTGTTGAATACGAAGATTTAAAATGGGGATTAATGCCATCTTTTGTGATGGTTATATTCTCCATTTGAAATTCTAATAATTTTTTTCTTATAGCCATAATTGTTTGTTTCTAATTAATAATCTTCGACATTCCTAGTATATCAGTTAGGGTATATATGTCAATTAAAGGTGTGGATAACTTTTATCTAAATAAAAAATAATATCTCCCACCAAATATCTTATATCATCATCATTCATCCTATGAAGTATTTGCATTCCTGGTGGCTCTTCTTTGGCGCTCCGATCATAAATAAATTGCTTTATACGATTATATAGTTTTATCTCCTCAGATTCTTTCATTTTCTATATTTGCATCCTAAATATTAATGCTTCTGGGTATGTCTTAAATGATTTATCTATACCCTTATGAATAACCCTAAAAGTTCCACCCCCTCGTTTAAATATACATAATTTAAATGGTCTATCTACATTCTTCCCATTTTCTGATTTAGTAACCAATCTTAAATTATCCAATCGATTATTGAGGGGATTTCTATCAATATGGTCTACACACAATCCTTTTGACTTGTAATCTGGGTCAATGAAAGTCTCAACCAATAATTGATGTAAATATCTTGTTTTTTTATTTAAGTTTAGGATATGATAGCCCTTTACACTAATTGTTGGTTTGAGGAATCTTCTCTTAGCTATCGAATAAACTTCGCCATTGCGATTTATTGAATATTCCTCATTATAGTGTGCGACATTAATCAACCTTGTTTTCATCTTCTAAATCTAATTGTAATTGAGCCAAACTTCTCCAACAAACCTTGGTTAAATGACGTTGTCCATCTTCTTTGTCTATCTTATTTTCTGAATGATTTATTAAGTGCCTCATTAGTGCATCTAAGTGGTCTGATGATTTATCTCTAGCCCAATGTAATGGTTCACCATTGTTGTGTTTATCGTTTCCAGCTTTTGATACTTTAGAAATTTCCAAAAGAGCTAGGGGGAAATATTTTAATACCCCTGAATAAATTGGCATATTTTTACGATTGAATTCCATAAATGGGGCGGCGAGCTGTGCATAGATAACAAATAAACTATGCGAGGGAGTTGGAGCTCCAAGTTTTTTTCTAAAATAGAACCGCCCCATTTATATAATCCAAGGGTTTGTGATCGACCACAACCCTCACCCCCCCAACAATCTAATTATAACCTTTTTAAATTTTAAAAGAATACTAACTGTGGAAAACTTTATCACATTCTGGGCACTTATATCCATTAAAGACTTTCAGCTTAATCCTGCATTCACATTGTTTTTTCATAGTTTTTTAGCTTCTTCGTGAAAATATTTATAATAATTTAAAAATTTATCTTTATCATTTGCCCATCTAGAAATTCTAGCAGAAATTAAGGCTAATTCCAAATAATACCTTTTAAGGTTTAGGTTTTCCTTTTTTTCTTGTATATTCCTGAACATTTATTTTAAATATGATTGTAAAATTCTTCATTTTTACCTATTTCCCATGCTTGTTCTAAAAATTTTCCATTATCATAAATCATTTTAATATTTCCCGTTTTACCACTTCGCCTATTAGCTTGAACTGAAACATTTACGTTATTGGTTATAACCATTTCACCATTTTCTCTTTTAGATTCTCTCCAAAGAAGTATTACAGTATCAGCTTCTTGGCCTATTGATGAAGAACCTTTTAAATCCTCGAGTGTTGGTTGAGCATCCATTCTTGTTTTTACTAAATGGCAAATTAAAAATATCACAATATTCCATTTTTTCGCAATTTGTTTTAACTCTCGCATTACTTGACCGACCCGCAGGGAATGATTATCTCCATTCATTGGAACAATGAAATCAAGTTGGTCAATAAAAACTATCCTAGTATTATATTTAGCGATAGATTCCACTATTCTATCTTCTAACCACTGCGTAGCACTGCCTTTTAAATTATCCGGGGTATATCCATGCGGGGGCTCTTGTTTTCGTTCAAGATATTTCCTAATAAGTTCCTCAGCACTTTCTTCAAATGGAAACCAGAGGGGTTGATATTCTTTTAAACGAGTTGTTAGATCCATCAAGAATGAAGTTTTACCGCTCTTAGTTAAAGCAGATACTACCACTAATTGTTGGGGTCTAAAACCAGTTAATAGTTTATCTAATCCATTCCAGCCAGTATTAATAATAAATTCATCTTTTTGATTTTTTATTCTTTCCGCTATTTCCTCAAAAGAAATAACTTTATCTTCCCCAGAATAAACCTTAGCTATATCTTTTAATCTATTTAAACTTTCGGCTAATACAAAACCCTTTTGGGATTCTTTTAATTCCACTTCAAGTCGTTTTATCTTTTCTTCTATCTCAAAATAATCCATTAGTTTTTTATTTTAAATTCATTGATATTATTCGACCCCAGTGCCCAATTAAGTTTAACCTTATGTTTATCTTCAATTTTGGGATTTGCAAACCAATCCTTAAATATGGCTTTTATACCCAGTGGTGTCAGTTTATGATTTTTAATGGCATTTAAGATAATGAAATAACTTCTAGGGGTGATAATGGGTTTTCCTGTATGATTTGAAGCTAATTTATCAAATAAAGTGGCTAGTTCGATCATTTCCCTTCTTTTATTGGCTTTCTGTGGTTCTTTCTCATATTCCCCCGTTATAATATCGATTGTTTTCATTTTCTTATTATTAACTATTACAGGCACGGCGCCAGCCGTGATGGTATTGTTACTATTATTACTATTACTATTACTATTACTATTACTATTAGAGTAGTTCGAGGGATATACATAGGGTATAGATAGGGTATCTAAAATATGTTGGGGTATTGACCTTAAAATACTATTTATACCTTGAGTTATCTTAGGACTTCCCACATCTTGGTGTTTTACAAAATTAGCAATTATTATCCACCCATTAAGAAATTCCACCCTTTGGTCTTTTTTGAATCTATTGAGGATATTTTCAATCATTTGTTTTTCAATGCCAGTTTCAATGGACATAATTTTGATTGGTAGTTCATAAATACCAGCAATGTTAGTTCTTTCATTGGTTAAAATATAGAGGAATAATAATTTTTCTATTGGGTCTAATTCTGAAACCCAACTATCACTCCAAATTTTTGTATTTATATATCTTTGCTTAGCCATTTTTTTACAAACAAAAGGGAGCTAAATAATTTTTAGCTCGTTCTAATAAAATAACACTATCTTGAAACATACCAAGTGCTGTATTGCAGTGATGACATAATAGTCCCCTTACTTTGTTTGTTTTATGACAATGGTCTACAACTAATTTTACTTTTTTATTACAAACAGAACATCCAAGATTTTGTTTTTTAAGTAAATCATTATACTCATTTCGTGTTATTTTATATCTTCTAACTAGTGATTTATCTTTAGCAACATTTCTTTTGTGTATATGAGAACAACTAGTTTTTTCTATAGGGTTTCCACATCTTTCTTGGTGGGGGGAATTTTGTTTGAAATCTTTCCCACATTCTTCGCATTTGATATTTTTTAATTCACTTCTAATTTTAGACGAACATTTGTGACTACAAAATTTCCTTTTTCTTGAGGGGAAATTTAATACCTCTTTCTTACACACTAAACATTTAGTAAAATACTGTTTCATAGAATTTTCCAAACTAAAAAGGAGAGGCAACTGGATACACTCATTACAGCGTAGACCGAAGTCATTACCCCTCCTTTGTAGTCAATAAAATTATTAAAATTGTGTAATGATTTTTCCATATCAAGATTATAACACATTTAAAACTTGACACAGAAAACATGTGGTGTGGACAACTTAAAATAAAACACCCCAAGATTTCAGTCAAGGGGTGTGATTAGGATTTCCCCCAATTTCATTGGTCTAAAGACCGCTAATGAAATATTCACCTTACAGTTTAGGGGGAAAGTTTCCAAGAATTAAATGTTTCCAAATCCAATAACTAAATTTCCCCAAACAATAAAGCACAAACAAGGGAGGAATAATTAGAATTCGGTAGAAAAAAACAAGAACAAGCCAGTGTGTTTTCATCTTAAAGGATTTTAATGACAAGCATTGTCGTTGGTATTGATGAAAGTGTTCCAGATGATATGGAGATTGCGACTCCATGCCCAATTTTCATAAGCAAATAGAATCCCTTATCTCCAACATCATCTTTCAGGGGTCGAGCAATAAACTTTTCCCCGATTTTGAGATTTTCAAATTTTGTATCCATGTTATTTGGTTTTAAAAGAGCGTTAATTCACTCAATGGGGGGCCGAAGTCAAACTTTAACCGGTATAAAACTTCGGATGGAAGTGCAAACTAATTTTGTAATTAGTACGACCTTACCAAACTACTACACCCCTTCGGATGTTTCGCCTGTGGTATACAGGGGCTTGCAATCCCCGTTATTCACCCACCCCCCATTCAATGAACTATTTGTTTATTATATCAGATGACTCCAGATAACCCGTGTATAAATCAATCTTTTCCTGATACCACCCAGCATCAGCTTTTACGATTATATTTTTATCCCTAAAAAGTTGGTCTACATATTCTTGACCTTCAATTTTAACCACATTCTTGTAAAATTCAGCACCTTGCCCTCCGCCATTGATGTTACACCTGAAACATTGGGGGCGTAAATTCCTGAAATCATATCTCAAGAAAGCGCCACAAGTCGAGGATGGAATAAAATGCCCACACTGAAGATTGGCTCCAGTTAAATTTCTAGCCCCGCAAGTGAAGCAAGAATTGCCGTGTTTTCTGAAGACAATTTGGCGGGTTAAACCCCATAGTTTTTTCTTTAAAAAGGAGATTGATTTTTTCTTTTTCTTTGATTTCAAAATTTTGCTTTAAATGAGTTAAAAATGGGGGGTGCTACCTTGATACCTCTTTAGCCCCTAGTATGTTCTGACCCCCAATATGAGTCAATGATTATAAGGGGTAAATTTTATGATGCCTCCAATAAAACGATTCTACAGCTCGATTAGATCCCCTATCCGCCAACCATCTCCCTTGTCCACCTCCCGACCAGTCTTAATTAAGAAAACCAAACTCTCTTGTTTCTTCTGCCAATTCTCTTTTGGAAGTTTTTGACAGATGGGTTCATCTGGGTGCCAAACTAAAAATTCTTTATCCTCAGCGTCAGCACAAATTGGAGCACCACATATCTCTATTGTGTGTTTCATGTTCTAATTATACCAAGAATGATTCCCAGGGAATCATTCAATGTGGATAAAAAAAGACCCGTTACTATCTTGGCGGGTCTTAATCGTAGAACCCGTCATTGTCTGGGTCAGTTTTGATTAGTGCGTTCCAGTCGGGGATTGGCATTCTGCCAATTTTTTCCCTCAGGATTACGACATAACCCTTAACATGAGCTGGTTTAACTTCGCAAATTACACAAGCTGCTCCATAAACGACCTCTTGTCCTTCGGTTTTGATTAACCTTAAGAGGTGTAGGGTAATTCCTTTCTGTTTTTTGAAGGGGCGATTATGTAATTCACAGTCTTCACAGAACATATGACGGGTAAACGGGTATATTCTTTTGTTTTCCATAGAACTGTTTTTCTTTAATTATACACCCTGACAATCACTTGACAATTAAAAAGCCCCTCCGAAATGAAGGGGCTTAGATTAAACGGAAAACAAAATGGGGGTGGTTACTGTCTTGCAACCTCGTTTTGAATCAATTAGGAAAAATGTCTGCCTTGGGGTTTCATAGTCTGCCTTGATTTGCAAAGCAAAACTGTTGTAACCGATTATGGAACCATTACAGATGAAATTTCCGCCATCTTTAAACTGATGGAAATGCCCGAAACAATCAAGGTCAGCGTGTTTCATTTTCTGCCATTGTGAGATGGCTTTAAAGGTGGGGATAAACAACCCCCCAATACCTCCACCATATTTCATGGCGTGTCCATGATGAAAACGAATCATGAAGTCATATACTTTAACATAGGATAAGTACCCATCAGCGATAAGAAATGTTACTCTCTTGTTGCCTCTGAAATAATTAGCCAAGTTATGATACATAAAGTATTCAAGATTGTTTCCCTGCTCGGTTGAGATGTGAACCTTTTTAGTAATCCGGGTGTGATTGCCAACATGGCATGGAATTACTAAATTCAGTTTAGAGTTCCTTAAGAGGAAATGAATACCTGAAACAATTTGATTTTGAACTTCAATGATTGCCTCAATCGGTCTCAGGGAACAATTCTCCAACAACTCCTCATGGATGTTTCCACTAATGAAGTCCCCAAGAAGCGCTAACACCAATGTTTCAATTTTGGCATTTTGCTTTTCCTTCTCGATTAACTTCAAAGTGTGCTGGAAGAATTCCTCAATCCTCTTCTGGGCAATGGATAGGTTGAATTCATTCAGTCCGTTTACCTTTTCACTCTTAACGATTTCCTCAATGTGCCAATCGCTTGCCAATACCACCGCAGTAACAGGAGTATTACCACTACTCTTTTTTAGGGGAATTTCAAACGAATTGATCCCCGCCTTCATCTCAAGAACAGCTTCAAGTTCTGCTTGAAGTCTTTCAACCTCAGAGAGCACAACATGATACTTCTTATCAGTGGTTACTTTGCTTTTTCGTGCTTCTTCTTTGTCTTTGTCTATCTGGATTTGTTCATCGGCAGTCAAGTTGTCTTTACCGACAACAACAACTCCATTTCTTCCCGCCTTACTTGGGAGACCCAATCTTCTACCACGATCACTTACTGTTTTATAATTGGTAAGCCCCGTTAGTTTAGCCAGTTCAGCATTAGTTTTAGTCAACCAATGTTTCTTAATGAACTGATTGATTTCTGATTTTTTCATAATATTTTATTTAGTTGTGAATATTCAAATTTCTAAACCAATTATATCACGGCACGACCATGCCGTTTTTAATTTTTTTAAATCTTCTTTAGTTAATTTTTCAGTTCTCACTATTGAATCAATCATATCCTTAGCACCAGCCAGTGCAATGAGATTATCCTTTAAGAAAAATAAATTTGTAGCATAGAGAAGTTTTTTCTTTCTTCTTTCATATAGGTTCATTTGATTATTATACTAAATCAAGATTGACTTTTTTCTCCTTGTGTGGATAACAAAAAAGCCCCCTAAGGGGCTTCTCTGCTTTGTTGACCATGTCGATTAGGCAACTAATAATTTTTTAGACCAGCACGGCTTCGAGGATTTCCAGGGAGCTGTGCCATTCTCAAAGAGCAGAATCATTCCATATCTCAGATTTTCATCACTATTGTAGATATTTAATCCCCTCTTATTTGCAGATTCTTTATGGAAATAACTATTGATTTGCCAAGTTCCTATATCGGTGCCGACTACGGCCATGGTTCCTCTTGCCTCCTCTTTATAATTACTTTCACAAGAAATTATAGCATGAGCGACCAGTGGATTCACATGGTACTCCAATGCCAACTTATCTATCTTTTCCTCTAAAGAAAGAACTTCAACCGCATAGACCTCCCGGCTTGGGATATTGAACGCAGTTGCTAATAACACCACAGCAAGAAGCCATGCTATTACGATTTTCATTTAGTTTAGATGTTTACGGAGTCGAATACTTTTTTCAACAAGAGTTCATAGAGAGTTATGGCTCCAGCTAAGATGATGCCAGCTTGTTTTAGGATAGCCAAATATTCTGGATTGCCTTGAACTAACGAGTTTATGGCAACCACTACTAGGGCTATAATAAAAATTAGGGCATGAACTGCTGTCTTTCCATACTTCTCAACAAGTCTTTTAGATAGTTGAGTCAAGATACTGATTCCAAACGTTGATATTAGTGTAAACATTTATATATTTTAATTTTAAACACCCCGGGGGGTTCGTATATAATTATAACACTCACTAACCATCCTACATGGGGAAAACTATGAGTTTAGGGATTTGAGTGTTTTTGGGCCACAATACATACCCTTTAGGAAATATAATTCAAAGATTGAAGCCACCTTATTGGCTAATTGATAGGCAAGAACTGATTTGGCGGTAATTGGACCATAATATCCAGTGCACTCTTGCGTGAGGGGGAAGAAACCTTTTATTCTTAAAAACTTTTGAAGTTCCTTGATGTCATTACTTGTTTCTCCCCACTGCATTGACTTTGTAAAATTATATGGTGGAATAGGATTGTATTTTAAGATTATCCATGCTTCAGTTGGCTTATAATTACCCCATAAGATATTAGCGGTGCCGTTAATATTCCATAATATTCCCCAAGTATTGACCAGGGTTTGGTCTAAATTTACTGTGTAATCAAACTTACTCATATTGATTGCGTGGCCAGAGATTACTTTTTGGGGTGGTCTTAGGGGGTTAATGGGTTGTGTCCACCACTCTGAACCGACATCGTATCTGCAAATGATTCCACTTTCTGAATCTATAATTGCTTTTGCGATAGTTTGCGAATCGTTTATATTCACTTGAGCATAACCCTGTATTTTATTCACACACAATCCTGTGAGTCTTAAAATTTCCGATAGGGGTATAGCTTGAAGTTTGGCTATATATTGAGCATAGGGGGAATTTCTATCTTCTTCGGTTACCCATGTAAAAAATTCCAAGGGGAGGAAGCCATAAAGTTTTCCAACCTTCAGGGAGGACATAATAGATGAACCCTCCTGCCAGTTTTGGTCTAAAAATTTCTTCTGAAGAAGATATTGGAAATCAGCTGAATATTTTATTCCATCAACCTTACTTCTATTTTGAGTTAAGGAAATAGCAGTGCAAATTCCCACCCTTCTTTGGTTTTCTATTTCAGAAAGAGAATATTCATATCCACCCTTTACTAATGGTTCCCCCGCAAGGTCGGATATTTGAACTGTTCTTGAATCCTGTTTTGATTCTAAAGCCCCTAATCCAAATTGATTCATTGTAATTTAAAAGCCACCAAAATTATTGTTAATATTATTCCACCGATAATGGAATAGAGCATATTTCTCATTGCTTTGTGATTATCTTTTAGCCACTCAGTATCTACGGTATTTTTTGCTAAACTAATTTCAATATGAGCGAGATGATTTTCCCTGATTATTTTTATATCTTCTTCTATTTTTATAAGTCTTGTTTCCATATTAATTTACATAGCTGGAAGCAACAGTCCCCCCAAATTGTATCCAGTTTAAATCATTTGATAATACCCCTTGTTTTGTGAATACCGATTGTCCAAGAGAGCTGTTTATGTCTGTGCCATTTAAGAAGTCTATGCCCTCTGAAACTCCTGAAGTGACCGTGAGGATGGCTCTGGTGCCTGCGGTGCTTGCTACGAGGGCTATATGGCTTCCTGTGGTGCCTGCGGCGATGAATTGGCCCGAAGCGGAGATAGTGTAGGTATTAGCTGAAACAAGCGTATGCGTGAGTCCTGCAACGCTTAGATTAAGGATATTGGCAGTCCAAGAGTTTGTGCCTGCGAAAGTTGTGGTGGCTTGTAAATCAAGCTCCCCAGCAAGTGTTTGGAGGGCGTTAAGTGTGAGCGTGGCAGTTCCTGTAATATCCCAGTTATTCCAAGTTGTTGCTCCGGCAAATGTTCTGCTTCCGGCGATAGTAAGAGTTGAACCTGTTGCCGTAACTGTTCCTGCTGTTCTTGTAAAAGTTACTACTGTCCAAGTGATAGCTCCCGCAAAAGTATATGTTCCTGTTCCATTTAGGGTGATAGCTGTTCCTGATATAGTTCCTGCGGTGAATGTTGCGTTTGCCGAACCCGCAAGAGTTGTGGTGCCAGCTACCCAATTTGTAGCGCCTAGGGTTATTCCTGCTCCATTTATTGTAATTGTAGTTGTGCCTGCCGTGGTTAATGAAGTAGTCTGGCAAGCATTAGAAAGAGTTATTGTAGAAGTAGTAGTAATTTGCAAGTCGTTCCAAGTCATTCCATTGGTTGCAAGAGTGGTGGCCGCAGGAAGAAGAAGAATAGAAGTTCCCATAGACATTGTGCCAGCAGTATATGTCAAAGTGTTAGCTTCTTTACGAACAGTTCCTGATACCGTAATTGTCCCCGCCGAATTAAAAGTAAGATTATTTTTCACTATTCCCGTTCCGCTCCATGTCCCTGTGCCGTTCATCACAATAGAAGCAGTGCCTGTAACATTCCCTGTTGATGAAAAGCCCATTGTAAGTGTGGCTACATTTATATTAAATAAGCCGTTGATTGTAATGATTGATGTGGTTGCCCCTAGACTTAATGTCCCTCCGATATTGAGGTCGCTTGTGATTGTGTAAGTAAGAGTTCCAAGCAAGGTAACATTATCCCAAGTCATTCCCGAAGTATTGTAAGTTGGAGTTGTCGGAGAAGTAGTTCCTATTGTAAGCGTACTGCCAGTTGTCACCATAGTTCCTGCGGTGTATGTTATTGTGCCAGTAGAATATTTGATTGTTCCAGATATTGTAATAGTTCCTGCTGTATTAAAAGTTAGATTATTTTTTAAATTACCTGTAGTTACACCCACCATCTGTAAAGTACCCGTTCCTGTCATAATAAAAGTTGTTGTTCCTGAAACAGTTGTTGCTGTAATATTGGTTGTTATACTCGTGCAACTTATGGTATTGCCATTTATAACTGGTGAGTTTGACCCGTCACCCAAAAGAAGAGCTGTGCAAACCCAAGCATCCGCCAATGTGAAGGTAACTGCTCCTCTAAATTGCAATCCGCACAGTAAAGATTTTCCAGCCGATGTTAAGGTAGCAGTAGCTCCAGTACAAATCAAACGCCCCGTTGCTCCTGCAATAGTCATTCCTGCAATAAATGTAACAGTGCCTGAAGTAGATAAATTAGCATCAAAAGTTAAAGTTCCTGTATAAGAACCCGAAGCTATTATAGAAGCACACGCTGATGCGACATTGACTGTGATGTTGGTTGCTCCACTGGTAGTTGTAAGTAAAACAGCATCTCCAGCCACAGGAAAAGAAGCACCAGAAGCACCACCGTCTGTAGCAGACCAGTTCGTGGTGCTATCCCAATTTCCTGTTCCTCCCCCGACCAGATATCTGTTAGCCATTTTATTTTACTTTTGTCAAGTTATCTTTTATAATCACGACCTTTTTACAATTTCCACAGGTTATATTCAAATTACCGATAACATTTATCTTTTCAAATCCTTGGGGCAATTCTATTCTTTTGTGGCAAGATGGGCAGAATTTCATGTTATTTTTCTTTATTATCAAAAGTTCTTTTCTCACTGATGTATCTATTTGATATTCCTAGCTCTATGTCTTTCTCTGATTAGGGCATAAAATGAGGAATTTCAATCGGATCGTCCATAAAATCAAACTGCACAGTGGTAAAAACTGTCTTGGTTTCTGGCATATCAATATCATCCGCCGTAAATGCTTCGGCAATCAGTTCTTTTCGTTTTTTTGTTTCTTCGTATTTTATAAGTAACATAATTAAGTCTTAGTAATTAATATTACGACTGTTATTTTTTGAGCTAAGTCATTTGAGTCAACATTAAAACGAATAATATCATTCGCCGCCACTGCGGTCGTCCAAGTTGTTAAAGTTAAATCTTGATTTTTTGTGGCCGCAGTTAGTGTTGGCTTTTCGGTTCCCGCAATCGTATCTAACACAGTTGGAGGTTGATTTGCGTAGGTATCCTTCCAAACATCTATGACTGTGGAAGTTGAGATTGGAGTATTTGAAGTTTCAAATATCTGCCAGCCAGTGATTGTACCTGCGAATGGAATCACGAGAGAAGCATAAGCTCCTGTTTGAATAGGCGCGCCGGAACCGTCTAGGACTATGCCAAAAGACGCTCGGTTGAGGTTGGTTAAATCAGTTGAGATGGTAATATCTGTTGCATCTGTGCCAGCATTATCCGTTGCGGTTACACCAGCTCCGATAAAGTTTAGGTTAGTTCTTTGTGAGAGGTCAACCCCTTCGTTTTGAACAGTGTGTCCTCCACCAGAAGAGTCTATTCTATCTATATCTTCTCTTAAACCCATTGCCAGTTTTCTAAAATCTGGCATACCAAGAATATCTATATTTTTTTCAAAGTTTTTTGAAAAATTATCATGGAAAAATTCCTTGAGTTCAGATTTGATTTTATCTGGATTAATTGGTTCTGGAATTTTTATACTATCTACCCTTTGTTTAACTTCTATAATTGCATCATTAATTGGAGTTAAATCTAAATCAGGGATTAGGGGTTCTATCAGGGAAAGAAGTTTTTTATCAGATGGAAATTCTACTTTTGGGATTAATGGTTTAATAAGAATGAGAATTTCCTCTTTGGTTGGGGTATGCCCGTCTTTTGGAATTGCTGGGATAAGTGGTTTGATTAAAGCAATAAGTTCTTCTTGGGTTGGAGTATGGGCATCTTTACCGGGCTTACCTTCATCCCCCTTAAATCCAGCAACCTTATCAATAACTTCCTGGAGATCTGATTTCCTAGATTTTTTTTCCTGTTCTTGTTCACCCTCAAGGGCATCTTTTGCCTCGACATATTCCCCAAGAGAATAACCCTCTTGTTCTAATATCTTCTCCCTAAGTTTATCTTGGAGTTTTTTAAAATCCCTTGAAGCAAGTGAAATACCCTCGCTTATCGCTTCTCGTTCTAATTCTTGTAATGCGGACTTTAAAAGTCGCATTATTCTCTTTAATTCCTTATCAGTCACGTTGATTTAATTATAACATTAGTTATCTATTAAAAATATAATACTTGACAATATTATTGAGTGTAGTATAGTGGGGATATGTGGATAGCAGATATTATTTTAATAATTATTTGTCTCTATCTTGCTAATGAACTTGGCAAGAAAGAGAATAGATTCTAATCTTCAGGGATAAATGGACTTTGATACATTTGTATCCCCCCCTTCTCATCCAAAAGAGTTTGTAGAGCTTTAACTTTATTCTTCTCGGTATAACCCATCTGTTTTTCTAAATCTAAGGGGTCAATTTTATATCCAAAATATCTCATAATTTCCTGGTCTGTTGTCCTTCTTCCGTATTCCCTTTGTTGTTCTAAAGTTCCCCCACTAATTTTCTCAAATTTTGATGGTGTTGGTGTTCCATTTTCTTCATAACCGGTTGGAATAGCATCTGCTATTATTGGCGGAGCAAATGTTTTTAATACATATTTTGCCATATCCATTGTTTGTTTATCGGGGTCATCTGTTTTCTTATAAATCTGTTTACCGGAGAAATCTTTATTTAACCAAATTTCTCTAAGAATATTTACGAATGCTAGCTTACTAGCTACTGTTCCAGCTACACTTTCAGGAAGACCTTCTTTTGTTTTAGGTCTTTCAAAATAATTACCAGCCACTATGTCACCAAAAGGGAGAACATAAGTCAAGTCTAAATACCTTGCTCTTCCTAGTTTGTCTTCACCCGGCAATCTGACATATAAACCATCCTTAACCCAAGAAGGTTCATTTGCTCTTTCTTGTTGTAATTGTTCTATCCCGGTCTGTTTTTCTATTGAGTTTTTAATCTTTCCTAGATATGAAACCTTACCAGGTTTAGTTATCATTGTTTTAATAACTTGCGGTGTTGCTTTATATGTGAAGGTTATAAACGGTACACCAAAAGCTGATTCTCTTACACGCCTAATAAATGGGGTAACTTGGGCATAATTAAATGTAGCCATCTCTGCGGCTTTAACGGCATCCTCGGGAGATAATCCTTTTTCTCTTTGATAAATAAATTGAGCCAATTTTGCAAACTCTTCTTCTTTTTGGTATAGATTGGCTATCTTGTCTCCAATATTTTTTAAACCACCAATTGCTCCATTTTTCCCTCCCAAAATATCTTTTAATTCTTGGGCTGCAAATGTGTCAATAGCCAATCCAGCATTCTTGGCTTCTTTGTAAATATTTCCCTTCTTTATAAGTTCAGACGCAGCTTTTCCATATATATCTAATCTTGCTGGCGAAAGACCAGCAAAGTCATTTAAAATGAAATTACTTATTATATTTCTTATATGGGTTGCTGGGTTTAGGACAACCTTACTATACTTGAAAGTTGCCACTGCTTTTTTAATATATTTATCAAGACCTTCGGGGGGTTTTCTTGTGAGTTCTTGAAGATCGTCAAAGATTGGACCAGGAACAAATTTACCAGATAAAGCCCCAAGTGATTTTGTATCTGGAAGTTTTTTCATTCCATCAGCAATATCAGGAGTTATTTCTTCGGCCAATTTGCCCCATTGACCATTAACTTCTTTGAAGAATTTAGCTTTCTCTATTGATTGTTTAAGTTGGATTAATGATTTGGCGGTAGGATAACCAGCTTCAAGTATTTCCCCCATGGATTCTCTAATATCTTCAGGTATGTCTTTCCTTTTTTTAAATCTATCAAGTTCAATTCTTTGTGGTTTTTTATCGAAAATTGTTTTCAGTATACCTTCTTCGGGAATTTCTTTAGATTTATATAGACGAGCCATATATTTCCCCATGTTGGCAAAATATGTTTGTTCATCTAAAAGTCCCACATCCACCGCTTCTCTTCCAAGTCTATCAAGTTCAGCAAATGCTGGTTTTGCTTTTTCTAAAATATCTGGCGTCAAAGATTCAAGATTACCAGCTTTTCTGGCATTGCCAATTGCAATTTGGGCGGCTGAATCAAGTTTAGTTATTGGCCTTACAATATCCAATACGTTTTGTATTCCAATACCGATAGCTTTTTGGGATTTTTCAGCAATCTTTTGATATATTGGATCTTGGCCATATCTATAAACTAAAGCTCTGCCGAGTATATCTCCTGTTTGTTTAACGGAGTTACCAATTAAGGGAAGTTTGGTTGCTGTTTTACCGGCAATTTTGGCTGCTGCTCCGGCTGTCCTTAATACAGCCTTACCGAGCCCAAGTATTGGAACATAGGTCATGGGGTCTACTGCAATATCAAGTGCTGTTCCACCAAGTATTCTAAGGGTTGCGTCATCACTTAGGGCATAGGCATCTTTTTTAGAAAAACTTTCTCTGGTCTGCATACCTTCTCTAAAAGATTTACCTTTTAAAATACCAACCACTCCATGTTGAGTTGCATTTAAAACATCAAATACATCTGTAATAAATCCTCCACTAAAAATCTTCTCAGGGTCTTCCCCATAAGATTCGGTTATTTTCTTAGCTTGCTTGGAAACCCCAATTTGAGCAGCTCGTTTTTCTAATCCTGATACTGTTTTTAAATCTTTAGAGGAAATATTACCCCCAAGTCCTTTTTGTTGTCTAAAAATTTGGATAGCACTGGGTTCTTGTGTCTGTTTTCCAAACTTTTTTCTGTATTCTTCAATTGGACTTGCCATATTTATTTACCAAATAACCTGCTAAAAAAACTTCCTATTGGTTTGAAATTAAATAGACCAGCGGAGGGTACGGCCATTGAAAGTGGATTGATTTCAAATAATTTATTTAAGATATTTTTGGTTTCAGTTGTTTTTTCTGGAGTAATTGTTTGGGTTGTTCCTTCGGCTAATGCTTCACTCGCTAGTTTATTTGCTTCAGCTAGAACTTTTGCCCTCATACTGGAGGGAACATTAGTGATGTCTATATCGCCATTCAAATATGATTCAGCATAAGTAGCCACATCATCACTAATTCCAGATGTTGATTCTGAACCAAGTCTTGATTCTCTCCTTGCTGCCAATGATCCACCAGAAGATTGTACTTTAGACACAGCCTGTTCATAAGTATCATTTAAGGATATTCCAGCACTGGGATTATCTATTGCTAAATCAGCGATAAGTTTCTTTTCTGAATATGCCCTGTCATACGCTTGTTCTTCTTGTTTCACATACTCCTTATAGGCATCTTTGTATACACCCTCCATATTTTCAATAGTATCCATATTTAAATCATAGAACATCTTTGCGGTATCAAGTTTATATTTCTGATCAGCTACTGAATCTTTAACAGCTTGATCTATGAGATCTCGGCTTTGAGTAAATAAACCTGTTTTGAAATTTATATCCGCAGCAATTCTATTTAGTTCTGGGGCATACCTTCTTTGAATGGCTGCAGTTTGCCTTGAAATGAATCCAGTAGAGGCCATTGCATCAGTAGTTTTAGAAATATCAGTTTCCATCGCAGCCTTCTTTTTATTATAGTCAGAACCAAGAGAATCTATCTCAGCGAGTTTAGCCTTAATTCCATATTGTGATTCTAAGTTTTGGCGAAGTTCGGCTTGAGATTGGTAATTCTTTGTTTGATCTTGAAGCCAAGAAGCTAATCCTTGTTTTTGTTTAGCGAATTCTGAAAGATTTTGAGTATATTGCGTGATTAAATTATCCGAGAAAGTTGAAAGACCGGCTGTTTTAGCGAGGGCGGAAGAAACTCCGCCAATTTCTGGAGCAGTCCCAGTTGCTAAATTTACCCCCTTAACTTGATTCATTTGATCCGCGCTCGAAGGGGCTTGGGCTGCTGGAAGTCCACCCTTTAATTTACCTAAAAGAAATGTGTTCTGTTCTGCAGTTCCTGTATAAGTTCCTGTTCCACCATATGAAGCATAAAGCGGCGCTCTTTGTTGAACTGTTGGAAGTGTCTTATTTTGTTTTGTATAAAATTCCCAGAGATTAGTCGCACCCATTGCGGCCTGCGGAACACCGGATGGTTGAATTGGTTGTGGAGCAACATATGGACTTGCAATTCCCTGAGTATTAAAAGTTTTACCATCTACCGTACCAGAAAATCCAGTCCCAAATCCTGTATTGGTTTGAAAGTTTTTTACTTCTTGAAATCCAGAACCAGTATTTATCATCGGCCCCTTAGTGGGATCATAGACGGGATCAGCCCCTCCAGTACCAGTTTTTAAATTACCTTGCAATTCCTCAATACTTAATTGATTACTATAAAAAGCATCCTGCATTCCTTTAGTAAAATTTCTGGTTGTATTTGCAATCGCTGAAATATCATTACCGGCACGAGTTGCTGCTCCACCCGCCCCTGTTCCATATTTCGTTATATAATCCTTCCAATAAGTTGCCATATCTATATAATTATATCATTAAACCGCTATCAAATAAGTTATCCCACCAATACCAGTAGCTCCATCAACTCCATCGATACCATTTCCACCACCACCACCCGTACCCCCAGTGCCCTTAGTTCCAACTGAACCAGCACTTGTTGTAATAGAACCCTTATTTGTTAAAACTGAATATAAAATTATTATAAATCCGCCATTACCGGGTTCTCCACCCGAGCCACCACCACCACCACCATTACTTTCTGCTGGAGTAGAATTACCGCCATTGCCGCCATTCCCCCCATTGCCCCCATTGGCAGAAATTAATCCACCGGAATCAATAATAATATTTTTTGCCGCAATCCATATTACTCCGCCATTCCCCCCAGAACCGCCACCACCCCCTCCCCCACCAGAAACAGAACCACCAGTTCCAAAATGACCACCACCACCACCACCCCCCGAACCACCTGAACCGCCATTACCGCCATAAATTGTCAGAGTTCCTGAAGACCAATCTCCAAATGAAGTCGCTTGGGGAAGCGCTCTTGGTGATGAGACAGCTGCCACGATTGTACCCGCAGTTCCGCCAGCTCCACCGGCTCCACCGGGGTTAGTATCAGTTCCCCCTGCACCACCCGTTCTACCTGCTATGCCATTTGAACCAACCGCATTTGCTGATATTCCAGTTCCGGCTGTGCCAGCTACACCATTATTTCCAGTACCATTTGTATTTTTACCAGCCCCGCCATCACCCCCAGCTTTACCTGCGATGGTTGGAAAGATTCCCGATGCCGCCGCTGCACCTGCTGTTCCCCCAGTTCCTTGTGTTATTCCAGAACCACTTGATCCATTACCAGCATTACCTCCATTATTCCTAGAAATCCCAGTATCTTTTATAGTGATAGATGTTTTGGCATAAACCCTATAACCAGATGGTTGTAAAATTCCACCAGGATTGATTATTAAATTATCATAATACATATCCCGAGTAAGAGTGGTGGTTCCGGTAATAGTTACATCCCCATCTGAACCATCACCAAAGTGTTTAGAGAAACCTATAATCTCCCCATTAGAACTTAATTGCCAGCCCTCACCAGAACCCTCTTTATAATTAGTAGATTGTAAATTTTTACCAACAATAGATAATCCGCTACCATATTGAATTAAACCATCCCCTGTTTTTATAATTACTGCTCCAGTTTTTACATCGATCTGATCTGGTTTAATATCAAATATATCTTGCGGGGTTGGCAAGATTACATTATTTTCTGATTCTATTTTTGTTAATTCGGGATTCATTAGTCTATACTTCCCCAAATTCTGGCATTTTTTAATTTAACAGTAGCAGAAGCACTTCCACTTGTATAAGCAAATTGCATTTGAAAATTCTCAGCCACTTTTCCATTTAAGGGATAGAAAACAGATGTAACCGCTCCAAGTTTCGCAAAAGAAATTGTGTCTGAATATAGAGTTATACCCTTATTATTTATTAATTTAAAATCAACATAAGCCCCAGAAGTTAAAACTTCAAAATTTATCCTCACACCTTCTATTTTTGATACTCTCCCATATCCGGTAATATCGAATAAAATTGAACGCCATTCTGTCCCAATAGCTCCGGCGGTAGCATAACCGGAAAATTGATTCAAGCTAAAAGTAGAAGCGGTTGATGCTATTAAGGGAATACTGAATACATTAACTAACCCGCCAACACCCGCCGAACCAGCATACATATATTGAAATAATTTTACTGGTAAATCCCTGTGAGCTGAACCATAGGCATAAACATAGCCCACGGTTCCACCAACCCAAATAAGGAAATTTTTATAATCAGAAACTTGATAGTAGGCGGGAAGTCCAAGACCATAATCAGCAAGATCGTGAATTCCCCCATTATTTACATAAGCAAGTTTTGAACCAACCGTAATAAAATTGTCTTGATAGAAAAGATATACAGTTCCATTTTTTACATAAAGTGCGCCAGATGCTCCATTTACGGGAATTTCATATTCCCAAGTTTCGGTCGTGCCATCCCAAATAAACACCGAAGATGGAACCCTGTTTCCAGAAATTGTCATTGAAGACGATCTGGCTGAAATCCAAAGCCTATCATTATTCCATGCGATTGATTGAACGACAAACCCCGTAGGTAAATCTAATGCTTGTGCGTCAAAAGTTGTTCCATCGTAATTTCCAATATACCTGCCATTGGCAAAATATAAAACATCATTTCCACCAACAATCATTTGGTGCGGAGCATCAGCCAAGGCGGCAGCACCCGTTGGGACAGTGGAACCCCAATCATCATCGAAGGTTGAACTTAAATTAAATTTGCCAATATCACCAGCAGAACCCGAATGGTTATAGGAGTAATAGAGATTTCCTTGATAAACCGCAACATCTTCACCCATCTCTCCGGTTACTGCGGCTTTATCAATGGTATGAGGCCAATCACCACCAGATGTTACTGTGACAACGGGGGTGGTAGCACCATCAGATGTCATTTTATAGAGTTTTGCTCCACCTGTTCCATAGGAGGTTAATGAGGAAGCTGGGGCTTCAAGCATTCCTTTAATGAGCGTAGTTACAGCGCCAGCATTTGTTCCATTAGTTACTGCCGCAATACCCGGGCCCTGAGAAATATAATTTGGATTAGTAATATCTATATTGGCTATATAGTCAGCCATATTTTTATTACCTACTGTTCCATAGTCAACAAAATCACCACCTGGTGCAATACCTCCTTGAAAATTTGTTTCTATTTGAAATCTCATATATTTAATTATACTATGCTAAACCACCCACAGTTTTCACCGAACCTATGGCAAGAGAATTTACAGTCTTCACTGAAGTCTTTGCAAGTCCATTTATTGTTTTTATTAAAGTTGTTGATGGCCCGGCGAATGAAGCAGCAGCCATTTTGGGAAGGGATTGAGTTACCCAAGTAGCTGTGATTGTTCGATTTAATTCTTCGGCTAATTCCCCACTTGCTCCTGAAGTATCATTACCACCTGTATCAGTAATATCATAATCTTCAGTTACTCCAACCCAAGAACACGAAGCCAATCCATCCCTATTCATGGAAATTGCAATCGCAAATCCATTAGCCGGAATATCTAATCCCCCTGATGGCGGAGTTGCGGAACTAGTTAGGGTATCTGAAGCAGTTGCACTGGCAAGACCCGTTGAACGATAAGCGGCTATGTCGCAGTTGCCCATTGTTGTACTCCAAATAACAACAATGTCTCCCGTTGCCCCAGTCGGAACTGCGGCAGTAGCAACCCCCACCTGGTCTCCATTGGCCGAGATTTGGGCATTTATGGTTGCCGTTACTCCGCCAATTGTAACAGTATTTATAGTTCTTGCTGTTCCATCAGAAGCTCTACCTTGTATAGCGACATGGATAAACCTATCTGCTGTTGCTGTGCCTAAATTCTGTGCAGAAAAAGTATAAGTAGTTAGGTTTGTACCATCTCCAGTTTGTTGTAAATATGAAAGTGCCATTTATGTATGAGTTACATAATCCGATGAAGGGTTAAAATAAATAGTATTTGGCTCTACTGTAACTGCAAATGCAACCCTTCGCATCACACTATCAGTTGTTACCGGCGCTGTTGCTGTTATGTCCCCGGCAGTTTCAGACACATATACGGGCGCACCCAAAGCAATTGAAGCAGGAAAAGCGGCAGAACGAATAGTACCCATAAGAAGCATTGAAGTTGCCACGCCATCTGTACTTGCATCAACACAAATACCAAGCACTACATCACCTGCCGTAGACGCGGCGCTTGCATCAGCGAGTAACCATTCTGCCGCCGTTACATCTAAGTAACATAAATCACCAAATGCCAGTGTCGCCCCCGCTGTGCCAGGAACCGTAATACCTGAATATCTTTCATCCGCCGACATTGAGGCATCCACCACAATACCGACTGTTGCGGGGTCTGCTCCTTCTCCTAAAGTAATATTTCCTGTAAGCGTGCCACCCGCCACAGTCAGAACATTTGTTCCTTCAACGGCTAACACTCCCGCCGAAGCCCTGCTAAGAGTAGTATCGGAGGCATGGCCTAATTCTATATTCCCAGTCGTGGTTACAGTAGCAACTGTAATACTAGGAGTTCCCGTTAGGGCAGTTGCAACAGTATTATCGCCGGTGTTCGTTCCTGATGTATTTCCTATTACTGTCTTTTCTGCGTCAGTTACATAATTATCGTCAGCACCTAGGGCTGCTGCATAAAGCGTATCAAAATATGTTTTAAGGGTTGCCTTAATATTAGCCCAAGTTATTTTCTTAGTAGTAGTTGTTGTAATATCCACAATAGGCACAACATCTGTATCTATTGCGGGGGTATAACTTGTTAAATTTGTTATTTTAGAATTTGCCATCAGTTTTTTGTTTGATATGAATAAGGCGTACTTGATTCTGTGCTACTCTCAAGAAGAATTGAGTCTCCCGTTTCTAAAAGAATATAATCTCCAGTTTCCTGTAAAAGAATTGAATCACTGGTTGTAGATTTGGAGGGAAACGAGAAAGAAGTACTATTCTTTGTTTGATTGCTGAATGTTGTAGTATTTTTTACTTGTTGTGACCATGTTGTTGTCATACTTATACAAACTGTCTCCAGCTTCTCTTAGAGGCTGGCCTTACTGTTGTTTTATGTTCCACATCTCTCCTAGAATAGAATCGCACTAATCCTTGTTCCAACCTAGCTTTTTGAGCCGCAAGAAATTGTCTTTGCTGAGTATCTTGAACGAAATCAAGCGATGCCCCATAAGAGAGTATCCTGTGGTATGGTTTCGCAAATCCCGGTTCGGTGGTTGTTGCGGTTGTTGGAAATTCAGTTACATCCCTATTTACATATACAGCCAAACCAGACGCTAGGGTGGCATAAGCGGAAGATGGTTTCGGGTAGAGCATCAATGAACGCCCAATTAAATCATAATGAACCGGCATACCGGCTGTTTCAAGATATTCTGGGAGGGCAATAGAAACATCTCCCAAATCAATTTGGATAAGTTTCTGCCAATTACCGGAAGAATCTTTTACTTCAACCCTTTCAACTCTTTGGGTTGTGGATGGTAGTGAATAATCTTGCTGACCATGCACCATGGTAGCTTTAGCGATTGGAAGTGTTGTGGCATTGCTATCATCGTATTGCCAAGAACCCTGACTTTCCCAAATAAGTCTTGAAACATTATTGTATTCAATATTTACATTTCTCGTAATGTCAGCGAGTGGATATGAGGCAGAAGTTGTTCCACATAAGAAATGAATATCTGCCGTAATATTATTATAATTCATACATAAATTATACCACGCAGATTACTTAAAAAAATCTATATCAGAAATACCCTTATCGTCAATATACTTGTCCCCAAAAAATTTAGTTCCAGTTCTTAAAATATGATATTTAATTCCCCAATTTTTGAGTTGTTTTCCCGTTTGTTTATGATGGTCAAAACCAGTTTGTGAACCTCTTGCCGTATCTATAATTATCATGTTGCCCTCATCGTAAAGTTTATTCAATTTCTCTATCCTTTCCAGATATGGTTTAACGGAATAAACATCCCCACCATCATTTGGAATATTTTCACACAAAGTACCATCAAGGTCTACAATATATCTCATATCTTTTTTGCCACTACACGCACCAAAAATGGATCTTCATTCTTGTATTTAGAAAACCCAGTCCCCTCTGTTAGGGAAATGATCTGAAAGTTGTTATCTTTTAAATCTTTAACGAGTTGGGCAACATTGACAAAATTTCTTTCATGTTTCCTAAAAGTCTTTGGTTTATATTTATCATCGGTTGTTCTGGCTTCAATGAAAAGAAGGGAAGTTGCCCATTTGAGAATTTTTAATTGCAAATCCCTATTGATAGCGTGCCAAAAGAATCTTGTATATACATTGTCATTACACTTGTGATTTTTAATATATTCCCCAACATCAATTTTATTTGTGAAAATATCGCCATAAGCGGAATCGATACCCCTTGCTGTAATTCCGCATTCATGAAAATATGATAAATCTCTCCCGTCACCAGATCCCAATTCTAGTATACCTTTATCCGCGAATACTGCCGCAATTTCAGCAAATGAAGAATGTTTTAATTTCTTGGAATTACGATAGAATTTCTCCCAATATTTTTTATTTTTTATTTGGTTCATTTTTGAAAATAGTTACTTCATTTTTTCCAGTAATATTTAACATTTCGGCATATTCAGGATGTGATGTGAGGTAGGTTGGGGAATGATCCCTGCCTAGTTTATCTCTCCAATTTCTATATGAGAATTCAAGATATTTTTCAATGGGTGAGGGCGTAAGATATTTCTTTCCATGAATTTTAATGGTGTCTAGTTTCTCGTAGAATTGTGCGGGAGTAGATATAAGTGTCATAGCACCCAATTTGGGCGTGCATATATATTCAAACATCTGGTGAGTATTACAGAATTCTTTCTGAAAAAAGAATATGGAGAATGGGAACTTTCTTTTACATACGATGATACCAGTTTTATCATCTCCGTTGTATCCAATTTCACTTGGTTCCATCCTACCAAATACATTGAAGGCTATATCTTGTGGCATAAATCCTAAGTCATATAATGCCCAGCCAATAGCCTTACGAGTTTTTAAATCTATTTCATCTATAATAGCAAGGTCTAAATCATCATCATGTTCAAGGAAGTCTCCATCTCTAACCATTCCCAATAATCCCCCGTAGCATAAAATAGCCCTTACGCCATGTTGCTCAAATACTTTCACGACTAACTCTAAGTCTGAAATCCTATCTGGATATTTTGATTTCTTAGTAAAGAATGCCATTTTGATTTTGTCTTGCAAAAATTGTTAAATCTTTCATATCAGTAGGGTTACCGGAACCCTTTTGGTCGTGTCCAGGTAAATCCCTTGAAAGCGTGAAGTGCTTTTCGATTATCTTAGCACCTCGTTTAATAGCCTCTCTTGGCCAATAAGTTCCAATTGTATGGTCTGAGAATCCCATATACTTCTCTCCTTCACCAAACTTGACTGGAAAATTTTCAGCTTTCATATAGGTTGGATATTCAGCTATACAAAATAAATAATCACAATTCTTTATTGCTGGAATACCACGCTCGTCTAACTTACCAAGTGAGGCAATAATTGGTTTACCCGTTGCTTCCATAGCCTTAATGAGTTCTGTGTCATAGATACTTCGTGAGGCAACCTTATGGCGTTTGACCCCTAATTCCTCAAGCCATTGAAGATGTTCTAAATCAAAAGCAGAAGCCATAAATTCAATGCCAACCTTATCACAATATTCTTTTAGTTCCCTAAATTCTTCCTTGGTATGTTCTGATAGGAGTAATTCAAAATAACGAGATTCCCATGGTTGTTTAATCTTGTTTGTATTGTATGCTTGGAATTTTGCGATATCAGCTCCACACCTTTTTGCCTCATCAATTAGGAGTTTAGCGTGTCGCATATAACCCATGTGGTTATGGCCAATTTCAAAACACATGAGGACTTTATTTTTTTCTTTTTCTTCTGGTGTCATTTTTATCATTATACATGAGAGCACTTTGGTAATCTGCAAGAGTGTGAATATCGGTTGATAGGTCTTGAATAAGGGCTTCTGGTTTCGGTTTATATGGGTTTTTATATTTCTTCAATCTTTCTTTGGTTAATGCCCAAACACTTCCATAGATATTTAAATCCTTATCACAAGTCATTACTTCTTGGTAATTATTCTCCATTAGGCTCTTGACAATTTCAATAGTAGCGGGTTTAATGGTTGGACTATTGGCCTGGACTGCGATTATACCATCACATTTTCTCATCTTTTCAAGGGCGTGTTTGTAAACTGGAATATTGGGGATATCTCCACAGAGTTTTGGACTTCTGAATATTATCTCTGCTTTATATCTTCTGGCGATTATTGCTATCTTGGGAGAATCAGTGGAAACATAAACTTTATCAAATATCTTTAAGCACTTTTTTAGATTTACCACGAACATTGGCACCCCGTGGAAGTCTAGGAGATTTTTTCCCGGCAATCTTTTGCTGTCCCCCTTTACTAACATCAGCCCGTAAAATTTTCCCATCGGCTTCGATTTTTTTAATTTGGTCATATACAATATCAAATGGAAGTTGTAAATCCGCGCATAATTCAAGTAGGGATTTTTTGCCATCCATCATGTAAAAGAAATAATCATAGTTAAGATTTACTTGCTTGCTGACAGTCTGCATTCCATATTTACTCCGCATAAGTGGCCCCTTGAAGTTTTTAATTGGAATGAAATCTTTCTCATATAGTTCGACCACCTTTATGATTAAATCAGCAACCTCGGTAATTTTTTCATAATTGATTTTATCTGGCGTATCTGCCGAAGTATGATATTCCTTATAGGGAAATGTAGAGAATAGGAGTCCCGGAATTCCTATTAGGGGATCATTGAATACGGTTTCATCTGAACCTATCGTTGAGCGAAATGGAGCCTTACGATAAGTTTTACCAGACATCTGTAGTGTTGATTGAACTATATAATTTATCCTATCTCTCGGATTCCATGTCTTAAAGGATAAGACTGAATTGTCATTTCCACAAATATCAACTGCTACCATAAAATCAACTTTAGATAAATCTTGCGTAAGGGCATAGGCGATGGAACCAATAGTCTCTGGACAAAATACTATTTTTATGGTATGCTCACATTCGATTTTATCCAAGACTTCCAGAATGCAAGTTACCCCAGAAAGATTATCATTTGCCTGATATGGGTGATCCAGATGGGCAAAGAGTAGTATTTCACGGTCAGTCTTTCCGGGCTTCTCTAAAACCCCCAGTTTCATTACCCCATTTTTGAACTCGCTATCAATAAAGACCTCGTAGTCGCCCTCTGGGAGTTCTTTCTTTTGATTCTCAGACATACAGAAGCCCCATCTTTTTTCATAGAAAGAGGTTCGATATGGAATCGTATCTGGATCATTATCCCCAAAATCTGTTCCTGAATAAATATTTTTAATGATTTCTTCCTTAGAAAGAGTTCCTTTAAATGGTGTTGAGTAGATTAAGACAGAAAGGGGTTCTTTTTCATAATCCAATATCTTTTCTCCATTATATTTTATCCATGCTTCTTTGATTATCCATTCCTCTGGAACCGTCCATGTATCAAATTCAGTCCCCGTTGGAAATTCTAATACCTTCATTTCCTTGGTTGCATATATTGGCGGTATCTCTCTTTTAAGCCAAAAAAGATTTTTCAAGTATTCCAACCTCTTGTCATATCCTTCCCCCAAAAGATAGGCATTTATCGGGTATAAATCTTCAATTATTTCTTTTGAAGTTTTCATTATATTTTAGTTATTACTATTTGGCGACCCTCTATACCTAGTTCGGTTGGATGTATCTTATCTTTCAAAAAATCATCAACAGCAACCTTAACGCCCTTATGGGCTGGATAATCGTGGACAATTATCTTTCCACCGAGCGAAACCATTGGGTAAATATATTCCAAGCACTCCTTAGTTGATTCATAAATATCAACATCGATATGAGCAAGAGCTATCTTCTTATCTTTGAGTATACCACCTGATTCTGGAAATACACCCTTAATGATATAAACATTCTTTTCATCTTTTAATAAACTTTTTACAAATGATTCACCCGCATCACAATGACCAACTGTGTAATATTTAGGGTCATAATCAAAATTTAATTTATTTGGTAAACCTTCAAAGGTATCAAAAAGATATACTTCTTTTTCTTTATTTTCTTCCCTTATGATGGCTGCGGTGGCACCCTGATAAACACCAACCTCAACAATCACACCCTCGATATTGGGAATTTCTTGGAGAGTTTTCCTAAATAGTTTTATTTCCCCTGGGGTCTGATAAATTTCTACATCTTTATATCTCATGTTTTTCAAATTCTTTTAATAATAATGGAATAACTTTTTGATTGAGATGAATACTGTCTTCTTCCCTTATTACATAGTAACTCATATCAGTTTTTAGATTGTGCATAAGTTCTTCTAATATTGATATGTATAATATTCCCACCCTATCTGCCCTCTTTTTACATTCATTTGTAAATTCCAAAGTTACTTGATTTCTTTCTTCCTCTGTTCCTTCACAATTTTTATCCATTGAACTACTAGCTGGTGGTAGATATAAAATAATGTTATTTGTCATTCGTGCCATATCTATAAATTTGAAATAGTTATCAACTGTTTCTTTTATGTTCAATTTCTGACTTAGATACATCCGGCAATCTATCTCCCCAAATGATAACATGGCGGTCGTATTGGGGGGAGTAATGGCATAAAAATCATCTATAATTTTATTCTTGATTAAATTATGAGCTGTTCGTGGCCCGATTCTACAAACCGTAAACTGATGACCATTTATTGTCAGGGGGCTATCTATATATTTTGCTCCCTCCCCAAGTAAGTCATTAGTTCCCCTAAATACCCCAACATGGGAATCACCAAATACATATATCATTTCTTTAATATTCTCAATATGCCAGTTTCATTAAATAAATTATCTTGTTCATATACCTGAGTATATCCAAATTGTTCAAATATATTTTTATAATTTCTACCCCACAGGGTCTGTTTATATCCATTATTGGCATCATACTTACCCTCAAATAAGAAGAGATATTTTTTCGCCATTCTCGCTATCTTTTCAAAGACCCATTCATTCTCTCTGGGGATAAGAAATAGAGTTGACATGGTATAGATAATATCGTATTGTTTTTCTGGCACATCTTCTATAGCAGTTCCATTTTTCTTATCTATTCCATCAATATTGAGGAATCCATTTTCCTTTAATTTGTTAATATTTCGATTATCACCACTGCCTATTTCCAGAATAGTATCATTTGGTAATACCCAATCTTTAAATACATCTACTAATAATCTCGAACGTTCATCTGGGGTATCTATAACTCTATATATTTTTTTTAATAAGTTCATGGGTATTTAATCCTAATCCCCCCTCTTCAATTACAATCTGCTTCCGTTCTTCTTTTAATTCATCGGGGTTGGCTAGTTGTTGACCAATAGTTTTTCTCAAATTCCCGAGTGATGTTCTTTTTGAAGCCCTTGATATTACCCTGCGATAAGTCTCATATCTTGGGTCTCCACCAAATGATTTCGGTTCCCATTCCTCCATGATGACCACTGGTATATCCATAGCCTGAGCTATAAGTTCGAAAGTAGATTCAGAAATCCCAACAACCAAATCAGCAGTAGAAAGAACATCGGCACAAATGTCAAGGTGATTAGCATCATCTCTTCGGGATGCAACGGGGTTGTCAAACTCTTCTGGATTATGGCTTTCAATAATTTTAGTAATGACATTGCAGTTTTTTAATTTCCTTAATTCGTTTCTAACTTTAATATTTTCTTCTACGGGTCTATCCCAATGTTCTGGGCAAAATACTATATTTATTCCCCCATGTTCTTTTCTGGGTTTGAGATATTTGAACACAGTAGCTCCGACAACTTTAATTTTCTTCGGGTCTTGCCCAGCTTCAATGAGAGCTTCCTTATCAGACTCACCCCATACCATGAGTATATCAGCTTTTATTTTTTCATTAAATGGGGAAAAGTATTTAGAAGTTCCCCTTCTTCCATGTTGATAGACTAAATTTTTTTTACCCCTCGATTTGGCAAGATTTATGATCCCTCTTTCTATTGGATTGACATCATTCCAAAGGATCACCGTTTTTGCTTTATCAAAATCTTCAGTAGTTCCTAAATCTTTTAATACTGAATTATGATCCAGGGTATAAATCATTAAGATTGATTTAGAACTTTTAATCCCTTTATACCTTCACCCTGTAAAGCTAGTTCCCAGGGAAGACCAATGGCATCAAGGCTTCTATTTTTGTGAACCCAATCTTGCTGTTTTTTTCCGAGTTTCTCTCTGAATTCCTTATCCACAATGAGTTTCTCAAGTTTCTTATACCAATCTTTGTAAGTATTCTTGGTTAAATATCCTACTTCTTTTGAATACGGGAGAACATCGGACGCCAATACAGCCGTCCCCACCGAAGCATATTCATAATATTTAACACAGGATTTTCCAGCATTAAATGTGGTATCTTCAAGTGGGGCAATGCCAATATCAAAATCACACCTCGAAAGAACTGATGGATGTAATTCTGGCGGCATGAATGGAACGTGCATTGTCTTTAAATCCTTGAGTTGTTCTGCGAATTTAATGGCCGAACGATAATATTCATTTTTCTCTGGTGCAAAATTTCCAGCTAAAGTTCTTTGATAGAAATACATAGCAGCCTCAAGGGGTTCGCCCGTAAGTCCATAAATAGCAAACAGGAAATCATATTTCTTTGCTAGATCATTTACTACTTGTCCAATGAGATGTAAGTCTCCCCAATGAGAAGCGGCCCCCATATATCCAATTACAAGTTCTTGATGAATATGCGGTCTTTCAATATAACTAGCTAAGTCTACACCATTCGGACAAAGATGGATTTTCTTCTTAAAATATTTTTTGAATTTCTTTGCTAAAACCTCTGATGGCGTAATAACAATATCAGCTTCCTTTATTTGACTCTCGTATTGATCTTTTAGGGCATTTGACACAAGTACACTGGGATTATTTTTTGCCACTTGCCAAAAATCATCATCCATGTCGTAAATAACCCTTACCCCTTGGGCTTTAAATTCCTTCATCCACTTGACTGGGTTATATTGAGTTGGATAAGTTCTGCCGAATACTACAACATCTGGCCATTCGAGCAATTCTTTTGGAATCTCTGAACCTATTGACATCTGCCTAACAGCGTGTCCTCTTAATTTAAGAGCTTGGGTGGGGAGATTTATTCTATGAAACCAAATTCCATGAATATATGCATCCGGGCGATCCGCTACAAATAAAACTTTCACGGCTATATTTTCCTTAGAAAAGTTAATAATTTATCTTTCGACTTTATTTCATTTTGGAGTTGAATAAGTTGCTTTCTTTGAACACCAATAAATTCAGGAGGGCCACCACCTAAAATGGTTTCAGTTACGAATTCTTCCATTAATTTATCTACTTCTTTTAGGTATAGATACCTATTTTTTAATCGCCAGATAGCGAGTAATCTGTTGAATTTATTTAACATATATTTTATTATTAACTTATAAGATAGTTGCTTCCTCAATTGTGCTCCAGATCGTATACCTCATCGAGGTTTGGATGCGATAGGAGCACAAACAACTTACCTATTAGCCAGTGAAGGCTGTCGGCATAGAAAGGTTAATACCTCTCTCTTTGTTCTTCGTTGTAACAGTTGAACCGTATACAGTCCAGAAGATGAAGTTTGAACCTAACATATCGTCTTTAGGCTTGATCTCCAAACCTGGAGATTTCTGCATAGCGACGCTGATGGTACCTTTTCTTCCGAAGTAAGAAGCACGTCCAACGGTTGTACCGGATGCGCCAGCACCAGATAGACCGCCAATAATGCCGTTACCCGCTGCTGGGGCGATGGCTGAAAGGTTTCCTGATGGAAGGTTGTTGGAAATATAGACTTGGAAGCCCATGAAATCTCCAGCGTAACCATTCCTTAAGGTTGAATCTGCTACATTGAAACCGACCGTTGCGGCCTTTTTTTCAACTTGAGATGCAATCTTCGGGGAAACAATGCAACACCAATCTCCTAATTCTTCAACATTGTGATCGCGGAGGAACTTTCGAGCTCCCGCGAAGACATTGATGATGTTTGCTGAACCGGCTGAAACTGGAGCACCATTGGTGGAACCAGTACCGATATCAAGGTCGTCTGCTGGCATAAAGCCATCAGCTCCTGTGATATTTTTCAGAACATCAGTGTCAATCCTATTTTTCAGACGGAAAGCCGCTTCTGTGGCAAGTTCCCTTGCAGCGTCAATATTAGTCTGAATTTTGTGAACATCGTCCACATAGAAAGGAGCAACAATGTAAGAAGAAATAACGAGTGTGTCATATGCCCAGTCTTGAGCTACGGCAGAAATAGTAGTCCCAGCGGTATAAGTTGTGGCAGAAAGATTTCCGAAACGTGGAATGTGGATGGTATCAGAATTACTGTAATCACCCAATTTCATGTCCGCAATTTCTAATGCAACCAAAGACTTATACAAAGGAACCTGCACCATTTTTGACCATAATTCAGGAACTATAGCAGATACATCGTTTGTAATTACTTGTGTCATTTAATTTATCCGATATTTTTTCTGTTTGGATTTGGCCTGGGACTTTTATAAAGTCCGGCTTCTTCCAACATCTTCTCCGCACTGGAGAGATCAGCTGAACGTAGTTTATCCATGAAGGATTTAGGTTTTTCCATTTCAGATTGTTTACCGGATGGCGTTAATGATTTTTCTTTTTCGACCTTTTCTCTTTTGGCTTTAAAGGCCAACTGGATATATTCATTTTCAAGAGCTTTAGTTATTTCACCTGGCTCCTTAGACTTCGCATATTCAGTCGCAAAATCAATTTCCTCATCCGAATAGTCTTGTAGCTTCTTCCCCAATTTAATGAAGTCGAGAGCATCTACTGGTGATTTATCCTGTTTAACCGCAGATTTCGGTTGTTTCTTAAGTTTGGCAAGTTCGTCATTGACTTCCTTGAACCTCTCATAAGGAACTGTTTTGTCATTTCCAGGTAATGACATTTCGGGTGTTTTTTCGACTTCACTGTCGTTCTCGATAACCTCTTCGGGTGATGACCCCCCGATTACATCTTCAGTATTCATAGTTTACATTTTAACGTCTTAAGTGACGAACTATTGATAATATATATATTATACTACGAGTTTTTTACTCGTATTGATTTTTCCCTTTTTCTGTGGTCTTTTGTTCTTCCATAAAAGAGAATAATTTCCTGACAAGTTTGATTCCGTATTGTCTTCCCTCCATTTCCTTGAGGGTTTTACAAGATGATATATCATCAATATTGTCAAGTTCTTCTTTTAGGTATACACGAAGAACCTTACCGAATCCGCTTCTTCCAAGTTCTTCTAAAATTTTCTTTTGTTCATTAGTCATTAGACTGTTTGAGGAGATGCGCCGGGTACTGCTTGTCCAAGAGCAGCCGAACTTACTCCACCACCCGAACCCTTAGCAATAGGTGAAAGTCCTGGAACCATTCCATCAATAGACTTTTTTTCTACATCAAAGATTTCATTGGGATTGACACCTCCATTTTCAAGTGTCATATAGATTATTTTCTTCTTGATAGGGTCTTGGGTAGCTGTTGGATCTGCTGTGATAGCCTGAAGAACAGCAAAGATGGTTGCTTGGCGAACACGAGTATCAATAGACTCACCCGTAATATCAATATCAACATCATATTTGACATTCTTATAAAATCCTTTTGGAATCTTTAGAAGTTTCTCTCTTTCTTGTTTGATTCCCTCTGAGATGGCAATCTCCATAACTTCCTTTTCCTCTTGGGTTGGAAATGGTTTACCTGAAGTTACTTGTCGGATGATTTCTTTGAGAACCAAGTTATTCTTAACCATCTCAATAAACTTATCAAGATCTTTTCCAACCAAACGCAGGGTATGTTCCGTGTTGTTTTCTTTCTCAAATTGCGGGATGATTACTTCATAGAGTAATTCCTTGATAGCCATAGCGATATTTTCCTGAATCTGTTCAAAGTAGGAAAGTGTCTGGGTCATGGCAATCTGAGCAGAACCCAATGGAGTTCCCGCAGGAAGTCTTTCACCCTGAACCACATCATATGAGAAAGTAAGTTCATCCCTATTTCTCATCCACTTCTGATCTTGCTGATTGAAGAAAGCAAGATTCTCTGAAGAAGCCATATTAATTGGGGTGATCTCTGAATCAACATTCAAGACTTCACCATTTCTAACATCAGTTGAAAGATTTCGATTTACAGCTTGATCGCGAGTCTGGAAAAGTTTAAGAGCCGCCCAATAAGAAGATTTATTCTGAAGATTAGTAGATTGATTAAGAGCGATTTGCGGCTCAAATAGTTCCTCCACAACACCAACACCGAGCCATCTTCCAGAAACCTTATTCCAATGAAATTCCCAATATGGATTATTCTCCATACCCCATTCATCAGAAGATAATTCAACCCCCTTATATGGAACAGTGAGTCTTTCATATTGGTCATATTGATCTACACCAACATCGGCAATGAATATTCTCCTAAAAGAATATGTTTCTTTTTCTTCATCATGAACTTCTCCATATCTTTCATAAAGCCTAATGTGTGATGTATCTTTCATTTGATGAAAGAGTTCAATGACTTCATCAATCTTTTTCTTTTCCCAGCCCATTTTTTTAGCCACGCTTTTAAATTCCTGCTGGGTATAATTATGAATTTCTGTTATATAGTTTGCTTGCTCTAGGGTATCGGCACTTTGTTCAATGACAAAATTCCTCAAATCAACGAACATTGGAGTCCCGTCAATGATCTTTAAAACAACAGAGCCATAAATAGGAAGTTCCATAAAAATACGATTAAGCACTTTACCAAATTGCTTATCTCGCATCCAGAACTTAAGATCTCTCTCCATAAACCATGTCTTGAGGGAATCTCCCCCCTCGGTAGTTAAGAGACGAATATTCTTCGTATCAAAGTCAATAGACTTAGAACCAACCTTGCAGGGATTTCTGTTTATATTATGGAAATATTTCCTATCTCCATCAGCATCAACTTCGCCCGTTTTATATTTTGAGTTATAATAGAAATAGATTTGCTGAAGTGTTTCATATTGATTGAAAAACAAACTCGGAACAATCTGAATTTGTCTATTCTTGAAATCATTTATTTCCTTATTTATTTCCCTGAGAATCATTTTATTTTAGCGCCATATTTCTTCGCCCACCTTCTTGCAATTTTGGGTTTATTGGCAAATAAATATTTTCGTTGTTTTACGCTCTTAAAAGGCATTAATTTTTCATGGGCATATCTCGAAGACTCATCATCTTCTTTTTTCCCTTTTTCTTTTTCATTTCACCATCACTCATCATTTTGCTATTTGCCATTTTGTGCATTCCATGTTTCATAATATAAATTATACCACGCTACGCCCACTGAAATCGTTTTATCATTATTGGTCTCAGCCTCGCTGCTCTCACAGCTTCAATCTTTTCTGGACTAAATTCCCAATATGAGAGAAGAGTAGAGATAATATCGTCATCGTGAAATCCCTTGGCAGCACCCGCCCCCTGCATAGTAGCTTCATTACTCCACATGAAAGACTTCATTTCTTCTATGGTATTGGCATCGAATATCCTCACCCTTTTTTCCCTTAGAAGTCTGGCAAAGTTGGAGATTAACTGTTGTTTGGAATCCCAAGACATCCTGAATCCCAGAACCTCAGTTTCTTTATCGTATTTATATTCTGTCTTCTTTCGTTTGTAAACATTGAGGTCTCTTATCTCTCTGATTAAAGCGGCACCGGCTGAATTAGATTCTGGTATGATGAGTGGTTTGCGATACTTGTAATATAGAAATTTCACCTTATCAGCCAAAGCGATTATGGGAACCTTCCCATTAAACTTGGCTACTTTTCTTCCCTGTTGATCTATAACCGAAATAGAAGATGGGTCTACAATTCCTTCTGATGGATCTACACCCATTTGGTAAACACCATCCCTTACATCCTCATAAATCTCGCATCCCTCTTCAATCTTAATTGGAGTTTTCCTCATGGTCTCAAGGAATTGAATATGCTCCCTAGCAAATACAGTTCCTTTTAAGAGAACATCAGTAGTCCATTCACCGAGAACAAATCTCCTGACATAATCACTACCCATTGACAACTGCTTTCTTATGTAGTCCCCAGGGAGATTGGGGTTATATAACATAGAAGATTCATAAAGAGCTGAGGTGCTTCCCGGATCATCAACCCACTTACCATCATCATTACGTTTCTGTTTATGTTTAAAGAAATGATAAGCCCAGAAGTTAGCCGGATTACAGTCCATATTACCCTGTCTTACTGGAACATCATTCCTTCTAAGACGAGAATTCAATACCTCAAAAACCTCATACTCAACCTCCTCCAATTGGTCTATAAAATAAGCTCCGAGGTTAAGTGATTTTAATTTCTGTTGAGCCTTCTTAATATCCGCAATATTTCCTGACTGCATAGCATCCAATCCAAAGAGAATAATCTGACTCCCATTAGAGAAGTTAATCAAACCGTCCTTCACCCTATGCTCATACCAGGAGGTTGGAATTAAATCAAAGAGTTCCGGCAACACCGCCCTATCAATATCACTCAACGTCTTTCTTCCAAGAAGAACCCTATTACCAGGGAAACACTTACAGAAGAGAATTAACTTTATATAAAGCGCCAATGATTTACCCGCACCATACCCCCCGGAGTTCAAACAGAAATCACTCTTAAAATCACAAATGAAATCCCCCTGAACCGTCTTAAACTTCTTTGAATATTCCTCCGCCCTATCAGTATCCCAATTATTCTTAAGAGCGATAGCCTTAAACTCATCCTCCGTATAAGAGAATCTAAATTCCTTTCCTTTGAGGGTTATTCTATCAATCTTCTTTCCCGCCAATAGTTCCTCACCTAACTTTACCCAAGCTGATTTATAATTTGCCACAATCTTTTAATTATACCCCGAGACCCCACACCAAATATTTATTAATACCTTAACCTTTTATTTATTGACTTAATTGATTTTTCATTGTGTAGTAAAGTCGTATTTTTAGAATGTGGGAAGGGGCTATATTATAGTATTCTAATAACTTTCTCACTCGTCTACCCTCCCCCCGTATCAATTACTCAAAAAACATTCAATATATTGGTTATTTTTCATTTACACATTACCAACAATGTATATTGTGCGACGCTGGATGATACTTTATGAGATTGTGTGTGTAGAGGAACTTAGTCTATGTCTATGATCTCGCTACTGTGCTAGTCTTTGTATATACATTGTATATAATTACACTCTGATCAAGATGCCAAGGAAGAGCAAGATTACATATCTCTTGGTGTTATTGCTGTTTACTTGTCTGATGTCTTGTTTTATTACCCTTCTCTTTATCAGGTCATTCCCTGATTATTGATAGTCCACTGCTCGGCAGTCTCGCTATCTTCAGACGCTCTTCATTCACTGCTTAAAAGGTGTTATTCAAGAGTTGTATCCATCTATTATAGCATATAATATATGGCTCTTATACCATATTCGGTGCTTGACGAAATTGGTTGTATTGTGTTGTATTTGGTTATACACACTTGTTCTTCTTGTCGAGCTTGCGTATGCTGGTGTATACTCTTACTAGAGCCCAGTTAACGGCTCTTCGAGCCTAGTCGAACTCTTAAAAATAATTGGAAATTGAATTAAAATTATGATTGGAGAATATCAAAAGAGGAAGAATCAAGAGAAGTTTATCAATAGACAGCTGGGTATTGTATTTGTAGTCCTTTCGATATTATTAGTAATAGCCTTATTCAAATAATGGAAAAGAATGAAGCAGCCAGAATACTGGCTAAAATTAGGTGGTCTAAAAAGTCAGCCGAAGAGAGGAGTGCTTATGCACGAATGATGGCCAAGGCTTCTGCTAAGGTAAGGGCTAGGATCAAACCAATAGAGGAGTTAGAGATAGTATTTAAAGGATAGATGGATCAAGTTAGTAAAACAAAAGGCCTTATAAGCGATTATAGGGCCTTTGATTTTGCTTATTCAGCGTAGAACGACCATGACTTTTTCTGCTTCTATGTCGATGTTGGTTGCACCAGTTGGTTCAATTTTGTCAAGGGCTATCTTGATTGCTGCATTCTTCGCAGATCTATCAGCATCTTGACGGATATTCTTTAGGAGTTCACCGGCTAATTCTTGCATCGATGACTGAGTCATCATCTCATCTTTGAAGTATGTTTGGATAGCCTGAAAGGTTTTTGACTTCTCTATACTGGTAGAATTAGTATCTGACGAATACCCGGCTATATGCTGGGCTTCTTGTTTTGTAACACCGGTTTTGGTTGCGAGATAATACTTCCCAATTTTTGTATTTAAGTCAGGTTTTTTTGTTTTGGTCTTATTCATACTTCTATTTTATCACACCTTTTCTTCTAAATTATTAAAACAATCTTTCCTTGCTTCAAAACTAAAATGACCATCTTTACATTTGTCGCAATATGCAAATAAATCGCTATCATCCGAAGTCTTTGCACTTTTTAATAGTTCGTATGCTTTTTTAATATCTTCTGACTTCATACCTTTTCTTCTTATGTGTAATTTTAAATCTATTTCTTTTATTGCTAAAGAAAGTTTCCTTAAAATCTTATTTTTAAAATGTTCATTGTTTGGAAGATACATAATTCCAACCATCTTTATAATGTTTTAATTTCTTACTTCCGCAGTCGCATTTTTCTGGCATACCAGAGCCGAAAGTTCCAAGAGCTATGTTCATTTCAGCCCCGCAATCTTCACATTTTAACACAGA
>Ga0209541_10001931_pt1 | contig 40199 bp, 42 predicted proteins | sample RifCSPlowO2_01_FD_184027 | JGI IMG/M metagenome (GOLD analysis project Ga0209541, IMG submission 184027) | Groundwater microbial communities from Rifle, Colorado - Rifle CSP2_plank lowO2_0.1 (SPAdes) (version 2) | ecosystem: Environmental > Aquatic > Deep subsurface > Groundwater | place...
TCTGAAAATAATTTTTTATGTTCATTTTCTTTTATACTGCAGTATGGCTTATATCTTCTCAAAACGCTTATTATTGCATCCATCGATGCATTGATATTTTCTGTGTTCTTGATGCTGCGTGCAAGTGCGCGCATGTTTATTAAATTTCTGCACAAACAATGCTGAATTGCTGGATTATTATCAAGAATATTATGAATCTTAATCGTTAAATTTTTCATATCTCTATTATAATTACCATCATTTATAAATATTTATGGACAATTTCGCAAATCTTTTAAATATAATAAATTTGATATCATTTTTATGGTATTAAATATCACTGATGAGTATTCGCCACTAAAGAAAGTTATTGTATGTTCTGGAGAATCTGTTCCAGAATCTAGGGAAGGATTCAATGATACAGAATTTCTAAAGTTTCATTCTCTTGACGACATATGGGATAAAAATCGTTTGCTTGAACAGCAGAAGAGATTTTTTGATTTACTGCAAGAATATGGTGTTGAATTGCTGTTGGCAGATGTGAATTTATCTCTCCCGTGGCAGATTTATACTCGCGATATCGGCTTTGTTTTTAAAGATAAATTCTTTTATTCTAAACAAAGGACGTTAGCTTCCAGGGTTGGTGAAATTAGTACTGTTGTGGGTTATATTGCTCCTCAGGATGCTGTAATGGTTGAAGGAAAGATGGAAGGAGGAGATGTGCTTGTTGACGGTGATTATGTTTATATTGGTATAAGCAATAGAACGAATTATCGAGCAGTCAATTCTTTAAACAGGTATTTTGAAGCAGTTCCATTATATTTAGGGGATGATGTAATGCATCTCGACACAAGAATGACTATTCTTCCAAATAGGCATTTGTTAATTTATGAGGAAGCATTTAACGATACAGATTTAAGGCTTTTAAGAGGGCTATTTAATCTTATAAGTGTTAGCAAAGAAGAAGCATTGAGCTTAGGGACAAATGTTTTTGCGATAAATCCTGAAACGATTGTTGTAGATGCCAGCCAGAGAAGAATTGCAAATGAGTTAAGGAGAAGAGGATTTAATATTGAAACTATTGACTATTCTGAAATAATTGCAAATAAAGGTTCATTTAGATGCACAACACTTCCATTAGTTAGGGAGGATTAATAGAAAATTATTTATTTAGAATTATAATTATTATAGCAAATCACCTTAATTATAACACATTTGAGAGATTTATTATTAAAACAATGCTAATCTAATTTATAATTTATTCTGTATGTTTTTTCTTATGTTTAATCCATGTCCTCTTAAAATAAGGAAGAGATAAAGTTGAAAGCACAAATGCAAGCGCAGGTACTATCGAATTAATGAACGGTCTTGGCAGGTCGGAAAAATAAAAGAAAATCACTATCACAAAATACGTCAAAATCGCAATAATTATCTTTCTGGCGAAGCTTGTTTCCCATGCTTTGTCTAATTCGACTTTTTTGTTTCTATCTTTTATTTTTTCTATGTCTGTATTTATATTTTTCATTTCTTCAATTATATTATTGCTGTCTAACTCTTCTTTTAAATTATCCATCTCAAGATTATTTGTTTTTCTTTTCAATTCTCCTGCCATGATTTCAGTTGATAGGGGATATATTTATAAATTTTATTTGGTTTTCAATTAAAATGAAACAGAATCACACTGAACATCCAATTGATTTGCCAAGATATTCTGGAACATTACAGGAGCTTGCTGAAGATATTGCAGATATGAGATATGATTCGCTTGCAGCTTTTGTCGAGCATTTGGCAGATAAAATTCACGCAGATGCAGATAATGATTTGGAACATGGAAGAAGGCAGCTCGCAAGTAAATTATACAAGCTTGCAGATGATTTATATGAAGCAAGAAATGATTCAGTTGAGCTCTGGGAATTTTGCAGAAAATTTATGGAAAGCTAATATATTTGGACTTTAATTGTTAAATCTAATTTGATTTCTCAAATTGGGTTTCAAACCACGAAGCTCTGCTGCAATATCAATAATCCCAATTTGAGGCTTTAAAATCCCCACAGCTCTGCTGTGATTTGGATTTTTAATCAATTTGATTCGTGTTGTTTTAGATACTCCTCTGCTCTTTCACTCGGCATAACTGAATGTTCAATATTCCCTTCCATAAGAAGAAGCTGAAATTCATCTACATGTTTGCTATCACTAAAGAAATAAGCAGCAACTATTTTGTTTGGTGTTCTCTTTTCCACAACTTTTAATTTTCTTCCTGTTCTTTCATACAATCCAGAATATACATCGGTTATTGCCTTGATTGTTTCTGATTTTTCATCTGAGAATTCAACAACTACAGTGTAATTTAATTGTTCTTCTACTTCTTCAACCAAATGCTCGAGTCTTATCTCCTCGATTTTATCTTTTATTTCTTCGCTGAATTTATGGTAAATCTGTCTTCTGTACTGCCTTTTGCGTATGTATTCAAATGGATTTATTGAATTAAATAGCTTTGAAATTATTCCTTTGTTCATCTCTTGTTGTATCATCTTCTCATAAAACTTTCTTAATCCTGCGTCATAATCCCCAAGCCAATAGCCAACCTCATTCCATTCAGATGTTTTATCTTCATGCTCATCTTTGTATCTGTCATAAAATCCGACAAGAAATTCTAAAACATATTCATTGACTCTTAAATCAGGTCTGATAATATTTCTTGCAATAGCAGCTATAGCCGACTCTTTGGTTTGCGCGTCTGCTTCTTTTCCAATCTCAACAATTGCAATCAAATATCCCAAATCCTTTTTTTTAAGATGAAAATCTGAATCAAATACCAGCTTATTTACACGTCTATTGTACTTTGATCTCTTGGTCATTTTATATGAATATGGTTGACAGTTTATATGTATTTTGCCTAAGGGTAGTAAATTTGTTTTTACTATTATTCAAGATTTATTCATTGTTCGGTTTTTCAAACCGAACGTCGTCAAACATAAATCTCAAAAATCGTCTACAGCCGTATGCAGCGAGATATGCTATTTACAAACAATCAAAAAAATTATAAATGATTTTATAAACCATTATTGAATACCATAAAATTTAGTTCTTTGCTTTGTTTTATGGTTTGGAGTTGTTATTATGAAAGTTAAAAACGGGGACAAAGTAGCTGTTGAATATGAAGGAAAGCTTGACGATGGAACAGTCTTTGACAGTTCTGAAAACCACGGAAAACCTCTAAACTTTGAAGTCGGCGCAAAGCAGGTAATAAAAGGATTTAATGACGCTGTTATTGATATGGAAACAGGAGAAGAAAAGGAAATAAAATTAAAACCTTCAGAGGCATATGGAGATGTAAATCCTAAATTACTCATGAAAGTGCCTAAAGAAAAACTTCCACAAGGCAGAGAGTTGAAAGCTGGCATGATGCTTGCTGTTAATCTGCCTAATGGAATGGAAATGCCTGCAAGAATATCAGAAGTTGGCGAAAATGATGTAACTATAGACTTAAACCATCCTTTAGCTGGAAAGAATCTAAATTTTAAGATTAAAGTTGTTGGAATTAATAATTGACAATTTGGTAATTGAAATTCAGATAATTAAACAAAAGATTTATTCTCTTAGAATCTCGATATCGTCGGGGTCTAACATACCAATTCTGCTTTTAGAAAATCCCATCGGATTGCCATCACAGTTTTCTCTTCCATATAATTCAGTTGGGAATCTTATTCTCATTCCTTGCTCTAATGTTCCTGCCAAGTTATAAATTGTTTGAGGTCCAATACTTCCACCATTGTCAGTAGGATCAACTTGAATTGAATATTCTCCTTGAGAAGTGTTAACATGAATTATATAACTTGGCTCTCCGAATCTTAATGTTTCATTAGAGTAAGATAATAATCCATCCCATTCAGGACTTTGTACAACAGAAACTAAATTACCACCAACCCTTGTAATTTCTCCTTCGACAAAACCACTTGGTTCTGGCGTTGAACACGCTGGGAAACCTATTACTCCTGCGAGCACAATTAATCCAAATGTTGGTTTTATTCTCATCACAAAAAGAATAAGTACCTAATTTATAATTATTTCGCTTTTTTTCATTTTAAGATTAAACTTCATTTACCTGCACCCAGTCGGTTATTCTCACAGGTCGATACTCTCTTATGTTAATATTCCCTAATTCATTGTATATTGGATAAGCTAAAATCCTAACTCTTAATTCAGGGTTTAAAAGATATGCGTCAATTTGTTTGTAATGGTGTGCACCATGTATTGAAAGGATGTTATTTATTCCAGTTACTTGGTTGCTTATTCTGTCCAAACCTTCTGCAATTTTTATATTCCTAAAATCAGTCGCACCATAAAAAAACAAATCATCAATCCCATGTTCTTGCAGAGCTTCTTCATTTATTTCTTCCCTATAATGTACGCCTGGAAAGCTTCCTCCTGCTAAAGACAGCCCTGCAGCGCCTAATAACATATCAGCAAAAAATCTTCTTCTGGTAATATCCTCCTTAGCCAATCTTTTTATTAAATCTACACCAGAAAAAGCGGTTAACATTGCTGCATATGCAAATATATAATGGTCAGCATTGTAAATCTCTTCTGTAAATGGATCAATTATGAAAATTGGGATTTGATTTTCATGCGCAATCTTTGCAATTCTTCCAAAAAATTCATCATCTGTAAAATCAAGTTCTTCAATTTCATCGATTAATAAACTCTCATTTTCAGATCCTTGATTAGGGTCTATAAAAGATTGTTCTATCACTAATGCGTCAGCATTTTCAATTTCTCTTCCAAAGTATTCACTATGCCATTCAAAAAATTCCCTTGTGTGCAATGCTCCCATAATAGAAATATTCCTTCCATTTGCAACTCGATCTATAACTGGATAAGGATATTCATTAGTCATATAATATTAGGTAATTAGATTAATTATATAATCCTTTTGCCAATAATTCAATTTTACGACTAATTAAGCACAAAGTTTTAAAATATAACACAGTTTCCGAAGGCTTAATGATAGTCTTAAAGAAAGTAAGAAAAACATACCGCCTAAAGAGTGTACCAGTCCATGCATTAAAGAATATAAATATAGAAATCAAGAAAGGATCATTTACTGCAATAATTGGACCTAGCGGTTCAGGGAAATCAACATTGATGGGTCTTATAGGCTGTTTGGATTTGCCTACAGAAGGGAGCATGCAGCTTAATGGCAAGGAATTATCAAAATATTCAGAAGATGAGCTGGCCAAAATAAGAGGAAAGATGATAGGATTTGTTTTCCAAAAATTTAATTTAATACCTGCTTTAACCGCTTTACAGAATGTTACTTTGCCGATGATGTTTCAGGAAATCCCTAAAAATAAGAGAGAAGAAAAAGCTAAAGAGCTATTGACATTTGTCGGCTTGGAAAACAGGATGGATCATAAACCAAACCAGCTGTCAGGCGGCGAACAGCAAAGAGTGTCAATAGCAAGGGCATTGGCAAACAATCCTGAAGTTATCTTGGCAGATGAACCAACAGGAAATTTGGATTCTGTTACTGGAAAAAAAATAATTGAATTGTTCCAAAGATTAAACAAGGAAGAAGATAAGACTATAATCTTTGTAACACATGATCAAAATATGAAAAAATATGCTAAAAATGTAATAATGATAAGTGATGGAGAGGTAGTTGGAGGAAAGACGTAAAATGAAGAATGATATGGAGAAAAATATAATAAATACGGATATAATGGAGAAAGATATAATAAAGAAAGATATAACGAAGATAGTGTTATCAGTATTGATTTTAGTATTAATATTGCTCTTGCCGGAAATAGTAAGCGCGAATATTATTGCAGAGCCGGTATTACCAAGCTCTATATTGCCTGGAAGTTATTTTCCTTTAACAGTTAAAATAACAAACACAGATTTATCAGCTATAAATGATTTACAAGTAGATTTAAATTTACCAAGATATCTCAGCGCGGATAATGATGATAGAGAAATAAATTCATTAAATCCTGGCCAGAGTATAGTCATGCAATGGAGTATAAAAGTAAATCAAGATGCGCCGACTGGTTATGATACATTAATGATTGAAATAGATTATAATGATACAGATTCAGAGCTTGAAGTGCCGTTCTTGATAAAATCTATAGAATCATCATTGGAAATAACAGATCTAAAAACAAATCCTAATAAAATAATCCCTGGAGATTCATCAACTTTAACATTAACATTGCAAAATCATGCAAGTTATAAGCTAAAAGATGTAAAAGTATTATTAGATTTAACACAATCTGATTTTGCGCCAAAAGATGGGACCGAAGAAAGAATTATAGAAGTCATGGATGGCAGAAGCATTTCTACATTAGATTTTGAGCTGACATCGCTTCCAAAATCAGAGCCAGGAATTTACAAGATTCCTGTTAAGATAAGCTATTTCGATGAATTTGGCCAGAAATATGAAAAATTAAACACAATAGCATTAGAAATATCAGCAGTTCCAAGACTGGAAATTGCAACGGAAGGACAATTAATAAAAGGCAAACCAGGGAAAGTTACATTGCAGTTCATAAATCAAGGCTTGACTCCGGTAAAGTTCCTCAGCATAAACATCAACAGCAAGAAAGTAATTTCTTCTCATAATATATATATTGGAGATTTAGACATCGACGATTTCCAGACAGAAGAGTTGACATTATTGGCAAATGATGCATTTATAATTCCTATTACATTAGATTATAGAGATGCAAATAATCAGCAATATCATGAGGAAAGATCCATTCCTATACAAGTATTGGATCAGGCTTCAGCAAGAAAACTGGGTCTTGAATCTTCCAGCAATTGGCCTTACTTTTTAGGATTATTGGCAGTTGTTGTAGTCTCATATATCATCTGGAAGAAGATATTCAAAAAACAATGATCAAGATATTCAAACAACAAAATTCCACTAGTATATGGCTGGTGGTTTTTGATAATATCAGGAAGAAACAATGATCAGTGACTTTTTTTCTTTTGCATTCACTAACTTGAAGCAGAGGCAGAGAAGAAGCCTATTGACAATGATAGGAATCTTTATAGGCATAGCTGCAGTTATTGCGTTAATCAGCTTAGGCCAAGGTTTGAAGACAGCCATAAATGAGCAATTTTCTGTTATCGGCGCAGACAAGATAATTGTAATGCCTAAAAGCGCTGCATTTGCTCCGCCAGGTTCTTTAGCGCCTGGAAAAATAACAAAAGATGACATAAAATTATTGGAAAATGTTGATGGTGTAGAATTAGCTGCAGGCAGATTATTGGAAGCAGCACGAGTAGAATACAATGATATTGTAATAATAACTTTCTTAGTAAGTCTGCCTGAAGATAGTAAAGAAAGGGAATTAATTTCACAGGTAAATACTTACAAGGCAAAAGAAGGAAGGATGCTTACAAAGAATGACCGCGGCAAAATAATGATTGGAAGAAGCTTTAATTTAAAAGGTACATTTGAAAAGCAATTAATGCCTGGAAATAATCTTCTTGTTAATAATAAAAAATTTGAAATTGCAGGGATATTGGATACTGTTGGCGATCCTGAGAGAGATAACAGCATCCTAATGAACGAAGAGGACATGAGAGAATTATTAGAGATACCTGATGAATACAATGTGCTTATAGCTAAAATAAGCAATCCTGAAGATATTGATTTTATTTCTGAAAATATTAAAAAGGCATTTAGGAAAGACAGAAATTTAAAAGAGGGCAAAGAAGACATTGAAGTACAAACCCCTCAACAATTGCTTAACAGTTTCAATGCAATCCTAAACATAGTTCAGGCTGTCCTTATTGGTATTGCTGGAATTAGTTTGCTTGTAGGCGGCATAGGCATAATGAATACTATGTACACTTCAGTAGTTGAGAGGACAAAAGAGATTGGCATATTAAAAGCTATTGGAGCTACTAAAAAAGACATAATGACATTATTCTTGATAGAATCTGGGATGATCGGTTTAGTTGGAGGCATAATCGGAGTGATTATTGGAATTGCATTAAGTAAAGGCGTAGAGTTTGCTGCATATCAAGCCTTTGGTTCTTCACTGATAAGAGCAGAAGTTAATTCGACAATGATCATATTTGCATTGATATTCTCATTCTTAGTTGGAACAATATCAGGCTTAATGCCTGCTAAGAAAGCAGCAGAATTACATCCGATAGAAGCATTAAGATATGAATAAAAGTTTAACAAATAAATTTTCGCATGAGATTTTACTCAAGTGTGCCATATTCATGACGATCCATAATCTTCAGTACATCTTCTCTTCGTGAATCTGTCCATGCATCATATGGGCTTTTATTGCCAAGTTCTTTTTTTGAAGAATAAAACCATACTATCAATGCTGCTTCGTCCTGAAAGACTTTTAACATCCTGCATGTTAAGTCATCTCCAATAATTCCACGTACGTCATCAATTGAATATTCTGTCATTAATTTAGTTTTTATAAAGAAATAATATTTAATACTTTCGTTTAGTTATTTAATGTATAGTGTAGTGATATATGTTACTTTTGAATACACGCTTGTTTATTTAAAAATCATAAATCAAAATGGAATAAAATTCATAGATGTAGTTATCGCTAAAGCTCTTCTTAAAAATTAAATTGACAAATCTCTGGTTTTCTAATTGAAATTAGTGCTTATCTTATTTGGATAAACACCCTATAAAATAATTCCTTAACGCTTCTTCAACAAACCTATTATAATAATAACTTGGTGACATCATTAATTTAACTGTTCCATCAAATACTGCAATATTTATTTTTGGGTCTCTCTGTTCCCATCCCTTAGATGCAAATGATTTGGAAATGTACAAATCACCATGTTGTACAAAATCAGGAGATACATCAACACTTGGTGCTCTTACTTTAATAACACCATAAGAACTTCCTTTATACTCTACAACAGTTACATTACCATGTACAACTTGAAAAATTCCTTCTAAATTGGGGTTGTTAATTGCTACTTTTGCATGTTGAGCTTTGAAGTGAACCTTTTGCATTCCAGGTAGTTTAATATCTCCCTTTAAACCTAATTTGACTACACTCTCACTTTCTTTAAATCCAACAATATGACCGAAGTAAAAACGTGATGTTCCAAATGTAACTGTCGCGTATTCACTATCAGGCTCTCCATTATACCAAATATCGTATATTTTATGAGTTTTACATTCTGTCATACCTTCAGGTCTATTCAGTTTCATTTTCAGTTTACAAATCAATTCATTTACAGATGCACCATCTATAATTTGTTTTCGTTTCAGTTCAGAAATTAATGCATTTGCAAATTTCAAATCTCTTTTATTTTGTTCCCGTTCTAGTTCAGAAATTAATGCATCTTCAATTTCACTATTTTGTTCGGCTTGCTGTTCATCACTTTTTTCACGTTCTTCATATAAGTCTCTTTGTCTTCTTTCAAACTCAATAGGAGTAATTCCTTCTTTTTCTGCTAATTGTTCAATAATTCTTCTACGAGATTCTCTTGCTGAATATATATCATTTCTTTTAACAGCTTCTTTCAAGTTCTTAATTTCTTTAGCAACTTCAGGATTTTCAGTTTTGAATTGATGCTTTGCTTGAACTCCCCTTTTTTCAAGTTCTAATAATCCAAGAAGATTTTCAGCGATAGTAACTGTTCTGTTACCATTATGTTCAATATGAACTGCACCAAAAAAATCACCATACTGAGAAATCTGATCATATAATCTGCGTCTGCTCCATTCTTGTCCTATTTCTCCTCCCTCATCTAAAAGAACATCGCTTATTTCATTAATTAATCTCTGACGTTCTCCCGCTTCTGCTTGAGCTTCAGCACATTGCGTTGCAAATTTATCTGGGTGATTTTCTCGGCTTAATCTTCTTACAGCTTTCTTTATATCTTGAGGAGAAACATCTCTATCAATACCAAGAAGTTCGTAGTACGCCCATGGTTTTTTATGAGGAGCAAGATCTTCAGGTAGTCCAAAGTTGATATCTCCAAGCCTATCTACTAATACTATATCTGTCATGATATATATAAAAAAATACATCCCCTTATAAATTTTATTTATTTAATCATTAATAAGTAGTTATCTAGATAACAAAATTCAATGAATTTTGTGTGCGAAAGAGGTGTGGAATATATGTATATATATGGGTTGTATTTTTTACGGATTACACAGCCGATTCTATCGTTCTGGTTAATCACTCAGTTACACTGTGATTTCGTTTTCGCTTCCGCTTGGACGTTGCATTTTTTCCTTCAAAAATTCATGAGAACATTGCACGATGATATGTGAAATAAGCATGAACATGCCTTATGCTGCTTTTCTCTCTATCATCAGCAATGTGAATATAATAAATATTAATACAGAATGAATCAGGCAGAAAATGCACCATGCTTTTAGCACAAAAGCTTCTATGGATATCAAGTATAATGTAAATAGAACTCCTACGCCAGTTAATAATCTTATGTAAAACAAATGATCAGCGGGGAGCTTAAGCTTTAGTTTTCCAAGCAGGAAGAATGAATAAATAAATAAGACAAGATACATCAGAAATCCAAACAATGCAACAGGCAATCCGAGAAATTCTGCATAAATGCTTTTATTCACCTTATCACAGTCAAAAGTATCATTAAAATGACAGTAGCCTAATTCTGCACCTGCGTAATGAACATATGTTAAATATCCAGATATAATTACTCCTATAAAACTTAGGATTAAAAGCAAAGTTTTTGTATTTTTGTTCATTTGGGGATATATGTTATAGCAAGTTTTTTATATTTTATGTTTATAACCATGATATACACAATAAATGGGCTTGTAGTGTAATCCGGTAACACGTCCGCTTGGCTTGCGGAAGACTTCGGATTCAAAACAACTGATACCAGTTGACAGCTAACGTCATGTGAATTTCACTACGTTCAATTCACCGTAGTACTAAATTTAGTACCAGTTGACAGTTAACGTCATGTGGATTTCATTGCATTCAATCCATCGTAGTGCTGAATTTAGTGTATATATTTGGTATGGTTATGAAAGTCCCGACAAGTCCATTTCAACCTTTTAAGAAAAAAGGATTGACGAAAACAAAATAAAGAAAGTTCTTATTCTACGCATCTTTTTGCATAGTAAAGATAATCGCTTAATCGGTCTAATCTATATAAAAAAAACTCACTAAATTGTGTTATTATGTTTTCTCTGACATGTTCAATTTGAACAGACAATGCAGTACATAACTCCGATTCTTCATGAACAGATTCAAGTATACTTTGCGTATCCTGTAAATCAATGCCTCCTGCCGATGAATGTAACTCGGTAAATGCTTCTTGTTGTTCTTTTAATGTATTTAATAAGGAATATAACCTATTTAATTCGTATGTATCATCGTATATCATAACATCGAAAGTGAGGTGTTCATTAAAACTCAATTCGCATTCATCGTTATTATCAAGTCTTTCATTCCTTAAAAGCCGTCCATATACATTCCATATGTCTTCTGGAAATATTTCGGGCAGTAAACACATATATTCTCCTAAATATGCAGCCATTTCATCAAACATGGTATCCGCATCATTACGAACGTCGTCATATATCTGTGATTGAAGACGATTTTCTACGCTTTCTATAATCAACTGAACTATTGGGCTATTCAAATTGCGCAGTCTTTCATATGCTAAGTTAAATTCTTCAGAATTGATAAAACCTAATGCTGTACCTTGATGAATATATTCATGAATAGTAATAATAATCATACGATAATTTCTATCTTCTCTTACAAAAACAGATATCGGATCAGTATCATTTACAAATGCGACGCCTCCTATCTCATAATCGTTATTGTCTATTAGCGATTCTGCAACTCCAAAAGGAATGTTTCTTAGCGCTTCAGCAGCATCAGTAGTAAAACAAACATTTAGAATATCATCGACTAATAATCCTCTGTTCAAATCAACTATTCTTGGATTTGTTCTGTCGCCTATTTCTATATCATAACCCCATCTTGAAAAACTAGATTGAGCACATCCACTCACTAAACCAGCTAAAGTACCAAATCCTAACATGGTTTCTATAATTCCTTTAACGAATTCCCTCCTTGTGCTGCCATCTAATTTTCCATTTAATTTTTCTTCTAATTCTGCCATGGATTGGCTTAATAAACTGCTTATTTATATATTTTACCACTATAAAGTTATAACTAATAAAAACATTTATAAACAGCAGCGAGTTTATGCTATAAATGGATCCAAATAATATCATCACAGACATCTGTAGGGAAATCACAGAAAAACGGGCAATAATTGAAAGCGATTCTGATTATGGTCTTCGCCTAACAAATCGCCACAATACTGCTCTAGCCAGGATTGCCAATGTAAATTCATGGTGGCTTGAACATCCCGAACTAAGAAGAAGAATATACCACAATGCAAGATCAACAAGAAATGTTAGAAGAAATCTCGCTCGAGCAACAAAGGTTGCAGAAAAGTGCAGCGAAAAAGCATGGTCATATTTGCGGGAACATTCACCTCTTGACGATAATTTAAACCATAGAATGCTTCTTGATTTAGCAGGCATTATTGAAGAAGAAAATGACAGGTTTAGAAGTGTTCGCGCTACTTTAGGGTTTGCAGAATACTGTCCGCCTAATCCGTTGAAAATAGGAACACTTTTGGATGAAACATTTGAAACTATGAACTCCATAAGACATCCTGTGGAAGCAGCCATATATCTTCATCTGCGCATTGCAGGAATACAGCCGTTTAATGACGGCAACAAAAGAGTGGCGAGGCTTCTTCAAAACAGATATCTGTATGAAAAAAGACTTCCTCCTCCAAGCATAGCGCCTTCTGAAAGAGGTCATTATCTCGATTTATTGGAGCATGCTCTGTCTGGATACAGAGATGAGATAAAACTAAAAATGGTTCCATTCTACAGCTATCTTGGAACCAAGATAAATACAGCGCTTGATGAAATAATTGATGGAAATGCTAGTGTGTATAATCGAAATAGAACATTTCTCATAACTCAAGAAATGAGGCTTCCACGTAAAAGAGAATAATACAAGAATCGCGAAAGATCTCAGCCAATCGTTAATTATACTAATAAAATCATTATACTAATCAATTTTTATACTAATAGATTTTTAGAAAAATTGTTATTGCTACTTTTTAGTAACAAAACATTTATATATAAGTGCTTCCTAAAATAAGCTAGTCGTATCAGATTTTGTTATTTTTTATCTGATTTGCAACCATGTTTTGATATTAAAAAACTTTATAAAGATTAGGCATGGGTTATAGTTGGGGTTTAAGGAGATGTGAAGTTTTGTTAAAGTTGTAGCGACTGTTAACGAAGTGACAAAATGGCTAAAAGGAAAAAGGTAATAAAGCTTACAGATAAGCTTATACTCGAAACAGTGAAAGAAGTCGTAGGGGAAGACGTGCTTCCTATTGTAAAATTCTTAAAGAACAGGAAAAACTTGTCAGAATTCATTATATCTGAGAAGACTTGCGTTGAGATACATTTGGTCAGAAATATATTATACCGGTTGAATCAGCAAAACATTGCTTCTTATACCAGAAAAAAAGATTCTAAAAAAGGATACTATATCTCATATTGGACATTTGAGCCTAAGAAAATCAAAGACTTGTTAAAGGTAGTCCATAAGAGAAAACTGGAAAAGTTAAAAGAAAGACTTGCTATTGAAGAGGCGAACAGAGGTACATTCTATTTATGCAGCAATGCATGCACAAGGGTTAATTTCCATGACGGTATAGAATTAAGTTTCAAATGCCCTGATTGCGGAGAGCTGTTATACCAACAAGATAATTCAAGGACAATTGAATACTTAAGAGACAGAATAAAAGAAATGGAAGCGTAAGTTTGCTATTTATCTTATTTGTTCTTAATGTTTTTTTGGAAGTGCAAGTAAATTGGGTAAGATTTTGAAAGAAGATTTAGAATTTGCTAAAAAAACTGGAAGAGGCATGGAAGAGAGAAAAGATATTCTTGCTTTATATCATAAGGATTTACAGTAGGTGGCGATTTCTTTTAAGAGTTTATAGTAACAGTTAAAAATTAGAATGACAAGTTTTCTTAATATCCCAAAAATGTAGCTGTCTCCTGCGAAGACGGCAAATTTCCACCAAATAAACTACTTAATAATTGCAATTGTATGCAAAGAATATCTTTTCTCTCTTCCCCATATGTAGTCTGATTTAGTGCCCATTCAAAAGAACCATGATGATCATAACGGATACCTTGGCATCTTTTAATAATTGTGTCAAGAACAGCTCTATCATCTCCTAACTCACTATATAATTTCAGTCCACTGGCAAGATTGTCTTCTCCTTGCGCTTGAACATACAACTCTGCTGCTTCTCTTTTCAATCCAAAGAGTTCGTGGACTCTTGCTGTTCTCCCTTTATCATACTCTTCACATTGCTCTGAAATTTTAAGAATATGTCTGCGAGCATCCTCGCTTAGAATTTTATGATACTTCTCAGCTATCGCAAAAAGGTCGTAAAAGCTAGTTATTTCTTGCGCTGTTGCTGAAACAGCCTCTGCTTCTGATAATCCGGCTTTTTTTCTTAAGTTGATTGCTCTGTCATATTCATCACGAGACACGCATTGAGCAGCTCCTTGAAGATAGGTCTCTCTTGCTCTTTCTGCATTATCACAGGCTGTATAAAAATCACCTAAGGCATCCGCTACATCTTCTGCTCTCCAATGTTTGAAACTTTCTGTCTTAGAATCCATAAATGCAGATAAGTCCAATAAAATTTTTCTTCTTTCTGGAGTATCTTCTCCTTTCTTTTTGAGATCAGTTAGGAATGCAGTCATGGCTATAACACCATAATACTCCTTACCTTCATTTTCATATCCGTATAAAGAAAATACTCTCGTTACAGCTTCCTCAATAGTAACACCAGATTTTTGTAGCATACTAACTGCGTTTCCGAAAATATTATGCTTTTCTCTTAATCCCCATCCATGATTAGCTTTAACGTACATTTCAGCGGCTTTATCATACTGTCCTAACGCTATATAAATATCACTAGCTGATTCATATCTCTTTGCTTCTAATGCTCCTGCTAATTTTTCTTCTAAAGTTGGTTCAGAAGGTTTTTCTGGTTCTTGTCGCTCTTCTAATTTTAGTTGCTCAACTACTTGAGAAACTTCTTTTTCAGGTACTTTTTTCTTCTTTCCAAATAGTTTATTCCATAGTCCCATTTTAAGATAACGCATTCCCTAATAATAATCCAACTGCTCCTCCAAGTAATCCGCCAGACAACATACCATCATTACTTCTTGAATAACCAATCCTTGCATCTAAAAGATAATCTCGGTCATGTCTTTGTCCTTGCAATTCCTCAAATGTAGCCTTCTGATAAAATAAAGATCTTCTCATCACATCTAACATACTATCATGCTGTCTAACTATAGTAAAGATATCATTTCCAATCCAAATCAATTCCTTCCTAACTCTTTCAACTTCGATAGAAATATCTTCTAAATATTCATTTGCTCTTTTCAATTCTCCAACTATTGTTCTAAGATATTCCATTTCCTGTTCTCTTCGCTGAACTCCTGCCAGGAAAGCTCCATAACGAACCATCACTCGACCGAGATTATTTCTTAATCTCTGCCGATCAGTTTGTAATCGGATAAGATGCTCTCCGCTTCCTACAACACCAGTAAGATTGTAAATATCAGTCTTTTTTTGACGTGCAGTTAATATTTCATGTTCTAATCTCCATTTGGAAATTCCATCAGACTCACCCATTTCTGCTGTTGCTTGAGCAACATCGGCAAACTTTAAAGTGTATATATCTGTAACTAATCTTACCGCTCTTCTGTATGCTTCTATATTTGGTGTATTAAATTCACTTCCAATAGATGCATAATTGTATGGCCACATTTTAGTTATCAAACCATCAACTCCATCAACAACAGTAGACTGTCCAAATAATACTCTGGATTTTTGGTCTTCAGTAAAAGCATCAGAACAAACAGATTCAGCTACAACTAATGAAGCAAGCATATTGCAATATCGTTTAAGTTGTTCTTCACTTAATCCTTCTTTGGAAAGTAGCAATCCAGAATCTGCAAGAGTTCTCACAACATCTCCATCATATCTTGTGATATGCCGACGCAGTATTCCATCAATATGTTTTTTTCCATCTTGATCATCACTGAGAACATAAGCTGCCACTTTTTCGTCCAATGTCGGTACTGGTGGTGGCGGTGGCAAGTCTCTTGTGAGTATTGCAGTAAATAATTCGCCTGCGTATCCATGCATAGTTTGGAATAAACGAGTAATAACTTCAGGAGGAAGTCTATCTATATTTCCTACATCAATTGTCCTATAATCTTTAATTGGGGACAAACTATTCTCTACATGCGTCATGTATTGTTCCTCCTTCCAATAATTTTAATCCTCTTTGTCCTATTCCGACGAGTTTCTGAATTGCTGCAGTTCCATTTTCAAGAACACCCATGGCATAATGCCAGTTTGATTCTCGTAATGTGTTTATCGCTGTAGCATAAAGAGTTTCTACGATTTGCACAGGATGTTCTTGGAGTAATCTTTGCAATGGTTCCATTGAAGCTAATCCGAACTGCACATCCTCTGTCAAGCCGATTTCAAGCAATTTTCCATAAACAGCAATGCTATTTGAAGGAAGTGTCATTGCACGACGATAATATTGTACAGGTAGCATTCTTCCATGATTGCTCAATCCCTTTTCTGCTTCAAGATGATGTAATGATTTTACTGCTTCATAAGCTACTTTTTCCAGTTCAGATCCTTCTTTAATTCCACCTTCCCATTTGTAGAAATGATTTGCAATGGAAAGCGTCATGATAAGATGATCTGCAAGTGGATGGTTAGCATAAGTCCAATCATTTATTTTTCTATCCCCATCTGATTTCTCTTTTTGTGTCTTTTCAACAAATCCGAAGAATTCCTGCTTAATTCTGATAGGAACCGCCAGCATTGTAGCATGAAGAAGCTGAACGTAAGTGACAGTATCAGAAAAGTGTCTGGCATTATCCTTAGCAGTTCCATATCCTTCATTTTCAAATGACGATGGGTATTTGCCCATAATACACAAACCTCTTACCATACTGAGATAAGCGTAAGTTGCATCTTCGTTGTGCTGGAGGGTTACAAGTTCTGCAATTATAGCGCTCCCTAAAGATTTTAACAAATCAGATTTAATAAGACAAACATTTTCATAACCAGACTTATATGGGTATCCTTTATTTTCTTTATAAGTTGCAGCATACTCTATTACTAGTTTAAGACGTTCAGAAAGAGAATATACCTTTGAAGAAAGCGTTCTAAATATATCACCATTCTTTTTGATATAATCAGCAGCAAATTGTGCAGCTTGTTCCTGCAATTCAGAACTTTCAAAAATCCCAACATTGTTCACAACATTAACTGCCTCTTTCATTCTTGCAGGATTTTCACTTAATTCTCTAACTGCTACAATTCCAGCATAACCAGCATTTACAACATCTTCTAACAAACCATTTTCTGTTGCTGTAGCAAGATGATGAGGAATACTTGTATCTTCTGGACGATTTATTTTTGCTACACCTTCTATATAGCCAAGCAAATTTTTCTCTAGTGACGGACTTCGCAAAACAATACAAGAAGCAATTTCTTGTTTAACACTATTACTGACAGCAATCTTCTTCATTAGTTCATATACTTTGGGCTCGATGTCAGGAGAAAAAGAAGTCAACGCTAAAATCTCATTATAAGATGACTCCCAATCATCACGTACGTCATTAATTTTTCCTTTTAATCTAAGTCGTTCTTCTTCAATGTGAGCAGAGACAACTTGCCTTGTCAAATCCTCACCCAATGTTTCAGAATCACCAACTAATGTAAGAGCATTCATTCTATATTAACAATTGAGAGCTTATTTATATAGATTTCTACACAATGGTTATCCGAAACAAAACTACAAGATTACTCTTTAATGTATCCTTTTATATTAACCCTAGTTCTTGACAAAATTTCAACTAAACTGTTCATCAACGTGATCTAAATATTCATATACTCTTGCCAGTGTTGATGGAATTAGTATGCTTTGTACTTTATTCTTGAATATTGTATGCAAATCCAAGAATTCAGAAATTCTGTATGTGCTTTTGACCTTTTCAACAAGAGCTATATCTTTTAATCTTCTTAACTGTCTTCTTATGTTTGACTCTGCAATTCCTAATTCTTCAAGCTTGTTTTCCTTTCTCAAATTAGTTACAGCCTTGCTTAATTTATTCACGCTCAATAACTCTTTTTCTTTTCTTGCCAGCAATAAAACATAAAGAATGTCTACAATAACATCTCTTGAATCACCAGGCTGCAACAACCCTAAGCTTAAGCACAGCTTTCTTATAAGATTTCTTCCGCTTAATCCATGAGGCCTTTCATATCTCCTTAATGTTAATTCAAATAAAGGCGTGTCTTTTGATATTGTTGGCATGAATATTTAATGGTTGTAAGAATTTATAAAACTTTTTAATCATTAAATTATTATATAGCAAATGTGTCAAATATCCGAACATTAATTTACACATTTGCTTATTAGTAATTGTGAACAAATGTACGAAAATATTTCACAATTACTATACATTACTATTAGTTTAATCAACTACATAATTACAAAAAAATTAATTTAATAGCGGATTAACAATTTCTTTTTGCGCAGAATGTGGTACTGTTTTTGTATTAATCCTTGCATAATATACTGCAGAACTTAAATATGCGGAAAACATTGCCCAATTATTCCCCATTTTTTTATGTATATCAGCTTTTTCTGTGTAAATATCTCCTTTTAATTTCAAGTCTTCAATATTATCCCCGCGCACATTTTCTAATGCACTTTCCAAATCATGGATGGCTTCTTCATGTTTTCCTATTGCTTTTTCAACTTTTGCAAGCAATAACAGCTTCCATGCAGATGTTGGTTTAGTTAAATCAATGCCATATCCGCCTTCAAGCAGTTCAAGTTGTGCAACTTCAAGGTATGTTCTTGTAAAATCACCTGACTTTTTTGTTCTATTGCCTAATTTAAGACAATTGTCTACAATGCGTGTAATAACATCCCTGTAATCTAAGCTGGTATAAGATACCGCAGCCATTACTGCATTTTTATAACAGCGTACAGCTTCTTCAAGATTTATAACATCTGTACTTTCTCTCCCTTCATTATCCATATGCCTGTCTTCAGCTATCCTTCCAAGATAATACCAGCTTTCATTGGCTACATTATCAATACAATTAATAGAAATTTTTAGTAATATTTCTGCCCTTCTCTGAAGGTCTTCTCTTTCAGAACCGTTTAATTTCAAAGAATCATTGTAAATCCTTATTCCGCTATTCCTTATTTCTCTCCACACCATAATTGTCGGAATTCAATTGAAGTATTTAATCATTTCGTTAAAAACGATAGATTTGATATAAACTTGGAGAGATTTAATCAGTTTCAAGATGTTATTTGTCAATATAAAATAAGGTAATTTTCAATACTTTGTCTTCCCTCGTTTTACTATTAGACAAAGATGCCTCACACTTTAACGTAAGGTTCTTTGACTTAGCTGGTAGTTCTATTTATTCTTCAGAATCATCGTATTGAATTATAACCTTTATTTACACCATTCTTCGAAAACACAATATGCCAATTTTGAACTTTACGAGATCTAAATAAACCGGCAAATGTCAGTAGATAATACGTCCACATTCTAAAAAATCTTTTATCATATATATCTTTTATTTTATCATAGTTATCAATAAATTTCTTGTGCCATGCCATTAAAGTTTTATCATAATCAGAACCAAAATTATGGCAATCTTCAATCACAAATAATTTTTCAGTTACATTAATAATCTGTGAAAGGCGAGGGATAGTTCCATTTGGAAAAATGTATTTATCATTCCACGAATCGCTCTGGCTTGCTGTATTCCAATTAGCACTAAACGATTCCAAGAAAAATAAGCCATTGTCTTTTAGGCATTTACGTATTATTTCAAAATAGTTTTGATAATTCTTTGGACCTACATGCTCGATCATTCCTATAGACACCATTCTGTCAAATTGTTTATTTGTATTTATATCCCTATAATCCTGTAGTATAATCTTTATCGGAAGTCCTTTGCAGAGTTTATTTGCAAGTTCAACTTGTTCTTTTGATACAGTTATGCCAACCACTTCAGCGCCATATTTCTCTGCTGCATACTTTGCAAAACTACCCCAGCCACATCCAATATCAAGTACACTCATCCCTTTCTTGAGACCTATCTTTCTGCAGATAAGATCAAGTTTTGCTTCCTGCGCTTCATCAAGTGATTTTGTGTTTTTCCAGTATCCGCTTGTGTATACCATTCTCTTATCAAGCATCAGTTTATAGAGATCATTGCCAACATCATAGTGACGCTGACCAACTTCAAAAGCCCTTGATTTTTTTTGCCTGTTGAAAAGTCGTGCTATGACTACATCAAATATAAAACTTGGAGAAAGAACATTTTTATCCAATTTAGCTCTCACTATTTTATCAGTGAACTGATCTATTGCATTGCAATCCCACCATCCATCCATATAAGATTCGCCAAGTGCTAAAGTTCCTCCATTTAAGACACGGGCATAAACCTTTTTATTATGAATTTGTAAGTCCCATGGTCTGTTACCATTTATCTTAATATCTGCAATAGAAAGTATCTTACTAATATTCTCTTCAGTACTTTTCATGAGTTAACCAAAAATAATCTTATTTATAAATATTTACATTTATTGTTATGCTTTCGTTATGCTGTAAAAGAACAAGAGCACTCCAAATAATATTGAGATTATTCCAACAATAATCAATAATTCATTTTGGAAGAATTTTATGATGGCTCCACCAAATAAAAAGAAAGATAACGAAGTTCTCCAGAATGCAAGAATCGTCCTTTCATGCGCATAATTTGTCCTTCTCAATGCCAGCCTGCTTAGAGATTCTTCATTCTTTTTGGTATTTTCATTATTTTTAATAAGTTTAGTTGCATTGTTCTTTTTTTTATTCTCTTTCAGATTACTTTTTACCATGCTGTTAATGAAAAAAATAGGTTTTATTTAACCTTTTCTCCATTTATAATCACATCACATACATTATGCCCCGAAGCATTATAAACAATATTTGACAAAATATTTTTCTTGTTTGTATCGTATAGATTATTTTCAATCTTTAATGTGATAATATCCGCTTTTTTTCCAATTTCAATGCTTCCTATGTCCATATTAAGTATTCTTGCAGCGTCTATTGTTGCCATATCAATTATTTTTTGCACAGGCGCAACAGTTGCATCCCATCTATGCTGCTTATGAAGCAATCCGCAGACTTTCATTTCCTCAAACATATCTAAATTATTATTTGATGCTACTGAATCTGTGCCTAAGCCTACAATTATATTCCTGTTGTGCATTTCTGTCAATGGCATTACTCCTCCAGATGCAAGCTTCATATTAGACACAGGACAATGGACAACTTTCGTTTTTGCTTTATTGATTAAGTCTAATTCTCCTTTTGTCAGCCAGATAGCATGTATAACAATAACATTCTCCCCTAAAAAACCAATGCTGTTAAGATATTCTATTGGAAGTTTTCCATTTTTCTTCAGACATTCTACCCTTTCTTTTCTTGTTTCCGCAATATGTATTAAAATCAAATTATCTTTTGCATTTTTTTTAACTTTCTTAAGCATTTCTTCACTGCATGCATAAATAGAATGAAGCCCGTATGCAAGTTTTATTAAATTACAATCATTTTTTTCGCTATTGCATTTTTCATTGTTTTTTTCCAATAACCATTTTATTTCATTGAATTGTTTTTTTTCCTCACCTACAAAATTATAAATGGATGGGGCAAGAACTGCTCTGATATTTGTTTTTTTAACAGCATCTATAACTGGTTTAATAGGATAGTACATATCCACAAAAGTAGTGGTGCCATAATTGATCATTTCATTTACAGCATTTACGCAGTTTTCCTTAATCTTAGTTTCGTCAAATTTCTTTTCCTCATTCACAACTTTCTTCAGCCATATATCCAATTCTTCATCGTCACAAATTCCTCGCAAGGAATGCATTGCAATATGTGTATGCATATTGATCAGTCCCGACATGACTATCTTATCAGAACAATCTATAATTTTATTAGAAGTTATAACTTTATTAGAATTTTTTACGTCGTTTTCATTTGTATTTTTTGCAATACTTTTAATAATGCTTTTGATTTTACAATCCTGTATTAATATGTCTGCATTCTCAAGTATTTCTCTGTTTTTATCCTGTGTTATTACATATCTACAATTAGTTAATAGCATGCTATTTTGATAAGATTAGATATTTATATGTTTAATTGCTCGGGTTCAGTTTTTGTTGGTTATATTAATGATTAAAATATAACCCGAGCATTGTAATGCCTGTAAACGCAAAACAAAATGCTGTCAGAGAATATCGAGCATTCTCATGACGGTCCAAAGACTCAGCTAATGATTGATATTCTTCACTTGTCCGTATTTGTGTAGCTTCGTACTCTAAAACATAGCGTTGTTCGAGCAGGGCAAGGCAGTCTTGGGTGTTAAATTCGTCTATATAACAGTCTAAATTCAAATCATCTAATGCAGCTGTTTGCAAAGAGATTTCTTCCAAGCGTTCGAATTGAGAAGTACTGCGAATCTCAACAATATCTCTAGTATTGAGATAAAATGCTAATGCCATAGATATTGCACTAAAAGCACCGCCATATTTCATTGTATTTGCAACTTTTGTTGAAATCTTCATTTTATTTTTCCTCTTATGATAATTTTAAGTTAAGCAGAAGAACTATGTTGATATTTATAATTTTTATTAAAAATTGTCGTGGTTTAATACATCAGACATTAGTCCGACAATTTTTAATTCCAAAAACCGCACGATTAAATACCCAAACCTTTAGGTTGGGGATTAGTGCGGTTTTTGTTATTATAATCTTTGTTGCTGCCGGTTCATTGTATCTTATAATTGTATCTTATAATTGTATCTTATAATTGGGTCATTTTTGAGTAAATTTATTAAGAATATGTTTATAAAGAATAAATCTATTCTTTTCTTGTTAAATTAGTCAAGGAAATAATCAGGATAATATCATGCCAAATAGAATTGATGCGGATCATGAAAGATTCGATAAAAAGATCAGAAAGTTGAAAAAAGATGCTTTAAAGAGATATTTTCACAATGACGAATCAGGTATTGTTGATTCAGATGGCAAGGTTCTTAAAGTTCCAATTAGAAGATTAGAGATTCCTCGATTCTGCTATGGTCAAAATGATACAGGGGGAGTTAGTCAGGGAAATGGAGATATTGGATCTTCAATTCCAACTCCGGATAACCAAAGAAATCCAAGTCCACAAGGGGATGAGGAAGGCGATCTTCTTGATGAAATTTTAGATATTTTAGAACCTCGTGGAAGAAGAGCAAGGCGAATGTATGATCCTGTCGACCATGAATTAGTTGAAGTGAGCAGAAAGGAGATAGCAGAAGGATTAGAAGACTACCTCAAATTACCAAATCTACGCGAGACTTTTGGAGGAGAAATTGCTGTCAGTCCAAATAAAAAATATAAAAGCATAAGGACTGTTGGCCCAAGATCCTTAACCGATTTCAGACGCACATATAAAACAGCGCTAAAGAGGATAATCTCTTCTGGGGGATACGATGAACAAAAACCTGTGATTATCCCTATAAATGAAGATAGAAGATTTAGAGCGCCTAAAATCTCTTTTGATGTAATGAAAGCAGTAATTGTTTTCGTGCTTGATTGTTCAGGTTCTATGTTGAATACATTGGATTTCCTGCAAGACACAGCATGGTTAGCTGATTGTTGGATTGAAAAGAGTTATCCTGCAGTTGCAAGGAGGTATGTTCATTACGATCATCTTGCGCGAGAATCAACTCGAGAAGAATTTTACAGGATAAGCGCTGGCGGAGAAAATAATATGGGTATTGCGTATTTACGTGTATACCAGATACTAAAAGAATACCCAGAAGATCAATACAATAGATTTGTAATTCATCTGACTGATGGCGATACTTTTGGACTGCAAGTTTATGATGAAGAGATAAAAAGATATCAAGAAGTTAGTGAAAATTATCCTGAGTATTTTCCTGAAATGCAAATGGTTAATGGAAATCCATTGATGAATAAGATTCTCCCAAATGTGAATGCGCTTTTCGTTTGCGAAGCTGGAGCATATTATGGAGGAGGAAATGATTACGAAGTAGAGTCTGGGAATTACAGTGAATTGCTTGCTCGGGTAGTCCAAGAAGCTCCTTCTCTCAGGAACAAAATCAGATGTGTATCTTTTGATGAAGAAAGGCTTTCAAAAGAGAGAAATGAATGTAAAATGGAAACGATTAGAGAATGGTTTAGTAAGAAAAAGTAAGTAACTAACTGAAAATTGAGTGTGAGGCAGAAAGTTTATGCTCCTACCCAAAATAAGTTATACTACAAAACTAAATAGATGTGTAAATTATTTATAATTGTGAATAATTAATTTTATAAAGATTGAATTTTAACAGAATTTTAAGTGAAACAAAATGGGAAAGATTATTCAAAGAGAAAGGAGTGTTCTTCCAGCGTGTGATGTTCCTTTAGATTTATATGAGAAAATTGTAAAAGTTACTGCTGATATTGACGGTATTGGAGGATATAAGATAGGTCCAGCATTAACTGGAAGGCTTGGTTATGATAAAGTTGTTGAAATAACAAGAAAATATACTCAAAAACCATTAATTTTTGACGGACAGAAATGGGGAACCGATATTCCAGATACAGCACGTTCAATTTTAACTCCTCTAAACGAATCTGGTATTGATGTAGTCATACTTTTCCCGCAATCAGGGCCGGTAACAGAAAAGGCATGGATTGAAGCAGCATTTGAACAAGGCTTAGGTGTGATTGTAGGAGGATTGATGTCACATTCAAAATATGTAAGAAGCGAAGGGGGATATTTAGCAGATGAAGCTATAATGGAGATGTATTTAAATGCTGCAGAATTAGGAGTTTCTGATTTTGTTGTGCCGGGAAATAGACCTGATGACATTAGAAAAATCAGAGAAATATTGGAACTGAGAGGAATTTCACCAACATTTTATGCACCAGGATTTGTGGTGCAAGGCGGTTCAATTTCAGATGCTGCAAAAGTTGCAGGAAATAGCTGGCATGCAATTGTTGGACGTGGAATATACGGTAATTTTGAAAAAACAGGAAGATATTTTACAGAAGATGAAATAATAAATGCAGCTTTGAAGCATATAAGCAAGCTGTAAATGCGACATATGATAAATATGCTTTTTAATATGTTTTTCCAGTAATAACGAAAATCGCTTACTCGGAGCTATCCACATATTAAAGTGGGGGGTTTTAAATCCCGCAAAATTTCCCGTAAATATACTTTTTAATATCTTTTCTAATAATTAACTTGTTTTAGGCATACTGCTATCTGTTTTAACAGCAATATTTAAAAATCAGTGAAGTAATAAGTATAATATATGGTACATGTGGAGAATAAAGTATTGCTGATGTTTTTGTTAGGAATTACTATTATCTCTTTAGCTGGAATACTTATCCCTGCTAAACATCCATTGACAGGAAGCCTTGCTATTTTACCACCTTATAATTTATCAAGAACGAGCCTGACAAATGCTTCTGTCGCGACAATTTCAAATGATACTTACAGCGTTATAAGAGTATGTTCGAGCCATTCTGATTGTTCTCCAGGATTTTGCATAGGATTTAGATGCGAAAATGTTGAATGTGTTGATAATACTCATTGTAGTGAAGGATTAATATGTGAATCAAATGTTTGCTTAACGAATGCGTCTGTTACAAATACGACTCTGCCTCCTATAATTTTAAGAAATATCTCAATAAACATTACAAATGCAACGTTTATAAATATCTCTAGTAATAGAACACTGTCTTTTAATGAAACTGTTCTTGAAAATGTTACATCTAACGCAACAAATGCTACATCAACGAATGCAACATGCATCGTCCCTGAAGATGATTTAATTATTAATTCAAATGTTGTATTATGCCGTGGAACTTATAATATTACTGATGTAAATGATGATGGAATACTTATTATAGATAGTAATAGCATCTCTATTCGTGGAAATGGCACAATCATAAATGGCATTCGCCATGCAGAAGACCAAGGGCTAGGAATTTTAATAGATGGATTAAACAATATAGGCATTTCAGGCTTAACAATAAAGAATGTTTATCTTGGAGCATATGCCGCAGGAGAGAATATAATGTTTGCAAATAACAGCTTTGTAAATATGCTTGCTGGAATTTATTATCCGATTACTCCAGAAGAAAGTTCTCTTGTTGTAAATGCCATAACTTCAAATTCATTTACAAATGTAACATATCCTGTTGTAGGAATGATTGAAGATGAAAATGGATTGGGCGATCAAGGAGACAGTGGTTTCCTCGGTGGCGACACTGGAGATGGAGGTTTTGATTACTTTGGAGATGGTACTGGTGACGGATCTGCTCCACCAGGTGATGGAGAACAGGATAATAGCGGTGCTGGTGACAGTGCTGGAGGAACAGGTGGTACAAACGGAGATGCAGGTATAGATGAAAATGATACTGAAGACGGTTTAGATGAAGGAGAACAAACTGAAGAAGCTGAAATAAAATCAAAATCTGGTGATTTATTAGGCAGGGCGACTGCTGCATACGAACGCGGGGTATCAACAATTAAAGGATTGTTTTCAAATATAAGCACAAAACAATACGGAATATTAACGACAGGGTTGTTTATATTGATAGCAACTATTGTAATAGGAGTTGTAATAGGCGCTGTAAAATATTATAGGGAAACAATCGGTGTCAAGTTTAAGCAAATCGGAGAAATGCATGAAGAAGGAATTCAAGCTATAGAAAAAGAAGGCGCAGAAAATGTAGAAGAAGCAGAAGCTGCAGGAGTTCAATCTGAAGAAGGATATGAAAAAGGAGAGTATGAAGAGGAATATGAAAAATCTTACGATGAAGAACGTGAAGAAACACAAAAAGAGCCTGAAGAACATGCAGAATACTTTGACGAGCACGAAAGGCAGCTCCATGAGTATATTATTGCATGCAAAGAACAAGGCGTTCCAGATGAAACTATAAGGCAGAAATTAACAGAAGTTGGCTGGAAAAAAGAACTGATCAATAAGTATCTTTAATGGATCTAATCAATATCAAAGAAAACTCTTCTCTTAATTTTGTTATCTTTTCTTAGTTTTATTAAAAATCCCAATCACAGCAGAGCTGCGTGGTTTGAGACCAAATTTGAGCAATCAAATACTTTTAAACAGATTTGCAACTCTGTGTTTTCCTATCGTCAATATAAAATTGGCAAGCAATGGTCCTTTATCCTTGTTGATTAATATATTGTAAGCAGTCTTGAAGAATTCTTTATTGTCTAACTTATATTTATTTATCAATACATAAAACTCTTCATGCAGTGATTTATCATCCCACTGCTTTTCTTCAATTCTTTTTGCAAGGTCATGAAATACTTTTTTCATATCATTATGCACGGTCTTTTTCAATTTTGATGAAACTTCCTGCTGAACAGAAAATTTAAATTCTTCAGGAGCATATTTTTCTATCCATCTCTTTGCGCATTCTGCCCTTTGATGAAGCCTATTTTTGTCGTCTTCATCAGTCAGCTGTTTTTCGTAATATCCAACTGCTCCTTTCACATCAAGCTCGTGTATCTGAAGGATTAATGTCAAATGCCTGAATGACGGTTGAAAAGGAATTTTTTTAGAGATTTTGCCGACTACAGATAATTCGTATATACGTGAATACTTTAATTTTTCTTTTTCATTTACATTCTCTTTGCCATAATAAATCCTCTCGCACTTGTCAAAATCCTCATAAATTTTGATGACATCAAGATCAAATGATATGTTGAATGTCGTATTAGGCCTGGTGCTTGCAAATAAATACCTTATTATTTCAGGCTGATATACCTCAAGCATCTCTGGAATTGTTATTACTATGCCTTCTGACGATGCAAATTGCCCTCCTCCTTTTATTGCAATCCATTCATACATGAATCCTTCAGGATTATCAGAACCGTAAACCTCTTTTTGTATCAATCTTCCTGTCGTAACACTTCCTCCCGCAGCAAAATGATCCTTTCCTGCAGATTCAAAATCTTCTTGATAGTAGTCCCATCTCATAGGCCAGTCTATTCTCCATCTTAATGTGACTATACCTTTTTTTCTAAAATCAAATGTGTCTTCGTGGCCGCATTGGCACACATATCTTATTTTATAATCACCAAGCCATTCGCTTTCTTTTATTGTATCTTTATTGCATTTTTCGCAGAATACAAAATATGGCTTCCATTTTTCGTCCCATGGTTCTTGTCGGTACTTATCTAATATCTCCCTTATCTTTGCTTCATTTTCCAAAGCTTTTTTTATGCTCTCGGCATATCTGCACTTCAAGTATTCCTTATGCTGATAAATATATTCTGGATTGATTCCAAGCTTAGGCAATTCACTTTCAAACTCCTTTTCGAAATGTTCTGCATAATTTGAGTGCTTATCGAATGGGTCATGCACCAAAAAAACAGGTTTTCTTAATTCTTTTAATAATTCAGCCTGTTTTGGCATATTTTTTGGAACTTTTCTAAATACGTCATAATCATCCCAAGAATATATGAATCTGACTTTCTTTCCTCTTTTTTCCAATGCTCTTTTAATTAAGTCTGCTGTAATGACTTCCCTAAAATTTCCTAAATGAACAACTCCGCTTGGAGTTATCCCAGAAGCAATTACATATCCTTTTTTATTTCCTTTTTTCTTTATTATATTGTCAGCAGCAGCATCTGCCCAATGTGATACTAAATCTTTATCTTCTATATTTTTATCTTCTTTTTCTTTATTTTCTTTATTTTCTTTTTCACGTTTTTTAGGCATAATAAAAGAAAATATCTGTTTGATTTATATAAAATTGTCGGTTTCAACAGTTTAGCATATGTAAAGTAAGGAAGTCAATATCTTTAACTGTTTCAAGACTTAGTCATCGTTCGCTCTTTCAGAGCTCACGTCGTCCTACAAAATACAAAAAATCACTCCAAATTAAGTAGGACGACCGAGTAAAACGAGGGAGGACAAAGTATTGAATATTATGCACGGAGACAAGCTTAAAACTTTGCTTTTTTGGTAAAAACAGAAAACAATATATATCTCTCCCAATTTTCATTGTTCAATTAATGAGATATTATGTTCAATTAATGAGGTATTAAAATGGAAGATCAATTAGAAGGAATAATTCTTGATTGGGCTGGAACTACTCTGGATTATGGATGTTATGCGCCTGCAGTTGTATTTGTTGAGATATTTAACCGTGTTGGTGTTCCTATAAGCATGGAAGAAGCTAGAACGCCAATGGGTGCGCATAAACGAGTACATATTCAAAGAATAACAGAAATACCTGATGTTAAAGAAAGATGGTCTACTGTAAATGGGAAATATCCTACGGAAGATGATGTTGATAAATTGTTCAAAGATTTTGTTCCATTGCAGTTGGAATGTCTTGCAGATTATGCAGATCTAATCCCAGGTACATTAGAAGCAGTTAAAAGATTCCGTGCTATGGGACTAAAGATAGGTTCGACTACAGGATATTTGCCGGATATGATGAATATTCTTAAATCTCAAGCAGTATGGAGAGGATATATCCCTGATTCAAGTGTCTGCGCCGGTGATGTTCCTGAAGGAAGGCCTGCGCCATGGATGTGTTATAAAAATGCAGAAAATTTGAGAATTTATCCAATGCATAAACTTGTTAAAGTAGGAGATACTGTTCCAGATATTCTTGAAGGCAAAAATGCTGGTATGTGGACGATAGGATTAGCCAAGACAGGCAATGAAATGGGATTAAATCTAGAAGAAGTTTCTGAACTTGAACGTGAAGCTCCTGAAAAATATAAAATAAGACTTGAGATGGCATATGGAAGATTGAGAGGAGCAGGCGCAAATTTTGTTGTTGATGAAATAGGGAATGTTCCTGAAGTATTAGTTAAAATAAATGAAATGTTAAGGAATCCGCAAAATGATTATGGTCTTGAAGAACACTTCAGAATGGGAAGTTAAATTTTCTAATTTCAATATATTATTGTTTTAATCCAGAATAATTATTTCAATTCAGAATATTATGATTACTTAATTTTAAATTGAATTTATTGATAACTCTTACTCTTCACTTACTTTAATGTTGGCATTCCTCAATTCTCTTATCCACATCAAGCCTATTTTAATCATAGCCTTGTTGAATCTATCACTTAATTTGTATATTTTCTTATACAAATCGTAATCTATCATGCCCATAGCCTTCATTGGAGTAAGAATCCTGTCATAAAATTGCCTTTTGTTATAGCTTATCTTTACCTTTTTCCCTTTATATTGCGGGAGATCTATTTCAGTTATAAGGCTTCCTTCGTGCAATGACATGGCAAACTGACTCATCTCTGTCTTGTTCATTATGCCATTGTTCTTTATAAGCTCTTTTATCAATAGTTTTCCAACGATAACCTGCTGGCTTGTTGCAAATATGACCTCAAATACATCTTCAGATAGGTTAAACCTGTCAAATAATATTACCATTTGTTCACCTAGTATACTAGAGCGAATACTCCTATATAAATATTTCTTTTTAGTATACATTGTTGTATACTGCTTTCAGTATTAATGCTTAAGAGATATGATTTAACATATCTAGAAAATAGATAAAACCGAGTCATTGGCGCTTACGGCTGTTTCTGTGCATTGTACTGCCTTAATTTTTGTATATAATCATATATTGCCTGAGGATGATGCAATCCTTTCATTTTCCATTTTCTGTTTATGACCAAAGTAAATGTATCAAAGAACTGGTCTAAAAAAGGTCTTTTTATTTCCATATAATTTATGTCTGAGTAATACAATTGCCTAGGCATAGAACCATTGAATACAATTCTGTCAGCATGGAAATCATAAGAATACAGCTTTTCTTTAGTGTAAGTAATTATCATTTGTATTGACATCAAAGAAATTATAAAAAACAAGACAACTAAATCATAAGATACCGACCACCTGTTTAAAGATGCGACCTCTTTAAGTATCAAATAAGATACATAAAAAGCGATTCCAACAAATAATACTTCCAATGCATCTATCAATAAATGTTCTTTATAATTAAATTTAATACTGTACAGCTTCTGCATTGTTTATTATATAAATTAAGTTTTTATATAAAATTGTCGGTTTAAAACCTAAACTCTAATCCAACTCCTAATCCCAAATCATCTTGCATAAAACCATTGTATCTTGCTTCTATGACAAAATATAAGTCTTTCCCAATATTTTTCCCTGCTTGCAGTTCTGTTACAGCAGTTTCAGGCTGGAAGTTATAATCAAAAAACCCATTAAATATTATGTCTCCATGATCAATGACAGCGCCTCCATACAATCCAATCTGTATTCCGTTATTATCTGTTGAAACAGGATATAATTTCATCCCTAAATGAAGCTCATTTAGAACAATGAAATTCTCAAAAAAGATTCTATGGGCTAAAATACTTTGAAAATCAGGTTCAAAGACCATTCCAATTCTTGTGATTCCTTCTTCATTAGAAAAATCCCTATTATATTCCACTGCTGTTCCAAATCCGTCTTCGCTTACTTCAGATAGTCTGAATTCTCCATAAGGTTCTATTAAACTGTCAATATTTCCTTCTGTGAAAAACTCCATGAAACCATTAAGATTTAATTCTAATGGGAGATCAGAAACATCGAATGCAAGTGTCGCTGTTTGCATTCCTCTTGTGTCATAATAACCTGCAATACCTCCATCAATGGCAATACTTCCATTAGTGTTTTCATCTGCATCTGCAGATTCAGCAGCTAATGCTGAAAGCAAAGCTCCAAAAATTAAATATTTAGATTTATTCATTCCAATAAATGTAAAAAACAAGTTATTTATAAGTGTATGTGGAAAGTATATATTAAAACAATTTTAAAACAATTTATTTTAATAAAGTAGATTACATAAGCTAGATATACACAACAAACATTTAATATCATCTAATTCCCATTATAATCATGAACAATATTGAAGTAGAAGTAAGAAGTCTTATCACTCAAGAGCAGTACGAAATATTGCTTGATTTCTCAAAATGAGTACATACTCCGCAGCTTGCTGTGAATAAATAAACTCAGTTTGAGATTAAAAAATACCCCACAGCTTGCTGTGGTTGGGATTTTTTATTTCTTTAAGCAAAATGCTCAATTAATTTATGAGGATGATGAAGAAACCCATTATTTTGATTGCAAAGAAGATTTGAGAATTCAAAGAAATAATTCTTTTGCAAAAATTTGGCTAAAAAAAGGCAAAATGCATGATAAATATAGAGAAGAAATTCCAGACATAAAATTTGATAGATGCGATTTTGATAATTTAGAAAAATTATTTATTGATTTAGGATACCAAGTAGAAATCAAATGGTTTAGAAGAAGATTTGCATTTAAATGGGAAGATATAACTGTCTGCTTGGATTATACAAAAGGCTATGGATATATTATTGAATTGGAAAAAATGACTTCTGAAGAAGACAAAAAGAGGGAATATGAAACTCTTGAACAAAGACTCAAATCATTAAATGTTGAGATTACGCCAAAAGAAGAATTTGATAGAAGGTTTCTTTATTATAAAGAGAATTGGAGAAGTTTGATAGATAATTGAGATATATGCAATTCTGTAAATTAATAAAAGTTAATAAAAGTGCCGCTGAAGGTGATTTTCGCCAGCCCTTTAAAAAAGGTTACTCGAATCAAAGATTCGTGAACTTCAAAAATCTACGATTTTTGTAAGGTTGACGGAAACACACTAAGTACGAAATTTGCAGCCTTTTAGCAAAAGGTTGACGAAAAACATTAAGTACGGTTTCATTTCATTCAACCGTACGAATAACGCTGTAAATAATGTACACAAAGTAGAGTATTTGCTTCGCAAAGTCGTACGAGTAACGCTGTAAATAGAAGTGCCGCTGAGGGGATTTGAGCCCCCGACCTCCACGTGACCCAATTAGAGGTATGTACAAAAAGCGATGCTTTTTGACATCCTAAAAATCCATATATGGATTTTTATGATATCATCGGTATAAACCTCATAGCTCAATATATATGAGCGTGGCGCTCTAACCAGGCTAAGCTACAGCGGCATAGACCTAAAGAAAAGATGATTATTTTTAAAATGTATGGTTATTTTTCCTTTAATTTGTTCTTATTTATGGAAAACTTTTAGAATACTTTTGGTTAACTTATGTGTTATGTGCGGAATATTTGGTTTAATTGGAAAGAATTTAAGCGAATTGGAAATTAAAGAAATTATCTCTTTATTAAAAAGAAGGGGCATTGATTATACAGGAATTGAGATAAATGAAGAAAACACATACATACATTGCCTGCATTCTATTATAGACAATATTAAGCAGCCTTTAAAGGGAAATGACAGGATATTGCTGTATAATGGTGAAATTTACAATTGGAAAAAATTAAAGGAAAAATATCATTTAAAGTCTGAAAATGACACTGAAGTTTTATTCTCTTTATTGCAATCCAAAGGAATCAATTGTATAAATGAATTAGATGGAATGTTTGCATTTGCATACGATGATGGGGAAAAAGTTTTCTTAGCAAGGGATATACTCGGAATTAAACCATTGGTTTATTCTAAATATTCTGAAGCTCAATTTGCATTTGCATCAGAAGGAAAAGTCTTGAAGAAGATAAATTTAGAATATGAAGAATTAAATCCAAAAGAAATTTTAGTCTATAACAAGAAAACAAAAAGCATTTCAAAACTAAAGAGAGAATTCTTTGTTTTACCGAAAGAATCAAAGTTGAGCAAAAGCAATATAAAAGAAGAATTAAAGCCGAAATTAATTGATTCAGTCAAACTGCATACTGAAGGTGTAGATGATTTTGGAATTTTATTTTCAGGAGGCATAGACTCAACGCTTTTAGCATTGTTATGCAAAAAATTAAATAAGAAATTTACATGTTATGTTTCATCGGTTATCGATAAAAACTTAAGAGATCCTCCTGATTTAATTGCATCTAGGAAAGTTTCAAAGGAATACAATCTTAAATTAAAGGAAGTTCTAATAAATAAGAAAGAATTGGAAAAATTGCTGCCTGAAATAATTGATATAATAGAAAGCAATGATATAATCAAGGTTTCAGTTGCATTGCCTTTTTATTTGGCAGCAAAAGAAGCAAAAAAAGATAATAAAAAGATTTTATTGAGCGGATTGGGTAGTGAAGAGCTGTTTGCAGGCTATGAAAGGCATTACATTGCATTAAAAAATGGCAAAAGCGTCAATGGAGAATGCTTAAATGGCTTAAGCGAGTTATGGAAGAGGGATTTGTACAGGGACGATATGATCACTATGCATAATACAATAGAATTAAGGCTGCCTTTCTTAAATTGCGAGCTGATTAATTTTGCATTGTCAATTCCTTCAAAATATAAAATAAATGAAGAGCATAAGAAAATAATCTTAAGGGAAGTTGCAGAAGAACTTGGATTAAGCAAGGAATTTGCATGGAGAAAGAAATTAGGTGCGCAGTATGGAAGCAATACAGACAAAATCATTCAGAAAATTGCAAAGGAACATGGATTTAAAAGCAAAAGAGAATATGTGGAAAGCTTGACTACAACAGCTTTAGATTCTTAATTATATTATCAATCTTATTCTCTTCGTCTGGTCCAATTGCACCGCATGTTGTTGTGCCTGGTGCAACAACTGTTTTCCCTGCATCTGTGATTATAGAAGTTGTCAAGTTTGAATCCTTTGCCTGCTGAAGATATTTATACAGCTCTTTTTCATCATCGACCTTAAGAACAATCTTTGCCATCCCTTCATTTCTCCATTTTCTAATTATGTCTTTATCAGATTTTAATACCGCTTCAACTGATGCATGCGCAGCTTGCGCTGCTGTCTTTCCTTTAGGAAGCTTTAAGTCCGCTCTTACCAAGATTGCCTGCTTCATAATGATATTAAGTAAGGTATATTTTATAACGTTTGCTATCTTAACCATTATTAACTCTAATCACATTTAAAAGTCAAAGATTATTCCTCTTTCTAAATGAAGAAAGTAGAAAGGCTTATTCAGGATATTGATGATTATTTATAAGAAATGGAGTACTATCATAAAAAATTGGTTATAAATTAGTTAGAAAAAACAAATGAAAATCCAATCGTTACAAGTAGCAGGGTATCATAACAAATGAAAAAAACACAACATCCAATTATTATGCTAAGGGAAGCTTCTGTAAGGAGTTCAATTTATGGAAAAAATATTGATTATATTGACATATTAAGAGAATTAGAAGAATTTAGAAGATTATACGACTTAACCGATTCATTAGACGATGCGGAGGATGCATACGCTCTTTGTTATGCAGTAATTCATATATTTGAATTAATGTATCTTGCAGGATCGTTGGAGAAAAAAAGAGATGAGAGTGATAACTACGTCAAGGGGTTGTCTGGAAGAATTGTAGAGATTTATGCAGAGTTAGGAGAATTTTTAGAACCTATAGAAATAGATGGTATTGAGATATTATCATGGGAAAGCACTAATCTAAAAGGAAGCAAAATAGTAAAGCTATTGAGAGAAGCTGAACATATGTACGATGGCGCAAAAGCAATAAAAGAAAGTTTAGAAACATTAACAGAACCAGAATAGTGAAACTCCAATTTATAGTAAAACTATTGGAATTTTTTTCCGATTAAAATATCAGACTATTAAATTCATTCATTCTCTCTAATTGTTAAATGTATGCTCCTCAAAAATGGAACATTTTCGCCTTTGTATTCTGCATCTCCTACATCCATATGCGGAGTAAAATGTATCATGAAATAAAATATATGATTTCCTAAGTTTGGATGCACTCTGATGCACCCATGCGATCTTCCTCTGCCGCTTTCAACACTTCCTGGACTGTTTGTCATATGCAATAAATAAGGAAGATCTCCACTGTATCTTGCTGCATATGGGTCGTCTTGTTCTCTCTCATTTCTGTTTAAAGGAGACGCCATTATCCCAAATGCATTCTGGAATCCTGGGACAGTTATTGGTTCTCCATAAGTTTCTTCCGCCCATGACGGAGGGAACCATCTTGGGAATAATATCACTCTCCTCAGATAAAATTCTCCTGTTGGTGTTGGGAAATTTCTTCTTCTTCCTCTTACTAAATGCTCTCCACCGACAACCGCCCTTGTTGAAAACATGAGTTCTTCATTTCCTTGTTCGTCATTTCCGTATAAATCAAGCCTTGTATTTATTCTGTTTCTAGTTGATTTAGTTATTTCTATTCTTATATCAATATCCTCCTGCAAATATAAATCTGGTACATCTAATTCAACTTCTACAAATTCTCCTTCATTTCTTCCATGTTCGAAGAATTCAAGCGCGCCCAATGGCGTATTTATTTCAAGCTGTTCTGCAGCATGCATTGTTATCCTGTCCAATTCCTCATCGTTAATCACATAAGTTGCGTGAAATACTCTTTCCCTGAAAACATTTAGAATATCATTATCTGAATTATTGAAATGCTCTTCAAGAGTTGTATTAAGCAGGTCTCTTGTTACAGATCCGACTCTTCCATCAGAATCTATATTATGGAATTGCTGATATGTTCTTACAGCATCAATTATATGAGAGTATACTCCATTGATCTCTTCATTGTAAAAATTTTCCCAAGAGAGTATAGTTTGGATATTCCTGACAATTTCAATTCTTTCCAAATAATTCTGCAGCCTTGCTTCTTGTCTTTCTGTTCTGTCATCTATACTTAATAATTCCTCAATTCTTTGTGCAGTTCTTTCCGTTGTAAAATCATGTTCTATTGTTTCAGTATAATCAATAAAAAGATTTTCATTAACTCCTCTTCTTTCTCCTCTCCGTTCAATAGCGCTTTGATAATGCTGAATTCTTTCTCTTAACAATGAGATATGATGCTCAAATGTGCTATAAATCCCATATCTTTCTCTATCAAATGACGTTTCAAATATATCTTCTCCGAATAATTGATTAAGCTCATTTATATCAAATAAATACATATTTCCATGCTCAGAGGCAGATAAAATTTCAGGTATAAAATGATCTGATACGTCAATTGTGTATATATTTTCATTTTCTTCTAGCAATATTGCTTCTGATCCTTCAGATAATTGCAAAGCCAATGCAGCTGCGCTTCTTTCAAATATATTTTCAGAAGTTATACTATTTTCTAGATTATTTGTACTATCATCCTTAATCGGCATTGCTGCAAATGCACTCAATATTCCTGCAATTAAATACTTATTATTTTTCAATGATTTGATTGATTTGCTTAAGTTTATTAATTTTACTGATAAAAGATACAATCATATGAAAAAATAATTATAATAATAAATAATTATAATAATATACCCACTAACAACTTAAACAAAGACTTAAACAAAGATCTTGGCTTCTTTTGACTTAATGCCGTATATTATGAGATAATTCCAGAATAAGCCCTTTTCTTTCCTAATTGTCACAGATAATCCAACTTCCCTAAACATCTTTATAATCTTCTCCTGCTCTGCAAGTATGCCAACATTTGGTATTATTTTAAACAAATCAACATAATCAACGAACACTATCTTCCCATCCTCAGGAAGCAGTCTTGTCATTTCTGTCAATACTTTCTTGATATTCTGCAGATATCCAAATATTCCTACTGAAATTACTCCATCAATTTTAGGGATATCAGGATGAACTTGATTCATAGAATGCTCATCATGGATAAAATAGACATGATGATGTCCTTTTTTTTGCGCTCTTTTCTGCGCAATTTCGACGGCTTTTTTAGACAGGTCTATAGCATGCACTCTTCCTCCTCTTCCAACTCTCTCTGCAATTGTTGCTGTAAGAGTGCCTACACTGCATCCAAATTCAAGAATGCTTTTATTAGTCAAATTGTCAAAATGCGAAAAAACAATATTCCTGACTTTTTTATTTATGAGTACATTCTCAAATAATAAAGTGATATACGCAAAAAAATTATTTGAGACAGTGATGAATGCAGGGTCATAATACGTCTTAAGCAGAATAAATAATGGTATTCCGAATAATACAAATGAAAAGCCTAATTTTAAAAGCTGCGGTGCATCAGGTTTTGTGAAAACCCATACAGATAATACTGCAAGCAGAAATAATACTGCAATTATTGGACCGATATTGCCAAAAGGCGCAGTATAATGCCTTTTCTTTTCTGGCATTTTCTTTCTTAATACCACTACACTAAATATCACAGCAGAATAAAGCAATAAAACAACTGGAACAAGAAGTTCAAGAAGAGTTCTATAACTTCCTGCGCCGACTATTACAAGTATTGTTGTCACGATTGTCTGAAAGATTATTGCTTTGTATGGCGTGAAATATTTTGGATGAATTGCAGAAAGCTGTTTTAGAAATAATTTGTCTTCAGCCATTGCAAGCACTAGACGAGGCGAGGAAACTATCCAACCGGCGACTGAACCTATAATTGAAAGATAGACTAGTATTGTAAATAAACTTGAACCGATTGCTCCATAATTTGCAATGCCCAAATCATTTAATGGCGCAGAAGATAATCCAAATATCTCCCAATTTATAGCGCTTAATGATGAAACTACAAATAATATGCATACAATTGCAATTATTATTGTGGAATGCACCAATGCTTTTGGCACAACTTTTTCACCATCGATTGTTTCTGCTGCTAGAAAAGTAGATGTTTCCCATCCAAAAAATGTTTCAGCTATGAAAAATATTGTGATAAAAATGCTTGACAGAGGAAATACAAAAAATGGAGAAAAGTTATCCGGGTTGAATTTAAAAAAACCTGGAATGATCAATGCAAATAATGTTCCTAAAGTTATTATTCCAAATGCGATAAGCATAACTGAGCTTGTTTTCATTCCTTTATATGCAATATAATTGAATAAGAAAACAAAGAACAAAGAGATTGCAATTTTTATTAATGGAACATCAGCAGGCAGTAAGTATTGTATTGCACCGACTATAAGCATGGCAATTGTTATATTTCCTGCAATCATTGTTGTCCATCCTATAATAAAAGACCAAAAATGGCCATATGCCTGCTTGCAGAACTCATATATTCCTCCAGCTTCAGGAAACATACTGGTAAGCTCAGCAAAACACATGGAAATGTAAACGCAAATGAATGATAGAATAATCCATGAGATTATAGATGCAGGACCTGAATAAAACGCTCCAACAGCTGGAAGAAAAAATATACCTGTTCCCATAACAGAATTTATCGTTATTATCAACATGGCTTTGTAGCTTAAAACTTTCTTTAACTTTGGCTGATTTTCCTCTCTTTCCATTTCATCATCCGTCATTAGTCATTTTTTAGTGAACATTATTTAAAAAGATTTAGTATTATTAATTCAGCATTCATTTCAATCGTTCGGACGCCTCTAGCTTCATTCTCAAAAAAATTTAAAATCTCATTTTCCACCCGTGTATCTCACTGGTGGTGGTCGGTTTTCTTTGATTTTTAGAAATAGTAAAAATTAAAATTATTTTAATTATCTTTTCTTCTTTTTATATCTCTTATTTTTTGCAAGTTTAATTAGCTTTTTAACTTTAGACTCTTTGCTTTTATTGCTGGATTTTCTGCCTTTCACTTTAAATTTTTTAGATACTTGTTTTTTTCTTTTAACCATTCTTACACCGTGAATATGAAGCTGACATCTGGACTCGGTGAAAAAGTGCCTCAAGCACTAATCGAACTAACTTAACCTATCAATCTGCTTTAGAGGTTATCTCCTTCGCGCCATAAAAAAGCTTAACAGGTGCAGATTTTGTATGGTGAGTTATAGTCCAGTCACCATATTAATGGCAGACACCTGACAGAGGCTAGTATGGACACACTCTTTTCAGAGCAACCGAAATGTCTTTGTCAGCTGATAGTTATTATTTGATTACCATTATTTAAATTTTTGTAACCACTTGGCTAATATGAAACCCTTGCTACTATCCTCAGTCCGAGCCTATCGATAAACACTTCTAGCCCGTCGTGAGGGGTTGCTCCCTACGGG
>Ga0209541_10001932_pt1 | contig 40173 bp, 37 predicted proteins | sample RifCSPlowO2_01_FD_184027 | JGI IMG/M metagenome (GOLD analysis project Ga0209541, IMG submission 184027) | Groundwater microbial communities from Rifle, Colorado - Rifle CSP2_plank lowO2_0.1 (SPAdes) (version 2) | ecosystem: Environmental > Aquatic > Deep subsurface > Groundwater | place...
CTATGACGAAGCCGAAGAACTGGGTTATTGTGGAGCCAAAATCATTCACCCCAAAACCATTCCACCCTTGAAGGAAAAAAACATCAAGGCCCTGGTGAAAAACGTGTTCAAACCAAGGGAATGCGGTACATTGATTACGGCGCGGCCCAGAAAAACCGGGAAAACCGTGAAAGCCATTGCGTCAAAGAAAAACATTGGATTGATTACGGTGAGAAGTGCAAGCATGGTGGACGTGCCTGGCTACCTTGGCCGGCTCTTTGGTTTGCTGAGCGAGCACGGCATAGCCGTGGACATGGTGAGCACCAGTGAAGCCAGTGTCTCATTCACGATTGACCGCAAGGACCTGTTGCTGGCAAGGAAAGCCCTGGCAGGCCTTGAACGGGAAAGCGAGCGCATGCGGTTTGAAAGCGACGTGGCATTGATTGGCGTAATCGGCGAAGCCCTTCGTTCAACCCCTGGCATTGTGGGCAAAGCGGCCAATTGCCTGGGAAAAGCAGGCATCAACCTTGAAGCCATAAGCCTTGGCGCCAGCGAAATCGACGTGTTGTTGGTCGTCAAGGAAAGGCACCGCGTGCAAGCCGTTCAAGTCTTGCACCGGGCCCTAGTGGAGGGAAAAACATGACGGCAAAAATTCCGTGCGCCGTGTTGGGTGCAACTGGAGCGGTCGGGCAGCGGTTCATCCAGTTGCTTGAGGGGCACCCGTGGTTCGAAGTGGTAGCGGTCTGCGCCAGCGAACGCAGTGCCGGGCAAAGTTATTCAGGGGCAGTAGATGGAAGGTGGAAGCTGCCTACACGAATCCCTGAAAACGTTGGAGGGCTGACGGTAAAAGAGTGCAAGCCAGCAGACTTGAATGCACGGATTGCTTTCAGCGGCTTGGACGCGGGCGTTGCAGGGTCCATTGAAGAAGAATTCGCGCGCGCGGGCTATGCCGTGGTCAGCAACAGCCGCAACCACCGCATGGATGCCGACGTGCCGTTGTTGGTTCCTGAAGCCAATGAAAGCCACTTGAAAGCCATTGAATTGCAGAGAAAACGGTTTGGCCGGGGCTTGATTGTAACCGACCCCAATTGTTCAACCATCGGCATGGCACTGGCGTTGGCGCCCCTGCACCAAAAATGGGGCGTCGAAAAAGTGGGTGTCGTGACCATGCAGGCCATCAGCGGTGCGGGTTATCCGGGGGTCGCCAGCCTAGACGTTGTGGACAACGTGGTTCCCTACATCGCGGGCGAAGAAGAGAAGATGGAAACCGAGGCCAAGAAAATCCTGGGAAAATGGAGTGGAACGGCATTCGAGTTCGCCCCGGTGACGGTGAGCGCAAGCTGCAACCGCGTTCCAACCGTTGACGGCCACCTGGAAAGCGTTTCCTTTTCACTGAGGGCACAAGTTGAAAGAGAAGAAATAATGGAGGCATGGCGGACTTGGAAGCCGTTGAAGGCGTTGAAGTTGCCAAGCGCGCCGGAACAGCCGGTGGTGTACCGGGAGGAAGCCGACCGGCCGCAGCCAAGGCTGGATAGAATGGAAGGCCATGGCATGAGCGTCGTGGTGGGAAGGCTGCGGGAGTGCCCATTGCTGGGCTGGAAAATGAGCGTGTTGAGTCATAACACAATCAGGGGAGCGGCTGGTGCCGCCATCCTGAACGCGGAATTGTTGAAGGCGCGGGGGTATCTTTAAAAGGAATTGTCGGGAGGTATAAGGTATGAGGCTGGGATTGATTGGGTTTGGGGCCATGGGCAAAGAAGTGGCCCGAATCGCCAAAGAAAGAGGGCACGAAATCGTTGCCATTGTGGACCCAAAAGCAGCCGAGGCCACGGCTAAAGTCATAGACGCAAAAGCCTTGGAAAAGGCGGAGGCCTGCATTGATTTTTCTTCGCTGAATGGAGTCATGGAAAACATCGAGAAAACCGCTGCCTTGAAGAAAAACATGGTAGTGGGAACCACTGGCTGGTACGAGCACGTAGGCGAAGCCAGGAAAATAGTTGGAAAACGGGGCATTGGCTTTGTGTATGCCTCGAATTTTTCCGTGGGCGTGAACGCGTTTTACAGGATTGTGGCCGAAGCAGCAAAGGCAATGAATGGGTTAAAGGAATACGATGTGTTTGGCTATGAATTGCATCATAACCGGAAACAGGACAGCCCCTCTGGAACAGCCAAGAGTCTGGCGAAAATAATTGTGAACAATTTTTCACGAAAAAAGAAAGTGATATACGAAAAACTGGACAGAAAAATCGAAGCAGATGAACTACATTTTGCAAGCATTCGAGGCGGCAGCGTGCCTGGAACGCACGTCATTGGATTTGATTCGGCTGCAGACTCCATTGAATTGAAGCATGAGGCCAGGAGCAGGGCGGGGTTTGCCTTGGGCGCCGTGCTGGCAGCCGAATGGATTAAAGGCAAAAAGGGCTTTTTTGAAGTCAATGATTTCATGAATGACTTGCTGGAGGGAAAACATGTTTGAGGGAACAACAACGGCATTGGTTACGCCATTCAAGCAGAACGGGGAACTGGACTTGGAGGGCCTGAAGAAGAACGTGCGTTTCCAGGTGGCCGGGGGCATCAACGGCTTGCTGGCGCTGGGCACCACCGGGGAATCGCCGACGCTCAGCGAACAAGAAAAAGAACAGGTCGTGAAGGCAACGGTGGCGGAAGCCAGGGGAAAGGCTCCGGTCATGGTCGGCAGCGGAACCAATGACACCCGCAAGACCGTGAAGGCCTCGCAGCTGGCCTGCGACTGGGGCGCGGACGCGTTGTTGGTCGTTACTCCCTACTACAACAAGCCCACTCCAAAAGGCATCTATGAGCACTTCAAGGCCGTGAACGATGCCGTTGACCGGCCCATCGTGGTCTACAACATCGCGGGCAGGACCGGGAAAAACATTGAAACCCAGGTCATGAAGCGGCTCGCGGAACTCGAACACATCATCGGCGTCAAGGAAGCCTCTGGCAACATCGACCAGATAGGCGATGTCTGCCGGGAAATCCAGGCGACCCGCAAGGGCTTCACGGTGTGGAGCGGAGACGATGGTTTGACGTTCCCGGCCATGGCCTTGGGCGCCAAGGGAGTCATCAGCGTGGCCAGCAACCTCGTGCCGGCCAGGGTAGTGGCCATGACCACGGCTGCCCTCCAAGGAAAGTGGGAAGAAGCCCGACGGCTGCACTTTGAGTTGCTGCCGCTCTTCAAGGGCATCTTCATCGAAACCAACCCCATTCCCATCAAGGCGGCCATGAACTGGGCTGGCCTGGCGGCAGGCGCGTATAGGCTACCCATGACCGAAATGGAGCCCCAGAACGCGGAGAAGCTCAGGGCACTGCTTAAAAGCCTTGGTCTGTTAAAAGGGTAGGGGAGGCATGCGGTGTTCGAAGTCAAGGACTACCTGGAGAACCGCAAGGGGCGGCTGTACATCGGAGGCGTTTCCGCTGAAGGACTTGCCGACGAGTTCGGGACGCCGACCTATGTGTACAGCGAGGAACGCATCCGCGCCAACTATGACCGGCTGCTCAACGCCTTCAAGCGGCACTACAAGGACTCCGAGCTATACTATCCCATCAAGTGCAACAACAACCTGGCCGTGTTGAACCTCGTTCGGGGCCTTGGGGCGGGAGCCGACTGTTCAAGCCCCGCCGAGGTGTACCTGGCCAAGAAGGCGGGCTTCAAAAGGAGCCGCATCCTGTACTCGGGCAACTACCTCCGCGATGACGAAATGCAATTCGCCCTCAAGGAAGGGCTGCACATCAACCTGGATGACCTCAGCCAGATTGACCGGCTCATGAAGCACGCGGGCAAGAAGAAGCCGGGCTTCCTGTGCCTCCGCATCAATCCAGGCATGGGCGCCGGCAAATTCAAGAACCTGGTGTTCGCGGGGCCGGACGCGAAGTTCGGCGTCATCGACAAGCACGTGGAAGCCGCGTACCGGAAAGCCAAGGAGCATGGCGTGAAACGGTTCGGCATCCACATGATGACCGGCAGTTGCATCACGGAAGACGATTACTTCGTGGGCATCACGGAGCGGCTGATGGACCTGGCAGGCCCCATTGCCCGGAAACTAGGGATTTCCTTCGAGTTCGTGGACATCGGGGGCGGTTTTGGCATCGCTTACCAACCAGGAGAAAAAGAACTCGACGTTAACTACATTGGGAAACGCGTGGTGGAAGTGTTCACGAAAAAATGCGACCAGTACGGGCTTGGCAGGCCCACGCTTAAAATCGAGCCGGGAAGGTATGTGGTGGGGGACGCGGGCGTGCTGCTGACACGGGTTACTTCCCTCAAGCAGGCCTACAAGAAGTTCGTGGGCGTGGACGCGGGCATGAACACCCTGCTGCGGCCCGCCCTGTATGGCGCCTACCACCAGATGTTCGTGGCCAACAAACTGAACGAGGCGCGGACCGAAAAAGTCAACGTGGTTGGACCGATTTGCGAGAACTCCGACCAGCTGGCAAAGGACCGGGAACTGCCGCCCGCCGAGGTGGGAGACGTCATCGCCATCCTCAATGGCGGCGCGTACGGGTTCGGCATGGGCTCCCAGTACAACACGCGGCCAAGGTCGGCGGAAGTGCTCGTGCATGCCGGCAAGGCCGAGCTCATCCGGGAACGCGAAACCTTTGCCGACATCGACCGGCACGTGAGGGTGCCCAAGCGGTTGCGGGCGGGAAAGCCATGAAGGACTGGGCTTCGGACCGCGTGAAAGGCATGGGAGGCTATGCGTTCGACGAAGTGGACCAGCGCGTGGCCGCGCTGAAAAAGGAGGGCGTCAAACCCATTGACTTTGGGGTGGGGGACCCGACGGACGACACCCCGGCCGTGGTCCGCGCGGCCTGCAAGAAAGCAGTCGACAAACGCAAGAACAGCGGCTACCCCAGCTACGTGGGCTGCGAGGAATACCGGCAGACGATTGCGCAATGGACCAAGAAGCGGTTTGGCGTCAGCTTGGACGCGGGCAAGGAAATCTCGTCCACCGTGGGGGCAAAGGAAGGGGTGTTCAACCTCCACGAGGGGTTCGTGAACCCCGGCGATTACGTTATATCCCCGAACCCAGGCTATCCACCGTATGAACGCGGAACCCGGTTCGCGGAAGGCAAAAGCTGGTTCTATCCCCTGCTGCAGGAAAACGATTACCTTCCCAGGCTCTCGGAGATTCCTTCCGAGGTCGTGAAGAAAGCCAAAATCCTGTGGATCAATTACCCGAACAACCCGACGGGCGCGGTCGCGACACGGGAATTCTTCAAGGAAGCCGTAGACTTCGGGAAAGACAACCAGGTCATCGTGGCCTCGGACGAGTGCTACACGGAGATTTACTTCGGCGAAAAGCCGTTGAGCATCCTGCAGTTCGCCCGCGAAGGAGTCATCTCGGTGCAGAGCCTGTCCAAGCGCAGTAACATGACTTGTTACCGCGTGGGCTGGATGGCCGGAGACGAAAGCATCGTCAGCGTGTTCAAGAAGGTCAAGACCAACGTCGATTCCGGAACGGCCACGTTCATCCAAGACGCGGCCACGGCCGCGTTGAAGGACGAGCAGCACGTGGCGAAGATGCGCGCGCTCTACCACAAGAAGCGCGATGTCCTGGTTTCCGCGCTGAAGAAGGCCGGGATGCCGGACTGCACCCCGCCCGCGACGCTTTACCTCTGGCAGCGCGCGCCGCAGGGCATGACGGGATTGGACTTCGCGCTGCGGCTGCTCCAGAAGGACTTGGGGCTGGTGACCACGCCCGGGGCATGGATTGCCAGGGAATCCAATGGCTTGAACCCCGGCAAGGACTTCGTCCGGTTTGCCTTGGTGCCAAGCCTGGCCGAATGCAGGCAGGCAGCCGAGAAAATCCGGGACGCGCTGGCAAAGCCAAAGCGATAGAAAGCTATTTATTCGTGGAACGCGTTAGGTCTTACATGCGGGTTCCTTTCATGGGGCGTTTGAGGCGAAGGCCGGACGCAAGGCAAAGGCCGGCAGGCGGGCAAGCACGTGGGCCTGGTTTTTTCCGTAGACGCCGTCAACTGGGACAGGCGGCCGTTTCAGGTGGTGGAGGCCGCAGGCAACCCCACCGACAACCGCTAAGCAGGGGCATCCCGCCTTCGCCGTCCGGCAGGCCGAGGAGATGGAATCGGTGGGCCTTGGGAGCAGGGGCCGTGGCCGCCTTGGGCGCGGGCTGGCTGGGCTGGCACTTGTGGGGCCGAGCTCCCACGCCGCCGGGCCCGGGAAGGCAGCCAGCGGTTGGAACGGTTCAACCACCGAAACCGACGAGGCCAGAGACAAGGCAGCCCCGGACCCGTGCACCCCAACCCGGGGAAGCCAAGCCCGAAGAAGAGCGGCGACCGAAACCAAAACCGGAAGCCGAACCCCTGAACGCGAAAAAAGCCTTGGAGACCCTGGGCGGCAGGCTCGGCGAAATTAACCGGCAATGGAGGAACAAGGAAATCAGCTTGCAACAGCGGCTGGACTCGATGCGGCAACTAAGACGCGAAACCATAATCCCCTTGGTCGAGCACCTGAGAAGCACGGGCGAATTGGAGGCCTGGAAAAGCGAGTTGTCCACCAGTGTCGGGCGATTCCAATTGGATGAAGCCACTGGCAACAAGGCCAGGGAACTGGAAGCTTACCGGCGATATTTTTCGAGCCCTGACGTGTGGGCACTCCACTTGACGGATGAAAGCATCGCCAACAAGGTTTACGTGGACCACTACCGGGAACTCGAAGCCCTCCGAGTCCTGGAAAAGGGGTGGCGGGAAGCGGCCACGGAGCGAACCCGCTGGCTGTTGACTGAACTGGATTACATTAAAAACAACCCCTCCGTGTTACTGGACCCCTTGAAAGGCCCAAAATACACAGGCCTCCTCAGCTATGTCACTGGCGCTGTAGGCGAACAACGGGTGGACGACGCTGAAAAACTCCGGAAGCCCCTGGTAAACGAAGTCCATCTCGGCATGCGCGAAGTAATAATGGAGCTGGGCAACGACCCGGCGGTGAAGGAACGAATGGTTCGCGACGAAGTGTTCGGCAGCAATTTCGGGAAAACCCTTGGCAGGTTAAAGGACTTGTCCGGGCAGGGAGGCGACACCACCAATTGGTTGGTTGAGATGACGGCTTTCCTTGAAGAACTCGAAAAAACCAGGCCCGGCGCGAGAACGGCCATCAACGACAGAGTATCCGAAATCGTGGTAGCCGAAGTCGAGCGGTACAAGCTGCTATTAGCCAACAGTGTGGAAAACACAGTAACCGGATATTTCTACCAACAATTGCCATCGCACGGCCGATGAACGGAAAGCCGGGCAAAGCCTTTAAAGGGCTTGCAGGGTAATTGGTTTCATGGAACCACAAGTCTACATCTTCGTCTCCGTAGCCGTGGTCAGCGCCATCTCCCTGGTCGGCGTGCTCGCGCTGGCGCTCAACAAGCACCTCCTCCACCGGGCCATGGTCGTGCTGGTCAGCTTTGCCGCGGGCTCGTTGCTGGCCGCAGCCTTCCTCGACCTCATCCCGGAAGCGGCGGAACTCGTGGACCTGGATGTGCTCATGCCCGCGGCCTTGGCCGGAATCGTCACCTTTTTCATCATCGAGCGCATCCTCCACTGGCACCACTTCCACGCCGAGGAAAACGACATCCACCCCTTCACCTACCTCAACCTCATAGGAGACGGCCTGCACAACTTCATGGACGGCATCGCCATTGCAGCCAGTTACCTGGTGAGCGTGCCGGTGGGAATCGCGACCACGATTGCCGTCATCGCCCACGAAATCCCGCAGGAAATCAGCGACTTCAGCGTCCTCGTCTACGGCGGCCTTGGCAGGAAAAAAGCCTTGTTGTTCAACTTTGGCTCGGCGTTGACCGCCTTCTTCGGCGCCGCAATCGTGCTGGTGTTCCAGAACATGGAGAACAGCGCCGTGCTGGGCCAGTTAGCGGGCTTCGCCGCGGGCGGGCTGATTTACATTGCGACGGCCGACCTGGTGCCGGAAATCCACAAAGAACACCGCCTCAAAAAGGTGCTGGCGCAAATGGTGGCGTTCGGCCTGGGCATTGCCCTGATTTGGTTTATAATCGGAACGTTCGAATAGGGTAATAGCATGAAGGTGCTGATTGTTTCCGACAGCCCCAACACTCCTTCCGGATACGGGCGGGTGGCGGGAAAAATCGCGGCCTACTTGAACAACCAAGCCGACGGCGAAGTGCATTTCCTGGGCCTGCAGGGCTTTGGGTTCCCAGCCTATTACTCGGGCACCCACGAAGAGCGGCTGGGCAAGCCCTTCCTAGTGCATCCAAGGGGAAAAGACCCATCGGGTGCCGACCTCCTTGCCTACTACTTGAAGAAACTCAACCCGCAGGCGCTGGTCAGCCTCGGAGACCTCCAACAGCAAAACGCCCTAATGGCACCCATCACGGAAAGCGGCTGGAAGGGCCGCTGGTTCCCGTACACCCCCTATGACACGGAGATGTTCGTGCCCACCTGGGCGTGCGCCAAGCGCGCGGAAAAAATCATCGTGCCGGCGCAGTTCGCTGAAAAGCTGCTGAAAGGCCACCTGGGCGCTGACAAGGTCGCGCGCATCGAGCACGGAGTGGACTGCAAGGCCTTCAAGCCCCTGCGCAAGCCGGACGTGCGCAAGGCGCGCGGCCTCGACGGAAAGTTCGTGGTGGGCGCGTTCGGGAGAAACCAGTTGCGCAAGATGTGGGTGCAAACGGTCAAGGGCTTCGCAGCCTTCGCCAAGGACAAGAAGGACGCGCGCCTCGTGTTGCACACCGAGGAACTGCCCTTCCGAGACGACTCCGGGCAGGGCTGGGCGTTCCCCAGCCTCCTCGCCAAGTACGGGATCAGGGACAAGGTCGTGTTCACAGGCGACCTCACCGAGTACCTGAATAGGTTTTACATCGACAATGGCATGCTCAACGAATTGTATAATTGCCTGGACGTCTACGGGTTTCTGACGGGAGGCGAGGGGTTTGGCCTGCCGGCCCTCGAGGCACAGGCCGCGGGCGTGGTGCCGGTGCTCACCGATTACACGACGGGAAAAGAGTTGTGCGGAAGCCACGGCCTGCTCGTGAAGCCGCTCGCGCTCTGGGAGAACCCGACTGGAATCGAGTGGGCGGTGGCGGACGAGAAGGAATTCGCGAAGCACCTGCAGTTCCTGTACGACCACCCGGACGAGCGCGCCAAACGCGGGAACCAAGCGCGGGAGTTCGCGCAGGGCTATGACTGGGAAAACGTGCTCCCCAAGTGGAAGAAGTTACTCTACTGATTTTCGGCAATCGACGAATAATTTATATCTTGTTCGGTGCCAAGGCCATAAGCCATGCCCAGCCCGAAACCCGACATGTATTTATACAGGTTTGCACGTAGTATACCTGGTGATTGCATGGGCTCCATGACTTTGGCCGTGCCAGAGGACCTTAGGAAAAAGATGAACAAGTTCTCGGAAATGAATTGGAGTGCCGTGGCACGGAACGCGTTCGAAGAGAAGGTGAAGGACCTCGAGTTCATTCGGGAGTTCAAGGCCCATAGCCGGATGACCGAGGAACGCGCCATCGAACTCGGACGCGAAGTGAGGAGTGGGCTGGCAAAAAAAATCCGGGATGCCGCCCATGAAAATCGTCGTTGACGCAAGCGTCCTCTTCGCTGTCATGATAAAAGCCGGCTTCAACGAACACCTTCTCTTTTTGAACGAATTGGAGCCTTTTGCGCCGGAACAATTGTTCGCGGAATTCAGGAAACACAAAAAGCAAGTGTTCGAGGAAACCGGCAGAACCCCCGCAAATTTCTTCCAGCTGACGAACATACTCAAAAAACGCATCAAAGTTATTCCGCTGGCCGAATTTGCCCAGTGCGTAAAAGAAGCAGAGGCCCTACTCACCGACAAAGACGATGCCGCCTACCTCGCGGCCTGCCTCGCCACGAACATGCCCTTATGGAGCAACGACAAGGGGTTCAAGCGGCAACGAAGGGTAACGGTTTACACCACCCAAGAACTGGCAAGCTGCCTGGGGCTTGAATAGGCTGCATGTCAGCGCTTGGCCAGGCTCTTGTATACTTCCTCGAGTGCCCGGGCGTGGGCTTCGAGGGTCAACGGCGGGGCCATGCCCCGGGAGAGCTGTTCGGTGAGGTGGGGTTCTTCCGCGAACTCCAGCATTTTTTCGGCCAGGCTCTCCACGTCATTGAATTCGAAGACCAGGCCCGCGTTGTGCTTTTTGACGAGTTCTGGAAGGCAGCCGGCGTTCGAGGCAATGACCGGGACATTGCAGGCAATGGCTTCCAGGAGGAGCAGGGAAGCGGTTTCCTGTTTGAGTGTGGGAATGACCAAGACGTCAATGCGTTCAAAGACGCGGTCGATGTAGGTCCGGTCAAAGGAGCCCAGGAAGTTGATGGGGCTGCGCTTGCCGGCCAGGGAAACCAGGTGCTCTTCATAGGCTTGCTCGCCGTTGCCGTAGACGTCGAGTTCCGCGTCGACGCCCTTCAACGACTGGAAGGCCTTGAGCAGCAACTCGATGCCCTTTTCTTCCACCAGTTCCCCGATGAAGCCAAAGCGCAGCACGCCTCCAACGGACTTGAAGCGCAGGCGCGGGTTGAGCGTCCGGCCGAACGGTGCGGGAACCAGTTTTTCCGTGGGTACCCTGAATTCCGCCAGCTTCCGGGCCGCGAACTCCGAGGGGCATAGGATGACGTCAAACTTTTGCAGGGCCTCCAGGCCCTCCCGCTGGTAGGACAGGTAAGCGCTCAAGTGGGAGAGGCGCTTGGCTTTTTCAAGGCCTAAAAGCCCCTGGTGGCCGGTGTGGCATTGAAAGCATTCGAAGCCCTTCACGTGCCCCGAACATAAAACGCCTTGGGGCTTGACGAGGGAAACCGAGGGGCACAAAATGCTGAAGTCATGCACCGTGAAAACGCTGGGGATGCCGCGCTCGTTGGCCGCGTCCAAGAGGCTGTACGGCAGCTCCATGAAGGAATGGAAGTGCACGATGTCCGGCTTGTCCCGGTCCAGCACCCGCTCGAACAAGGCCCTGCCCGCCTCGCCAAAGGCCTTGGAAGGGCTCTTCGAAAAATTCAGGCAGTGCACGAAGTACCCGTTTTCCTCGAAGGAGCGGAGGTCGCGGTCACTGGACTCGCGGCGGCGGAAGGCCACGGAGGCCTTGTGCTCCTTGGATTGCTCGCGCAACAAGTCGCGTAAATAGAACTCGGTGCCCCCCAAACGGCGGGGCGAAAAATAGTTGGTTACGTGAGTGAGGCGCATGCTCAGACCATGACCTTGCCCGGACCCATCCTCGGCGCGCCAAAGTAACCGCAGTTGGCGCATTGGATGACCTGGCGAGTGCCGTCAAAAAAGGGGGTGACGAGTTCGGACTTGCATTTCGGGCAGGACGGCACCTCTTTCAGCAATGGCTTCACCCCTTCCTCTTCCGCTGCGGCAGGGGAACGCATTCCTGGGAGTGCACGAACTCCGAGGAGAGCCTGGACTTCGGTTCGTCGATGCACCAGGTTTTTTCTTCTCTTTTCGGCCTGCGTTTCGCCTTCATGCCATCAGCGGACCATGTTGTCCTGGGGGTTGAGGGGCAGGGCGAGGTCAAACGGCTGCGAGGGCGCCTGGGTGTGCCTTTTCTTCATCTGGTCCAGGTAGGAGGACATCTTCTTCCATCCTTCTTCGGCGGCCTTGCCCCGCAAGACCTTGACAATGGTTTGCCGGGGCTGCCTATTCCCCCCCATGAAATCGTATTCGACCAAGACAATGTCATGGGACCTGACTTTATCGTTGAGCATGGGGTGCACCATGAAGGTGAACACGTTTTCGTCCCACGTCTCCACCATGGCCTGGACCGTGTTATCCGCCCCCAAAACCTCTTTCTCGTCCGCCTTAAACACCCGTAAAACCCGTGCCAAATGGTACATTAGCCAAGACCTCCGACCCTTCCCGACCCTGCCAGGATAAAGCAATCACCGGGAAAAACCTTTTAAAGGCTTTCCTAAGAAAGAATGGGTATTAATCCTGATTTTCACGGATTAACCCCCTTATCCCCTGACGGGAAAACATTGGCGTGATTGCATGGGCCTCAGACCAGGACACTGTTATAGGAACACCGGCCACAAACAGGACCGGGCCTACACGCGAGTGGCCATCACGGTGCCCAGAAAAAACTTCATCGGCGCCACGCCGGGGTTGAGGACAAGGCAATTCAACATGGGCAACCCCACCAAGAAATACTCGCACCTGGTTGATTTGGTGCTGGAAGAAACCTGCCAGGTCCGGGACAACGCGATTGAAAGCGCGCGCCTAATCATCAACCGCTTCATGATCAAACGCATCGGCAAAGACGATTACTTCATGCGCATCCGGCTCTACCCCCACCATATTTTGCGGGAAAACAAGCAGGCCCAGGGCGCGCACGCCGACAGAATCCAGAAAGGAATGTCTCATCCCTTTGGCCGGCCGATTGGCAGAGCCATCCGGGTGAAGTCCGGCGAAGTCCTCATGAGCGTGCTGGTCAACAAGGACCACATCGCGCTCGCCAAGGAAGGCCTGCTGCGCGCGAAAGCCCGCATGCCGTGCACCGTGCACGTGGAAGTCGGAACCGACGTTGAAAGCATTGGCACCCTGCCCCGAAGGGCCATCGAAGAGAAGGTCGTGCAGGAAGTCAAGGAAACCGCCGAATCCGTTGCCGCCGCAGGCGCGGAAGGCGCAGCGGCAGGCGCGGCCGGAACGGAAGCCGGAAAAGGTGGCGCTGCAGCCGCCCCCACGGCCGCAGGCCCCACAGCCGGCGGCAAGGAAGCCGGAAAGGGCTCGGAAAAGAAGGGCAAGAAGTAAGGGCAGGAAACAACTATTTGCCCAGTGCCACGTTGAGGGCCGCGATGTCGTCCATGACGAGCTGCCGCTTCTTGTCGAGCAAGGCATGGTCGGCGTCCAAGACTTTCGACATGTTGCAGGTCCAGGCGATGTATTCCTCGGGCGACATGCTGGGCTTGTCCGCGCCAATCGCCTTGTCCAGGCCGTAATTGATGAGCTTCTGCAGGTTGGAGGAAAGCACGCTGAACATCTTGGTCGGCATCTTCTTCAGCATCAGAGCCGAGTCGATGATGAACTTGTCCGTGACGTCCGCGAGGGTGTTCAGGCATTCCTTGACGAAGTGCTGCCGCAGCCGCGTGGTCTCCTGCATGGAGGCCGTGTAGTCGTTGCCTTCCTGGACGAGCTCGTCCTTCTGGGCCTGCAAGGCGGCCTTGTCAATCACGCAGGAAGCCCCATCAACGATGAGGGTGCAGACGCCTGGGAAGCCGTAGTTCGCGACCGTGAAGTTCTGCTGGGTGCAGTCGGTGTCAAAGGTGTTCACGCACTTGTTGGTCTGCGCGTCGCAGCCCCGCTTCCACAAGACATTGACTTCGCACTTGCCTTTGCAGTCGGAGTCGAAACGGCATTCGCCTTTTTCCCCGGGTTTCTCCTCGCCTGAAGACGAAGCCCCCAACTGGGCCAGGCACTGGTCCTTGGAGGCGGTAACCATGCCCATGCGGCTCACGTTCCCCGAAATCTTGTCACAAAGCGAGGAGTCGCCGGTGGCCCGGGCAACTGCCTGCAGGCACTCGCGGGGGTCGTCGCCCACGATGCCGCCGTTCACGCTGTTGCAGAGGTTGGGGTCCTTGAGCTTGATGGCCAACTCGCTGTAGCACTTGGCTTTCGGCGCGGGGTCGGAAATCTTCTCGCACAGTTCGGGCTTGCCCTTGACGATAGCTGTTTTTTGCCAGCAGTGCTCGCGCGCGCCCGCATCCTCCACCGCACCACAGGCAAGTTCTCCGCCCAAACCGGCCGCGGTATCCGCGACCCCGGGGTTGGTCTCGATGAAGTTCGTGACGTCGCGTTCGGGGTCGCCGGTGCAGCCGGAAAAGACCACTACCAAAAACAGCGCGAACAAAACGAGTGGAAGCTCTTGCCCCATCGGCATAATTAACGCTTAACTGGTATAAATGGGTTTCCGCAGGCAAAATCTTTATTAACCCGAAAAGCCTTAGTTAAGGCGTATGGTCTACGGAACCCCGAAGAAGGGCGGCTATGGCGGCGGCCTCGGCAGCATTGCCAAGAAAATCGCGGCCGACCGGCAAGCCAAGGAAGCGGCCGTGCCACCCCAGTCAACCTACAAGCCGATTGGTTTGAAGAGCCTGTCCGAGGAAATCACGGCAGCCAAGGAAGCCAAGGCAGGGCGGCCCAGGCCCGCCCCGGTGTCGGGCAGCAACGCGCACTCGCAAATCATTTACCCCAAGAAGAAAGAAGAGGCCACGGCGCAGGCCGTGGAACAAAAGCCGAGGGACCTCGAAGCCGAGCGCGCGAACGCGGTCATCGTCTACCCCACCAAGGAGCCTGCCCCCCGGCCGGCCGAGCCGGCGAGACCCCGCCCCCTCCAGGGGCCATCCAAGGGGGACGCGCACACGATTATCATTTACCCGAAAAAGAAGGAACCACCACAGGCCGTGGCACAGGCGCAGCCGGTGAAAGACGAGCAACCGCTGACTGAACCAACAGAAAAACCGGAAGACAAAAGTCAGGGCGCAAACGCGCCACAGACTTGACATGCACGGACTCAATGGTAAAAGATGCCCTTCCTGCGAGCGGGGTGAGCTGCACCGAACGTCCGAAAAACACGGTGCGGCGCGCATTTGCGCGCATGTGTGCGATAACTGCCCTGAACGCTGGTATTCTTTGAGTTCAATGAAAAAACTGGAACGCATGGAAAAGACTAATTTTCCGGCTTCGCGGCACTCCACATCAAGTCAAAGTATTCCCGGTAAGCATCGGCTAGGCGCTCGTTCTCGATGACGATGCCAATCCACTTCTCGGGTTCGAGCTTCAACCAAATCGAGGTCTTGAAGCCGTACACCCAGGTCACGGCCGGGCTTTGATGGGCTTCGGGGAGGACGCGGAATTGAATGGTGGGGGAGTGCACGATGTCCACACCGGGATGGTAGAGGTAACGGCCCTTGATGCCGAGGCGCTCGCGTTCCGCGTAGTGCTTCTGGTGAAAGATGGGGTCCAGCTTGCGGAACTCCCCACTCGCGGCCCCAAAGCAAACCATTTCCTTTTCGGGGTGCTTCTGGCACTCGCGCAAGACGTCGTTGAAGGCCGTGCGCGTGCCCTCCCTTCCCTCATAGACCTGGACGTTGACGCTGGGCAGGGAGGGAGCGGCCAGGGACTGAAGTACCGGCAAGGCCTCCTGGAAGATGCGTTGCTGTTCGCGGACTCTTTCCTCGCGCTCGCGCAGGAAGTCCAGGATTTTTTCCGGGGGCGAGGCCTGGAAGAACCGCTTGTTGTTCTTGATGGCGTAGGAGGCGAGGCCATGGGCCATGAGCTGGTTGAGCGCGTCATAGATGTTGGGACGCGAAATGCTGACCTTCTTCGCAAGCGAAGCAGCGGTGGAGGAGCCGGCCTTGAGCAGGGCGAGGTAGGTTTTGGCTTCTATTTTCGAGAAACCCAGTGCCACCAAAACGGAAGCATCCATGTTGTATCTACTCCATACAACGCATTATTAAATCGCTGGGCGTGGCAAGGGGTTTTATGGGGTTTAAAAGGGTAAACTGGTTGGGGTTTTGGGTGCTGGCCCTGGTGCTGGCATCGGGTTGCAGCCAAAAAACCGTGGAAAGCCAGGCAGCGAGTGAAAGCCTTCGCATTGGTTTCGTGGCGCCCTTGACCGGGAACGCGGAGTGGTATGGCGAGCACCAGTGGAAGGCCATCCAGTTGGGCGTGGACGAAATCAACCAAGGCGGCGGCATCAACGGCCGGAAGCTGGAAGTCGTGGCCGAAGACGACCAGTGCCTGCCCAAGCTGGGCGCGGAAGTCATGCAAAAGCTGGCCGCCGTGGACCGCGTGCCCCTCGTGCTCGGAGCCTACTGCAGTTCGGTGTGCATGTCCATGGCCCCCATCGCCGAGGCAAACAAAGTGGTGATGGTCAACGAGTGCAACACCGACAAGCTCCGCGAGGCCGGGGAATACGTCTTCCGCATCAAGCCCGGGGCCGCCCAGGAAGGGAAATTCATCGCCGACGCGATGCGGGCGCGCGGCGCCACGCGATTGGCCTTGTTGTTCATCAACAACGAGTACGGCGTGTCGACGAAGGACGAAGTGAAAAAGAATTTCGCGGCAGACGGCGGCAAGGTTGTGGCAGAAGAGGCCTTCGAACAGGGGGCCAGCGACTTCCGCTCCCAACTCGCCAAAGTCAGGGAAGCGCGGCCCGACGCGGTGTACTTCGTCGGCTACGCGAAAGAAAACGGGTTGCTGGTGCGGCAGGCCCACGAGCTTGGCTTGCGGCAGGCCCTCTACAGCAGCCTCACGCTCGAAAGCGCGGACTTCCTCGAGGCAGCCGGCGAGGCCGCGGAAGGCATCGTCTACCCCTACCTCTACGACCCCAACAGCCCGGAAGCCGTGGTGCGCGCCTACAATGAAAAGTTCAAGGCGCGTTACGGCGAGGACAGCGAGATGTGGGGCGCGTTGTACTACGATGCATTGGTGCTGCTGAAACCCGTCCTCGAAAAGTGTGGGAACGACAGCGGTTGCCTCAAAGACGGGTTGCTGAAAGTCCAGGGCTTTGAAGGGGTTACCGGCCGCATGGAGTTCGACGAGAAAGGCGACGTCGTGAAACCCTATCTCTTGAAAACCGTGCGCGGCGGCGGGTTTGCGACGCTAGCCGATTAGTGGCCTTTAAAAGGCTTCGGGGGCGAGTATAGGGTATGCTGGACTTGGACCTCGAAGGCCTCTTGACGGAAGTCAAGGCCTTGAATCCCGCGCCTAAAACCATGGTCGTGCAGTTCCCGGACGGGTTGAAAATCAATTTACGGGAGGTAGTGGAACGACTCGAAGAGGCGACGCACGCGGAAGTCATCTCCGTGCTCGACCCCTGCTTTGGCGCCTGCGACCTGGCCGATGACAAGGCCAAGAAGTATGCCGCTGACCTGCTCATCCACTTCGGGCACTCGAAACTCTACCACGCGGCCGTGAAGACGCTGTACTGGCCACTGCACTACCGGGTCTCCGAAGAGGCCATCTGGAAAATCGCCGGGAAGCTGAAGGCGCTCAAGGTGAAAACCGTGAGCCTCAACGCGGCCTCCCAGTATGTCAAGGATTTGGACCGGCTTTCGAAGGCGCTCGAAAGGGAGGGCATTCACGCCGAACAAGGGAAGACGAAGTCAGCCCTCGAACGCGGGCAGGTACTTGGATGCGACCTCTCCAACCCCCGCACAGTCGAAGGAGCGGTGGACGCGCACCTGTTCTATGGAGACGGGTTGTTCCACGCGCTGGGATTGCTGTTCGCTTCGAAGAAGCCGTGCTACCAGTTCAACCCCCTCCTGATGGAGTGGGTGGACTTGAACCAGTACCATGACAAGTTCCTGCGCAGGCGCTACGCGCTCATCGGCAAGGCACAGGAAGCCAAGACCTTCGGCATCCTCATGAGTTCCAAGGTCGGGCAGTTCCGCAAGAAAATCGCCGTCGAAGCCAAGAAGCTGATTGAAAAGCACGGGAAGAAAGCATTTCTGTTCAGCTTGGACAACGTGAACCCCAATGCCTTGATGGGGCTGGGGATCGACTGCTGGGTGAACACGGCCTGCCCCCGCATCGCCACCGACGACGCGGGCTTGTACAAGGAGCCCATGATTACGCACGAGGAACTGAAGGTCGCGTTGGGCGAGAAGAAGTTCGAAGAATACGTCTTTGACGAGATACGGCATTAGTGGGTGTGGGGATGCCGCCGGCGCGCCTTCTCCGCTTGAATGCGCTCGATTTCGGCATTATGTTGGCGTTGGAGGTTTTTGACGTCCTCCTCAAAGAAGTCGATGCCATGCAGCAAACTCGCCAACGAATTGGCGGCGTTGCCGACCACCAGCAACTGCCCTCGTTCTTCCGGCGAAGCCTGGTTGGCGGCGACTCTTTCTTGCAGCCACTCTTTTTGCGCACGCAATTGTTTGGCATACCGCTGGAACTCGCCCTTGAAGGCAAGCACTTCCTTCAGCAGGAAGTCCTCCAAGTAATGCAGCGTGCCATACAGGTGACGCACCGGGGGGGCTTCGGGGGCCATGGATTCCCCGCATGCGTCTGCAATGACCTTCACCAATCCGTCGAAAGCTTTTCTGCGCAACTCTTCCCTCCAGCCCTGCACCTTGCCTTCCAGGCGCCGCTGGAGGCCCGCAAACTGCTGGGGAGAGAGCACGCGGACACCCTTTCCCTGTTTCTTCCACTTGCCCGGCCTACGACGGCGCTTGTGCGCGGGAACCTGCAATTCCATCTCGGCCTCCCTGACCGCGCGGTCATACACCCGCCTGGCCCGGCGCGCCACCCATTCCTCGCCAGAGACCCCCATCACGTGGAAATAGCGGAGCAGGGCGCGATTGATTCGCTTCCGTTCAGGCGCCGACAACAAAACCTCCGCGGGCTTCAACCGCGAGTTCAAAGCCACCAACAACCAACGTGTGAGTCCGCGTTGCACGGACGGAAAACGCCAAGCATGGTGATAGAGTTCTTCCTGGGGCACGTCGCGCGCGCGATAGTTCTGGTGCACCCAGTTGATGGCGCGGCCCAGGTCCCGGCGGTCCAGAGTCCGGCCAACGGCGTCCACGTACTTGGGCCCCCAAAACCCGATGGGCGTTCCGCCCCGGTTCGGGTCCAGGTTGTGGCGGCGCCCGGAAAGCGGTCTGCCCGGAGTTTTCGCCATACTGGCTATATATACCTTAAGCCCTATTTAAGAGTGACTCGGGGGCTAGCGCTCCTTGTAGAGCTTGATTATGCGCGCGTTGTTTTCCTTGGTGGGCTCCAGCCATTTGAGGACCCGGAACCCCTGCTTTTCGAACATGGCTCTGGTCATGCCGGTTTCGCCGCCCATGGACAGGACGTGGTAGCTATAGCCTCCCTTTTGGGTCATGCGCGCGATGTTTTCGGCGACTTTATTGAGTCTAGCGGGGTCAGAGCCGAGGATTTCCTCGTTCAGGAAGTCCACGGAATACGTGGCCTCGCGGGCGCGAAGTTCCCGGCGCCGAAGGGGGCGCGCAAACAAATCCTCGGCTTTCACGCCGTGGATGACGTTCAAGCGCTCGCGCTTGGTGAGTTCCTCTGGTTCCTTCTGAAGCTCGACGCCGCCGATTTTCTTCGCGCTGATGAAGCGCCGGCGCTTGTAGGCGGCGCGGAACCCTGGGTCGTGCTTGAGGATGTGCAGAATCGTCCCATAGCCCACGCCGAAACCGAAGACGCCCAGGTTGCTGCGGCCCTTGAAGTCACCCACCATTTCCCGGAAAATCGCTGACGCGTGTGCATACCCGCTCACGGTCGTGGTCATGACATGTCGCGCGCGTCCCAGGAAGTCCTTGTACTTTATGTGGTGCTGGGGGTCCCGCATGATGGCAGCCCATTGCTCTGGCGACAGCGAGTAAAGGTGCTGCCGCATGCCCTCAATCCGGCTCTTGTCCCACCGCACCCTCTGCTGGACTTCCTCGATGTAGGAATCGATGGCAGCCCGAAGGGCTGCGGCGTAGTAGAGCCTGGTCTTCGCGCGGCGGGGCTGTCGAATGGCGGTCCGATGCTCGGTAAACCCGGGTTTGCCTGCAGCGGTCGGCCCGGTAGCTGGTCTGGAAAGTCGTCCAAACTTGACGTCACGCAGGAACCTTCGAGTCAATCAAACCACTGCAAACATTGGCTTCGGCCGGATATTTAAGGGTTCGCTTCAGGCCGGATGGGCGGCTGGCGGGCCGCCTCCAAGTGGAATCCGAAAAACTGGAGGCGCGTGACGATGTTGTTCAGGGACTCGGTGGCGTTCGCAACCTGCATCAAGAGCACGCGCTGCGTGGGAGGCAGAGTGGAAGCAGCGGCACGTGCGTCGAGTACGGCCTGGGCGCGCCCATATTTTTCCGCCAAAAGGCCGGCTTCGGCGACGAATCCGGCCACCGCAGGGGTTAGGGTTTCAAGGAAAGCCAGGGCAGCCTGGCGGTCGCGGCCAAAGTGGGGGGCGAGGCCTTCCACCAGGCGCTCGAAGGCATTGGCCGGCGGTTCGGGGGCGGTGAGGGAAGCAAAATAGATTTTGAGGGGTTTCGCGAATCGAGTCCCCCGCCTCGCCAACCGCTCATCGGCCGCGCCCAAACGCGTGAACAGCCCGCCCACGATTCGCCGCGTCAAGGGGTTCCGAATGTGGGGGGCCATCCAGGCCACTTTGTGCGGCGCCGCCGGGTTGCTGGCCAAGACTATAGGATGAGCCAATGCCCTGGTGGTGGCGCTGGGAGTGAACACCCGCCGGACTGTGCGCAGGTAATCAAATGGCCGTTCATGTGGACGCATAAGGATTAGTAGTCGACGTCTTCGAGGTCGTCGGCGGTTTCTTCGGCCGGGGCCTTGGAGGCTTCGGCGCCCTCGTCCTGGATGGTGGTACCGGTGAAGGCGTTGCCGCGCAGGCAGGCTTCGAGGTTGGCTAGGTCGTCGGCGGCAAGCACCAAGCCCCGGATTTTCGAGCGCTTGAGGATGGCGCAAGTGAAAGAGTCGAGCACAACGTGGGAGCCGGGTTCCCGGGAATCCGAGCGCGCCATGAGCCGCCAGAGCTTTTCGTAGGAGAGTTTGTCGTAGCGGGCGGCCTTCCGGTTGCGCTTGGGATCCGTGCTGTAGATGCCGTCGACGTTCGTCAGGTTGACGAAGGCCGCACCCAGGAATTCCGAGAGGAGCGCGGCCACGGTGTCGGTCGTGAAGCCCGGAACCAGGCCGCCGAAGACCGGAATCCTGCCTGAGTCGATGACCGCGCGCGCGTTCACGATGTCGGTCTGGACTTCGGGGTAAGCGCCTTCCAGGGCCTGGATGAGCAGCAAGGCATTGGCGCGCGTGACGCGGATGGCGACCAGGTCGGTGATGAAGTTGTTGGCTCCCAGGGTCTTGGCCGCGGCAATGTACTCGCGCGCGGTTTTTCCGCCGCCCACGACGACCGCGAACTTGCAGCCCTCCTTGTGGAGCGTGGAGAGGAGGGAGGCGAGCTTGGCCATGAGGGTCGTGTTGGGCTTGTCGCCGATGACGGCCGAGCCGCCGATGGAGACGACGAAGGTCTTGGTGGAATCGGGGGCGTTGCCGGAAGGGGTTTGCGCGGCGTTTTCGAACAAGTCAAACATGGGTTTGGCTCCTGCAATAGATTAACCTATAATGGTATATAAGGCTTTTCTATTCCGTTTAATGCGGGCAAAGGCGGTTTCATGAAAGGGCATGCATTGGAGGAAGTCGCGGAGTCGGAGCTGGCGGTGTTCAAGAAGAAGCTCAAGCTCTTGGCGGGTTTCAAGGGCCACGGCACCGAGTTGATCAGCCAATACATTCCCGCCAACGCGGACCGGAGCACGGTCATGGGCGTGCTGACCGAAGAGGTGTCGCAGTCCGGCAACATCAAGAGCCCGCAGACGCGGAAGGCCGTACAGGGCGCCTTGCGGAAGATAACCAATTTCTTGAAACAAATCGACTTCGACATCCCGCCAAAGGGAATCGTGGTGTTCGCGGGCAACGTGTCGGAAAGCGAAGGAAGAACCGACATCCGGTTGTTCACGGTGCGGCCGCCCAAGCCCTTGAAGACCAAGCTGTACTGGTGCGACTCCGAGTTCCACCTCGCGCCGCTGAAGGAGATGCTGGCGCCCAGTGAAGTGTATGGCCTGTTGACGATTGACAAGAACGAGGCCACCATTGCGGTGTTGTCGGGCAAGAAGTACGAAATCATCGGGAAGTTCACGTCGGGAGTTCCTGGCAAGTTTCGTGCTGGGGGGCAATGCCTGGTGCCGGATTCCCTGGTGCAGACGGCAACCGGCGAAATCATCCCAGTGGGGGACGTGCACAACCCGCTCAATCTGCAAGCAGCGGACTTGGAAGCCTTAGACGTGACCTCGACGGCAGTCCTCAAAAAGTGGACCGTGACGAAAAAAGAGGCCGTGAAAATAATGACTGAACCGCCGAGAACCGAACTCACCTGCTCCCTTGACCATCTAGTGTTTGCCTATCAGGAAGGCACAACAAAAGCAATCCCTGCCGAAGACGTGAATGTCGGAACCGTGCTGTTATATGCAGACTTCGGGAAAACGCCGGGACGAAAGATTAGGCTGGTGAAAGTGAAATCTGTTGAAAGGCTGCGGGGCCGGTTCGAAATGGTCGACCTTTCCACTGCGCAGCAGAATTTCCTCGCGAACGGCTTGGTCGTTCACAACTCTTCCCACCGGTTCGAGCAGTTGCGTGCGGAGGCCGCGAAGGAGTTTTACAAGCGCATCAGCGACAAGATAAACACCGCGTTCACGGCGTACGCGGACAAGCTGAAGGGCATCATCATTGGGGGCCCGGGGGTCAGCAAGCAGTATTTCTTGAACGTGGACATGATCGACCACCGGCTGAAACCGAAAATCCTGGGCATGCTGGACATCAGTTACACGGATGAGTCCGGCATCCGGGAACTGATTCAGCGCAGCGAGGAACTGCTGCGGGAAACCGATTTGATGAAGGAGCGCGGGTTGTTGAACAAGTTCTTGGAAGAAGTGGCGAGGGGCCGGCTGGCCACCTACGGGCAACGGGAAGTGGAGGCCGCGTTGGCGGCCGGCAAGGCGGGTACGCTGATTGTGTCCGAGGCCCTGGAGTGGGAAGTGCACAAGTACGTGTGCGAGGGCTGCAAGGCCGAGCAAATGGTGTTCATCAAGGAGCCGTTGAATTACAAGGCAACGGCGCAGCCGTGCGGCAAGTGCGGCCGGGAAATGGAGTTGCTGGAGGAAATCGATTACATCGACTATCTTTTGGAGAAAGCCCAGAAGACGGGCGCGGAAGTGCGCGTGGTTTCGACGGACACCCCGGAAGGCGAGCAGTTCTTCAAGGGGTTTGGCGGCATAGCGGCCATGCTAAGGTATTAGGGCGGGCACATGGAACACGTTTTCGTAACGGATTCGAGGGGCATCGGCGGCCGCATCAAGCGCAGGATCGCGGACTTCCAGGTGCAGGAAGTCTCGAAGGACGGGACCCTGCGGGAAATCCGGGTGTTCACGGACACGGAGAAGCGGGAGCTGCCCAAGGAATGGCCTTCCGCCGAGCGCCCGGCTGGCAGGGAACAGTTGCACCTCACGCTCGAGAAATTCAACTTGGACACGAATTTCGCCATCCAGTTGATTGCGCGCATGCAGGGCACCAGCCGGAAGCGGATTGGCTTTGCGGGGATGAAGGACAAGCGGGGAATCACGTGCCAGCGGATTTCCATCTGGCAGCCGGACCTCGAGCGGTTGAAGAACTGGAAGTCAAGGTACCTGGATTTGCGCGAAGCGGAGTGGCGCGAGGAACGCATCGAGTTAGGCGATTTATGGGGAAACGACTTCAACATAACCATCCGGGATTTGGAGGGCACGGGCACGGAAGAGGAGCTGCGCCACGCGATTGAGACCTGTTTTGCCCAGATGCGGGGCGGCATCCCGAACTTCTTCGGGGAGCAGCGGTTCGGGGGCCTGCGGCAGACCAGCCACCGGGTGGGCAGGGAGTTCGTGAAGGGCAGCATCGAGAACGGGGTCATGCTTTATCTCACGGCCACGGCGCCCGGGGAAGAAGAGGACGTGGCATTGGCTCGGAAGAACCTGGCGGAGACCCGGGACTTTTCGAGGGCCTCCAACGAGTTTCCCGTCAAGTACCGGTATGAGCGTGCCATCATCCACCACTTGTGCAAGTATCCCCGGGACTTCGTGGGCGCGTTCAAGAAGTTGCCGAAGGCGTTGACCTATATGTTCACGCACGCGTACCAGAGCCATTTGTTCAATGAGGTGCTCAAGCGGCGGCTGGCGGAAGGCATCGGGTTGCAGCCGGTGGAGGGAGACGTCTTGGAGGACGGCATCGTGGCCGCGCCGTTGTTCGGGTTCGAGTCGAAGCTCGCGGAGGGAAAACCCGGGGAAATCGAGCGCAGGGTGCTGGAAGCCGAGGGCGTGCAGCTCGCGGACTTCAAGGTGAAGGCTTATGCCGAGCTCAGCACCAAGGGCGCGCGCAAGAAGGCTTTGCTGGTGCCCGAAGACCTGCGCTTGCTGGAAATCGCGGAAGACGATTATTATCCGGGCAAGCGCAAGGCGCGCATCGGGTTCAGGTTGACGAAGGGCAACTATGCGACGACCGTGCTGATGGAGCTCATGAAAGCAGAAGGCAATACGAATGACTGACGAGGGCATTTTTTTCTTTGGGGTTTACGTCGCTTTCTTCGTGGCCGGCTTTGCCTCGGTGCATGGGGTGGCACGGTGGCTGAAGGCCAAGGGCATTGTGGGGCGGGACATCAACAAGCCGGGGGAGCCGTTGTTGCCGGAGAGCGCGGGCATTGCCTTGCTGGTTCCCCTGTGGTTGTTCGTCGGGGGCTATAACCTCTGGGTGGCACAGGCCTTGGACTTGATTGCCTTGGCTTGCCTGGCCACCGGGTATGCTTTGGTGGGGTTCCTGGATGACACGCGGAACAAGTTCGCTGGGAAGCCCATGGGTTGGGGGGAGCGGGCGCTGCCGATTGCCGTGCTGACCCTTGTGTTTGCCTGGAATTACGCGGAAAGCGTGTACGTGTTTCCCTTCGTGGCCTTGTTCGTGGGCGTCATCGCTTCGCTGCACAACACCTTTGCGGGCTTGAATGGATGGGAAGTGGGAACGTCTTGGCTGATGGGGTTGGCGGCGGCGTGGCTGCTGCTGGGAACTCCCTTGTTCTTGCCTGCCCTGGCCTTCAATGCCTTGGTGTTGGGCTTGCTGGCGTGGAACGTGTTTCCGGCCCGGGTGTTTCCGGGGGACAGTGGAACCCTGTTGTTGGGGGCCTTGAATGCGGGGCTGGTGGCGTTGACGGCGGATGTCCGGTTGATGGGCTTCTATGCCTTGTTGTTCGCGCCGCACTTCCTGGACCTGGTGGGGTTGAAGTGGGTGACGAATGCCGGGGACATGACGCAGAACATTCAGCATCCGTATGCCTTGGATGCCGAAGCGCGGATTTGCCTGCCAATGCATGGGGGCGGGCGGAGGAAACTGGATTTCGCGAAGGCCCTGGTTTGCTTGGTGGGGCCGCTGGGGGAGGACCGGCTGGTGTGGTTGATCTGGTCAGTGGTCGCGGGCTGGCTGGTAGTCGCTTTTCTCTTTTTCAAGCCGCTTTGAGCTGGCCAGCCAGACCAGGACGCTTAACAGCGTGGGAATGACCAGTCTTACCAGGTCGTAGACGGCGAGCAGGGCAATGATTTGCGCGGCTGAGAGCGTGATGCCCGCGATGAGTTCGGGGAAGGCCAGGAAGTGCCAGGCCATTATTTCCACGAGGCCGATGCCGCGGGGAAGCAGGGGAGCGCGTTCGAGCACGGAAATCATGACCATGAGGAGCAGCAGGGAGTGGAAGCTGAGGACGATGCCGAGGGAGAAGAAACTGTATTGGAGGGCGAAGAACTCGAAGGCCCAGGAGAGCGCGGAGAGAAAGAGGAGGAGGAAGAATTCTTCTTTGGTCAGCCGGTCAATGGAGGCCGAGTAGCGGGCGAAGAAGTGGTGGACGCGGGAGAAAAAGGGGAGCGGCTTTGAAAGCCGTTCCAGGGAGTTCAAGAGGCCGGCGGAGGCTTTTTTTTCGAAGGGGAAAAGGAAGAGGATGGAGACCAGCAGCACCACGATGAACCCGGAGAGGAAGCCGAAGAAAAACACGGGGTCTGTTTTCGTGTTCAAGAAGAAGAGGAGGGCCATGGAGGCCACGATGGAGAGGATGAGGAACTTGGTGCCCTTGGCGACCAGGGACGCCGCAATCGAGTCCGAGTAGGGCACGCCGAAGAATTCCTTTAAACGGAGGCTGCGCAGGGCCTCGGAACCCACTTGCACGGGGGTGAGGGCGCCGTAGAGGGCGGTCAAGCCCACGACCACGAGCCTGGAATACGGCAGGGCCTTGCGCTTTTTTATCAGGTAAGCCCATGAAATAAGCCACAGTATTACGGAGAATACGTAAAAAATGATGGCCAGGACGAAGAAATTCGGGTTCAAATCGAGGAGCACGGTGGGTGCATAGGTCAGCCCTAGGCCCATGGCGGTGATTAAGGCAAAGACAAGGAAGAGGCTTAGAATCGAGGTTTTAAGGAAGTGGTGCAAGTCAAGCCCTGCTCAGTTTTTGAGTTGCTTCAGGAGGTCGTTGGACTTGGCAATGACTTCACCGGTGTTGGGGAACATGAACTCCAACAACACCCGGGAGACCGGGGAAACGTCGTTGACTGACTTGGGTTTCACCGTGACCGCATTGCTTTCGACGACGACTTCCGGCTTCAACAAGCCCGCGTCCGGCAACTCGATGAAGAGGTGCACGGCTTGGGAGGACGCAAGCAGGGCCCCGCATTCGGTGGCCGAAACCTCCTGGTTGTCCTGGGTCTTTGAATCGACTTGGCACTTTACGAGCTGCTTGCCCTTGTCGTAGACGCGGAAAACGGACTCGGTTTGCTTGCCGTTCGCGGCAAGAACCGTGCGGAACAGAATCCAGGCCGGGCCCACGTAGCTGTTCACCGTGCTTCCCTCGTAAAAGGAGGGCACCAGCAGGAACGAGTCCGCGGCCGCGAGCGCGGAAAGCTGGTTGCCGGGGGGAAGGCTTTTGGCCTTGAACAAGACGCCTTTCTGGTCGGCCTTGAACTTGTAGGGATCCAGGGAGTCGAGGACGATGACGCTGGCGCTCACCAGCAGCACGGCCAAGGCCAGAACCGTTAGGTAGAAGACCTGCTTTTTCTGCATGGAAAAACCGTGAAGGAATGGGGTTGGAAAAGGCTTAAAAGCCTCTGCTTGGCCGGAAGCCTGGGCAGTGGCCGAACGGCTGGGTTGCGACAAAAAAAAGAAAAAAAGAAAAGGGGAAAGCCAGGTTTTTGCCTGGCCTTTCGGCCCTTGTTCTACTGCTGCGTTTAAGCCAACGAGTCGATGGCGTCGATCAGCTCTTGAGCTGCTCGGCCGGTGTCGTTAGCCGTGTAACCAGCGACTACAATGTCGCCAGTTGCAGCGTCCACCTCGGCTACCATGTCGCCAGACTTCGTCAGCCGGTCCGCCAAGCCAGCCACTTCTTTGGCCAACTTGTTGACAATGTGTCCACCAACAACGATGTTGGTTCCGACTGGAGCCTCGCTGTCCACGTACACCATGGTGTCCGGAACCCTTGCGGGCATCTTATAGGTTGACGGCGTAGCCGCACACGTGGCTGGAGCGCCGGTTCCGCCGGTGACAGCGCAGGTAGCCTTGCCCATTGATATCTTGGACAAGGTGATGCTGGTGCCGTCGTCCGCCGTAACGGTTTCTCCTTCCTTGACGGTGTACTCTCTGCCGCCGGTTTCAACCTCTGAGACCTCTCCTCTTCCTATCACGTACAGGTAGGATTCGGGGTGGTTCTCCGGGTAGAACACGGTGAACCTCGAGCCGTCGGTTTCCGCGAGGGAACCGAAGTCCGAGAACGCCTTGCTCATGTAGATTTCGGGCCTGTCACTTCTCAGAGTCCAGATGTTGCTTGCAACAGTGGCTGTGTACTCTGTGTCGTGGTAGGATACCTCGAAGGTTGGCAAGGTCCTCTCGGGGTTGGAGGCGTCAACCAGTCTGTCGTTGGCCGTGTCCACGTATACCGTGTATTCGTAGGTGGCTCCGACAGTGGTCTGCGTCTCTTCACCCTCGTCGACTTCGAAGATGGCCGTTGTATAGGCATCGTCGGACTCGCTCATGTTGAATTTCGGGTGACCTGTTCCTAACCCGGATACACCGAAGACGGAATCGTCTATCATGTAGAAGGTTGCGTCCGTGATGTCATCCAAGTCCAGGTCTTCCGCGGTAGTTGCGCTGGCTGGGTTCGAGACTCCCCGGAACTTCAACGAACCGCCTTCTTGGGTGTTGATGTTCTGGTCGTCCAGAATCAGTTCGAAGTCGCTTCTACCTGATTGGTCGACGATGATGGGCACATACTCGAACTTGGCGTCGTTCAAGCCTTCCAGCCTGATTGGGCACCAGTCGAACATGTTTCCGTCGTCCAAGTACAGCCTATTGTCTTGGGCGTTGCCGCAGGTGTAGCTGCCTGTAGCCGACTGATAGTTGGCCCACACGTTGTTCAGGTCGTACTGAACGGCCGTGGTGGTGTCAACCGTGGTCAAGCCGATCTGGTAGGTGTTCGAGTTCAACGGGTCTGGGTAAATGGTTCCCGAGACCGCGGTGCCCTCAATCATCCGCAGACTTGACTTGGCCGTCAACCGCGTCCTAATCACGGTTGGAGCGCCGATGTTGGCGTCCTGGACTACGTACGAGATGCCGTCGAAGTTACAGATTTCGCCGTCATTCACGTCGAAGTTGCTGGCCGATGGAGCGCTTGCTCCGTTGGCCCCGCACCAGTCCAGGCCTCCGCCGAGTGTGCCGATGGAGATACCCACACCAGCGTTGCTGTTCATGTCGACGGTCAGACCGTTCAGCCTGTTACCGTCTCCAACCAATAGGTTGGTGTCCGAGGTGTTCGCCTCGTAGTAATACGATTGCGCACCCTGGTCGAAGGTGAACACTCTACCGGAACCGGCTGCCGTGATGGTAGTCAGGTTCGGGATGTAGAATGGCACCTTGTGCCGGACATCGACTTCGTCCGAGAAGTCTATGTAACCGATTGAGTCGGTTGGCCCTCTGCCGAGGCCGAGGAACCTGTAGACTTCTGTCTCAAAGCCGCCGTACTCGACCTGGATGAAAGGCTCGCCTTCGTCGGTCTTGAGGACCGCTTTCTCGAAGCCCCTGTTGGGGTTCAAGGCAGCGAACTTTCCGCCGGCCCTTCCGGTGTCTCTGAGATACGAGTCGTCGTTGTCGAACGTCAGAGCTTCGTTGGTTATAACGACTCTCTGCAGGGTGTTGTTGTCTGGGTTGCCCGAAGCACAAAAGGCCGTTGAGCCCGTGTTCGTGCAGTCCGTGTCTCCGGAGAAGACCAGGCTAGTGTCCCAGTCGTAGATACCGTCGGTATCGTCTTCGTCGAACGGGAATCCCCTGTTCTCCTGCAACTCAATCCTGTTGTCTCCCACGATGACGGTGGGCCTGAAGATTTCCTGGAAACCCTCGTCGATTCTCTTGTTGATTTCCTGGACGAACAGGCCTGACCGCAGGACTTCGTCGCCGTTCTCGTCTTCCCAGACTCCTTCGTCGTCGCCGGCTGCGAACTGGTCTTCGTCGACCAAGTTACCCTGGGCGTCGTACAAGGCAATGCTGATGACATTGGTTGAGCCTTGCGCGTAACCTTCGCCGATGACGGCCTTCATTTCCTGGCCCTCGTACTTGCCTTTTCCGATGAGCCCGGTGATTTCGTCGCCCTCTGAGTAGACCTTTTCCGAGGCTGCTCTGAGGAGTTCGACCAAGGCGTCCGTGCCTCCAATGGTGTTCCTATTGATCTTTCTGATCAAGTAGAGTTCACCGAAGAAGTACAGCTCCTGCCGGTCGGAAATGCTGTCGTCGAGGTAGGCTGAACCATTGGATTCCACCGCGTTCAAACCGTCGCCCAGGTCAATGACGTACTGGACACCCGAAGCGGGGATCTTGAATTGGAGGTCCTCTACTTCGTCGTCGGTGTTGAACTTGGCGTCACCCTGGACTTGCACCTGTTCTTCGACGGTTACGTCGGAGGTGGTGTTGCCAACCCTCTTGGTGACGGTTTCCTTTCTCAGGAAGGGAAGCGCGCCCTGTTGGAGGGTCACAATTCCGTCGGTTCCCGAGGAAACCCCTTCTTCTTTTCGGTCGAACTCGGTCGTGATACCGGTGTTCAAGTCGAATTTGACGGATTTAACGTTTTCTCCGCCGATCGTCAGGGTTCTTCCCAAAGAGAAGACCGCTGAAACGTCTTCAATGGTCGGAGTAGCAGTTCCGCCCGAGACTCCACCTGCAACCGATGTCGAGACCGTTCCGGTAGTATATGCCTTCGAAGCTAACTTCGCGGCAATCCGGCCGGCCCAAACCCAGTCGCTGTAGCCCGCATCCGCACCAGCTACGACTTTGACAATAGGCTCGCCCGTAGTTGAATCATACAGGTCGCTTTTTGTCAGGCTGATGGCGGAAACGATTGGAGCGAGAGCAGTTCCGACTAACGCTGCACCGATTCCAACGGCAGCGAGTTTCTTGATGCTCAATCCTTTCATTTCTGTTTCACCTCGCATTTGCATGCAAAATAAGCCTACAAATAGATGTATCGAATAAGGATGGATAGGACATGTAGGTAAACAACGTCCATTTGTAGGCTTCTCACACCCTTATCGTTGACTTCCTTTAAAAACCTACCTGTTTAAGGCATTTAACTGAATTCTAGGCCTGTTTTTCCTGGGCCAAAATTCAGGCAATTGCTGTAAGGCTTTCCGGCAATGCCCGAATGGGGGCTAAAATGCCGGTATACGCCAAACAATGGCCTTAAATGGGTGGCTGATGCTTCTATTATTGTACGGTAGGGGTTAAAAGGGTTACGGGTTTTCTCGGCAAAAACCGATAAAAGGGTTGAAAGTCGAACTCACCGAAATCTGCCTTTGAGCTTCTTGGAGAAGTCCAGCAGCTCTTTTTTCGTCATTTGCCTAATTATATATTCATTGTAACTGTACACCATGTTGGCCGCGTCCACCAAGCCGTCCTGGAGGTCGTCCGCGGAAATGGTCCATTTGTCGGGTTTAAGGACTTCCAGGCTGGAGGGCCCGTAAAAGAACAAGAGTCGCATCAAGGCACGGAAGTCCTTTACCGAGAGGTTTACCTCGAGAAAACTCGAGTAATGCTCCCCGGTTTGGATGAGTTTCTCCAAGACGCACTCGTACACCGTGAAATCGGGTTCCTTGCGCAGGGCGGCCTCCATCTCGGCCAACGCCTTTTCAACCCCGGTTCGCTCGGTTGCCTGGGCTTCAATGGTTATCTTGAGGCGCACGGGATTCGAGTCCTCTTCCCCGATTTCCTTGCGCTTCTTCGCCCGCTCGGCTATTTCCTCCTTTAAACGGTACTGGGTGGGAAAGCCTTCCTTGACCACGACCCCCAACTGCAGCATTTCCCGCAACTGACGAGTTAACGCATCATAGGGGATGTCAAGCTGCTGGTTGAGCTGTTCAATGGTCTTAGGCTCATGCAACAACAACAAGGCAATGCGCTTTTGCTCCTCGGAATAGGCGACCATATATCTTCTCCTATAATTAATAAGGTTATTAAAGGAGGAGCCCCCCAATTGATGGGGGTTAAACCATGGCATTGACTCTTTTGGCCGGGGAACTCGGGGAACTCACCCAAACGGCGGGCCAACAAGCCGCGCAGGCCACGAGCCTCTTCTCCAACCTCACCGGCAACTGGTGGGTGCTAGTGGCTGGCATCGCCTTGATTGCCGGAACCGTCCTCCTGGTCGGCTACCTGAAGAACCTGCTCGCCAACTCCGTGATTGGCCTGGTGGCCTGGGCCGTCCTCCACTACCTGCTCGGCGTCCAACTGCCCTTCTGGCCCAGCCTCGTGGTTTCCGCCATCTTCGGCCTCGCAGGCATCGGCGTCCTGCTGGTGCTCCGGTTCCTGGGAATTGCCTTCTAGCCCCCTGCCAGGGGACCCGACCGGAAAACGGAAACGTTCTATATTCTGTTTGGCTCCCAAGCTAGTGGGATGGGCTTGCGCGAATTCAACCTGGACCTGCACTTCCACGGCCCCTGGGCTGGCGGAGTCAGCAAGAACATGCTCATCCCGGTCATCGCCGAACAGGCCCAGCTAAAGGGCTTGGACGTGGTCAGCACCGCGGACGCGACCCATGGAGACTGGCTGAAGCACCTCAAGCAAGAGCTGGTCGAAGAAGAGAACGGGGTCTACCGGCACCCGGGCTTTGAAACGCGGTTCCTGGTGGGCACGGAGGTCTGCTGCAACCGGCGCGTGCACCACCTCATCTACCTCCCGGACCTGGCCACGGCCGAAACCCTGCGGCTGAAGCTGATGGGGAAAGGCAGCCTGGACTGCGCCATGTGCGGCCGGCCCCAGTTGCGCATGTCCCCCGAAGAAATCGCCGGCGTGGTGCACGACCTCGGAGGCATCATCGGGCCCGCGCACGCCTTCACCCCCTATTTTTCGGTGTACGCGCACTTTGACTCGGTGAAGCAAGCCTATGGAGCAGAGGGCAAGAAGATTTCGTTCATGGAACTGGGGTTGAGCGCGGACAGCTACTTCGCGGACTTGATTGCGGAAAACCACGAGTACGCGTTCCTGACCTGTTCGGACTCGCACAGCCCCTGGCCGCACCGCATCGGCCGGGAGTTCACGCGCATGAAGATGGAAAAGCCGGGTTTCGAGGGGCTGCGGCGGGCGCTGGCCGACCGGGAAGACGGGTTGATCACCCTCAACGCGGGCCTCGACCCCCGGGAGGGAAAGTACCACTTGACGGCCTGCAACGCCTGCTACAAGAAGTACTCCGTGGAGGCCGCGGAAAAGTTCAAGTGGAAGTGCGTGACCTGCAAGGGTGAGGTCAAGAAAGGGGTGAGGGACCGCATCCGGGAGCTCGCGGACTTCGGCGAAGAAGTGCATCCCAGGCACCGGCCGCCCTACCAGCACCTGGTGCCCCTGGCGGAAATCATCCAGGCCGCGGTGGGCGCGGAAAACCCGTTGGCGGAAAAAGTGCAGCGGCCCTGGCTGAAGTTCGTGGAAACCGTTGGCAACGAAATCAAGGTATTGGTGGACGCACCCATCGTCGAGTTACAGGAAATCGACGAAAGAATCGCGGCCTATGTGGAGGCCTTCCGGGCGGGGCGCGTGCTCTACCTCCCCGGCGGGGGCGGCCAGTATGGGAAGCCCATCATCTGCTTGTCGGAAGAAGAGCTTGAACGGAAGAAAACCGAGTTAGGGGATGCGCTCGAAGGAAAGGGCGACGCCGAAAAGCAGCGGACGCTGTTGGACTACTAGCCCGTGGGCCGCCCGATGCCGGAGGGCAGCAGGGACGTGAACGGGATGTAGCCCTTGATGCCCTTGGAAGGCTTCCATTGCGAGGTAAAGGTGTAACACCACCTGCGCGCGCTCGCGTTCTGGGAACTTATTTTCGCGCAAAGCTGCTGGTCTTGCTTGGCCACCCCGACTTCCCGGTAACAGTTGTCGGCGTTGGAGAGCATCGAACACAACTCCGCGTCCTTGGATTTCTTGGCCAACAGGACCAGGCATCCCTCGTCCAGGCTGTCATCGGTTTTCCGGCAGTACTTGGGGTCCCGCAAGGCCAGTGCCCGGCAGGCCTTCTTGTTCATGCCCTCCAGCGAGTCGCAGGCCTCGTTGTCCGCGTGGTTGAAGGCAACGGTTTGCAGGCACCGCGCTTTATAGGCGGAATCAGAGATGAGGTCGCAGAGGGAGGGTCCGAAAGCGGTTGCCTTGTCGGGGAGCAGGCCCAGGCACCGGTCCTGGAGCGAGGCCTCTTCTCCCCCGTGCTTGACCGGGTCATAGTCCAGGCAGTGCTTGGTGAGGGTGATGGCGAAAATATGGCAAGTGGCCTGGTTCTCGGAGTTGACGGCATTGCACCGGTCCTGGTTCTTGGTCACGGCGGCCACGCACGTGAACTTGCCGTCAAAGCCCGTTATTTCATCGCAAATGTAGGGGTTGTTGCGGCTGGTGGCAAGAAAGCCATAACACATGTCTCTTTCCCCGCCCCATTGCTCGCAGCTCTCGATGGGCACGAATTTCGAGACCGCGTCAACGATGGATTTCACCTTGAAGGCGTCGGGCGCGAAGAGAAACTGGGACACGGCGGTCATGAACGGCGAGTCCGGGCGGAGGTCACTGGAGTACTCCACCACTTGCCTGGCCTTCAAGTCAACCACCAGCCACAGGTCTGCCTCGTTTTCCTTGCCGCCCACCGAGTCGTGGATGGTCACCTTGAACCGGTTCTCGCCCCAGGTGAGGACCTCGAACTTCAAGTCGTAGAGGACCTTGTCCTGCTCGGGTGACAGGACTTCGCGCAGGGTGGGGTCGTTGAAGGCCCCGGCAAACCGCGTGAGCTTGAAGACCAGGGGGTCTTCCTTGGCAAGGGCCAGGGCTTCCGCCTTGAGCGCTGCCGGGTCCTTGCCCGGGTCGTTGCCTGGAACCAGGCAACCGGCCAACAACAGCAAGGCCAATGCCGGGAAAACCAATGCCGGGAAAAAAACGGGTTTCACCGTCCTTCACCTACCCCTACCGCACATAGGATAAGCCACTGGGCGGGCTGTCCTCGGGCTCCTGGAATTGTTTTTCGAGTTCCTTGAAGGCCTTCTCGATTTCCTGGGCTTCCTTCTCGATTTTGCTCATGTCCAGCTTGAAGCCAAACCGCTTGATGAGCAACTCCAACAGCTTTTTGGCCGCGCCGTGGTCGCCGTAAATGAGGCGGGCATTGGTTTCCCCCATGAGGCAAACGCCTTCCAGGTCCTCCCCGGCGCCAAGCCCCAGAATCAAGCCGGCCGCCCCGGAAATCAGGCCCTCTGGCTTGTCGACGATGGCGCCCAACGCCTTCCACTCGTCCACGGCCTTCTTGGAGGTGCCGGCCACGACGACCTTGGGCTCTTCGAACATCCGCTTCTCGCCGACGTTGATGCCGGCCAGCGTGCACACCAGGGTCACGCCCCGGTCCTTGATGGCGCTGACAATGGCTTGCGCGAACTCATAGTGTTCGGCGGTGCCCCCCAGGCGGACGTCCAGCGAGGGCTGGACCGGCCCCGCCAGGAAGAAAAAGTCCTTCCCTTGCCCGGAAAAATAGTAGACTTCGTCTTTAATCAACTCGATGAGGCTGTTCCGCGTGTGAACGCTGGGCGGAAAGGAATCGGAGACTATTTCCGCGACCTTCTCGGCTTTCAACTGCTTGAGCAGGTAATCGACGACTATTTTCCCCACCAAGCCGATGCCCGGCAGGCCCGTGAAAAGAACCGCATCCCTGGCCTTGACTTCCCGCAAAAACCTTACCTTCGTCGCCATGCTATCCCCTTCCTCACTCCATCTTCTCGAACGCTGCTTCCCCCTTGGCCTTGGCCATCAGGGTTGAAACGTCTCCCGCGACTTCCCGCAACACGCGTTCCGCCTGCTTGTAATCGGTTGAACTCACTTTCACCATCCACTTGCCCGAGCCCAGGTACAACATGCCGACGCCGGCCTCGCGCTTGGCGTTCTTGGCCTGCACCAACGCGTTCTTTATCTCCAACGCGCCCTCGGGCCGCGGCGATGAAACCGTTAACACGCCTTTGACGGTGCGAATCGGCGTCTCGATGTTCTTTTCGACGACCTCCATGAGCGCTGGCAACCACTTCTTGTCCACGCCCGTGGCAGCGGCATCGCCTTCCACGAGCATGGCTTGGAAGGCCTCGTACAGGGAATCGTATTTTTCGAGCAACGGCTTCTCGATGGCGGCCAGGACTTCCTCCAAGGGAACCTTTTTCTCGCGGGCCACGAGCTCCAATAGCTTCTGGCTGCGCTTGGTCTGCTTGTATTCCTCTATCTTGAGGCGCTGCGTGGTGGGGTTGACCTTGTTGAACGACAAATCGATTTGCTCTTTCTTGTAATCGATGTTCACGACCTGGGCCACCCGCACCTGGTTTTCCTTCACGAAGTTGCGGATGTTCTTGATCCAGCTGCTGGCCACCTGCGAGATGTGCACGAAGCCCTGCACCCCCGGATACTCCAAGAGCTCGACGAACACCCCGTAGTCGAGGATTTTGACGACCTTGCAGACCACGATTTCAGTGGGTTCCGGAATCTGGATGTCAGGCATGCGCGCTCCCAAGAAGTTAGCCAGAAATAAGATTATAAAAGCAGCGTAAACGGGTTCATTCCTCGATTTCGGCCAGCTTCCGGCCGTCCAAGAGCTTGGCTATCTCGTAGGGCAGCTCGGCTTTCTGGCCCTTCGAGTAGGGTCCGTACTCCTTCATGTCGATGCCGACGAAGCTCGGGATGTCGGCCAAAATCTTGATGGAAACGCGTTCGAGTTTCCTCGCCCTCTTGTTGCCCGAGGCGTTGGCGGCGAAGAAGCCGTTGAGCAGCCCCTCATGAGCGTCCAGGAGCTTCATGATTTCGTTGAACAGCCGCCTTTCCGGCTGCGCCATGTGCTCTTCGGAGGCCTCCTTGGTACGCGAGGCGATGAGGGCCCGGGACAGGATTTTTTTCTCGCGCATGGCGAAGATTTCTTCCACCATCTTCTTGAGGTTCGTGAAGTCCCTGGACTTGGCGACGGAAAAATCGCGGAGGGACTCGAGGTAGGACTCCTTCTCGGCGTCAAGGAATTCCGCGAGCGCGTTATAGAAGTCGGGCTCCACTTCGACGAGCTTGGACGTGTTCTTTTCGAGGCGGTGGATGCGGCGGATTTCGTCGTAATTGAGTTCGGCCAAGGCAATCACTTCAGGGTCTGGGCAGGAGCTCGGCGGCCCCACGGGCAAGGAGGTAGATGGCGGCGAACTCCGGGAGCTCGACGACCTCCTGCGAGTAGGGGCCGAAACCTTCCCCGCCCAACGAAAACCTGGGGGCCTTTAAGGCTTTAACCTTAACGGTTTCGCCGCCCCCGCCGAAGACCACGGTTTCCTTCAAGGGGTCGAATGCCGGCAAGGCCTCCAAGGCAACGGTCTTGGCGAGCAAGCCCGTGCTCCCGTGAAGCGTGTCCGGAACCCGCACGATTTTGCTGATGTCCGCGGAAGTCTGCCGGTCCACGTCGAGGCGCAACCCCTCCACGGCGTAGGCCAAGAGGTTGCCCCAGAATTGCTCGGTCTGCTTGCCGGGGAACTGGTGCATCAAGCCCTTGTCCAGGTCGGCCAGGATTTTTTCCCGCTTTTCCAAGAGTTTCTTCGCGGTCGGGATGCCAATGCGGCCGTATACTGACAAGGCCGAGGCATCCGCCGTGGAAAGGAATTCCGCGAGCCGGTCGAGGAGCCTCCGCGCCCAACCCAGGGCTTCGCCCCGGCTCCGCGGGGGGCAGACGAAGCGGTGGTCCTCCGTCAGGTAAAACCCCAGCGCCTTGAAGTCCAGGTTGGCGGCCGTCAAGTAGTCCAGCAACTCGATGCGCGCGGGATTGGAGAGGTGCTGGACGGCCTCGCTGCGGACGTGGAGGTGGTAGCCCTTGCCGCCCGAGGAATTGATGGCCATGCCATCGGCTGCGGACAAACCGAAATCGTTTTCCAGGAAGTCCAGCAAGCGGAACACCTGCTTCTTGACCGCGCCCAGGCATTCCCCGCACACCCATTCCTCGCGTTCCACGCGCTGGCCGCAGGACGTGCAGTTCTCCAGGAGACCGGGGCCGTTGGCCCCGCACTTGCCGCACTTCCAGGCATCGTGTTGTTTCTTGCAGTCCGTCTTCAAGTCATCGGCGTCGAATTCATAGACCAGGTCCGCTTTGATGAACTTCTTGGCCTCCATGGGCCTCCGGTCCGGGTAATTGTAGTAGGCATTCGAGTAAGAAATGTAGAAGGGGGCCTGCTCGCGCAGGAACCGGTTGAGTTCCTCGCGGGAGCGGAAGGCCAGGTGGCGCTGGTTGATTTTAATGCCATAGTCCCCGGTGCCGAACTCGCGTTGCGCGAGGTCAGGCGGACCCGCCACCGGGGTTTTTGCATAGTAAGCGCGGAAGCGCTCGCGCAGGAAACCCACGACCTCCATGCAAGGAAATCCCCCAAAAAAGCTTAATAAGCGGAACGGCTGACAAGTCATACGACGGGGTTAAGACAATGGAGTCACGTAATCGGGGGCTGGTGCCCGTGCTTTTGCTGGCGGCCGTTCTTTTGCTGGCGGCCCCGGTGCAAGCCGAGGCAGTCTCCAAGCCACTCTATGACACCAGCCTCGACTATTCCGTGCTGGGCTTGAAAGAGGTTTCCCCGGACGGCTTCCTCTCGGTGAAGACCCCGGAGGCCTCGTTCGAGTACAAGGCCTATGCCTTGCTCCCGGAAGAGGCTGGCCTCGTGGGAGTGGGAAGGTTCCAGCCCACCCTGCAAATTTTCTTGGAGGTGCGGAACGCGGAGGGCGTGCTCCGGTTGACGCGGCTCGCGGACTCCAAGTTCAAACGGCTTGGCTCCACCGCTTCCACGCCCTACTTCGAGCCGGTGCTCCGGGAGGGCTTCTACGAGGTCAGCGGCGAAAAAGAGTTTTCAGTCGAGTACGCGTGGCCCGTGTACGCGTTGTTCGGGGAAGCGTTCGGCAGCGTGAACGCAAGGGGCCCCTTCGTGGTCAACGGCCAACGGCTCTCGTCCTTCACCGTGCACGCGCCCAAGAACGCGAAACCCCTGTTCTTCCGGGACGCGGGAAACCCGGGGGGAGTCTTTTTCCTCGGCCTGCACTCGGCGTTCTACTTCAACCACGTGCAGGCCGCGTTCGCCTATGAATTGGAGGGACAAGGGCGGTTGGCCCGGTTCGGGTTCCTGGCCCTCGCCATTGCCTTGGCCGTGCTTGCAACAGCAGCCAACGCGCGCGCGCCCAGGCCGCGACTGGCCTTTCAGCCGCAGTCCAAAGGCTTCGCGGTTTGCCTGGTGCTGGCCTCCCTGCTGGCCCTGCAGTTGGCCTTCGCGGCCGCACCCGGAAAAGCGGCAAACCTCACCGTGGTATTGGATGACACGGGTTTTCCCCTGGAAGCCGAGCCACTGGTTTGGTCGTTCAAGGCGCCCTTCCACTTGCTCTTGGCCTTGGCGAGAACCCAGGCCGTGGAAAGCGTGGTGCTCGGCCAAACCATTCGATGCGGCAAAGACTACGCGTTCCTGCAGCCCGTGTACCGGGAGCTGGCGCGCTCCGCAGGGCAAGCGCAAGTGCAGGCCACGGCTTTGGCTGCCGACACCGCGTGTGGACAGGAGTTAGGGGAATTGTTCGCCAAAAAAGGGACGGCGGAACCGGCAACGACTCAGTCAGCAGCACCCTTGCCTGCAACGCCCCTGCAAGCGGCGGCTCGGGCCCTGCAGCGCCTCATTTTTTTGCTGGTGAACGCGGCCGTGTTCTTCGCGGCGGCCGCGGTCTCGTTGGCGGCGCTGGAGTTGAAGCAGTGGAATGGGTTGATGCCAGGGCAAGGAAAGTGGAAGGTGGTAGGCGAGGCAAGGAAGTACGGGTGGTTAGGGGCCCTGGCCTTGGCTGCCTCGGCGGGCTTGGCCATGCTCGTGTTGCTGGTGGGCTTCCAGGCCGGCGTGCCCGTGACCTATCACGGGGGAAGCGGGCAGGGCCTGACCATGGCCTCGAATTTTTGGCCCCAAGTGTTCGGAGAAGGGCATAGCCTGGCCTTGGCGGCTGCCTTGGCCGGAACGTTGGCGGCCTTCCTGGGAGGCAGGCACCGGTTCAGTTTCAAGGCATTGGCTGGCGTGGCGGTCGTGGGCTTGTTCTTGTTGGCGTTGCCGCAAACCTCGTACGCCGTGAAGCGGAACGCCTTGTCCCTGGCTTGCGCGGACTGCGTGATGGATGAAACCGGGGAAAGCCTGTCGGTTGCGCTGGCCAAAATCGTTGCGCCCATGAGCCAGGGAAAGGCCTGGCAGTTGCTGGCCGCTTCAACCGAGCCACAGGCCAAAAAGTTCTTCGAAGAAATCGACCGGCTGCGCTACCAGGGGAGGAGGGAAGAGGCCCTGGCCTTGCTTCGGGAGTTCGCGTTGCGCAACCAGGGCCGGGACTCGGAGGCCGAAGCCCTCTACCGCATTGGCGCGATTTCGCAGTCCATGGGTCGAAGCCGGGAAGCCGTGAACGGTTTTGCGTTGGCGGCGCGGCGGTTCCCCGCCCACGCGAATGCCGCGGCCGCGCTCTACAACGCGGGAACCATTGCCTTTTCGTTGAAGGAATATGGGGAAGCCGTGGAAGCCTTGGAGCGGTTGACGAAAGACTATGCGGGCAGCCCGTTCAGGCCGGCCGGCCTCTACTATCTCGCCCTCGCCTATAGCGCGTCGGGCCAACGCGACCGGGCCGGCCAGGCGCTCGGCGAACTCATCGAAAAGTATCCCGACCACTCGATGGCAGAGGCAGCGAAGAGCCAGCAGGGGTTGATTGGATGAGGGGCGGGAAGGTGTTGGGGGCCGGGCTGGTGCTGGTGGCGTTGCTGGGACTGGCTGGAACGGTGGGCGCTGAAACGTTGGCGGGTGCGATGCCGAGCCCCAGCCGGGGCACGGCCCTTTATTGGGCGGGCATCGTGGTGTTGGCGGCGCTGCCCTTGATGGGGCGTTGGCTGGGTTCCCTGGCCTTCTTTGGCGCGGCCGTGCTGGTGGCGAGGGGCCTCATGCGGATTGTCAGCGAATTCGATGGCGGGCGCGTGCTGGAGAGCCTGGTACCGGGACTCGTGATCGGCGTGCAGTTGGCGTTGGCGTTGGTTGCGACACGCATGGCGGCCAAGGCCGTGAAGGAAGTTGCCAATC
>Ga0209541_10001935_pt1 | contig 40107 bp, 45 predicted proteins | sample RifCSPlowO2_01_FD_184027 | JGI IMG/M metagenome (GOLD analysis project Ga0209541, IMG submission 184027) | Groundwater microbial communities from Rifle, Colorado - Rifle CSP2_plank lowO2_0.1 (SPAdes) (version 2) | ecosystem: Environmental > Aquatic > Deep subsurface > Groundwater | place...
TCTTAACGCTTTGTGACCCCACAGAGAATTGAACTCTGGTTAACAGATTGAAAACCTGCTGTCCTAACCACTAGACGATGGGGCCAACAATGAATTTCTAATAAGAAAATCACGTTCAAAATTATACCAACTTTTTTAAAAAATGCAAAAAAATGCTAGACTATCAACCACGGAAGAGTGGCTGAGTGGATAAAAAGCGTTTAAGCTTTTTATCCGGTTTCGAGCAAAGCGAGAAAATCGCTAAGTGAGTCCGAAGGGCGAACAAGCGATAGGTGGGTGAAGGTTCCCTTCAACCACTTCTCGAAAAAACTTTCTAGATGTAATATAAGTACCATATATAAATATAAAAAAATGGAAGTGTGGCTGAGTGGCTGAAGGCATCGCTTTCGAAAAGCGACATGCGGGAAACCGCATCAGGGGTTCGAATCCTCTCACTTCCGCACAACTAAAACAAAAAGTCCTCTCATTGCGAGAGGACTTTTTGTTTTTTTAAATCATTTTCTTTTTAAATTTAGAAACGTCTTGTTTTTCAATGAGTTCCATAAATTCTAGAATTTCACCTGTGTAAGAAGGAATAACTGAGCCATTGTAATGATACAATTTTTCTTCTGTTGTCGTTCCTTCGTAATAATGGGATGTGTTTTTATTATTTCCTCCTAGGTTGTGAGCGATTGTTTCTATCGCTGTATCCCAAGATTCAAATTTTATTTTACATGATCCCCATCCAAATGGGTTATAACCGCAAGCAAACTTTCCACCTGTGGATTCTTTGATAGCAATGGCTGGAACTAATCTCCAGTCAAGGTTATTTTTTTCTGCTTCGGCCACCATTTTTTCACCGTAACCTTCCAAGGGCATACCTCGTTGGGCAAAATAAGCATCAATTTTTTCTGCACGCTCTATGTTGATTGATACAGAAGTCTCGACAGCTTTATCTTGCGATTTGCTCATTGTCTGTTGATAAAGAGCCATGAACGGGGAAACGATTGAGAAGATAGGAATAAATGTTAACCCTTGTGCATACCTAATTATTTTATTTTCCATAATATAGCGGTTTCGCTCCGCAAACTCCTTAATGAAATATCAGGGCTTATTAAATAAAAGAAAAGTCCTATATAGGACCGCCAAGATATTGCGTATATACTACTATGAACAATATAAAAAGTCAATGATTTTTGGCATTATTTTTGTATGAAATCATTAAAAAAACCAATAATATTAAGGCTTTAAAAGAAGCTGATAGCTTACAGCCGATAGCTGATAGCATTGAAGAAGCTGACAGCGGACAGTTTACAACCAACAGCACAAACGAAGACGACTCGTCCGTCTTTGCGAACCGGAGGTGAAGCAATCCACTTCATTTCATAATTCAAAATAAATTAGGGTAAGTTTGTGGATATAAAAATTTAATCATTTGCTATAATTTATTTATGAATAAAACATTTAAATTAATATCTGCGATTTTGATTTGTCACATGGCAGGTATTTTGGGAGCATTTTTTACAACACCACAAATAGATGGTTGGTACAGCACTCTGGTAAAACCATCTTTTAACCCACCTAGTTGGATTTTTGGACCCGTATGGCTGACTCTCTATACTTTGATGGGAATTTCTTTGTTTTTAATTTGGCAAAATAATGGAAACAAAAAAGCCGTAAATTGGTTTTATTTACAACTTTTATTAAATGCTAGCTGGTCCATTATTTTCTTCGGCGCTCATGAATTGTTTTTGGCTTTTATAATTATCTTGGCAATGGTTCTTTCTGTTATAAAAACAATGTTGGAATTTTGGAAAATAAACAAAATGTCTGTTTATTTACTCGTTCCATATTTGTTGTGGATTTCTTTTGCTGGATTTTTGAACTACAATATTTTGATACTTAACTAGTATACAAAGCTGACAGCCGACAGCTAACGGCTGACAGCACGGACGAAAACGAAGTAATCCAGAAAAATTTTAATTCCTATTTTCCAAATTCTTTTTTCTGCTTGCTACTTAATCCTTACTCCTTTATACTTAAAATCAGTGTATTGGGCAAAAGTGTGCTGTTACCATCATGGCCGAAACTCTCCAGCACACATCTCTTTTATTTGCCTTTTTACACAAAACCCGCCATTCGGCGGGTTTTTTTACTTGTTACTTATTACTCAATACTTTTTACTTATTTTGTTCTTATATAAATATAAATATCTTCTAACGCTTTTATAGCATCTCCTGAAGCAATATTGTTTTGATGATATAAACCGTCGGTACAATCTCCAGCTGCCCAGACACCCTCTGCAGAGGTTCTTTGTGTTTGATGATCAACAACGATAGATTTGTAGTTGTTCAATTTAACCAATTCAGAAACAAATCCTGTTGTTGGTTCTGCACCAATTTCTACAAAGATTCCATTTGTAGAAACTTCTTTTTCTTCACCTGTGTGAATATCAATATATCTCAAACCAGTGACAAATTTTTCTCCTAATATTTCTTTTGTTTCGGCATTTGATATCAATTTGAAATTTGGATGTGAGGAAACTTTTTTGACGGTTATTTCATCTGCTTTAAATTTTCCATTTTTGTGTAGCAGAGTGACGCTCTTGGCATATGCTAAAAGTTGGGAAGCGGTTTCAAATCCTGCATTGCCACCACCAATGACCATTACATCTCTCCCTGCATACAAAGGACCGTCACAGGTAGCACAATAGGTAATTCCTCGGTGTTCCAAAACATCGGCATTTTTTGCTTGTAATTTTCTTCGGTGACTTCCTGTTGTTACCAAGACTGTCTTTGCTTTGTATAAATTATTTTTTGTTTTTATTTCAAAGCCGTCAATTTTATTTCCACTTATCAGCTCTACTTTTTCACCTTCTTTAATATCAACAATATCGCCAGCGTATTCTTTTAAGTGACTTTCCAGATTTTTTGATAGCTCTTGTCCCGAAATAGATTTTGTTCCAACCCAGTTTTGAATATCATCGGACACAATACTTTGTCCGCCAAAAGAGTCTGCAATTAAAACAGTTTTTAATTTTTTTCTTGCAGCGTATATTCCTGCGCTGATTCCTGCGGGACCTCCGCCAATGATTGCCAGTTCGTACATATTTGAGAATTTAGAAAATAGAATTTAGAATTTAGAATTTAAAAAACAATTTTCTATTTTTATTATTTGATAATTGTATAAGATTTTAACAGTTTTTGTTTAATAAGTAAAAATTTATGTAGTTTGAAAAAGCAAAGAAAAAACCCGTATTAATAATTACGGATTTTTTCTTTAAATTGGCGATGAAATGTGCCAAATTTGGGTTAATTTTTTATTTATTTCTTCTTAAAAATGAAGGTATAGCATCCCAAGTATCTTCTTCCTCTTCTTGTGCTGGTGGTTGCTGTGTAGGAGTTGGGTTGACGGGCTTTTGTGGAGTTTTAATGTCTTCTTTCTTTGTTCCTATTGTGTTGTGAATTTTATTTTTTTTATCGTCTATAATAATTTTTCCAATAGGGGATAATCCAAACCCTGTTGCAATAACAGTAATCTTTATTTCGTTCTTTTTCAATTTGTCGTCTTTGATTGTTCCAAATTTTACCTTTGCATCTGGATCAATTGATTCTGTGATGATATTTGCTGCTGTTTGGATTTCGTCCATTCTCAAATCGTCACCACCTGCAATTGTAAACAAAACTCCTTTTGCTCCGTGAATTGAAACATCCAACAGGGGAGAGCTGATTGCTTTTTTAGCAGCTTCTTCGGCTCTTTTTTCTCCAGTTGCTTTTCCTACTCCCATAAGAGCAGAACCAGAGTTTTCCATGATGGCGCTGATGTCTGCAAAGTCCACATTGATTCTTCCAGGGGATGTAATAAGGTCTGAAATGCCCTCTACGGCCTCTCTTAATACCTCATCGCTCATAGCAAAGGCACTATCCACTGTCATTCCTTTTGGAGCAATACTCAAGATACGATCGTTAGGGATAATAATCACAGCATCTACCGCTCTCTGTAAATCGTTTAATCCGGCTTCTGCCAACTTCATTCTTTGATTTCCTTCAAAAGAAAATGGTTTTGTTACAACAGCAACTGTTAGGATGCCAAGTTCTTTTGCCATCTTTGCAATCACAGGGCTAGCACCTGTTCCTGTTCCTCCCCCCAATCCTCCGGTGATAAAGACCATGTCAGATCCTTTCAAAGTTTCTTGAATTTCTTCACGAGTTTCTTCTGCCGCTCTTTGTCCCAAGTCTGCGTTCATTCCTGTACCAAGTCCACGAGTTAGATTTTTTCCGATATGAATTTTTTTGTTTGCAAGAGAGTGATGCAAATCTTGTGCATCTGTGTTCATAACAATAAATTCAACCCTGTCTACTTTAGACTTGATCATATAGTTGGTTGCGTTTTTTCCAGAGCCTCCTACTCCGATTACTTTTATTCTGGCGAATGCTTCAACTTCTGGGTTTATTTTCGGCATAATTAGTATAAAAATTATTTGTTAAATTAAAATAAAATACAGAGCGATTTTTCAAGTTCGCACTGGTCTTTTAAACCATTTTTTAAAAGTCATTATTATAATACCAAAAAGAAAAGCAAAATCAAAATTGATTAAAAAGGGCATTTTTTGGATTTTATCCGAGATCCGACCTCAGGTAAATAAAAATCCCCCAGGCCGAAGCTTGGGGGATGAAAGGGTTGGGGGTTTAGAGGATCACATTGATTCCTCTATTTTCCAGCTCGCGACGAGTCTGGAGAAGATCGGAAGTCCTGCCAACAACGATTAACGCGTTGTTGGGGTGAGTGATGTTCCAGCCACGCTTGTCGTCCCTGCGGACAACAGCGACTTCTTTCAGGTCGTATTTACGACCGTTCTCAGTCTTGAAAGTCATTTTTTTCTCCTTCTTTCATTTTTTTGAGTTAGCCTCCCATAGCCAACTCTTATTCTTATATTATTATATAACTATATAATACAAGTGTCAATAGAGTAAAAACCTTTTAAAAACAAGCTAAAATAGGGAAGTGAGATACAATAAAATTATATGTTGTTTGTGTCAATGTAGCGTAATAATTCAAAACAAAAAACGGAAAATTTTGTTTCAACAAAATTTTCCGTTTTTAATATTAAAATTGCAATTATATTGAAAACATTCGAAGCCATCCAAACAATTTTTCTTTGATATTCTTGAATCCACGAGAGATTCCGCCTTCATCTTTTGAATTTAATCCCAAGACACACAATCCATAGGCGACAGTCCAAGTAGAGTCTTTTATTTTTGCATTTGTATTAGTAATTAGGTTAATAGAAGCAACTTTTGAAGGCAATTTCAAATATGCTTTTGCGATGTCTTCTATTGTGGTAATACCGGATCCACCCCCTGTCAAAATAATTCCCCCTGGCAATAATCCATTTCTGCCGATTTTTTTAAGGTGTGCCTCGATTAGCTGGAAAATACCTGCCAATCTTGAAAAAATAATATCGTCTAATTTCTTTTTTGGGTAAGATGTGTTGCTGATTACTCCTGTTTTTATTTTTTCCGCTTCCTCCAAAGAAATCTTTAAACCCAAAGCAATGTCGTTTGTTATATTAGTTGATCCAATAGGGAATATTTCTAAAGAAATTGGTGTGTTGTTTTCGTAAACTATTATTGAGACAGTTTCTGATCCTAAATTTGCCAAAACACAGCCCGGCATCTTTTGAGATTTTGTTAGGGTTACGATTCCTGCTGCTATTGGAGCAGCAACAATGTCTTCTACTTCAATACCAATTTCTTCAACCGCGTTTATCAAATCTTCCAAATGTTGTTTTAGATATGTAATAAATAAAACTTCTATTTCCATTTTTTTTCCCTTTATTCCTTGTGGTCTGCCGAATACTTTTTGTCCATCTATTTTATATGAAAGGGGAACACGATGAATAATTCTTTTGTTTAAAAGCTGAACATTGTTTTCTGCTGAACGGATTGCTTTTTGTATATCAAGTTCTGTTATTTCATAATCTCCTTTTGTTGAGATAGTAGAACCGACGGTAGTGATCCCTTCTAGAGAAACTCCTCCTATCGATAGGTATGCTTTTTTAATTTTTATACCCGAAGATCTTTCTGCTTGTTTAACCGCTCTTTCTAGACTTTTTGATACATCACTTTGATTTATGATATAGCCGTGACGAAGACCTTTTGATTCAGAAGAACCTCTTCCAATAATCCTTGGAATGTCTCTTGATTTTTCTTTTATCAATTCAGCAACAACCACCTTTATTTGGTGTGTTCCGATGTCTATTCCCACTGAATTTTTTTTAGACACTTTTAAAAATCAATAATTAATAATTATTAAATCAGAAAATTATTTTTTGCAGAAATTAAAGATTAAAAAATTTTCTGATTTTATCTTCTTGTTCCTCCATTCTACTACTATGTTCAAAACCTTTCAAATGGATAAGTCCGTGTATAAATAGGAATCCTATAAAATCGGAAAATTCTCTCTCGTATTTTTTTGCTTGTTTTTCGGCTAGTTTATAATTTATAAAAATTTCTCCAGAATCTTCTGAAAGTGGAAAACTTAGAATATTTGTTGGGCTGTTTTTTCCTCGGTATTGTGTATTTAGTCTTTTTGATAATTTATCTCCAATAAATACCAAACTTAATTCATATTTTTTACCTAATGCCTTATTTTTGATATTTTCAAAAGGCAAGCTGGGAAGCTTGCCTTTTGTTTGGTTTTTTATACTGATTGTTTCTTCTGATTTTTTCAAAGTTTTACTTCTTTGCGGGAGCTTTTCCCATTTTAATCATTTGATCAATTTCAGCTTTTCTTGTTATCGATTTAAGAGTTCTCTTTTTTCTTGTGTATTTTGATTCATCTCTTTGGTGGTATCTGATAGAACGCACTCTAGCGATGATTCCCGAGCTCTTTACTTTCTTGCTGAATCTTCTAATCAAACCAAGGTTATTTTCGTTATTATTCTTTGTTAACTCAATGTTTATCATGGCTGTTAGAATAACATAATTTATTTTTTTATGCAAAGAAAAAACGCCTTCCCGGGGGAAGGCGTTGAAAGAAGGTTGTAATCGTTGGAAGTTTTCCTGATTATTTGTTTGGGAGGGAAGCCCAAACCCAATCGATTACATTAATAGTATACATTTAAATTTATCATTGTCAATCCCACACTTTTTGTTTTTGTAGAAACAATCCGCCTGTCTTTAATGGTTTAAACAAACTTTATTTTTTTCAAATATTGAGGAAGTTTGTTTATTTTTACAATTTCATAAGAAACATTATGTGTATTTTTGAAAATAACTTCGTCTTCAAGCGCTTCTTTTTGGCCGATTATTATCATATAAGGAACGCGTGTTTTTTTTGCGCTGATAAACTGATCGCTTAGCTTGTTTTTATATAGTTTTTGATGAACTGTGATTTTTTGTCTTCTCAAGATATCAATTACCTCAAAACTTTTTAGTTTTGCTTTGAATCCAAATTGAATCAAAAATATTTGAGGGGTGTTTATTTTGTTTGAGTAAGCAGGAGTAAATCCATTTTTCTTGTAAATCATAGAAAGACCAACTGCAGGCAGATTTCTTTTTCCGATGATTTTGTTTGCTACATCATCATATCTTCCTCCTCTAGCCAAGATTAATTCTGTAGAGTCTTCTCCTAATGTTTTAATTTCAAAAACTGTTTTTGAATAATGGTTGTCTTCTACAACAAGGTCACTGTTGATTCTGTAGGGAAGACGCATGTCTTCTAGATATTCCAAAACCTCTTTAAAGTGTTGACGGCTTTTTTCTGTTAAGTAATTTATTGGTCGTGGAGCATTTTCTATCAATTCTCTGCAGTTTTCATTTTCACAAGAAGTTGCTAAGAAATTTTTCTTATCAATTTTATATTTACAACTACAATTGAAAGAACCAGAATGTTTTTTATAATAATTACCCACCTCCTCTATAAATTTATTTAGAGAATCTTTGTCACCTGTACAATTTATATCTATAAAAAAGTTTTTATAACCTTCTTCGCTTAGAATTTTTGAGGCTGTATTTATAAGCATTGCTTCGGCAATACTATTTTGAACGCCGATAATATCAAGGCTTAATATTTTGTGAGTTTTTAAATTAGGAATTTGTTTTTTGTTTATCAAAATAGGACGATCAAAATAAAGCATTAGCGGTTGTGAGTTTGCACCTTTTCCACTCATTTTTCCATATGTTTTTAATACATGGTGTTTTTCTTCAGGGTGAAGAGGAGTATTTTTGTTTGTGTAGGCGGTTGGGATTTCTTCAAATCTAAAACCATGGTGAAGTGCTATTTCGTCAGCTTTGTCTAATCTTTTTTTGAGGATTTTAATGTCCATATTTTTGTTAAAAAACAATTTATTAATGATATTTAATTTGATGATTAATAATCAAAATTTCCTGGCAATACATCTATCTTATTAATTGGCAGAAGTCTTAAGAAGGCTTTTCCTACGATCATATCTTTGGGCAATGCTCCCCAAAATCTTGAGTCCGAGCTATTTCCTCGGTTGTCTCCCATAACAAAATATTCATTTTCTCCTAATTCAACCCTCGTGTTTTCCAGAGATCCTTTTTCAACATAATTTTCTTTTAGATTTAAACCTTCTGGTTTGTTGATATTATAGATTGTTACCTTTCCGTTTTTAATTTCTACTGTTTCGTTTGGTAATCCGATGATTCTTTTTATAAAGAAACGACTTGGATCTTTGGGATATTTGAAAATTATTACTTCACCTCTTTGAGGGTCTTCTATTCGATAAGAAATTTCATCAACAATGAGATAGTGACCTGTTTCAAATGTCGGACTCATCGATGCGCCATCAACAATAAATGGTTTTGCGACGTACATTCTGAAAGGAAGCACAATAAGTAAAGTAAGTAGTGAGAACTTTAAAACTTCTACAAAAAAGTTTTCTTTAGAATTATTCATTGCAGATATCTTATCACAAACAAAAATTCAAATGCAAAGAAAAATTTATCGGAAAATTTTTTATTTCTCTCGTCAATAGGATTTTTTCTGGTGTTTTAAAAAATTTATGTGCTATAATTTATCGGAATTAATTATAAATTTAAAATTTTTTTATATGAACAAAGTAACAATTTATACAACACCGACTTGTACTTATTGTTTGATGGCAAAAGATTTTTTTCAAAGCAACGATGTTGACTATGAAGAAGTTGATGTTGCTGGCAATCAAGAAAAAATACAAGAGCTGTTGGAGTTGACCGATGGTCAAATGGGAGTGCCTGTTATCGTAATTGATGGGGAAGTAGTCTTTGGTTTTGACAAAAGCAGAATCGAAGAGCTTTTGGGAATTTAAAAACAACAATAAAATTTTAAATAAAAAACCCCGTATAAATTTTATTTACGGGTTTTTTTATTTATTAAACATTAAATTGAATAAAAAACATTATAATGATATCTTAGAGAATAAATGCTCTCATAGTTAAATGGATATAACGACTCCGTCCTAAGGAGTAATTCTAGGTTCGATTCCTGGTGAGAGCACAAAATAAAAACAGGTGTAGCGAAAGCTCCGCCTGTTTTTATTTTGTGTTCTCACAGAAAGCAAACTGCTTTGCTTTCGTCAGGAATCGAACGGCGGAGCATGCCGCACGCAAGTTATTTTCTCTCACAAAGAGAAAATAACGAGTACGACAGCGAACCGCGTCCAGCGATACTTGGGATTTTTTGAAACACGAAGTGTTTTGAAAAAGACTTAGTAATCGCGGGACGATTCCTGGTGAGAGCACATATTAAAAACAAGTTTACTTTGATGTTTTTTTTGATATACTTTTGTTTATGGATCCCGTTAGAGATAGCGAACGCATAGCGGGATAAACAATAGAATCAATTTATTAATATAATTTAATATAGATAGAACGTGTGATTATATAAAGTTCGCGTCCTATCTCTAACGGGATGGAATATTTTGATCCAGAATTACAAAATTTGATGAGGGAAAATCTCAAAGTTGCTAATGAGAACAATGAATTGCTTCACAAAATTTGGAGAGATGTTCAATATAAGAGATTTCTCAAATTTTTTTATTGGGGAATAATAATTGCCATTACTTTTGGTGCATATTATTATATCCAACCAATCATAGATTCAATTTCTGAAAATTATGGTAGTTTGAGAGGAGGACTTGATGTAGGTATCAAAAATTTTCAAAAAATAAATGATTTGATTCCCAAGATTTAAAAATTTAAATTTTTAACTTTAAATATGTCGAGGTACCTGCCTGCCGGTAGAGGCAGGGCTCAGGTGGATGAGAAGCGTTGGAGCTTCGAATCCGAGCGAAGCGAGGTGGATGAGAAGCGTTGGAGCTTCGAATCCGAGCGAAGCGAGGTGGAAGAGCATTCCTTTGAGGTTTCTTCAGGCGAATGCAAAAATTTTCACAAAATGTTAAAGTAGTTCACAATTAAATATATAAATATGTCGAGGTAGCTCAGTTGGTAGAGCATTCGCCTGAAGAGCGAAGGGTCGGCGGTTCGAGCCCGCCCCTCGACACATATAAAAAATCAGCCTGAATAAGGCGATTTTTTAATGTGTCGAGGGAGAAAGCAAACTGCTTTGCTTTCGTGCGGGCGAGAAAGGCGGAGGCATGTTTTGCGAACCTGCCTGCCGGCAGGCAGGGCAAAACAGACGAGCCCGGGCAGGAGCCACACAATATTTTTGGAGCGAAGCGAACAAAAATATTGATGTGAGCTGACGCCGAGCCCGCCCCTCGACACATATAAAAAATCAGCCTGAATAAGGCGATTTTTTAATGTGTCGAGGGACTTTGCTTTCGTGCGGGCGAGAAAAAATCAGCCTGAATAAGGCGTAAAAAAAATGCAGAGGCTTTGCCTCTGCATTTTTTGTTTTATTGAAAAAGTTTTTCCACTACTTCTTTTACATCTCCTCCGTCTGCCTTATCTTTTAATTCTTTTATTATTGCTCCCATCAACATTCCCATCTTGGACTTATCTGTTAGCCCCATTTCATCTTTCTTAACGATGGCAATTTTCAGAATCTCTTCTTTGCTCATTGTTGCTGGAAGATATCCACCTAATATTGCGAGCTCTTTTTCTTCGTTTTGTGCCAAATCCTCGCGATTTCCTTTTTTAAATAGTTCTATAGAATCCTTTCTTTGTTTAACCATTTTTTTGATCACATTAAGGGCGTCTGCATCAGGTAGTTCTTCGCTCGGTTTTTTTCTTTGTGCAACTAATTCATTTGTGAATCCAGCAAGCAGACCTTTTAAAACAAGAGTTCTTACTTCGTCTCTTGCTTTCATAGATTCTTTTAACTGTTCTTTGATTTGATTTTGTATTGTCATATAAACAAGTATAAAGTTAAAAGTTTATAAAGTCCATAAAGTTTATAAAGTCCATAAAGTTCTTAAAGTATAAAGTTAAAGTACATAAAGAAATAATTTATAACCCTATATGTTCTTTACATTTGCGGTCATATAATCATAAGTAACAAAAGCTATTTGAATAGAAGTTTTCAAAAAAGAATATCCTATTATAACGGTACAAACAAAAAGAAATCCTAACAGGAAATCATAATGGTATTCTTTTCTAGAAGTTTTCTCGGTCATTGTTTTTAAACAAGGTGTGATACACACAAAGAGAAATTTTACACCATCTTTCTGAAAAGTAAAATGTGGAAAACCCAATATTTTTATTAAATAAACTAATAAAAAATTTTGTTATAATTGTTTTATGATAAAAAAACAATTATGGCACCATCTTTCAATAAAAGAGATTGAAAAATATTTAAATACCGATTTAGATGTTGGTTTAAAATCTTCGGATATTCAAAATATTCAAAAAAAGTTTGGAAGAAATTTGTTTGATAAGAAAAAAGATTTTGGATTGTTAGGAAAAATATTTTCTCAATTTAAAAGTCCTTTGATTTTTATTTTATTAGTTGCGGGAATTGCTACATTTTTTCTTAAAGAGTATTCCGACTCAATTGTTATTTTTTTGGCTTTACTTATAAATACAGCAATTGGGGCATTTCAAGAAAATAAAGCATCTAATGCCTTTGATAAACTAAGCGAGTTACAACAAAAACAAGCTACGGTTATTAGAGATGGAAAGAAAAGCGTGATTTTGGCAGAAGATTTGGTTCCGGGTGATTTGGTTGTGTTGAATTCTGGAATGTTTGTCCCTGCTGATTTAAGATTAATAGAAGAAAAAAATCTATTGATAAATGAATCTGTTTTAACTGGAGAGTGGGCTGATGTTGTAAAAGAAACAAAGGTAATAACAAGTTCTTTGGCGGACAAGTCTTTGAACAAACAAATTAACATGGTTTGGATGGGTACAACAGTTTCTTCTGGTAATGCATTAGGGGTTGTCGTAGAAATCGGAGATAAAACTGAAATTGGAAAAATTGCACAGAGTTTAAATTTGGTAAAGGAGGAAAAGACACCTATTAAAGAAAGTCTGGAAAAATTGGCAAGATTTTTATCAGTTTTGGTTTTGATTGTTTTAGTTGTTATTTTTTTCTTGGGACTCGCTCGCGGAGAATCTGTAACAGAAATGTTGATTGTTGCTATTGCAATGGCTGTTGCTGTAATGCCAGAGGGTTTGCCTATTGCTGTGACATCTGTCTTGGCGGTTGGAATGAGTAACATCTTAAAAAAAGGTGGTTTGGTTAGAAATTTGTTAGCAGCAGAAACTTTGGGTAGCACTACTTATATTCTGACAGATAAAACAGGTACACTCACAGAAGCAAAAATGCATTTAGACAAAGTTTACACTTGGAATTTTATTAACGATGGAAGAGATCAAGACGATGAAGATTTGATAAAAATGGCAGTGTTGTCATCGGATGCTTTTATCGACGAAGGTAATCAAGCCCCAGATAATTTGATTGTGAGAGGTCGTCCTATCGAGAAAGCAATTATATTGGCAGGAATAGAACACGGATTTACTCAAGATGATTTATTTAATGAGAGGGAAAGGTTGGATTTTCATTCTTTTGAATCCAAAAATGGTTTTAGTGCTTCACTGAACAAAGATAAAAAGGGGAATAAATTGTATGTCAGCGGTATTCCAGAAATGATTTTGGAAAAATCAAAATTTATTTACCACAACGGTAAAGAGAAAAAAATGACAAAAAAAGCATTGGAACATTTTTTGAAAATACAAAAACAAAAAAGTTTAGATGGCGTGCGTTTTATTGCTCTTTCTTATAAAAAAGTTGATTGGGAAAAAATTCCTAATTTAGAAAAGCAAGAAAACCAAGAAGATTTGAGCGATTTGGTTTTTGTTGGTCTTCTGGCTTTTTCTGATCCAATAAGAGCGGATGTGAAAGAAGCAATAAAAAAAGCTCAAATGGCAGGAGCTCATGTTGTGATGGTAACAGGAGACAATCCCAATACCGCTTCAAAAATTGCAGAAGAGGTTGGTATTATAAAAAAGGGAGACAAAATTTTGACAGGCATAGAGATTGAGAAAATGAAAGACAACGAATTATTTGAAGAATTAAAAACCGTAAGAGTTTTTGCAAGGATGAATCCTTCTCAAAAATTAAGACTTTCAAAAATTTTACAAAAAAATGGAGAGGTGGTGGCAATGACAGGAGATGGTGTAAATGATGCCCCTGCTTTGCAAGGGGCGGATATTGGTATCGTAATGGAAAGTGGAACAGAAGTATCAAAAGAGGCATCGGATCTGATTTTGTTAGGTGGGGATTTTTCAACAATAATTTTTGCGATAGAAGAAGGAAGAAGGTTGATCGATAATTTAAAAAAGATACTGGGATATTTATTATCTACAAGTTTTGCCGAATTTTTGATAATTGGCGGAGCTTTGTTGGTTGGGCTTCCTTTGCCCATTCTTCCAACTCAGATTCTTTGGTCAAATATAATTCAAGAAGGGTTAATGAATTTTGCTTTTGTTTTTGAACCAGGTGAAAAAGATTTAATGAAAAGAAAACCCGGTTCAATGAAAAAAAATAATATCCTGACAAAAGAATTAAAGATGATGATTTTTACAGTTGGATTATCGGCGGGAATATTTTTGCTTTTGGTTTATTTGTTTATCATGCAAACAAATATGACAATGGAAAAAATAAGAACAATAATGTTTGCTTCTGTTTCTTTGGGGACTGTCTTTTTCAGTATTTCTTTCAAATCTTTTCACTTAAGTTTTTGGAAAATAAATATCTTTTCCAATAAATATCTTATTTTTTCTTTGCTAATCAGTCTCTTATTCTTGGCTGTCGCTTTGTTTGTTCCTCCTGTGAGAGATATGCTTTCACTTGTTAAATTGACGGGAGGAGAAATAATTTTGCTCGGAATTATAGGTATTTTCAATTTTGCAATAATTGAAGTGTCTAAATATTTTGTGTTTAGAGGGGAGAGATTGTCTAATGCGGTATAGGGACCAGAGGTGTGTGAAAAAACCATATCCTTTAATTCCTAACTCTAAATACACTTTTTAATTAAAAATGTTATCATTGAATCAATGGAAATTATTCTTACAGCACTCATTATTTTGTTGGTTTTAGCCGTTGCAGTGATGGCATATTTTTTGTACAAACTTTCTCTCAAAGGCAACGAAAAAAAAGATGACAACAGTTTTTTGTTGATCCAAAATCAACTAAATGAATTGACCAGAACTTTGGATTCAAGGATAGGGGAGTCATCAAAAATGATGAATGATTCAGTCAAAACACAATTTAGCGAATCACAAAAATTGATCAAAGAGATTACGCAAGAATTGTCCAGTGTCAAAGAAACCAGTCGTCAGGTAGTTGGTTTTGCTGATCAACTTAAAAATTTACAGGACATTTTAAAGAATCCAAAACAAAGAGGTGTGTTAGGAGAGTATTATTTGGAGACAGTTTTAAAAAATGTTTTACCGCCGGAAAGATTTCAAATGCAATACAAATTTGAAAACGGAGAAATAGTAGACGCGGTTGTTTTTTTGGATAAAAACAAATTTCTTCCTGTTGATTCAAAATTTTCTTTGGAAAATTATAATAAAATAGTTAGCACTAACGACCCTCAAGAGAAAGAAAGATTGGAAAAAGTATTTAAACAAGATTTGAAAAACAGGATTGATGAAACAGCAAAATATATTCGTCCAAAAGAGGGAACAATGGATTTTGCCTTTATGTTTATTCCATCAGAAGGAATTTATTATGATTTACTCATTAATCAGGTAGGTGCGGTAAAGACTTCTACAATTGACCTGATAGAGTATGCATTCCAGCAAAAAAAGGTAATTATCGTCTCTCCTACGTCATTTTTGGCTTATTTACAGACTGTTTTGCAAGGATTAAGGTCTCTTCAGATTGAAGAAAAGGCTCAGGATATCATCAAAAGAGTTGGTCAATTGGATAAACATATGAACAATTTTGGTCAGTTTATGGAAAAATTAGGAAGCTCTCTATCAACGACCGTAAATCATTTCAATCGTTCACATAAAGAATTTCAACAAATAGACAAAGATGTTTTGAGAATTACAGGTGAGTCATCGGGAGTTGAGTCTATTATTATTGATAAACCAGCTATTGATTAATTTATGTCTAATCATATAAGAGTATTTTTTTCAAAATTATTTTATTGTCCAGGATTTTTCTGGGGAATTTTTGTCGCAGGTAGTTATCTTATATTTACTCAATATGAATTCATCGGTTGGCAGTTGCTTTTGTTATGTGCGTTGATACTTTCTTGGATAAAAGAATTAGAAAGAAAAAATATTTATGAAGAATGTTATGGAAGAAAGCTTTTCAAAAAATGTTTTAGAAAGAATGATAGACATGAAAAATAAAAAACAGCCAGTCGGAGGGACTGGCTGTTTTGCTGTAATTATTCATCCGACTCAAATCTACTAAAACATAAAACAAGAATCATCTTCAAAAATATTGAATGTTCTTTCATAGCCAGAAAGTCGTGCCGTTCGGCGTATGCAATACCCGTTGGCATTTTCTGAATCAATACAATAAGATATTTCAATATGAGGTTCTTCGTTGTCCTGGAGAGACCCTATGTAGTCATACGGGATCAAATCTCGCTCTATGAGTTTTTCAGCCAACCCCGGATGTCCATTTTTGGGCAAAAGATTACAATTCTCATCTATATAAATTTTTTCAACAATGGTCTTTGCTCCAGTTTTTTTAATCTCGGCATATATTTTTTTGTCTATTCTTTTATTGAATAACCTCAAGATTAATATTAATACAAGTATAGCAAAAAAAATTATAGCTATAGCCGTTATAATTTGTTGTGGCATAAGACTTTTTCTCCTTTCAAAAAATTGATGTTTAACCCCATGTTTTTTCTGTTGATAAATATACTTAAAATTTAAAATAAAGTCTAATTTTTAAAATCTTAGAGTTTTGACGGTCGTCAGAATTTTAAGATTGGGGTTGTGAATGGTTTTATAAAGATATTATAAAATTCTAATTCAGAATATAAAAACAATCCGCTTGGGCGGACTGTTTTGATCATTTTTTATTAATCAAGCATTTGTTTGTTGAATATTGCCAAGTTTACTTTAGCGGTTCTTTTTACACGATAAAGCTCTTTCGGAGAATAGCTCGACGATATAAAATACTTTACTTCAATATTAGGTTTTTCTCCGGGCGGTAATGTTGCCATTTCGTCATAGTATTCAGAACCGTCGCCAAGAATTCTGCCAAAAGAACCTGCTTCTTTCGTTTTCGGTGTCCAGACTGTTTCGTCGATGTAAATTTTTTCTGTGACAACCGATTTTCCGACTTTCTTGACTCTCTCCGCTAGTTCTTTTTTTGATGTAGATACAATGATTTTAAAGAGGAGGAATATAGCAATGAGCATAATGCTCACAATTCCCATTGCTGCAAAGGCACTGGCCCAATTAGGGTCTGCTGAATTGATCATTTGAGAACCTCCTTCAAGGTTGTTGTTTTGACTTTGGCTTTTATCAATTGTCGTCGCGCAGTAATGTTTGGATAAATGCCCGTTGATATATGAGCAAATAAATATCCCAATATCAATAATAGTATGACTTTAAATTCAATAACAAAATCGATTATGTTTTTCATGTCCAGAACCCTCTCTTTTAATAGATTTTTGAGAAAACTTTTTCGAGTATCTTTTTTGTTTCATTAAATTCTTCTTTTCCGGTTTGAGTTATCGTCAATACATATTTTTTACCATCCGCATAACGGGAATATATAAGTTTGTCTTTTTTCATTTTGTTGATTACGACATATAAACCACTCAGGCTTATTTCTATTTCATATTCAAGTAATAGTATTTGGTAGATTTCCGATACTTCTTTTGATTGTCCGGAATACAAAATCGACAAAACCAAAAAATTTTTAATTGGCATTGCACACCGTTTACATTTCACAAAAGTCTCCTTTTCGCTTGATTTTCAATGAATTCTTTGCCTAATATACATAAAATGATTAACAAAGTCCAACATCTTTGATGCTTACTCCTTAAGTCTTATCCCTTACACCTTACTACTTACACCTCATTCCTTTTCAGCTACGATTTTTTAATGCGTTTTTAAGAGTGTCGTCGTCTGAATATTCCAACTCGCTTCCCGTAGACAATCCTTTGCCCAGTGTAGACATTTTGAAAGAGTATTTTTCTTGCAGAGGTTTCAATATCTGTTGGATATGATATATGGTATTTTCTCCTTCTGGGTTGAGACTTAACGCCAAGATAATTTCTTTCAATGTTCCTTTTTCCAACTCTCTCTCAATCAGTTTAAAAAGTTCTTTTGATCGTACCCAACTGGCGCTGTTTTTTAAAATAGGCAAGTATCCTCCAAGAATAAAATATCTACCATTATAAATATTATTTTTTTCTATATTTTCCATATCAGCGTCTTTTCCGACAATCATAAAGACAGAGTCGTCTCTGGTGGTGTCTCTGCAAATATCACATTGAGTTTTTGCCGTAGGATTTTTTGATTGAAAGTAACAAAAACAGATTTCACAGATATTTACTGATTTTTTTAGACTTAAAATATTTTCTGATAATTCTTTTAGATATTGATTGTCTCGGGTAAGCAAAAAATACACAAATCTTTTTGATTGCCTTGGCCCTATTCCGGGGAATTTTGAAAAATATTCAGCTAATTTGTCTATATTATTCGACATAATAAAATTTTATTTTTTAAAATTTATATTTTGGAAATTGTTTAGAATTTAGTGCTTAGAATTTTGTCAGAAGGCGTCATCGTCACCTACTTCTGTGAGAGCAAAATCGTCAAAGGCGTTGGTGTCAATCTCTTGGAAGGTTGCCTTCTTGTCATCAAAATTAAGAGTTATCCTGCCTGTTGGACCATTTCTGTGCTTTTCAATAAGTATTTCTGTAACATTAGATTTTTCACCGTCGTCATTTTTGTCTCTGTGAATAAACATAACCACATCGGCGTCCTGTTCAATAGATCCAGAGTCTCGGAGGTCTGAAAGTTTTGGTCTACCTCCGCGTGATTCAATAGCACGGCTTAGCTGTGAAAGAGCAATAACGGGTACATCCAACTCTCTCGCCAAATGTTTTAGTGATCTAGATATTTCTGTCACTTGTTGAACAACATTGTCGGATGATTTTGTCTGTGTCGGAGTCATCAACTGGAGATAGTCCACAATAATCAATTCCAAACCGTGTTGTCTTTTTAATTTTCTCGCCATAGAACGCATTTTAAGGATATTGTTTGCAGGCTGGTCATCTATAAAAATAGGGGCCTTTGAAAGATTGTTCAAAGATTCTCTAATCAAATCAAACTCCTCTTCTTTGTTCAATTTTCCCGTGCGAAGTTTCCACGCATCTACTTTTGAATCGGCGGCGAGCATTCTATCAACTAATTGTTGAGAACTCATTTCCAAAGAAAAAATAGCCACAGGTTTTTTGTGTTCTATTGCTACTCTTCTTGCAATGTCCAAGGCAAAAGCGGTTTTACCCATAGAAGGACGAGCTGCCAAAATAATAAGATCTGATTTTTGAAAACCAGAAAGTTTGTTATCCAAACTTTTAAATCCAGAAGGAACACCTCTCATTTTGTCTGTAGATTCGTGAAGACGACTAAGCCTCTCAAAGGCTTCGCCCAATGCGTCCTTTATCTCAATAAATTTATTTGAAAGTAGTGATGTTGTTACTTCATAAATACTTTTTTCTGCTTTATCTAGTGATTCATCCAAATCGTCTACTTCGTTGTATCCCAATTCTGAGATTCTTTCAGAAGATTCGATTAATCTCCTTAACATATATTTTTTATGAACGATTTTGGCATAGTATTCAATGTTTGCAGAAGAAGGAACTGTGTTGACTAGCTCTGTCAGGTAATCGCTCCCACCAATCTGATCAAAGACTTGTTTGTTTTTTAATTTGTTTGAAAGAGTAAGGACATCAATCGGTTCTTTTTTTGAAAACAATTCAAGCATTGCTTTGAAAACAAGTCTATGCTTTTCGGCATAAAAACATTCAACTGAAATGAAATCCATAATTTCAAAAAGTGCGTCTGCTTTTAACATAACAGAACCTAAAAGAGCTTTTTCTGCATCAATATCTTGAGGAGGAATTCTTAATTTATGAGGATTATTTTTTTCTGCCATAGGGGAATTTTAACACGAGAGTTACTTTCAAAGAAAACCTCGTTTGGTTGAGAAGGTGGGGAAGTGTTGGGGATAAAGATATCGCATTCTGCTTCGCAGAATGCTCAAAAAGAGTTAATTTAAGTAAAGTGATTTACAGGTCAATACTCATGTGTTATTTTAAAAAGAGACAAATTGATTGTAATATTTGAAAGGGAGGGGATTATGAAAAAGGGAGGGTCTTTCAGGGATATTTTAAACCGATTTTTTATTTTTATAACAGCAACGGCCATATCGCTTTTTATTTTTGAGTTTTTTCTTCCTTTTCCCAAGTAAAAAAGTTGGCGGTCAGACCGCCAACTTTTTATTTTTAAATTTTGTGGATTTTTTGTCCGTCAGGAGTGTCTTTTATTTCAAACCCAAGTTTTTCTATTTCATTTCTCAAACGATCTGCTTCGGTGTAATTTTTATTTTTTTTTGCCTCTTTTCTTTTTTCTGCCATCATAACGATATCAGAAGGAATTATTTTATCAGAGAATGCTTTGGGTGCCATAGATTTTGAATTTTTTAAATCTAATCCTAATACTCTATCAAAATCTAAAATTGTTGCTAATTTGTCTTTATTACTTAGATCAGATTTTAACAAATCAGACACGACAGCCAGAGCTTGTGCCGTATTAAAATCATCTTCTAGTTTTTCTGTAAATTTTTTCTTGTAATCAATATTTATTTTCCCTTTGGAAGAAAAGATCTTTTTAAAGAGAGTTGTGTTGTTATCAAGTTTTGTTACTTGTCCATATAAATTAATTAGACCTGTTTGAGAAGCTCTCAGCGCATCCCAAGTAAAATTTTGTTGAGAACGATAATGAGCTTGCAAGAAAAAATATCGCAATGACAGTGGTCTATACCCCTTTTTTTCTATATCAGAAACACTAAAAGAAGTACCCTGTGATTTTGACATTTTTCCGCCATCAACCAAAAGATGTTCGTTGTGTATCCAATAGTTTACAAATTTTGTATCGTTTGCCGATTCACTTTGGGCAATTTCGTTGGTATGGTGAACAGGAATATGTTCTACTCCTCCCATATGAATATCTACAGTATCTCCAATAAATTTTTTACTCATTGCAGAACATTCTATGTGCCAACCAGGGAAACCTTGGCCCCACGGAGATTTCCATGTTTGAATAGCATTTTCATGAACCCCTTTTTTGAAAAACCAAAGAGCAAAATCGGAATGATTTTTTTTCTGCGTATCAGTCACATCTCCAGAGCCTGCGCCTTGAATATTTTTTTCAAGAGATTGCCCCGAAAGTTTTGTATAATCTTTTGCTTTTGATACATCAAAATAAATTGCCAAATCTGTTTGGTAGGCGAAACCTTTATCAACCAATGTTTGGATCATACTTACAATTTCTGGAATTGTTTCTGTTGCTTTTGGACGGTGGGTAGGGGAAAGGGTGTTTAGTTTTTTTACATCCTCTTCAAATATTTTTATATACTTTTCAGAAATTTGTTGTGGTGTAAGGTTTTCTCTTTTTGCGCCTTTTTCCAGCTTGTCTTCACCCTCATCCTCATCGCTTGTAAGGTGTCCGACATCGGTATAATTGCGAACAAAGTTTACTTCGTAACCTAGATATCCAAATGTCCTAACAATGATATCTGACATTACCATAGCGCGAATATTACCCAAGTGTTGTGTCCAATAAACAGTTGGTCCGCATTGATAAAAACCAACCCTTTTTTCTTCCAAAGGTTTAAATTCTTCTTTTGAACGAGATAATGTGTTGTAAATGTTTATAGCCATTTTTTGTATTTAAAGAAAATAAAGAACGAGGTTGCTAATGCAAGCATTATCCCAATCACTATCCAAAAATCATTTTCTGTTCCGATTATTGGCATATTTTCCGTGTTCATTCCAAAAATCGATGCTATCAAAGAAAGAGGAAAAGTAACAAACGCCATAATGGTTAGTGTTTTTATTGTTTCGTTTTCTTTCGTTGAAAGTAAAGAATTATTTGTTTCTCGTAATTCATTTAGAGATTCCTTGTTAATTTCAATATTGTGCCTGATTCTTTTATATTCGCTTAATATTGTATCAATTTGTTTGTAAAAATTTTTTCCAAACATTTCAGCACCTACTTCTTTCAAAGATTCCAGCGTTTCTTTGTGTGGGTTAGTAGCTTGTTTGGTATTTAAAAGGTCTCTTCCTAAAAAAGAAAGTTCTTTGACCATGTTTTTCTCTTCACCTTGAAAAATTCTTTCCTCCACATTTTCTAAAGCATCTTGGATATATTCCAATTCGTGATTGATAGATTTGTAAAGTTTTTTAATAAGTAGAAAGAAAATATGTTCTGTATCGTTGTTTTTTTCTTTTTTGTCTAATATTGAATTTACTTCAAATTCTTTTGAAAATTTGTGAATTGGGTCTATTGTGTCGTATCTTGATGTAATCAAAAAATCTTTTCCAATAACAAAATCTACTTCTTGATTTTCTTCATATGAATGAGTGTGTCTAAAAGCGGGGAAGTGGAGAATGAGATAGACAAAGTTTTTGTGCAACTCTACCATTGGTTTGAATGTTGGCGTAATAAGGTCGTTTGCAACACTGGGATGGATATCAAACTCTTCCATTACTGCACGAATTTCTTCGGGAGTAGGTTGGAATAGATCAATCCATGTTGTGTCGTTGGAAGTATATCTTTTTAACATTTTGAGATTCTGCTTTGAGCAGGTTTATTATAAATAATACTTAAATTTTAACCTATATTTCATTTTTTTAAACCTATTGACAAAGATATCGTTTTGTGAGATATTATTAGACAGGATTTTTCACATTAATTAAATTTTTGTAGGAGATTTGTTATGAAAATGACGTTTACAGAAAAGATGATTTCGGTTGCGTGTATTTTTTTGCTCACCCTGACGATTGTCATGGTGAACAATGGTGTTCACAAGAACAACGAGGCCGTGGCGGACGAGTTGACCGGCTGTGCCTACTACGATTCGTCGGCGAAGGGCACGGGGTTTACGCAGTGTTCAAACAACAACCCCAGCCCCGCCTTGGTGGCGGCCGTAACAGGAGGTGCTCAATGAACCGCCAGCAACGTCGGGCCGAAGCCCGCAAAAATCGTGTCAATGCCGTTGTGACAGCCGTTACCGTCGCTCCGTGGTATGTCCGAGGGCCGGCAAGGGTGATGGTCGCCGTCGGGGCGCTTTGCTGTTTGGTCGGAGTGTTTCTCGTCGCGACAGAGTTGCTCTCGTAGGGGGTGAGAGCGAAGAGGGTGAGAAGTTTCTTTCAGAAACTTCTCACCCTCTTTTTTATTTTTCGTTATTTAATTTCTTATTTAACAATTAAGATATAAAAAAATTTTTGACTACAAATCATACGACCGTATGATTTGTAGTCAAAAATTAAAATATAAAAAATATAAACAATCTTAAACTTCTCACGACCGTGAGAAGTTTAAGATTATTTGTTTGTTATTCTTTTGAATATATTGTTTATAAAAATATTATCTCTATGATATAATTCTTTGCATATATGAGTAAAAATTTATCATTGAAAAAAATTGTTCCAGTTATTGTCATCGTTTTTTTTATTGCCTCAACTTTCGGCATCGGTTTTTATTTTGGAAAAAATCAAAAAAAAGGTGCAGAAGCCATAAATAATGTTATTAACAAAGAAGATACTTTAAATACGACAAAAGCTGATTTTAGTGATTTTTGGAGAGCGTGGAATATTTTGAATGAAAAATATGTTTCCCCTGATGAAATAACAGATCAAGACAAAGTCTGGAGTGCTATTCAAGGTCTTGCTTCTTCATACAAAGACCCCTACACAGTCTTTATGCCACCAGCAGAAAGCGAGATGTTTAACGACGAGATCCAAGGTTCATTTAGTGGTGTCGGTATGGAGATCGGAATAAGAGACGGAATTATTACTGTTGTTTCTCCTTTAAAAAATACTCCCGCAGAAAAAGCTGGGATAAAACCAGGAGACAAAATTATAAAAATTGACGAAGAAATAACCTCAAATTTTAATACAGACCAAGCGGTAAAACTTATTAGAGGAGAAAAGGGAACTGCCGTTAAACTGACAATTTCAAGAGAGGGAGTTGCTGATCTGATAGAGATTTCAGTTATTAGAGACAATATAAATATTCCAACTATTGATACAGAAAAAAGAGGAGATGTTTTTATAATCAGCTTATACAATTTTTCTGCCACATCACCAAATTTGTTTAAAGATGCTTTGAGAGAATTCGTAGAATCAAAAACAAATAAATTGGTTTTGGATCTGAGAGGAAACCCAGGAGGATATCTAGAGGCTTCGGTAGATATGGCAAGTTGGTTTTTACCAGCAGGTAAAGTAATCGTGACAGAAGATTACGGTGCCAATGAAGAAGACAAGGTCCATAGAAGCAAAGGATATAATATCTTTAATAATAATCTTAAATTTGTTATACTGGTCAACGGCGGTTCGGCCTCTGCATCTGAAATATTAGCGGGTGCATTAAAAGAACATGGAATTGCTAAAATTGTAGGAACGAAGACTTTTGGGAAAGGTTCTGTTCAAGAATTGATCAATTTGACACCTGATACATCTTTAAAGATAACAGTGGCAAAATGGCTTACTCCAAATGGAAACTCAATCTCAAATAATGGTTTAGAGCCAGATGTAAATGTCGAGATTACTCAAGAACAGTTTGAAGATGGTTTGGATCCTCAGTTGGATAAGGCAATAGAATTACTAAGATAAATTACTAAAACACTATGAAAGTTATATTATTGCAAAATGTTGCAAAGACAGGTAGAAAATATGAAGTAAAAGATGTTTCCGATGGGTATGCTTTGAATTTTTTAATTCCAAACAAATTGGCAAAAGTCGCAACGGTTAATGCTTTGAGAGAATTGGAATCAGAAAGATTGCAACATGAACAAAATCAAAAAACCAAAGAGGTAGACTTGATTGAAAGTATTGAAAAATTGAAAGACTCAAGAGTGAGTATTTCAGCAAAGATTAATGATGAGGGAAAATTGTTTGCTGGAATTGATAAAGGCGATATTATAGATGCAATCAAAGATCAAAAAGCGCTCGAGATAAATCCTGACAATCTTGTTTTGGATAAACCTATAAAAGAAGCATCGGAACACAAGATAACCATAAAGGTTGGGAAAAAATCAGCCGAATTTATTTTGGATATTGTGCCCAGAGATTAAATATATAAAAATAAAAGTCCTCGCAATTGCGAGGACTTTTATTTTTAGATGATGTTTACAACTTTTCTTTGTTTTTTTGTTCCGTCAAAATTTTCTTTTCTCTTTGACGTAAATTTTACTTTTCCTTCTTTAAGAGCAAACAGTGTGTGATCTTTTCCTACCCCTACATTTTTTCCTGCCAATATTTTTGTTCCTCTTTGGCGAACCAAAATAGAACCTGTTTTTGCAGTTTCTCCGTCATAAAGTTTTGTTCCTAGATATTTAGGATTTGAATCTTTTAGATTTTTTGCCGATCCTCCGGCTTTCTTATGTGCCATAGTGTTAGTTTATAGTTATTAGTTTTTAGTTACTAGTACTGTATAATAAATACAATATGAGAGAAAGTATAAGACATTTGGTTAATAAAATCAAGTTAATAGCTGATTTTGTCAATAAAGATGATGTTTTTGTGGTTTTGGTGATAATTTTTGCTACATCGGCCTCATTTGGTTTAGGCAGGATATCTTCAATTGAGGAAAACAAAACACCCTTACAGATTGCATCTGCTAATTTGGTACCTGAAAATGATGAGATAATGGGGAACTACGTGGCGTCAAAAAATGGCACAAAATATCATCTGCCGTGGTGTTCGGGCGCTCAAACTATTAGCGAAACAAACAAAATATGGTTTGAAACCAAAGAAGAAGCGGAAAGTAGGGGATATACACCAGCTAAAAATTGTAAGGGACTATAGTCCATTACAATTTTTAGCTGAAATTATAAATTATAAATTATAAATTTTTAAACAAACAAATTTCTTGAAATAAACATCTTGACAGTTGACAAGGATTTGTTTTGTGGTAATATTTTAGCTAGAAACTTTCTCTTTTTAAAACTTTTTTTGGAGGTGCTTTATGGCGCAGATGCTGACAGTTATCGAAAAAATCGGCGACATTCTCAACCCGTTGCATGGTATCACCCCGAGGATGATGTCGGCGGAAGACGGGAAGCTTGGATTTCTCGAAGAAGATTTCCCGGGCGTAAATCGGGGGGACATGTTCGTGATCGCTCACCCCGATCATTTCGCCAACAGGGCGATCGGAGATTTCTCTTCGGAGAATCTCCAACACGACCTCTTTCCTGATGGCTTCGGGGATGACGATGACGAGCTCATCTTTGCCAACGACGAGCACATCTTTCCCGACGAGCAGGCGATGGAAGATCCGGCTTACGCCGAAGCGTGGAAGCAGTTTGTTGCCGAAAAAGGTGTCAATTTCACCGATCGGTGGATGGATGACATTCCGCTTCTTCGGGTGGATGGAAAGTCTCCGACGAGTCAGCGCCAGCAGGAAAAGATCTTGATTCCGTCGGATTCCGAGAGACTTCGTCGAAGTCACGGTCGTCGCGGTCGTCAGCATGTGCCGAGTATCCCGGAGCGGATCCGTCACCACAACAAGACGCTCAGCGTTTTGGCACCGGCGGAGTAGTAAACTCCTCAAAAGAGGCCCCGTAAGGCCTCTTTTTTTTGTTTTAAAAAAAATATATTATTAAAAAATAAATAAATAGGATCAAAATTTGATTTTGTTTCTTCTCTTGCTATGAAAGCTATTTTTGTGGTAAAGTAAAAATGTTAGAAAATAACTATAAATACTATGAACAAGATTAAAAAAATGCATCTGTCAAAAACAGATAAGAAAATAGGCGGAGTTTGTGGTGGAATAGGGGAGACTTTTGAAATTGATTCAACAATAATAAGATTAATCTTCATCTTTCTTGCTTTGATAACAGAAATAATTCCTGCCATCATCGTCTACATATTGGCGTGGTTAATTATTCCGAGCAAAATATAAATAAAAAAAATAAGAGCAAAGAAATTTGCTCTTATTTTTTTTATCCTTATAATTGTTTATAGAGAAGTAAGTCACTAAATAAAAATTAAAAAGGATTATCTATGAGTATGGGAAATATTTTCTTTTTATTTGTTGCAATTCAAGATCAAAATTTACTCACCAAAGTAATGGAAGAAGTAAATGATTGGGGAGGAATCAAGATCGTTGATACTCATCGTCTAGCAGACACAATTATTACAGATAATATCAAAAATGATTGGTTTGTGACTCATGGAGTTAGACAAGTTGTTTTAGTAAACATTCCAGAAGATGATTACAAAAAAGCTCTCAATAAATGGTCCCGTTGGACTAATATTTGTTCTTTAAACTTTGTTTAAGAAACGCCGAAAAGGCGTTTCTTTTTTATTTTACTACTTTTTAAAATGAAAATGATATAATAGTTTTTAATATGAAAGATTTGCAAAATATTTTAAAATTTACAAAATTATTAAATAAATTCCGCCAAATTGAAAGAGTAATTCGTTCAAACGGGGGAGATAGGCTTGAAAACGATGTAGAACATAGTTATCAATTAACTATGTTGGCTTGGTATATTATTTCAACCCAAAAATTAGATCTGAATTTGGATCTTGTCATCAAATATTCACTTGTGCATGATTTAGTTGAAATTTATGCAGGGGACACTTATGCCCACACAACTGATAGAGAATTAAAAAAGAGTAAAATAAAAAGGGAAGAAGATTCTCTGATAAAATTAGAAAGTGAGTTCAAAGAATTTCCAGAAATTTTTGAACTTATAAAACAATATGAGTCCAAGAGTGACCTCGAAGCAAAATTTATTTATGCTTTAGACAAGATAGAGCCAATTTTAAATATTTATACAAGTAGCAGAAAAACTTGGAAAGAAAAAAATATTTCGATTGATATGATTATTGATATTAAAAAAGATAAAGTTAAATTTGATCCAGAGGTGGAGAAACTTTTTTATAAGATAATAGAAACTCTCAAAGAAGAAGAAAAAGATTTGTTTAATTAAATAAGAGGTATGTTGGTACCTCTATTTGTAGGGAGAAGGCCTAAAAGGCCCTGTTTATTTATTATTGCAATGTCGCACAATATACCTTTTGCGACATTGAATAATCAAAATAAAGCCCCCTCTTTATATATTTAGTGTTCGAGAGGAGGCTTTTTATTGTATTAGTTAACTAAATCAAAAAATATTTCTGCTTCTTCCTTTTGTGAAATACTTGAGAAAAGATAAGCTTGTTTATTTTTTATTGCTGTATCTATTTTATTGTATTTTTCTGTTCCTTCACAATATTTTAATACTTCAACAAAACTAAAATCTTTTTCCAAGTACTGAATATACAAATTGGCCGAGTGTCTACTTTTTGCTTCAAAAACGTCCACAGTTGAGTCAATTTTGACCACAAGGATATAACAGCCGTTCTTTGAGTAGTTTGCTAACGCTTTTTCCTGATTGATAGTTAGAAATGTAATAAATACTAAACCTAAAAAGATTGCTACATTTTTCATTTGCATTTCCCTCTTTCAAAATTTTAATATAGATATAAGGCAAATTTCTAAAGTTTACATTAGCATCTTTTGTTTAAAAAAGAAACAGTTTTAATTTTTTAAGAACCAACAGTCAAAAACCACAAAATTATGACAAAGATAGATAATATTATAACTAGTAGATGATCCCACATATTATTTATTGAATATTTACACTAGGAGCCATTTCTTGAATTGTTGTTGGATCCCCTGCTTTTATTCTTTCCATATTTTCAACAAAGCTACTCCAAAGCAAATCTATAAAAATATCATTCCAAAAATATAATACAGGGCCGGCTAGATATGTATTCCAGAAATCGGTGACCAGCCCCCAAGCATAACCCAGGTTTTCTTGTGTCTGCGGTGCCTCTACAATACCTCTCAAATTGAATCCAAAGTAACTTAATATAATAATACCGATTATAATAACCAAGACTAATTGCAAAAATCCAGAATTTTTATTTATCATAAATTAAATTATACTATTAAAAATAAACTTTAAAAACAAGATTATTAACAGCAATCTTTGGTTTAGTATTTTGGTAGATAAGACATTGGATTTAAGTAAGCATCGCGAGAAGCCAAAGGAATATATTTGTCTTTGCAATTTATACTATTTTCAAATTTTGTAATCTGAACTCCTTTGCTAGCATAAACACCAAAGTGAAGATGCGGTCCTGTTGAATATCCTGTGTTACCGCTGTAACCGATTATGTCGCCGGCGTTAACACTTTGACCAGGATTTACTTTTATTAAAGAAAGGTGGGCATACAAAGTAGATAATCCATTTGGGTGCTCTACAAGAACCCATTTTCCGTAGGAATAGCATTTTGGAGGTACAGAATCTGTATTTCCTGTTCCTTTGACGACACCCTCCATGGCAGAGAGTACTTTTGTACCAGAAGATGCTCTAAAATCGATTCCAGGGTGTCCGTTTCCGTTATAAACCTGAGGATTGCTAGTAGAAAAAGGAGTATTCCCAAAAAATTGAGTTATGCAGTCTGGGTTACCAAGAGCCTTTAAATAAGTCTTACATTCCGCCATTCTTTCGTCTGTAAACGGCCAGCGAAGTACTCCGCTACCTGCCACAGGTAAGCTGCCCGGGTCAATTTCTATTTTTAGTTGTGATTCAAGCTTATTAATTTCTTGAAGCACCTCTTCCATCAATTTCTTTTTTTCTTCCAATTGTTTTTTATAAAGAGATTCTTTATTTGCCGTAACCGAAAGAAGCTGATCTTTTTCTTTCTTGTTGTAATCAATAATTTGTTTTTGATCGGCCAGCTGAGATTTATAATTTAATAATTCTCTTTCTTTCATTTCAGATTCTGTTTTAACTGTCTCCAGACTACTTTTCAGCGTTACTAATTCATTAGTCTTTCTCCTTATGTCCATTTGCAATCTTTGGAGACTGTCAAAGTCATCCCAAAATTCAGAGAGATCTCTTTGAGAAAGCAAAATCTCAATAAGAGAGTTTGAGTCTTGTTCATTTATTATTTTTACTATTTCGCCAAGCGCAGTATTGTTTTGATTAATTAATCTTTCTTTATCTCCAATATCAACTGACAATTTTTGAACAGTTAATCCTGTTGATTGAATTTTGTTGTCTGTCAGATTTATATCGGTAGATAGTTTTTTCCTATCCAAGTTTAAGCGGTATATTTCGTTGTTTAGAGATTTTTTTTCTTCACTAACTTTATTTAATTCCTCTTGGTATTTTTTTATTTCTTTTTCCAAGTCTCCTATGCTAGATGATTTTGATTGAATTTGGTTTTTTATGTCGTCAATTATGGAAGCATTTATAAAGGACGGCTTTAACAAGCCTAACGAAAGTATTATAAAAAATAATATTAATAGTCTAAATTTGTCTTGAAACATTTTATTTTAATTTATCTAAAGCTATTTTTAATCTTTCAATTGTTTTTTGTTTTCCCAAAATCTCCGACAATGTAAAAGGATCTGGCGACTTATCTTTTCCTGACAATGCAAATCTCATTGGCCAAAGGACATTTCCCCTACCCTTTTCTGTTGCATAATCCCAAAGAGATGTTTTTATCTCATCAGACTGAAAATTATCAATATTGTCAATAACTGAGATAATCTTGTTTAAATGTTCAATAGTTTCTTGTTTCTGGGCATCTTTCCAAAGTAAATTTTCTCCGTTATATTCTGGATTTTTAAAATAATATTCCAATTCCCCACCCTCAAACATTTCTTTCAAATCTGAAAATTTATTTATTCTTTCTTTTATAACGGGTAACATTTTTGTCAGAATTTCATCAGAATATTCTCTCATATCTTTTAATTTTTCAGGTAAAAATTCTAAAACTTTTTCTTTAAAAGATTGTTCCGACATTTTTTTGATATATTCTTTGTTAAACCAGTCCAATTTAACAAGGTCAAAAATTGCACCTCCTTTTTGTATTTTTGTTAAATCAAATTCCTCTATCAGTTCTCCAAGAGAAAAAATTTCTTTGTCTGTTCCGGGGTTCCACCCTAAAAGCATCAAATAGTTTATCATTGCTTCTGGCAAGTATCCCATCTTTCTGTATTCACGAATAGAAACAGCTCCGTGTCTTTTTGAAAGTTTTGATCGGTCTGGCGCTAAACTAAAAGGCATGTGAGTATAAAATGGTCTTGGCGCATTGATTGCTTCTTGTATAAGAATTTGTCTTGGGGTATTTGATATTCCGTCTTCTCCTCGGATTATATGTGTCACACCCATTTCATAGTCATCAACAACAACCGCTAGATGGTAAAGCGGTTCGGTTAAACTTTTTGCAATTACAAAATCTCCTAGTTCGGTTGTATCAAATTCTATATCCCCTCTAACTGTATCTTTGAAGATAACTTTTTTATTTGGATTTTTAAATCTTATAACTTCTGTTCTATCACCTTCTTTTTCGGCAATTTCTTTTGATACATAGGCTGTACCATCGGCAATCATTTTTTCCAAATATTTTCTATAAGTTTCTCCCCTCTCTGACTGTCTTACAATTTTTGTTTTGTCTATTTCTATTCCCAACCATTCCAAACTTTCCAATATTTCATCTTCAAATTCTTTTTTAGATCTTTCTCTGTCTGTATCTTCTGATCTAAAGAGCATTTCACCTCCATTTTGTTTTGCGTAAATATAATTAAACAAAGCTGTTCTGGCGCTTCCTACATGGAGATATCCTGTTGGCGACGGTGGAAAACGGGTTATTATTTTTTTGGTTTGTTCTGTCATGTTTCGTATATATAATAACAATTTTATAGCTTAATTTAAAGCCTGAAATTTTTTGCTATTTATTGAATAATTTTATTGCTTCGTCAAAAGAGTCCCCTTTTACCAGTTTGTTTCTTCTTTCGTGTCCACACTTTTCACATTTTTGAACAACATAAAATAAGTCGGATTTTTTATCTAATCCTGTTGGTTTCATCATTCCTCCACAGTCGGCCAATCTATCTCCTGGATTTATATCAACATGTTTGGACCAAAGGCATTTTGGACAGTGGTTTGTGTATCCATCTCCAATTACTTCTGTTCCGCAATTTTCACAAACAAAATCTTCTATTGTTCTTGTAAATTTTCTCATAAGATTTACATACTAATATACGAATGATGCGAATATACGAATGCGATACAAATATTAATATTTTTTGTATTTGTAAGCATTCGTATATTAGTATAATTTGTATATTGGTATATTTAATTTAAATTTCGTGTTTTAGTGCAATCGCTAAAATACCGTTAGCAATTTTTTCTCCTGCATCTAATTTCGCAAATTTTTTTGTTGCTTCTGCCATTTGATTTCTTTTTTCCTCATTATTCATCAGATTTACTATTTCTGCTTCTAGAAGGTGCGGTGTTAAATTGTTTTCTTCAACAACTATCGTTGCTCCTGTTCTAGCATAAGAATAGGCATTTTTTCTTTGATGATCTCCTGCCGAACTATTTATAGGGATTACAATACTTGGAATCCCCCAAGCAGCGATTTCAGAAATTGAACCACCTGCTCGTGATATGATCAAATCACTTGCTCCAACCGCCATTTTCAAAGCAAGAAAATCAAGATATTTGAAAGGTTTGTATCTTTTTTTGTAAGAGCTATCTTGGATTAACATATTTGCTCGCGATACTACTTCTTCAAAATTGTTTTTTCCTGTTTGATGTATTATTTGATATTTATCCAAAATGTTTGGCAAAATATCGACAATAATATCGTTAATTATTTGTGAACCTTGTGATCCACCTAGAATCAAAATTGTCGGCGTCTCTTTTTCTAGTTTTAAAAATTCGTGTGCTCCTTGTTCAAGAGGTGTTGTCAATCCTCTTCTGATTGGATTACCTGTATAGGCGGTTTTGCTTTTATCCAAGTAATCAGCAGTTTCTGGAAAACCAATTGAAACTTTTTTTGCAAATTTTGAAGCCCATAGAGCTACTTTTCCAGGAACAGTATCGGTTACATGAACAACTACAGGAATTCTGAAAAATTTTGCAGCAAAAAGCATCGGGAAAGCACCGTATCCTCCGTTGGTAAATACTACATCGGGATAAATTGACCACATCATAAAAAGAGCTCTTATCACAGCATTGATTGTTTTGAAAATATCAAAAAAATTTTGAATAGAAAAATATAATCTCAATTTTCCCGTAGATAATTTTTTGAAAGTAATATCGTTTCTGAACAAAAGATCTTCGTCGTATGGTTGGTCTGAAACAAAGAACATTTCTGGCTGTAGTAATTTGTGTTCTTCAGAGATTTTTCTGATGTGTTGAGCAACAGCAACCATTGGGTAAAAATGTCCACCTGTTCCTCCTCCTGTTAATAAAATTTTCATAAATAAAAATGATCAATTATCTTTTTTGATATCTGGAAATATTTAGAATAATTCCGACTTCTAATAATGTAATAAATAATGCTGTTCCTCCATGACTGACAAACAACAAAGGTATTCCTGTTAATGGAAATATTCCCAACATTGAAGCCATATTAATAAATGATTGGGACACTATCAGTATAACAATTCCAACCGCCAATAGTCTACCAAAAGTACTGTCTGATTTTGATGCGATTTGGAATCCTCGAAAGGCAAACGCCAAGAATAGTGATATGAGCAAGACTGATCCAACAAATCCCCACTCTTCTGCTGTAACCGCAAAAATAGAGTCGCCTATTGGTTCGGGAAGATAGTTAAATTTTTGAATACTTTTTCCAAATCCTCTACCAAACCATTCTCCTGATCCAACAGCAATAAGAGATTGTTTTATTTGGTATCCTGCTCCCAGACTATCTGCGGATGGGTTTAAAAAAGCGACTATTCTTTGTAGCACATATGGTTTCATCATTATCCACCCGCCAGCTCCCGCCAGTGCCACCCCTACCAAACCAAACAAATGACTCCACTTTGCTTCAGCTGCAAAAAATATACAAAATCCTGCAATTGCCAAAACTAAAAATGTTCCAGTATCCGGTTGTTTCAATATCACCGCACCACTTATGACTATCATTCCAAGTAATGGGAAAAAACCATATTTTAAATTTTTTATCATTCCTTTAACACTGGCAAGCCACGCTGATAAATAAATAACAAAAGCTAGTTTCAAAAGTTCTGATGGTTGAAATGTTTGTCCTGCAATTTTAATCCATCTTTTTGCTCCGCCGTGCTCCATGCCCAAAAAAGGGACAAAGACCATCGCAGTTAAGATAAGTGCAAAAACAAAAATATAAAAAGCATATTTTCTATAATGAGTATAATGAACTCTGGATGTTATAAACATAGCTGTTAAACCCAAAACAAGACCTAGAGCTATTTGATTAAACATAATAGAAGACATCCTTGCTCCCTCTCGTGTTAATAGCCCTAGAGACGCAGATGAAAATATAAAAAAACCAGACAAGACTAGTAGTCCCACAATAATCAAAAATATTTTATCCACATTTTTTCTGTGCATTGAGCTTATTATACAATGCAAAATTTGAAATATGAAAAAAATATGTGAATACCAGCGCTGACGCGCAAGTAGAAAGGTGTAAGTAGAAAGGTATAAGGTGTAAGGCGTAAGAAACAAAAACTCTTATTATTTATTTATTATTGGTGTTTTTTAGAATATAAATATAAAAAATCAAAAATCCGCGGTTTAGCGCGGATTTTTGATTTAATTATTTTTTGATATCTATAAGCCGAATTCTGTATCCGTCGATTGACGGACGATAATTATTTATCTGGGATTGTTGTTGCCAACAACCTCTAGCGACTCTCTCGGATGTGCTACGCTACGCTTCGCACCTCCAAATTAAAAATTTTAAATTATAAATTATAAATTTAACCAAACAAAAAATTTATTTTTTGTTTGAATTTATAATTTAAAATTTATCATTTATAATTCGAGGTTGTGCGAAATGCAATGTAGCACAACCGAGCGCGGTCTTGCACTCAGGTAAGGATTTAGCCGTTTCACTTTCTATGTTTCCATAAAAACTAACCCCGAGGGGTTCTTAAAATTTTTCAATTTTAAGCGTCTCTGCTCGCACCTCTAAAATCACTTTTGACGGGTGTTACCCGCTACCCTTGTCGCTCCTCGCTTCGCTCGGAGCAAGTAATAAGGAGAAATGCATAAGGAGTAAGTAAAAAATTTGCTCCGCAAATTTTTTCGTTTCTTATTACTTACACCTTACTACTTAATACTTGCGCGCCAGCGCAACGAGGAACGACCGAGTGTTCGGACTTTCCTCTTGGTCATTCCTCACTGTGTTCGGAACGAAGAATTAGAATTTAGTATGAGAATTAGGAATTAAATTTGCAAGGCAAATTTAATTCTAATACTTTTCCCTAATACTTTGTGACGAATAAAGTGAGGAACAACCAAGCAATTATCCAATATCAAAGAACAAAGATATTATATAGTACCGCTATTGACAAATCAAGCATTTTTGTTATTTACTCTTGACTAAACAGGGTTTTATATAGTATAGTTGTGGGTAGAAATAGTGTCATTTTTTGACAAAACAATATAACTTTTGTGTCCGTTTGGACAAGGAGAAATGGTATGAAAAATTTTTTCAGGAATGCATGGAGTTTGAGGAAGAAAGGTTTAGGTTTCATTTTTGTTAAAAGGCAACCAACACCAACACCTACCCCAACGCTAACACCGTCATCGACACAGGAACCGTCAAAGGCAAAAAAGCCAATAAAAAGGTTGTATACCTTTTTGATTGGGATGGCTTTCAACGCGGGGTTGATTTTTGTGGCGACTATTATCGTCACCAATTTCACCGGCGGTTTCACCATTCGTGGCATCATTGCTTCGGTGCTCGCAGCACTGGCGATCTTGATGGTTTTCGGTTGGAATGGAATTCGTGAAATCCAACCTGTACATGTGGGTGTGCCGATGATTCTCGGAGATTTATCGGATTTATTTTTGCTCCCTGGCGGTTATTCCTGGTTACCTCCCGAACCTATTATGGATTTTGTGGAGGTGTCTTTGAAAGAGAAGACGATGAAGCCTGACATTAAAGGGATCTTGTCGTCTGACAACAAAACGGCGAGCATTGATGCTCAAATTCAGTTTTTTGTAAGTAACCCGTACATTTACTCGAAAGTGGATGAACCTGACAAGGCTCTTGAGGGTCTGGTTGGGAGAAACGTCCGATGGTTGGCAAATATGGTGGAGGTTGTAAAACTTCCTGGGGTGAAAGGTTTATTTTCTGATCTCTTGGAAGGAACAACTTTGGACAAGATCGTTGGGCACGATTCAACCGACACTGACAGGGTTGTCGCAGAGGCATTGGCCCTAGGGCTAATAAAAGACTCAGCAGAAGATTTTTCAAAAATTCATGTCGGAGGCATTAAAGAAACCGCGGAAGAATGGGGATTGACTATTAAGAAAGCCATGGTGACTGAGGTGGGAATTCCACAAGAAATCACCAAGGCCAATGCTGAAAAAGATGTTGAGATGGCTCAGAGAAAAAGTGAGAGTGTTCAAAACAGAACACTTCTTGACCTGATGAAAGAGTTCAAGGTTGACTTTCCTGACCTCAGCGATGAAAAAATCGCTGACCTGATTCAGGTGGAAAGAAAAAAGGCGATCCGAGTCATTATTGACGGCAACGCGGGAGATTTCACAAAGGGTGCTGTCGCGGGTGCTCAAATAACCGGAGGTAATCCATGAAAAGAATCAGCTGGGGATGGCCTACGACAATAGTCGTTTTAATGGTTATTGTAATTTTAACGGCATCGCTTCCGATGCCAAGTTGCACTAAAAAAGTGAGAGTGGAAGACTCTCCTTCTGTGACGTCAGGTCCAGAGATTGAGTGGCCTAGAGCGTACAAGGAAACAGTAAATCCGGATCGCGAGGAGTTCGTGTATCCAGGGAAAGACATGTGGTTGGAGGAGCCGGTATATGTCTCTGGGCTTCACTGGGCGTGGTTTGATTTCGTTGACAGGAACATTAGCGATGATCGAATGTATGTCCGGTGTGCTAATGTTCCGGAGAACCTGGACAATGCAAAAGTCCGGATGATAAATGCAAATTCAAACCATGATCCTTTTCCTGGGATCACCGGGTGCAGGTACTTCGACATGAAGTTACCGCCGGATACAAGGGTTGGCAATCCTGTAGTATCATTTCGCATCAGCAAGATGTGATGATACACAGGAAAAAGCGGTTGCAGGGATTCGTCCCCACAACCGCTTTTTTTATTTTTAAATTTGTAGTATTCGGATTATATTTTAATTTTTACAGCACCCCTACTCCCAACTGATTAATCGTTCCTGCAATAACTTTTGCTAAAATAGATGAGCCTAACAAAACAGCAATGCCTACAAGCGTCCAAAGAAGTGCTTGGTGTGCTTTTGCAACTTTTCCGGGGTTTCCTCTTGCTTCTACATATAAAAATCCGGCAAAAATAAGGAACAAAACTGCAATCGGCGTACCTATTTGAATCATTACTTTTATTATAAGATCAATAAGACCTTGAATTGTGCCAACATTTAATGGGTTGTCTACACCTGTACCTATCGCCCCAACAAAACTAAAAGGAATGATCAGAAAAACGCTTATTAATAAAATATATTTTTTCATAATTAAAACAAATTATTTTTTTAAACTAATTTAAAAAGTCTTGATAATATTCTGGTTTTGCTAAAACACTAACAATCAATTTTACAATAAGCCAAGAAGCAAGAATAAAAAACATTCCTTTTATCAATGATACTATTCTCCCTCTTGCCGCTGAAACGGCACTTGATTTGTTTCCTTCTACTATCAATGTCCAACCGATCCACGCAAACAAAATTGTCGCAATTGGAATAGATAACCAAATAAAAACGTCTAAAATAGTATCCATCAATATTATTAAATCAGACCAATGGCATCCATCTGGAGAGGCACTTTGTGTTCTAGCACAATTTGGCACAATTGACGGGTTGAGAGGACTCCACGCTTTTGCTAAAACAGGAATAGATAATATCCCCCACAAACCCAAAGAATAAATTTTTGAAAGTGATATTCGCATTGTATTGGTTTATTTTTTTATCTTGTAATTAAAGCAATCATTTCGTCTTCTGCTTGCTGTATTGCCTCGGAAATCTTTTTTCTTCCAGATATAATTGAATTTATCATAGCATTAAAGATTTCACTCGTCTCGTCTTTGTTTAGATCTAGCCATCCTTTTGAAATAAGAGCGGATTTATAAAATATGTCTAAATAAGGATCTGCAACCTCCTTGGATGAAAGAGCACGCGACACAGGAGGAAGATTTGTTAATTCTGATAGATGTATTAAAACATCGTCATTTGTAAGAGCTTGGATTGTACTATATGAATGACCTATGTTTTTTGATGCTTTGACAACCGCCAATCCGTACATCTTTCCAAAAGTAACAACATTTCCACTTTCTGTTTGTGGCATCATTGCAACATCAAAATTTAAGTTTGGATTTTTTGTTCGGAGTTGTGATAGTTCACTTGCAAAACCAAAGTAAAGAGCCAAATCACCCGCTAAAAATGATTTAGTTGAATCTGGTAGAGCTCTGTTCCATGTATAAACTGGTTTTACAGGGTTTGAGAATTGAGTATAAAAACTTAGTGCTTCTTCTGTTGGAGAAATTTCGTTTCCAGCAGTTTGTGAAAGTGTTACATCAAAAGAATCATCGGTTCTTTTTGTAATCGGATTGCCAGTTTGCATAAGCAAGGTAGAAATAATTTCTTTTGCATGAGAAATATTTTGATAATCGCCAAGTGCAACCAAGCTGGTAAAAATATTAAAATCTTTGTCTTTGTCGGTTACTTTTTGGCTAAGAGCAAAAAACTCGTCCCAATATTTTGGTGCTATCGCAATACCATTTTTTGAAAAAATATCCCTATTCCAGTACATTATCATCGGGTCAATTGTAAAAGGAAAAGCTAATATCCCTGAATTTGTTAAATATAGTTCCCCTTCTTCGATGAATTTATCTTTAAAATTTCTTACGGAATAAGTATCGTATGGTACTGCAAATATTTTATCTTCATGTTTTACAATACTATCTTGGGGCAACATAAAGACATCCGGGCCTTTTCCAGAAGAGATTGCCTCGGCTAATTCTTGATTAAAATTTTCTTCGTCTATTTGGCGATATGTTACTCCATCATAAATATTATCGCTCTCACTTTTTAATTTATCCAAAACTTGAGTCATCAAGTCTTTATCAAGTGTCCCCCAGATAGCAACAGACCCAACCGAATCTGAACTGCCACCTTTTCCAAATGTGGCAAATAAAACAACTCCTACCATAATAAAGAAAACGAATATTCCTGTAAGTACGATTTGAAAATTTGTCATTATTTTTTTCTAAAAATTATCCCGTAATGATTTTCTCCTGCTTCTATTTTTTTAACGATAACAAATTCTTTATTGATAAAAAAATCTTCGGCTTGTTGCTCATTAAATACCATTTCTTTTGCAGGACCTATGTTATTGAAAGAATCAGACCAATCAACTACCAAAACTCTGCCATTTGGACGTAAAATTCTTTTTGTTTCAGACGCGAGGGCTTCTTTATTTTCTATTTGAAATAAGATGTTGGATAGTATAATTGCGTCAACAGAAGAATCTGCAAGTCTTGTTCCTCCCAATTTTTCTACATCACCCCAAATATATTCTATATTAAATATTCTTTCAGTTTCTGCTTGTTTTTGGAGTTTTTCCAAAAGATTTTTTTGCACATCTATAGCGTAAACTCTACCCTCTTCTCCTACTTTTTTTGAAGCGGAGATAGTATAAAAACCGGAGCCGACACCCAAATCGGCAATCATCATCCCCTTCTCCAATCCAAATTGTTCAATATTTTTTTGCGGGTCTATAAAAGCCATATTAGCTATATTTTACTGGAAATAAGCTTTTTTTGAAACAAACATAAAGTGGATAACAAAAGTGTTTTGTTTTAACAAAACACTTCAATTTCTAATTTCCAATTACCAATTTCTAAAAATGTGTATGAAAAGTACGACCGTACTTTTCATACACACCTGTTCTATGCTGTGACATACTACAAAACCTTGTACACAAAAGTTGGTTGTCGGGTAACCAACTTTTATCATTTGCCATTGTCGCATTACATTAACGGTACGATAGGTTTTTTAATGTAAATAACTTTAAGCACAAAAAGCTAACGAAAATTTCTGGATTGCTTCGTCGTAAACTCCTCGCAAAAACGAAGTTTTGCTTTGCAAAACTTCGTCACGAATTTCCTACGGAAGTCCGTCTTTGCGAGTGAAACGAAGCAATCCAGGACATTTATATTTTTTAAATAAAAAACTCCCAGCACACAATGTGTTGGGAGTTTACAAATTATCTTTGCAGAATAACTGTTTTTGCGAGAGAGAAAGATATTCCAGAAAAAACAGGGGCTTTTTGATAAAGAGATATCCCAAAACCCAGCACCGAACTTGTTTCTGCTTTTGTGAATAAATTCATTCCAATAAGACACGCAACATTTCTACGTGCCTCTGAAAAAATGTTGGCCCC
>Ga0209541_10001937_pt1 | contig 40079 bp, 48 predicted proteins | sample RifCSPlowO2_01_FD_184027 | JGI IMG/M metagenome (GOLD analysis project Ga0209541, IMG submission 184027) | Groundwater microbial communities from Rifle, Colorado - Rifle CSP2_plank lowO2_0.1 (SPAdes) (version 2) | ecosystem: Environmental > Aquatic > Deep subsurface > Groundwater | place...
TGCCAGAATCTTTCTTCAAAATTCCCCTCTTGAGGGGTGGCTCGCTTGCGAGACGGGGTGGATAAATTCAATCCACCTCCCCCTAAAGGGTACTCCTCAAGAGGAGAATAAAAATTCTTTCTGGATATATTGCTAATTTTTATTATCGCCGAGTTTACCTTTGGCGCTGGAGAAAAATATCTTTTATCAACCTTGGCAATCATTTTTGGCTCACCATATGCCTTGACGGAAATCGAAAGGATGCTTTCTTTTCCATCCCGAGCGAGGATTCTTTGAGCCACTTCATGCTGGACCAAGAGCACCATAGCTTCCGGCTGGTTTTTGACCGTCAAAAACTTTTTCAAAATCGCGCCAGTAATATTGTAAGGGATGTTGGCAATGATTTTGTAGGCGCTAGACTTTAGGCCATAGGCATTAGAATTAAATTCTAATATATCCTCGCATACTAGTATGAGAGTATTTGTTTTAATTTCTTTTTCGAATTTAGATTGCAGAAATTCAAAAAGCTCTCGGTCTTTTTCGACAGCTATCACTGAATTAGATTTTTCCAATAGTTTTCCTGTTAGTACACCTTTACCCGGACCTATTTCCAGAATTACATCATGTTTTTTGATTTCACCTGCCTCAATAATTTTCCGGAGCGCAAATTCTCCCTTTAAAAAGTTTTGCCCTAAAGATTTTTTTGCTCTGTGTTGCATGTGGGTTTAAATATAGATGGTTTTAATTCTATCTTTTTCACCTTCTTTTTCCAGTAAATCTGCTGGGATATCTGAAATAAATTCGGACGGAGCATTTATATTTCGGGATCCGAAAATTGTGCGGAAATTCGCAAATGACAAAAACAATTTTTCTTTGGCGCGAGTGAGCGCTACATAGAAAAGCCTGCGCTCTTCCTCGCTGTCGAATCCTTCTGCTTCATTTTGCCTTTGGTGCGGGAAAAGTCCGTTCTCAAGTCCAGTTATTAAAACATAATCAAACTCAAGTCCTTTGGCCGCATGGACAGTCATCAATTTTACGCCTCCGGATTGTTTATCCTTCGTTTTTTCTCTGGTAATCATTAAAGAGTCTTGATCAGAAGCCAACGATGCATCTTCTAAAAGCTTTTCTACACCAAGGCCATTTTCTAAACTATCATATTTCAGCGCCAAGGTAGCCAGTTCTTTAATGTTTTCCAGTCTTTCGATATCCTCGTCGCTACCGCTCGAAAGTTCCTGTTCGATGCCGGACTTTTTGACCACGAATTTTATTATCTCTGAAGTTTTCCAGCCAGAGGCTGGTCCGCCTTGGGCGGATATTTTTTCTTTTATTTCATCCAGGATCCGATAAAAATTATCGATTTTAATTTTTGTTTTTATCGGCAGATTTTCGGTGTCGCTTGCCCCGCCATGGCGGGGTGAAGCGAAAATTTTAAGCAAAGTAACTTTGCCGATGCCCCGCGCTGGGAAATTGATTATCCGTTTTATGTCGGACAAGCTGTCTCGATTTAAAGCCGCTCGCACATAAGCCAGAGTGTCTTTGATTTCTTTTCTTTCGAAAAATTTAACCCCCAAAACCTGATATGGAATATTGTATTTCAGCATCGCTTCTTCCAGCGCCCGCGACTGGAAGTTGACGCGGTATAAAATGGCGATACTGGGCAAGATATTTTTGGACTCACCACTAAAATTTTCTGCTGAAAATTTTCTCTGTCCGTCGCCGTCGCGACTTCCAAGGGTTCGCTCAAAAATATCTTGCCCAGTATCTAAAGTCTCCAAAATTTTCGTGGCGACAAAATCCGCTTCGTCATTTTCGTCCAGGGCCTCATACAGCCCGATTTTGGCGCCGACTTCTTTATTGGTAAATAAATTTTTGTCCGGCCTATATTTATTTTTTTTGATTATCGTGTTGGCCGCCTCTAAAATATTTTTGGTGGATCGGTAATTTTCCTCGAGCAAGACTATCTTCGTGTCCGGATAATCTTTTTCGAAGCTTAAAATATTTTTTAAATTGGCTCCACGCCAAGAATAAATATTTTGATCGGCATCCCCGACCACGCAAATATTTTTATAATTCTCCGAAAGCATTTTGGACATCAAATACTGCACTTCATTGGTATCTTGATATTCGTCGATGTGAATATATTTCCATCTTTCCTGATAAATTTTTCTAACTCCCAAATTGTCTTTCAACAATTTGGTCGCTTTCAGAAGCAAGTCATCAAAATCCAGCGCATTTTCTTTCATCTTTCGTTTTTCGTATAAATTCCAGATCTGGGCCACTATTTTCCCAAGCGTTCCGCTTTCCCTTTCGGTATAATTTTCTAAATGGGTGAATTTTCCCTTTTCCCGGGAGATAATATTTTTTATTTTTTTCGGATCATACTGTTTTGGATCTATCCCAATCTCTTTCATGATTTCTTTTAAGATCGTGGTGGCATCTCCTTCGTCTAAAATTGTAAAATATTTAGTCAATCCCAACAATCGGGCGTTTTCTTTTATAATGTAAACTCCGAGAGAATGAAAAGTAGACACGAACGGAATTTTTTCCTGTTCTTGCGCATTTTGCATATTCTTTTTGATTTCTAAAATGATTCGCTCCCGCATTTCCTTTGCCGCTTTATTGGTGAAAGTCACCGCTAAAATTCGCTCAGGAGCGACTCCTTCCTTGATCAAATTTACGATTCGATGAGTGATGGTTTTGGTTTTTCCGGCTCCGGCTCCGGCAATAATGAGGAGGGGTCCTTTCGTGTGAAGGGCCGCTTCCTTTTGCTCTTTATTTAGTCCTTCTAGGTGTTCTGTGTCAGTAGTCACCTTTGCAATATAACACAGATTTTATTTATTTTTTTAAATTTTAATCATTCGAGTCTTCTTTCGGAGGTTTGGGTATGTCATTTTGTCTCGCTCTTTCGTTTGCGCCCCTTACTCCATAACGGATGATTGCTTGATTCCATATTATGTCTTCGTTGCCTTTTAGTGGTTTTCCTGCTTCTAGTATTTTTCGTATTCCTTGAAGAGTGGTTTCTTCCGGACGTTCATTTTGGCCAGCCGGCCTAGGTTTTGATTGAATCACTGGCGTAGATTTTGCCGCTTTCTCAATTTTCTCAATTCTCTCCTTTATTGCCCTAATTTCTGCATCTTTTTCCGCTAATTTTCTTTCAGTTTCCGCTCTTTTTTGGGCAGTTTCTATTGCCACAGTCATATTTGTTTCTCTGGGTTCTATATGCATCTCTTCCAGCGCTTTTGTGCTAGTGGTTACAATTTCCTTTGTTGCTGTTTCTGGTGTGGTGGATTTCTTTTCTTTCTTGTCTAAAGTTGTTTTTACACCAACAAAACCTCCACTAGCAATCAAGGTTGATAATCCAAGTCCTAGCCAATTTCTCTTAAACCAACCTGGTTTTTTCTCATATGTTGGAGCTGGTTCCGGCGTCGGTGGAGTTACCGGCGCCGCAGTTGCTCTTTCAGCAGGTTCAGCTGGCTTTTTATCAGCAGCTTCAATCCTCTGGAGAGTTGCCAAAGCTTCAGCTGTCCTTTTGCTCGTTTCATTTATAGTTTTCCTGAGCTCCTCGACTCTCATTTCTTCGGCAGATTTTGGTGTTGGTATATTTTCTGGCATATGATTTATTATACTACTAATATTATCTTGTCTCGCTTGTTAAATAAGTTGGCCAGGTGTTTTAATTTCCCATCTCAATTCATTTCGTACTAATTCAGCCGGAATTATTTTTTGAAGATTCCCCGGAGTAGAAGAACCATTGAACCCTTTTTTCTCCTCAAACCTTTCAAATGTTACCGGAGCTGGAAAGAGGTAGTTCTTATGATCATTTATTACTAAATAGTACATTTGACAAGAACCTTCTCGTTTATCCGCAAAATATGTTTCATTCGCTCCAGTGGGCCTGTAAACTGTTCTAATTTTGGCATTGGGAACAATTTCCTTAATTATTTTCTCAAGAATTTCAACTCTAAATTCTTTATTATTTTGACAAAATTCCACAAAAGCACTACCAAGCTTTTCAGATGTAGAAATTTCTTCCTGACCTTTTTTTCTGTTTCGGCCTTCTGTGCCACGATTTTTCTTTCCAATTCTTCCAGTTCTCTTGTCGCTTCTTCTATAAATTTTTGATTGGCTTCTATTATTTGCTTAAGTTCTGTTATTATTTCTTCCTCGCTTTTTTCTTTGATTTCTGGCGCTTCTTCTACGGCAGGCTCTTTGACCTCTGGTTTCATCTCCACCTTTTTCTCCTCAGCAGGCTTGGAGATTTTTCCTTCTTTTTTGTTTTTTTTCTCAAAGGTAGCGTACGCTTCTCCAAGAGCCTCAGTAAATCCTGTATATTCTTTGTGCTCTTGCTCGGCTTTATGAGCCTTATTCAAAGATCTGTCCATAAATTCTTTAATCTTATCAGATTTGATTCGTGCTAGCATTTGAAGGTGGTAAGCTACAGCTTCAGGCACAGAAAAATTTTTCCTTTCTTCCGATTCGATAAGGAGTCTTTTTAAGGTCCGCTTTATCCCCGGGTCTTCTATGGTCGCTACAAATTTTCCATATCTTGCTAATCGCTCGGCTGGTTTTAGGGGTTTAGATTTGGTAATTACCTCCATGATGCCATGAACGATCTTTTTTCCAGACTCTGTCTTTTCCAAAAGTTTATACAATTCTTCGATCGTGTTTGCTCTCTCAAAATTTACTGTTTCAGGCTTTGCGCTCGCCGCTTCTGCTGGTTTGGTCGGTGGTTTTACTGCAACTCCTTCTTTTCTAGGTGGTGGTATAAAGCCAGGAGGTGGTGTACGACTTATAACCTTTCCATCCATGTCATAGTATTCCCTACTTTTATCAGCAAGATCCTTGCGAATTACTTTTCCTTCTTTTAAATGATCTATAGTTCCATCAGGATTCTCTCTTGTCGTTATTCCCGCAAATGGATCTGGTGGTATTTTATTTTTTTCCATATCTTATATTATATATTTTTTATCTTTTTAGGCCTAATTTTCACCCAAAAGCCTATTAATTACACATATTTTAGTAGATTCTGTCCAATTTTGGGGTTATCCACAGTTGCTTGACTTTTGATTATTTTTTTACTATCCTATGGGTATAGTTCCGAAGAGAGGTATGGTGCAAGCTGACCGAAATCTAGAGATGACAGTAACCATCGTGAGAACCTTTTGTTTGCAGTACTATTTGGTCGTCCTGTAATTCCACCCTTATTTTGCTGATATTTGTTTGGTTTAATTGGGGTTGGGAAGGCATTCTTGCGGTATATAGTTTGTTTTATAAAACCCTTATTTAAAATACATAGTTTTTTTGGCTCTATTTTGACCATATTTCTCTTAATCAGGGTCTTTTTTGTAGTTATTTTTGCCTCTGCTCCCCTCCAGGCGCAAGGTGGATTCTTTTCTTTCATTTTAGGCGATGATGTCTACGCGGACACTATGATTACTCCTGTCGATCCAAATCAGCCTAATCAGACTTTAGGTAATATGGCTCTTTTACAGGCGAACGTATCTCCCGACTCAATTCTAGAAGACAAGACCTCTAAAAAAGATGATGTTATTAATCCCAATGCCAGCATCAACATTGTTTCTGATAATGCTCTATTGTCTGCAACTGGCCCGATGGGTGTATTCGATGGAGAAGACGGGGTTGATCCTTCTTATCTTGATACTAGCGTATATGTGGTAAGACCTGGAGACACTATTGGTCAAATAGCTCAAATGTATGGAGTTTCAGTGAACACTATTCTTTGGGCCAATGATATGAAAAAAGAAGATAAGCTCGTTCCTGGCGACGTGCTTTTTATTTTACCTATCGATGGCCGTGAACACACAGTTGCTTCTGGTCAAACTTTGCAAAGCATAGCTAAGCTTTATAAAGCAGATATAAAAGATATTATCGAAATAAATAATATTGCCGGAGATGCCCGACTTGCGGTTGGTGACAAGCTTTTGATTCCGGGTGGCAATATGGCTGATGAAGGAGGTGATAAGCCTGCGCCAAATCTAGGATCGGCCGTTACTAGGGATAAAAACTACTATGCTACCCATCCAGTTCAGAACCTTGCGGGATATTTTATAAATCCAATTCCTACTGGACGCAAAACTCAAGGTCTCCATGGTCCAGGAAACCGGGGTATAGATATCGCTGCGCCGACTGGTACCCCTATTTATGCATCTGCTTCTGGAATTGTCACAGTAGTCAAGACTGGTTGCGTAGTGGGTAAAAAGAAATGCGGTGGTGGATATGGTAATTTTGTAGACATACAGCATTCAAATGGTACCAAAACCCGCTATGCCCATCTATCTCAAGTGAATACTTTTATAGGAGCTAAAGTTAAACAAGGCGATGTTATTGGCCGTGTCGGTTCAACCGGAAACTCTACTGGACCGCATATTCACTTTGAAGTTTTTAATGCTAAAAACCCAGGGGCTGATGGATCTTGGACCAAATAAATTACTCTAGATAAGTTAAGGCAACCATCGCTAAAACTCCAATCACAACTGCCGCTATTTGCAGGATAGAATGTTTTACCTTTTTGGTTTTTTGCAGTTCGGGTATCAAGTCTGCTACGGCAATATAGATGAATCCTCCGGCGGCAATTGGCAAAATCCAAAGTATCACAGATTGTTCTTTGCCCAACAGAAAGACAGCCAAAACTCCAGCAATTGCCAAGAGTGCTGAAAGAAAGTTGAGCCACAGCGCACGCGCCTTTGTATAACCAGCATGTAAAAGTACTGCAAAATCCCCTATTTCTTGAGGTATTTCATGCAAGATCACAGTCAGCGTGGTGGCCAAACCCACAGGGACACTTATCAAAAAACTTACTCCAATAATCATTCCATCTATAAAATTATGAATGCCGTCGGAAAACAAAACTAATTTACCAACCGGATGAACATGTGGCTCTTCCCTATCCTCTCCGTGATGGTGCCAATGAAGAAATTTTTCTAAAATAAAAAATATTAAGATTCCAGAAATTATTAAAATACTCGAAAGCATAGCGTTATCCGATTTTTCAAAGGCTTCTGGAATCAAGTGAATGAACGCGTCTCCGAGTAGAGCGCCTATCGCCAGACTGATAAATATAAAAATATATTTTCTCAACTTTTCTTCTTGAAGGGACAACATAAAAATTCCAACAAAGGAAACCAAGCTCACCACTAGAACGCTTGCAAAAGCGTAAATATATATTATTGTCATGTGCGGGATAGGAGAATCGAACTCCTGATTGCGCTTTGGAAAAGCGCAGTTATACCATTTAACTAATCCCGCTACATTCGGGCTGCTGGGAGTCGAACCCAGCCTAAATGCTCCCAAAGCACTTGTACAACCGATATACTACAGCCCGTCTTCGCGAGGCCAGAGCCTCGCTTCGGCGAGGCGGAGGCCCGAAAAACTTTTTGAGTATATCACAAAATAATATCACTGACTACTTTTATTTCTGAATTTTTGTCTTTTAGATTTAAATACACTACCAGGAGATCCACTTGCCATTCCCTACCATCCAGATTTTTTGACAAAATATAGGTTTGAATTGCCCGCGCTAGTCTTTGCAATTTCCACGGATGCATATTTTCCTCTGGTCTGAAATTGTTGCCAATCACACTCACGCTTTTGACCTCAATAAAATATATTTTCGAGTCTTTTTCCGCTACGATGTCTATCTCTCCCCATTTTTTTGTGTAGTTTCGATCTTTCACCACAAAACCATGTTTCATGAGAAATTTTACAGCTTCATTTTCGCCGATTTCTCCTATTTTTTGGGTGTTTGAAGTAAATACTTTAGGCATATTTTTGATGGTTTCATATGTAACACGTTTCACGTGAAACTATAAATTTATATGTCTTTTATTGAAATATCTCTATTTAACAACATATTTTAAATAAAAACAGCCTAAAAGACAAATTCATAATATGTCCTTTATAAACATTACCAACATACTTATCCACATACCTTACTAAAACCTTATTTGGCAAAGTTTTACATAAAGGACACCACTTGTGCGGCCAAGGAGAATCGAACTCCTATCTCAGTCTTGGCAAGACCGTATTTTACCACTAAATTATGGCCGCAGACTAGAAACTATTTTATTATAATATTTTTCAAAAACAAATGCAATTAAAATACTCGGAATTTTCTTGTATTCCGAAACCTATTATGATACAATTTATATGTCATGAAAAGATGTTCTAAATGTAAACAGGAAAAATTAATTCAAGAATTTAACTTTAAGATAAAGGCCATAGGTTTGAGACAGTTGCAGTGCAAAAAATGTACTCGCTTATTAATAAAAAATCATTATAATACAAATAGGGAATACTATTTATTGAAAGCAAGGAAGCGAAACAAAAAATTGCGTGATGAAATCAACAATTTTTTATGTCAGTATTTGTTAAAAAATCCTTGTGCAGACTGTGGGGAATCAGATATTACAGTTTTAGAATTCGACCATAAAGGAATAATTCCCAAATTAAATACTGTGTCATATCTGAGTAGGGTACACCGACCAATAAGTGAAATACAAGCAGAAATTGCGAAATGTGAAGTTAGATGTGCTAACTGCCATAAAAGAAAAACAGCCAGAGATTTTAGGTGGTTTAAAAATAATAATGCGCTCGTAGCTCAACGGATAGAGCACTTGTCTTCGGAACAAGGGGTTGGGGGTTCGATTCCCTCCGAGCGCACAATATAAATGAACACTCTTCAAAAATTAGAAGAAAAAATCCCAAAAGAAGTTTCACATGTAACTGATACATTCGAAAAAGCGGGTTTTGAAGCATACCTCGTTGGAGGATGTGTCAGGGATCTAGTAATGGGCAAAGAACCTAAGGATTGGGATGTGACCACTAATGCCAAACCCGAGCAAATTATTGGGCTTTTTAAAAAAACTGTCTACAAAAACACTTTCGGGACTGTGGGGGTAGTTGTTTCTCGTGAAACAATACAGAACGATGTTTCACATGTAACTGATTCAAATCTAAAAGCTAGAAGCTACAACCTAAAACCTATTATTATTGAGGTCACTCCATATAGGCTAGAAGCTAAATATAGTGATTTTAGGCATCCGGACGAGGTAAAGTTCAGCGACAAACTGGAAGATGATCTTAAGAGACGTGACTTTTCCATAAACGCCATGGCCCTAAGCTATAAAGGACATCTAACGGACATGTTTGAAGGTATAAAGGACATCAAAGATAAAGCGTTAAGGACAGTAGGGAAGCCGGATGAAAGATTTTCTGAAGACGCGCTCCGAATGTTACGCGCTGTACGCTTCGCTTGCCAACTTGATTTTTCTGTGTCGTATGAAACCACGGAAAGTATTTTGCGCAATTCTGAATTAATTAAAAAAATCTCCGGAGAAAGAATTCGCGATGAATTTGAAAAAATAATAATGTCCAAAAATCCTGCGAGCGGAATTATGATGTTGCAAAAATTCGGCTTGTTAAAAAATATTATTCCGGAGTTAGAAGAGGGGATAGGTTGTGAGCAGTTAGGGGAACATATTTACGATGTTTGGGAGCATTTATTGCATGCACTACAACATGCCGCGGACAAGAATTGGCCAATAGAGGTAAGGCTTTCTGCGCTTTTTCACGATATCGGCAAGCCCAGGACGAGGAGAGATGCGCAGATTCAGACAAATTATCCTGTCTTACTCCACCCTACGGGCGGAACCTTCCGCCAGGAAAATTTATCTAAATCTGCGCTTAGAAAACCTGAGGTTTTCACAAAAAAGAAATTTACTTTCTACGGCCATGAAGTGGTCGGCGCGCGGATGGCCAAAAAAATAATGGAGCGATTAAAATTTCCAAAATCAGAAATTGAATTGGTGGAAAAATTAGTACGTAATCATATGTTCTTCTCGGATACGGAACTTATTACTCTCTCGGCGGTGCGCCGAGTCATTGTAAAAGTCGGTAAAGAAAATATTTGGAGTTTGATGAATGTTCGCGAGTGCGACCGAGTCGGTATGAAGAAAAAAGAAGCGCCATATCGTCTGCGAAAATATTTTGCGATGATCGAAGAAGCCCTGCGGGACCCTATTTCCGTCGGCCAGCTAAAAATTGACGGGAATTTTATGAAGCAAGAGCTAGGTATTGAGCCGGGGCCAAGAATGGGTTGGATTTTGAGCGCTTTATTGGAAGAGGTTTTAGAAAATCCATTGAAAAATACGGTAGAAAAATTATCGGAGTTAGTTAAATCTTTGAATATGAAGGGTAATGCTAAACTCAAGACGCTGGGGGATAAAGGAAAAGAAAAGAAAGAGGAACTGGAAGAAAAAGAGGTTGCCAAACTTCACCAAAAGCATGGGGTGAGGAAGTAACTTGACAATTTTATACCATAATATATACTTCAGTATATGGATACAACCATGCTTATAAAAACGAATAAAGTTCTCAAACAAAGGGCACAAAGACTGGCAAAAGAAATGGGTCTTCCACTTGGCACTTTAGTAAACAATTACCTTAGAAATTTTATTATCGATCGGCAAGCGGTATTTAATGCGCCAATGCCGAATAAAAAAACCATTCGAGCTATTGAAGAAGCACGACGAGATATAAAAGCAGGTAAGAATTTACACGGACCATTTGATACAGTAGCAGACATGATGAAAAGTTTGAACTCGTAAAATTTATGCGTCTTGATTATTCTCGTTTGTTTAAAAAAGATTTCAAAAAACTTACTCAAAAACTAAAAATTCATGTTGGCGTCCGGATTGAAATTTTTGAAATAGACAAATTTAATCCGTTGCTCAATAATCACGCAGTTCATTTCCCGTATGAAGGTTGTCGAAGCATAAATATTACCGGTGATCTTCGTGCTCTATATGAAACCAGTGGTGATTTAATTGTTTTTATTCGTGTTGGAACTCACAGCGAGCTTTATAAATAAAAACTTGATTTAGCAATAACAAACGGTCGTACACTATTGCTAAATAATAAAAAAGAAAAAGCCCAAACAAAATTCATTGCCTAGGCTTTTTTTTGATGTGCGATGATTGTTCTGTTGTGGAAAGGGGAAGTCGTGGGTGAGGTCAATTAATTAGTTATTCTCGTCGGGCCATTCGGCTACCCAGTATTTCTCGAGATACTCGTAGAATTTCTCTTTTTCCTTCTCTTCTCCACCATAACCATCCAACTCCACAAGTTCAATGCTGACCGAGATAAAGTAGGTGTCAGACTTGGGACGATATAGGACCTGACCGTCAACGAAAAAGTCAACAGTCATTCCATCAACATTAAACCCTATAGTTGTATTTTCAGGGAGGAGTGGGCCATCAGGTAGTTGAAGAAAAAACTCCTTTTTTCTTTTCGAATTGTCTAATGTCTTGGTAAACCAGTCAAAGGTGGTGTCAATCCACAGTAATCTTTTCATAGTATTTCTTATTATTTTGTTGTTAATGTACTCTGAGCCTACTTTACAAAACTTCAAAACAATTATTAAATAAATTGATAATTTGTGTTAAATATAAAAATATGTTACATTTATAACAAATGATAAAGGTGGGGGAAAAAATTGAAGAAATAATAAAAGGGGATCATGAAGCCCTCTTTTGTTTATCGCGGGGAATTTTAAATCTTTCCAGATATGCGAGGAGAATTCGTGATACTGTTGAACAGAAAACTAAAAAAGAAGTAAAATGGACGACTATTGTTATGGCACTTTCAAGATTGAAAAAGAAATATAAAGATGTGACGCCATTGGTGAAGGAAGTGGAACTCGATGGCATGACAGTCAAAACTCCGGTAGTAGAAATCGTTTTTGAAAAAACTTCAGTGACCATTTCCCGATTACCATTAATTCAGAAAAGTATAAAACCGAAAAATGAGGAGTGGTTTCGCCTTTCTCAAAACTCCAAGGTTATAGATATTATTTGTAGTGAGTCTAGGCTAGAGTCTGTTGTCCGGCATATGGGCGTAAAACCAATTTTAATTTTTAAAGATTTAACAGCGATTGGTCTTTCTGTGCCGGCGCGTTATCACGACCAGCCAAATATAACTTTTTCTCTGTTGCACAAAATTGCGGAGAGGGAAATTCCAATGGATCAAATTTTTACCACCCGAGATGAAATGATGCTCGTTTTTAGTACAAAATACTTGTCTCAGGTTGTTGAGATTTTTCAGAAGGATTAGTAAACCTCTTGTTGATAGCAAGTTTCACAGTAAACTATTTCCGGTCGGTCGGGGGAGTAAGAGGTTTCGAATTCGTTTTTACATTTTTCGCTACCGTGTTGGTGAGTCTCAAGCTCGCACATGCAGGTGCGGTGCCAAAGTTGGCGCGGATTGCGCTTTTTCATGCGGTCTTGGTGCCGGCATTCGAAATCTTTGTGGGGCAGGGGAATATTCATTCGCTTATAAAAATCCAGTTCTCCTTTGGTGATCCGAAAATTCTTTTTGCAATCTTGGCAAACCAAAACTTGATTTAAAATGTCATCCGTCACTTCCGCAATAGTCGTTGGCATGTTTTTTTCAGTCACCGTTTCTTTATCATAGGTTCCAGTAGTTTGTTTTTGCCAATTAAATCCTTTTTCTTTAGTTTCGATTTCTGTCATTGGAAAATAATCGTAGCCTAGAGTTTCATTGAATCCAAAAGGTGCAATCTCGGGCGGAAAAAACTGGCCGTATGTTCCATCTTTTTTCATTTGCTCATCAATTTGTTCTTTTATTTTTCGGTAATCCTCTTTGTTGTATTGCTTATTCAATATCAGGTATTCGCCTTTTCTAATGGCATTGCATCCGATGGCGCTCGTGAGGTTGTGGCAATTTTCTGAATATTCTACTTCGTTTGAATAAAATACAAACGCGCAATTTTTACATTTACTGCTTTGCAAAACTCCCATCATGTTGTAGCAGAGCTCATTTTTGTAATAAAAATTATTGCAATCTTGGCTATCAATTGATTCTTCCGCATCGGCGACATAAGAACAATTTTTTGTTCCAGTCGTATCAAAAACCCTTACCCCATCATGACAATTATGCATATAATCCCCAGTGACATTGTGGCATTTTGTGGCCGAAGCATATTTCACCATCGTTTTGCTTTTCAGATCCGCAAATTCTTTTTTTGCTTGCTCGATATTTTTGTAACTAGAGAAAATTTCCTTTTTCTTGGTCTCGTATTCCTCTTTGGTGTATTTTACATTAAGGATTGAACTAGAAACATTTCGGCCATTAGTGCAAAAAATGCAATTGTTGGAATTGCGCATGTTGTAGCAGAAAATCAAATCAGTCGAAGACTGGCATTGCTCGGAATACATGCACTTGAAGCACTCTCGAATGTCGATACATTCATAACACAACTCCGACACATGCAGAAAAGCGCAATCCACACAACCTTTGCATTTCTGGATCAATCGGCTATACATGCAGTCCTCGTTATATTCTCCGGCAAAGATCAGATAACAATCTTTATTGTCGGAGGTGCCATTGGCGTAATCAGTTCTCACGGCATTTAGGTTCATCAATGACATTCTGGGTACTTTTTTCTGCAATTCTTTATATTGTTCAAAAAATGTTTTATTTGGATCATAATCTTGCCCAAAACTTTTAGGATCCCATCCATCGCTCCACCAGCATTCGTGGCAGTAGATGGTGTAAGGAGAGTCGGTAGTATACAGAGAAATCATGTCTTTCTGGCACAAATCGCACTTTCGTTTATAGAAGGTTCTTTCGTTTCGAAAAGCTAAACGCCTCATCGCCCGGCAGTCAGGGCAATGGAGCGGGGGAACAGTTTTTACTTGTTCGTAAAAATTCAGGTCTTCCTTTCTTATTTCAAAATCTTTGTTACATGTCTGGCAAGCTTTTTGCATATATACAGTATGGCAATTTAAAAGATATTGTCAAAAAAGAAGCTAATGCAAACTTTTGATTTATATGAATATGTAGTAATATTAAGACATGAAAGATCAAACTTCTTTACCTAAAGAGACTGCGGAGATTTATCTCAGACTAGAACAATATAGCGACATATTTTCGGACTTCGACATCAGGTCATACAGGGAGCGCGCTCTTTCTATTGATTTTATTGAGGAAATCAAGCGAGCGGCAAGTGGAATGGACAAGGGGGGCATAGAGCTTATGTTGCACATTCCGGAAAAAGATCGAAATGAAGCCGAGGAAGCGACTATCAAAGAGCGCTTGGCGGCGCATTTCAAAAGGCATTATTATTTACTGTCAGCAGAAAAGCGGCGAGTCATGAAGCTCGGTATTACAATGGTTGTTTTGGGAATAATGTGTATGATCTTGGCCACTTTTGTTGTTTTTAAGGACCCCACTCAAAATCTGTGGCTTTCATTTCTGGTTGTCTTTTTGGAACCAGCAGCCTGGTTCTTGCTTTGGGAAGGAATGGATCAAATTATATTTAACTCAAAAAACGTGAATCCGGATTTGAATTTCTATAAAAAAATGTTTTATTCCCGCGACCGTATTTATTTCAAGTCGTATTAGATCTCTATCAAAACCGGGCAGTGATCGGAGCCGAGAACTTCTGGCAAGATCTTTGCGCTTTTGACTTTTTTAGCTAGTTTCGAGCTGGCGAAAATATAGTCAATTCTCCAGCCGACGTTTCGGGCGCGGGCGTTGGCAAAATGGCTCCACCAAGTGTAGTGGCCGTTGCCTTTGGTGAATATTCGGAAAGTATCCACGAAACCACCGTCTATCATATTTTGAATTCCTTCGCGTTCTTCTTTGGTGTATCCTTTCATCCCTTCATTTTCTTTCGGACGAGCCAAGTCGTCCGGGGTGTGAGCCACATTCAAGTCGCCGCAGAAAATGACGGGCTTGCCCCGCCTTTCTAGATCTTTCATGTATTCTAGAAAGGCGGGGTCCCATTGCTGGTGGCGCAGGGGAATACGCGAGAGATCATCTTTGGCGTTCGGAGTATAAACCGTAACCACATAAAAATCTTTGAATTCGGCGGTGATGACTCGACCTTCGGTTTGCGGATCGCCGTAAGCGTCGGCTATTAGGCCGAATTTTTTCGCAATTTTTTCTGGAAAACCGTTTATTACAGCAATGGGTTTATCTTTGGTGAAAATAGCTGTGCCGGAATATCCTTTTTTCTCGGCTGAATTCCAATATTCTTCATAATCAGGCAGATCCACTTCACTTTGGTGTTGTTCGGCCTTAGTCTCCTGCAAACACAAAACATCCGGCTGGTATTTTTCCACGAAAGGCACAAAAAGCCCCTTTTTATGTATCGCTCGTATTCCATTTACGTTCCAAGAAATTAATTTCATTTTTTAATTATACTATAAGGGAACCAGTTGACTGAATATTCTTCCATTTCAAAAATATCTTGGCTGATTATTGTATCGCTGAATTCAATTTTGATTCGATCCAGAATTCTTTTTAGTGATTCTTTATTTTTTACCACAAACTCTACCGCAAGATCATATTTTCCCAAAGTTACTGTGGCAAAGGTTGTTTCAGGCAGCAAACCCACCGCCTCGATTATTTTTTTTACTGAATTTTGGTTTTTTAAAGTAAAATCTACTTGATATTGTTCGACACTAAACTTTTTAAAATCAATATCTAAAACCGAACTCCCCAAAATTCCAGATTTCTTCAAATTTTTAATCCTATATCGAACCACATTAGCATGAACATTATTTACTTTAGCTATTTTACTTAAATTCTCACGAGAATTTTTTGCTAAAGTGGTGATGATTGCATAATCCAAATCATCAATTTCTGGTTTTCTCAATTCCTCCGGATAATCCGTATGCAGCAATTTTCCATTTTCATAAAAAAATCGAAAATTAAACCGATGCACGGAAGTCATGGTTAAAATTTCTTGCTCTAAAATAAATTCTCCAAATTTTTCTTTAAATGGGATCAAGAAAGCATACAAGTCAGCAATTCCTTGCGCCAGAACTAGAAAAGTACAATCGTATCTGCCTTCCAGCCGGGCCAAATACGCAATGCCGTGATAAGCGCGAAGGTGATTAAAAATCTCTTTTTCGATTGTCAGAATAGTTTTTTGGAATTTAAAAAAGAATTTATAGTAGAAACTATTCAGGTTCGAAGTGTTGATAGTGGTTATAAAATTCTTGATATAGCCATTTTTCTGCAAACGTTTGACCCGAAAGGCGACTGTCTCGTTCGGGATATCTACTTTTGTCGCCAAATCCAAAAAGGACTGACCACTGTTCAAATCCAGCTCGTAAAGTATCTTTTGGTCTATTAAATCCAAGCCTCTTTCGTTCATATTTCTATCAATATATTGCTAATTAATATAAATAATATAGTCTATTTATGTTTTTTTGTCAAATATTACCCCCTTATTTGCTATTTAAAAAAAATGTTGTAATATAAACGACATGAAAACAGAAATAAAAAATTGCCAAAAGTGCCAAAAAAGTTTCGAAATCGAACAAGAAGACTTTGATTTTTACGAAAAAATAAAAGTTCCACCGCCTACATTTTGCCCTAAATGTAGAATGATACGTAGATTTTTATGGAGAAACGAACGATCTTTGTATAAACGTCCTTGTAATGTACCTGGTCACACTGAAGAGATAATCTCCATGTATTCTAGAGATATGCCAAGTAAAGTTTTCGACCAAAAATATTGGTGGACTGACGGCTGGGATCCTTTGGAATTTGGACAAGAATATGATTTTAAAATCCCATTCTTCACTCAGTTTCAAAAATTAAGAGAACAAACTCCACTTTTGGCGCTTGCGAATGTAAATTCGACTAATAGCGAGTGGTGTAATCCTGGCGTGGATAACAAAAATTGCTATCTTTCTTTTGCTACAACCAAAAACGAAAATTCTAATTATTGTAACAGAATAGCCAGTTGTCGAGATTCGCTGGATGTTTATTTGGGCAACAAGGCAGAATTGAGCTACAATTCATTGTTTATAGAGAATTGCACCAAAGTCCATTTCAGCATGCATGTGCGAAATTGCATCGACTCCTGGTTTCTTTACGATTGCAATAACTGCAGTGATTGCATAGGCTGCGTCAATCTGCGCAATAAACAGTTTCACATTTTCAACAAACCTTACAGCAGGGAAGAATACAAAAAAGAAAAAGAAAGGCTAGAGCTCGGCAGTTTTGCAGGATTAAACAAAATGCAGAAAAAATTTAATGAATTTCTCTCTGCGCTTCCGCATCGCCATGCGCATATGATCAATACTGTCAAAAGTACTGGCGACAATCTTGAAAATGTAAAAAATGCGCGTTTCTGTTTTGACATAGTGAACGGTATGGAAAATGCAAAATACTGCGTCTGGGGAGGTTATGGTTGGAAAGATTCTTATGATGGTGTCGGGTGCAATGGGGAACTAATGTATGAACTAAGTGATGCTGGCGCAGTGGGTCGGACTTGCAGCAATACATTTTTTTCAGTTGCCGTTACTAATTCTATTGATGTGCAGTATTCGCATTCGATAAAGGGGTGTTCTCATATTTTTGGCTGTGTGGGTCTGCGTGACAAACAATACTGTATTTTAAATAAGCAATATACCAAAGAAGAATATGAAGAATTAATACCAAAAATAATTAAACAGATAAATAACTTGCCCTATGTTGACGATAAAGGAATAACCTACAAATATGGAGAATTTTTTCCGAGCCAGCTTTCACCATTTGCTTACAATGAAACCATTGCCCAAGAATATTTTCCCTTAACAAAAGAAGAGGCGTTGCAGAAAGGTTACCGATGGAAAGACCGAGACCAGAGAATTTATAAAATTGATATAAAAAATGAAAATATTATCGATGATATAAAAGATGTGAACGAAGAAATTTTGGGCCAGGTCATAGAATGTGCGCATCAAGGAACTTGCAACGAACAATGCACCGAAGCTTTTAAGATTATTCCTTTCGAGCTGCAGTTTTACCAAAGAATGGGTTTGCCGTTACCGCATCTGTGTCCCAATTGCCGGCATTACCAAAGACTAAAACAAAGGAATCCTTTAAATCTTTGGCATCGAAAATGTATGAATGAAAATTGTACCAATGAGTTTGAAACTAGTTATGCTCCAGATACCAAAGAAATAATCTATTGCGAGAAGTGTTATCAACAGGAAGTTTATTAAATATGGCCTATATCACTTTTAGACGGTCGTCTGATTTTGATGCTATTTGGAATTGTGGAATTTTTTATGTACGTCGCGTAAGTGCTTATCGGTGACATACGTGTAAAATCAATTTACAAACGACAATATATTTGCTATTATGGCTTAATATGACCAATGCGATTTTCAAAGAAAAAATAAGAAATTTGGAAGCCGAAATAGTGCTTCTTAGAAGAGCTGTTACTAAAGAGCCAGATTTTGACATTGATGAAAAAAACTGGGGGAAGATAAGACCCATGATGAAAAAAATCAGAGCAAAGGTTTTTAAGAAAACTTATGCATAGGTCGGTAGTGTTTCTAGATTCTAGCGTAATAATTGCCGCCCTTTTGTCGGGGCAGGGCGGTAGCGCTTATGTGCTAACTCAAATGCGAGAATATCTTGATTTTCAAATCAATGAATATGTTTTAGCTGAAGTGCAAGAAATTATAAAAACAAAATTTTCTCATCTACCTAATATGTCAACCCAGCTTTTTCTTTGGATGGGAATTAATCCGATTGTAATTCTTGAAAATCCTGCAAAGAAAGAAGTTGTAAAATTATCAAAACTTATTTCTAAAAATGACGCGCCAATCCTTGCTTCTGCTTTGTCTGGTAGTGACTATCTGCTTACTTTAGATAATGAATTTTTTGGTGAGAAAATTTTAGAGTTGGCAAAGAAGAAATCATTGACCATTTTAAAACCCAAAGAGTTAATAGAGATATTGAAAAATAATAGAGTCTAAGATTTTGTATTGTGAAACTTCTTATGAATATCCCGCAAATGTTTGTCGGTGACGTGGGTATAGATCTGCGTGGTGCCGATGTTGGCATGGCCGAGCATGGCTTGGACCGAGCGGATGTCGGCGCCATTTGAAAGCAGATCGGTCGCAAAAACATGTCGGATCACATGTGGAGTCACTCTTTTAGAAATGCCGGCGATGGTGGCATATCGTTTTACAATTCTTTCTATGGAACGACGAGTGAGACCCTCATCGATTTTTTCTTTAAAGTTTTCGTCTTTTATTTTCACGAATAGAGCGTCAGACATATCTTTCCTTAAAGCTAAATAATCCTTCACTGCTTTTTTTGCTTCATCCGACAAGAAAACAACTCGCACCTTGCCACCTTTGCCTCGGATCGAGAATTCATCCAGATGTAAGTCCAAGTCAGTTTTTAGAGAACAAAGCTCCGAAACACGCAGGCCGGTAGAAAAAAGCATTTCCATGATTGCCTTGTCGCGAGCTTTTCTTTCTGGATCTTTTTCTTTGTTGGGAGCATCGAGCAATCTTTTCAATTCTTCTATCGAGATGATATCTATTTGTCTTTCACCGACTTTTGCGAGCTCTATATGGTCCGAGGGAAGGGAAGTGATGTTTCGGCGGGTCAAAAATTTAAGAAATGATCGGAGGGCGATCAAATAAAAGTTTTGGGTTTTCTTTTTCATAGTTTCACCAGTGGCCCGATTTTTGCCGGTGGTTTGGCGGTTCAGCCAAATACGAAAATCTCTCACCTTGGTGTCGGTAATGTCTTTTGGATCAGAGATTTTTGTCTGGTTTATGAAAACTGTCAGATAATGATCGTAATTTTCTACAGTTCTGATAGCCCTACCTTTTTCTATCTCGATATACTCCAAAAATTGGTTTTTAAGTTCCTTGAGGGATGCCATAGGTGTATTTTAGCACAATATTGTGCGACATGAAGTAGTTTGATTTTATGATTAAAAAGTATAGAATTTAATAGTGAAGAAAACACCTTATCTAACAGATGTATCAAATAGTGCTGTTATGCAAAATCTTTTATCGGAAACCCTTCATGAGATGCTAGAGATAAAAGGTAAGTATACAGTTGTCCCCTTTTTTTATCCTGGATGGCCAACTGCAGAATTCGTTAAGGCATTGTCGTTTAAAATATCTGATGCTATGTATAAAACTGGAGAAATACTGGCTAGAAAAAAATATGCGAGTTTTAATCCCGTGAAAACAAAAATTTCTTCAGAAATTATAAATGAAATGTGGATGGAAGCATCTCGTATAATCACCCAAGAAATATATGAAAGTTTTCAAAAGGGTATACCAACTTCAAATAGGATTCCGGGGTTGCGTGAAAGCATAAAAAAAGGAGCCATTATTCCTATTCCTAGAGATGATAGAGATACAGAAGGAGTGAGAGCAGTAATGGAAACAAAATTAAATAATGGAGATTACCTGGACGATTTACTTAGAAAATTTAGAGAAAAATATTTTTCTTATATGCAAGAAAATTACGATTTATTTAAAGAACAAGGCAATGAACAGAACAAAGAAATTAGGCCAAAAATTCATTAAATTTAATCATACAACTCCGGATGAGTGCCTATGTCTGAAAAGACTACTGTATCTTTATTAATATATTTAAAGATTGCCCGAAAATTACCAGTTATATTTATACTGCTAGAACCCTCATATTCTCCGCCAAGTTTGTGATTATCTAGTAAAACATTAAAAGAATCTTCCCTGAAGAGTCGAACCCTTTCAAGAGTTTTCCCCTGTATGAATTTATCTTTCTTTTTAAAAGATTTTTTAAAATCTTTAGTATAAATTACATTTATCATTATTTACGATAACAAAGCTCTTTCAAAATCCTCGTGAGTTTTATAAACTTTATATTTTCCACTCTTAATTAATTTTTCCGCATTTCTTATAGACCTTCTCAAACGAGCATTTGGTATTTCCGGCACTGTGAACTCTATTCTTTTCTCCACGATTAGTTTTCTCAAATAAGCATTCAAGGCAACAGAGAAATTCAGGCCCATTTCATCTAGGACTTGTTTTGCTTCACTTTTTAACTTAGCGTTCGTATTAAAATTTATAACTGCATGATTATTAGACATATATATATCATATACCTTTTATATATATAAGTCAAGAGAGCCACCGTTCAAATCTTTGAATACTGAATTATCCAAAAAGATTGCAATTTTTAGTGTTTTATGCTAATATGTGAGTATGTTAGCAACCAAGAAAAAGCAAGGAATTATAAAGAAAAGTCAGATTCACGACAAGGACACAGGCTCTCCGGAGGTACAGGTGGCTGTTATAACAGCGGCGATTGATGAGTTGGCGAAGCATTTAAAGAAACATAAAAAGGATAATCATTCTCGCCGGGGGCTGATCAAGATGGTGGCCGACCGCCGAACTCATTTGAAATACTTAGAGCGAACCAGTAAAGCTCGCTATAACGCTTTGATGAAGAAAATGGAAGTGGTTTAATTTCTATCGTTTTTTTGTGTTATACTGTTTTGTATGAAGTTGAAAGATAAATCGCAAAATATTACTACAGATCTGGATTTCGTAAGAAAGGTATACATAAAACTCTTAAATATATTACCTAGTTTTGATGTAACTGATAGAAAAGTTTTACCATATGGTTTAAAAGCGCACACCAGATCAGTATCATGGTTGGTTGAGCAGGTTATTGTGCAACAAACAAAATTTAGGGCAAAAGAATTAGGCATAACAGATGTTAACTTTGATCTGCCCGACACCTGTTTGCACGATTGTGAAATAATAGTTGGTAATAAAAAGTATTTTGTCAATGTAAAAATTCATAATACTGACGGAAAGGAAAACAAAAATGATATAGCTGCAGTTGAAAAATTATACTTTCAGTATTCTGTCAATCAGGAATACAATTTAATATATGCTTGCTTCGGGATAAAATTTAAAGATATTAAAATACTCTTTGTTAAAGATTACTTGGAAATATTTTCACCTCAATTTTTACCTATATACATAAATCCACGAAATGATAAAATACAAGCTTTATATAATCATAAACCAATAATAAGATCTAGAAAAATTTTCATGGATTTATTAAGAGTTGGTTCTAAAAGTATTGTATTAAAAAAATATGGAAAAAATAAAAAATAAAATTTTCAATGAGGATTGTTTAGTTGGCATAAGAAAAATACCAGATAATTCTTTGGATTTGATTGTTGCGGACCCACCATACTGTTTAGGAAAGGATTATGAAAATGATTCAGACAAGCTAGACTCGAAAGAGTACTTAGAGTGGACATATAAATGGATCGATGTAATTTTACCGAAACTTAAAGAGACAGGCAGTTTCTATATATTTCTTAGTTGGCAATATAGTCCAGAAATTTTTTCTTATATAAAAAGCAAAATGCTTATGGTTAATGAAATTATTTGGGACAGGAGGGTTCCAAGTATGGGTGGATCAACTAGAAAATTTTCTTCTGTACATGACAATATAGGATTTTTTGTGAAAAAAGATAAGAAATATTATTTTGACATTGATGGTATAAGAATTCCATATGACGAAGAAACAAAAAAAGCTAGAACTAGATCAATCTTCGTTGGTAAAAAATGGCTGGAAATAGGATATAATCCAAAAGATATATGGAGTGTAAGTCGTATTCACGCGCAAGCACCTGAAAGACAAAATCACCCTACGCAAAAACCATTAGAAATTATTGAAAGAATTATAAAGGCTAGTTGTCCCGTTAACGGTATTGTTTTAGATCCTTTTATGGGAACAGGAACGACAGCCATAGCTGCAATAAATACAAAAAGAAATTATATTGGTTTTGAGATAAATAAAAACTACTGCGAACTAATTAAAAAAAGAATTTTAGATTCGCAAAAACAAGGTAATCTTTTTATAAATAATATTAAAATACTAACCACATGACAGTAATTAAACATAAAGAACAAAGAGTTGGAGTTTTTATCGATACGCAAAATTTATATCACAGTGCTCGCAATTTATATAAAGCGCGAGTGAATTTCGGCGCGGTGGTCAAGGAAGTAGTTTCTGGTCGCAGACTGGTGCGCGCAGTGGCCTATGTCATCACCACCGAAGCTGGGGATGAGAAAAACTTTTTTGAAGCTTTGACCAAGCTCGGTATTGAGACCAAGACCAAGGACTTACAAATATTTGCCGGTGGAAGCAAAAAAGCAGACTGGGATGTGGGGCTGGCAGTGGATGCTATCAAGATGGCATCGCGTATCGACTGCGCAATCATTGCCTCTGGCGATGGCGACTTTGTTCCACTAGTAGAATATTTACAAACATTGGGTGTGCAAGTGGAAGTGGTTTCATTTGGTCAATCAACTTCCGGCAAACTTCGCGATGTGGTGGACGACTTCATCGATCTTTCCGAAAATCCTAAAAAATATTTGATTGGGGTGAGGTAGCGATTAACATTCCATCCCCCATCATTTTCTTGTGTTTTATTTCAAAAATGCTATTATAATTAATAACTTTATTAAGTTAATCCGTTCGCGTCTAGACACAAAGTAGTGTTCTGACACAATAGAACAACACTGTAGTCTGGATACGAGTTCCTCTCGACTAAGCTCGAGGCAAGAAAATAAAATGCAAAAAAAAGAATATAGTGTATTGATTGGAGGAAAGAATTTGACTGCTATTTTTACAGACTTAGCAGAGCAGGCGCATGGGTCAGTGATGCTCAAATACGGCGAGACGATAGTCCTGGCGACTGCCTGCATGTCGCACGACAAACAAAAAGGTTTGGGATTTTTTAATTTGACAGTAGATTATATGGAAAAATTTTATGCCTCTGGCAAGATTTCTGGCTCACGCTTTATTAAAAGAGAGGGTAAACCATCTGACGATAGCATACTCGCAAGTCGAGTTATCGACCGGACGCTTCGTCCGCTTTTTGATCAATCTATTCGTCATGCAGTGCAAATCATTGTAACGGTTATTTCAGTGGACGATAATGATTCCACTACTTTAGCCGTCAATGCAGCCTCTTTGGCACTGGCTGTTTCGAACATTCCTTGGAATGGTCCTATTGGCTGTGTACGCATAGGTAAATACGACACTGAAAATTTAACCATAAATCCTTCGCAAAAACTTCGTGAAGATGATTCAAAATACAAATTTGATCTGACTGTCTGCGGTAAAAATGGAAATATCAATATGATCGAGGTCTCGGCGCATCAGACAGATGAAAAAGAATTGGAAACTGCTTTGGAAAAAGCCAGTGAGGAGATTGCGAAGCTAGAAACTTTCCAAAAGAAAATAGTCAAAGAAATTGGCAAAGAAAAAAGAGTTATAGCCAAAGAAGTAATAGATCCGCAATCGGTAAAATTGTTTCAGGAAAATATTTTGCCTAAAATGCCCGAGGCTATCTTTGCCGGAGCGGGGAAAGCAAAAATTGACGAACTGCACAATGTTTGGAATAAAATGGTGGCAGACAATTATCCGGAGCGAGAAGATTTTACAATGGAAGACAATTTATTTGATGACACGGAAAATGATATTTTGCATGAAAAAGCTATCAAAGAAAGTAAAAGACCAGATGGCCGAGCGATGGATGAACTGCGAGATCTGTACGCGCAGGCCGGAGGTGTCTCAAAAGTTTTACATGGTTCTGGAATTTTTTATCGCGGAGGGACGCATGTGCTTTCAGTACTTACACTTGGTGGCCCAGAAGACAGACATATGATCGATGGCATGCAAACCAAAGCCGAAAAAAGATTTATGCATCACTACAATTTTCCTCCATACTCTTCGGGAGAAACCGGCCGAGCTGGATTCACTAATCGCCGCGAAGTCGGCCACGGAGCGCTCGCCGAAAAGGCGCTGGCGATGGTTCTGCCTTCTATTGAAAAATTCCCGTACACAATTCGTGTGGTCTCGGAATCAATGGCATCGAACGGTTCCACTTCACAGGCTTCCATCTGCGCTTCGACTCTGGCTCTCATGGACGGTGGTGTGCCGATTGTGGCGCCAGTGGCTGGTATCGCGATGGGACTTATGTTGAGCGAAGCGAAATCCGCCTCTGGCGGACATGAGACCAAATATAAAATTCTCACTGACATTCAAGGACCGGAGGATCATTATGGTGACATGGATTTCAAAGTTGCCGGCACGAGAAGTGGAGTGACCGCCATCCAGCTCGATGTAAAGGTAGAAGGAGTGCCAATAAAAATACTAGGCGAAGCTATGATTCAGGCCAAAAGCGCGCGAATGGCTATATTGGATAGAATCGAAAAAGAAATTTCTGCTCCGCGGGCAGATATCTCGCCGAATGCGCCGAAAATACTTATCATTAAAATTCAGCCAGACCTGATCGGCATGGTCATAGGCGGCGGAGGCAAGACAATTAAGGAAATCAAGGAAAAAAGCGGAGCGGAAATAACTATTGAAGACGATGGCACCGTCTATTTCACTGGTAAAGGCGAATCGGCGGAGATGGCCAAGAAAATAGTCGAAGAAATGACTCGGGAATTCAAGGTGGGTGAGGTCTTGAAGGGCGAAGTGGTCAAAGTGGCTGATTTCGGGGCTTTTGTGCAGTTGAATGCTTCGACTGACGGTATGGTGCATATCTCCGAGTTGGCGCCATGGCGTGTGCAGCGGGTAGAGGATATAATAAAGGAAGGCATGATTGTGCCGGTAAAAGTCATCTCCGTGGACCGAGAAAAAGGCCGGATCGGGCTATCCATCAAAGAAGCTGACAAAGATTTTTTTAATAATAAAAATGGACCAAAACCAAAATAAAGAAAAACAACATGGAGTCGTTCAAACTTTTGCCGAAGATATGTCGAAGGTGCTTGAAGATGACAAAAGCGGCATCATCAAGAAAATAATCCACGAAGAGGAACAGCATGAAATAGAAAAGAAGAATCTTTCTCCGGAGTCGACCAAAAATAGAATTTTTATGCTTCTCTCCTTTCTGCTTATTGCGATTTCTGTCGGCACTCTAGTTTTTTTCTTTTCTAAACAAGAAGTTCCGGTTGTTCCGGTCACACCGCAATTCACGCCGATTGTTTATCTGGATCAAAGCGCGGTTCTGGATGTGAAAGGTTTGGATAAAGATAAAATTATCCAAAATATTTTGAATGAAATTAACGCTACGAAAGTCAAAAAAAGTGGAGTCGAGGGGCTGTATTTAAGTTCGGATAAAAAGATATTGGGACTGCGAGAATTTATAAACCTCATCAAGGGTAATTTTGTTCCCGGCAACGACCCCTTTTTCATTAATGATAATTTTCTGATGGGCGTAGTAAATGGAGAGACTAAAGATTTTTTTATTTTGCTTAAAATGCGTTCCACCGCTGATATTTTTGACGCTTTGCGCGCTTGGGAAAATAAAATGTTTGCTGATTTGCATGGATTCTTCGGGTTTGATCTGACTCCAGAAAATAAATATCTCTTAACTGCCGATTTCGAAGATGCCATCGTCGAAAATAAAAACGCCCGCATTCTCTATGACAGCAATGATCAAATAGTCCTGATGTATATCTTTGCCGATGAGAATTCTATAATCATCACCGACACCGAAACCGCCGCCCACGAGATCCGGCTACGACTAGCTGGAAGCCGGGTGAAGAAATAAAATTAGTTAATTTTCTCCCACGGCAGATTGGCTTTGCCGAAATGCCCATAGGTGGCGGTTTGGCGGTAGATGGGCTTGCGAAGCCCGAGGCGTTCGATGATGGCGAGCGGCTTGAAATCATAATTCTGGCGCACAATTTCTGACAGGTCTTCTCCTTTTTCATTGAAAGCCTCGATCATTAAGGGTTCAGCCATGCCGATAGCGTAGGCCACCGAGACCAGCACTTCCTGGCCGTATCCAGAAGCGACTAGGTTTTTAGCCACGTAGCGGGCCATATAAGCGCCAGAGCGGTCGACTTTGGTAGCGTCTTTGCCGGAGAAACAGCCTCCGCCGTGCGGGATAATCCCGCCATAAGTATCCACCATGATTTTTCTTCCCGTGAGTCCGGTGTCGGCCGAAAAACCGCCCGAGACAAAGTGCCCAGTCGGGTTTATCAATATTTTCACATCTTTGTTTATTTTTGTTTTTTCTTCAGTCGAGAGCAGGGGGTAAATGTCCACCGAAAGTTTCTACAGCCACTCGACTTTTCGGGTCTATTGTTAAATAGGCATCTAAAATAGCGTCCGAAATTTGGTCGCAGATTTTGTCCGGATGGCCGGAAGTGACGCTCTCGACGGTGTAATTGTTGTTGTGTTTGTATAACATAGATACAAATAGACTTAGCATGATTCTAGCACAAAAATTATTTAATTGTTTGAAAAGACAATTAGGGTTATACTCAGAATGTGAATATACAAAAAACTTTAGTATGTGATACACTATAATCAATGAAAAACAAGGATCGATTTCTGAAAGTATATGCAAATTTACCACTAAACCTAAGAAACGAGGTTGTTTTGGTTGTTGCAGAAACAGGACCAGTTACTTGGAATGTCGCATTTTTAGAAATAAATAACGAGACGAAACTAGGGGAGTTGATTATAGAGAAACTCATTGAGTTGAAAATAATTTAATAAAAAAATATATGAGTGAAAACAGCAATGATAATGAAATAAAAAATCTTGTTATGACGCGTCTTGAGACGTTGCCATCTGATGCGATTGTTTCGCTTGGCTCCAATGGCGAATTCACAAAAGATCAGATTATTGAATCGGTTCGACGAGGAGATGAAAATGGTAAAAAAATGATAGAAATAGAAATGAGTTTTTTACAAGGACTTAAGGATGGTATTTTATATGGCACGACATCTCCTAATAACTAGACCAGAATATGATTATACTACTCGGTATATCTCGGCATGGGCAAAGAAATATTTGGAAACTTCTTACTAGTAAAATAAAATCAGATGAGTCTTCTGCTCTTCGTTTCCTCATTTGGGATTTAAAACACTTAACTTTATGCGGAGATAAAAATAAAGTGGTGGGTTAAAATAAATTTATGGAAAAAGAACTTGCAAAACAGAAAATTCAAGAAGTAGTAGAAAAATATAGGGCTGAAAAAGCAGGTAATAAACTTAAAAATTATACCGAACAAGACACCAAAAATGGCTTTATTGAGCCTTTATTTAAAGCGCTTGGCTGGGATGTCTCTGATAGGAATGAAGTTTCATTGGAAGATCATATAAAAGGTTCTGGTCGCTCTGATTACAATTTTCGAATAAACGGCATTACTCAGTTCTATTTGGAAGCTAAAAATTTAAAAGTTGATCTAGATGATGAAAAATTTTCTTTTCAAGCTATAAATTATTCGTGGAATAAAGGTGTTACCTATGCAGTTTTGACTGATTTTGAAGGAATTAAAGTTTTTAATGCTCAAAGAATTGATAAAACAGATTTAATGGATAAACTGGTTTTTGAACTTTCTTATGATAAATATATTTCTGATTTTGAAACCCTGTGGCTTCTCTCTAGGGAATCTTTTCAAAAGAAAACTTTGGACGAATATGCCGAAAAAATTGGCAAAAAAGAAAAATCAGTACAAGTTGCCACTGTTATTAAAAAAATAAATGAAGATATTCAGTGGTGTCGTGAAAGACTTACAGAATCTTTCAGATCGTGTAATGAAAAATTGAATCTTAAAAAAGATGTAATTGATGAGGGGGCGCAAAAACTTTTAGATCGTCTGATTTTTCTTCGTGTTGCTGAAGATCGAGAAGTTGAGCCCAATATTTTTAAAGACTTATTACGTCAAGCAGAAAATAGTAAGACTGATGATTTATTTCAGGCCATGATTTCTACATTTAGAGATTTGGATCACATTTATGACTCAAATCTTTTTTCTGAACATGCTTTTGAAAAATGGGAAATATGGGACGGTGGATTTAAAGAGGTTGTAAATAAACTATATGGCAAAAAAGGTCAGTATGAGTATAATTTTAAAGAAATGCCAGCTGACGTTCTGGGAACTGTTTATGAAAATTATTTAAATTATAAACTAACCCAGTCAAAAAAGGGTGTAAATGTTGAGAAAGATGTAAAAAAAAGAAAAGAGCAAGGAATTTTTTATACTCCGATTTTTGTTGTTGATTATATTGTTAGAAATGCACTGAAACCCGTTTTAGATAATTGTAAAAGTATTGCTGATTTGAAAAAGATAAAAGTACTAGACCCTGCGTGCGGTTCCGGATCTTTTCTTATTAGGGCGCTTGAAGCAATAGCTGAAAAATATAAAGAATTTGGAGTTGATGGATCTGTGAAAAGGCAAATAATTCTGGAAAATCTTTTTGGTGTTGATTTGGATATGCAAGCGGTAGAAATTGCTCGACTTAATCTACTTATTAACTCACTTGACTCAAAGGAGATTTTACCGAAATTAGACAATAACATAAAAAATGGTAATTCTTTAACTTATGACTGGAAAGGAGAATTTAAGGAAGTATTTAAACAGGGCGGTTTTGATGTGATTATTGGCAACCCGCCTTATATAAAAGAATTTGTGAATAAAGATGCTTTTAATGGTTTGCACGATAATCCATATTATCAAGGAAAAATGGATTTATGGACAATGTTTGCTTGTATTTCTATAGATTTATTAAAAAACAATGGAGTAATGGGTTTTATTGCTCCAAATAATTGGGTAACAAATGCCGGAGCAAGTATTATGAGAAATAAAATTCTTACAGATGGAGAGTTGAAAACTTTTATTGATTTTGGGGATTATAAAGTTTTTCAAGCTGCTGGAATTCAAACAATGATATATATTTTTGAAAAACAAAAACCAAGTAAAAAATATGAGGTAGATTATCTACGAATCAACGATAAAAATATTAGTGAAGAAAAACTTACCCTAGACATTTTTGGAGAAAAACAAAAAATAGAAATAGAACCGGAAAAATTGATTGATAAAAATATCACATTTTCTAATCAAGAATCTGGATCTATTTTTGATAAGATAGAAAGCAAGAAAAATTTTGAATTAACAGAGAAAGAAGTTGGACAAGGGATAGTATCTCCACAAGAATATGTTATAGAAAAACATCTATCTCTTTTACAAAATGCGAGAAATGGTGATGGTATTTTTGTTCTTAAACCCGATGAAGTTGAAAATTTAAAACTTAGCGATAGAGAAATAAAAATTATAAAACCATTTTATACCACAAACCAAATATCAAGATACTACGCAAATTCAAAAAATGAATCATTTATTATTTATGCTAATAATGAAGTAAATAAAAATATAGATAAATATCCAAAGATTAAAGAACATTTACAAAAATTTGCATCAGTTATAACTTCTGATTTTGCACCTTTTGGCTTACATCGTGCTCGGGATGAGAAATTTTTTATTGGACCTAGTGTATTTTCAATTCGTAAAACCGAAAGGCCACAATTTTCTTATGTTGATTTTAATTGCTATGTTTCTCAAACATACTTTATTATTTCAACAAATAGAGTAAATCTAAAATTTTTAACAGGGCTATTTAATTCAAATCTTATATATTTTTGGCTTAAAGCTAAGGGAAAATTGCAGGGTGATCTTTTACAAGTTGATAAAGGTCCTCTTATGGAAGTTCCAATTTGTGTTGGAGATAAAGAACAGCAAAAGGAAGTTATTACTTTAGTGGATAAAATGATTTCTCTAAATAAAAAACTTCACGAGACACTAGAAAATTCGAATGAGTGGGAAAGTATAAAATCCGAGATAGAAAAAACCGACAAAAAAATTGATGAAGAGGTTTATGGGCTTTATGGATTAACGGAAGAGGAGATTAAGATTATTAAAAAATAATTTTTGAGATAATAATATGTCAAAAGAAATAATTAACTCTCTTAATAAAGATTTTGAAAGTATTAAAAAAATCGATAAAGATGGTGTTGAATATTGGCAGGCTCGCGAATTAATGCCCCTTTTGGGTTATCCGAAATGGGAAAATGCTGAGGAGGTAATCGGCAGGGCAGCAAGAGCGTGTGTTAATAGCGGTCAGGTTGTGGATAACCATTTTCACCTTATCAGGAAAATGGTCGAAATAGGTTCAAATTCAATGAGAGAAATAAAAGATTGGAAATTAGATAGATTTGCTTGTTATCTAGTGGCCCAAAACGGCGATTCCAATAAACAAGAGATTGCTTTAGCACAGACATATTTTGCTATTCAAACAAGGAGGCAAGAGGAATTTGAACAACTGTCTGCTTCTGATAAACGACTTTTTATTCGTGACGAAGTATCGGACGAAAACAAAAAGCTTTTTAGTACTGCAAAAAAAGCAGGCGTTACAAAATTCGGCTCTTTTAATGATATGGGATATAGGGGATTGTATGGAATGCCACTTGCAAATATTGAAAACAAGAAAGGAGTAAAGAAGGGGGAACTTTTAGACAGAGCTGGCACAACTGAGCTTGCGGCGAATTTGTTTCGTATTACACAGACAGATGAGAAAATCAGAAAAGACAATATTAAAGGAGATGATTTAGCATCCAGAACTCATTTTATGGTAGGAGGCAAGGTGCGACAGACGATCAAGGATATAGGAGGGACACTGCCCGAAAATATTCCGCCAGAAAAACATATCAAGGAACTTAAAAGTGAGAAGAAAAAACTTTTGAAAGATAAAAAGAAAAAATAATGCAAACATTTAATGATTTATTTAAGATAATATTAGAGGGAGATGTGGATTCTAGTAGGAAAGCAGCTAGAGATGTTCGCAAGCTTATTTATAGCGCGAAAAATGGGAGAGATGGATATGATGAAATCAAAAAAATTGTCAATAATTCAGATGAAGTATATAGAAATATAAAAGAAGAATGGCGACAGGAGAATTTTGTAATGGCAATATCGGTAATGTATTTTTTGCATGACAAGGAAGACAAACCAGATTTTCTTTTTCCTTGGCTATTTTATTTAATACAACATAAAAATGGAAATATTCGTCAGTCAGCCGTGAGAATGTTTAGAAATGAATTAGGGCCACTCACAGTTCACATTAGACATCCGGAGAATAGTTATAGTTCAAATAAAATTATAAATGAAAAACGCAATCAAATATTGTTTGACATGCGTGAGGAGCTTCTTTTTTTAGCGCATAAATTTCATAAACCCGTATATAATAAATATAAATATATTGATTCAATACCAACAGGACAATACAAATCAATACAATTAGTTCTTACAGAATTGGAATTTGATTGTGGAAGAGAATAAAGAAATAATTCATGCTCCAATTTACAGAACAACAATTTAAAGAAGTAAAAGAAAAAGGTGAAGAATTGTATAAATCACTTAGTGAAGTTTATTGTCCATATTTTAAAGAGAAAGTTACTTTTAATGCACAAGGTCTTGAACACTTAAAATTTAAACAAAGAGAAAAAGCTAGGTATGAGCAAGATCAATATATGCGTTTTAACCTAATACATCTTGCTCCAGAAGTTTTAAAAATATCTAGCAGTGTCCAAGGTATTTGGGAAACAAAAAGATTTGAATATATTAAAACAAATAAAAAGTGGGAGAACATATTAAAGAATGTTATTTATTATGAATTTATTGCAGTAATAAAAAGAAATAGAGTAAAAATAGTTATAAAACAAATAGATAGCGGGAAGAAAATTTTTTGGAGCATCATTCCTTTCTGGGGTATGAATAAAGACACTATGACTAGAATACTTCATGAGGGAAATCCAGAAGAGGATTAGAAACAAAAAATCCGCCAATCGGCGGATGCTTTGTGGGTGTTTGGCTACAGCTTAATGCCGTGAGAGGGCGAACCCTCCAAACACCTAGGAGTAGTATATCATACGAACGAACATCAAGTCAAAGTTATCCACAGACGTATGTAATCAGAAGATATGCAATAGAAACTTGTATAAATACTTGCTATGTCAAAACTCAAAATGGTAGTATTAGCTCATGTTGGACAAGAAAAAAATTAAAGAAAAATTGGAAGCGGAGCGAGATGTGCTACTTGGAGAATTGCGAGATATGGGGAAATTAAATCCGGAGACCGGGGAGTGGGAGGCGACTCCAGAAGAGTTGAGTGCCCCAGAATCGGACCAAAATGACATGGCCGATCGGTTTGAGGACTTTGAGTCCAGAAGCTCAATGATTAAGACCCTGGAACCGAGATTGAACAACATTTTAAGGGCGTTGAAAGGATTAAATCGGGAATCTTTCGGCAAATGCGCGGTGTGTAAAAAGGATATTGAGATGGCGCGGCTGGAAGCCAATCCGGCGGCCAGAACTTGCAAAGAACACCTTGAGAGTTAAAAGTTCTTAAAGTTATCAAGTTCATAAAGAAAAAATGCTTTACAAACTTTACAAACCTTTAACTTTATAACTTAACATGTCTTTCTCAAGAGTATATTCGGCCCAAACGCATCTGTTAAAAGGTAAGATCGTGACAGTGGAAGTGGATATCACCAAAAATACCTTGCACGCTTTTACCCTCGTGGGGTTGCCGGATAAGGCCGTGGATGAATCCAAGGATCGGATGAGCTCGGCCTTGAAGAATTCTGGTTTTAAGTCTCCGAAAAGTCGGAATCAAAAGATCGTCATCTCCTTGTCACCAGCTGACCTCAAGAAAGAAGGTCCGTATTTTGATCTAGCGATTGCGCTCTCGTACCTGCTTTCGGCCGAAGAGATTGATTTTAACCCGAAAGAAAAAATATTTCTGGGAGAGCTGTCGCTCAATGGCGAACTCCAACCGATCAAAGGGGTGCTTCCGCTTACCGAACAAGCTGTGTGGCAGGGATTTAAAGAAATATTTGTGCCTATCGGGAATGCCGAGGAAGCGGCGTTGGTAAAGGGGATCACGGTGTATGGCGCGAGGACGCTCAAAGAAGTGATCGATCATGTTTATAAAATACATTACGATCGAAAAGGAAATCCGATGGAAAAAGAGCGTCCAAAAATTCTACCGCAAAAGCCTACTACCATAATTCACAAAAATATAACTCACGACATAGATTTTTCGGATATCAAAGGTCAAGAGTCCGCCAAAAGAGGGTTGGAAATTGCCGCGGCGGGAGGGCACAACATCGCTCTTTCTGGCCCGCCGGGGACAGGCAAGACGATGCTGGCCAGAGTCTTTTCGCATATATTGCCGGAGCTCTCCAATGATGACATTTTAGAAATCACCGGCATTCACTCTATTGTCGGATTGCTCGACGATAATCTTTTGACTGAGCCGTCATTTCGGGCCCCACACCATACCGCGAGCTATGTCTCGATGATTGGAGGAGGAACCAATCCGAAGCCCGGAGAAGTGACCCTAGCGCACAAGGGAGTTCTTTTTCTGGACGAGTTTCCAGAATTTGAAAAGAGAGTCTTGGAGGCCTTGCGTCAGCCACTCGAAGACAATATAGTTTCTATTTCTCGAGCCCGAGGCTCAGCCATTTTCCCATCTAATTTCATATTGGTTGCCGCTATGAATCCCTGCCCCTGCGGAAACAAAGGTAACAAAGATAAAGTTTGCATTTGCCGACCTAATGATTTAGATCGCTATGCGCGGCGGATTTCGGGTCCGATCATCGACCGCATCGATCTCTGGGTGACTGTCGGGAACGTGGATTATCGAAAATTAGGCGACGAAGTGGTAAGAAGCGAGAGGACACACACTATCAAAGATCGGGTCAAGCGGGCGCGGCTGATCCAAGAGAAAAGATTTCAAAACACTAAGCGAAAAATAAAAACCAACAGCGAGATGAACGTAAAAGATTTGATGGCTATGGTCAAGCTCACCAAAGAAGTGCGGGACTTGCTCGACGACAGCGCCGAACGCCTCGGCTTATCCGCTCGCGCTTATCACCGAGTCATCAAAATCGCCCGCACCATCGCCGACTTGGAAAACTCCAAAGAAGTCCAAGCAAATCATATCCTAGAGGCTATCCAATATCGGCCGAAAGTCACTTCCTAAGTTATCCACAGCTAGGCTGTTGACAGTGAACGAGCGTTCACATAGAATAGATAGAGTCGAATATACCCCTACCCAGCCTCCCCCTATATAGGGGGAGGAGAAAGGAGGGGGTAAAAGTTAAAAATTTAATTAAGTAACAACATGTCACAAACACAATATTTAAGAATGTTAGAAAGAGAGATTCAAAAGATAAATAGGAGAATCGATCAGAAAATTCTCCAAGGCGAGGCCTATTTCAAGGAAGCTCGAGATCACAAGTTGCTTCTAAGAAAGATCCGCTATCACAACAGGAGAAGCTTAACCCAGCGAATTATCCATTTATTTTTTCAAAAAGATATAAAGAACATCTATGCCCATGCATAACGAATATCAAACCAAGCTCGAGTCCTTCTACGGAGAGAATAAACGAATGCCGACTTATTCCGAGATGCTGAAACTTTTTAGTTTCAAATCCAAAAATGCGGTGTTTCGAGTGGTGGAAAAATTGCTGGCAGCGGGACTGGTGGCCAAAGATCATTTAGGCAGACTCATACCTACGGAATTGTTTGGAGAGATACCGATGCTCGGGCTAGTGACGGCTGGATTGCCAGCGACCGTCGAGGAAGAACTCTTGGATAGAGTCAATCTCGATGATTTTTTAATTGAAAAAAAAGCCAAGACTTATATGCTGGAGGTGGATGGAAACTCCATGATTGATGCTCACATCGAGAAGGGAGATATGGTGCTGGTGGAGAGGGCGAACTCGGCCAAAGATGGACAGATAGTCATCGCCGAAGTAGATGGAGAGTTTACTATGAAATATTTTCGAAAAGAGGGAAATAAAGTTTGGCTCGAACCCGCCAATAAAAATTACCAGCCGATCTATCCAGAACATTCTTTGAATATAAATGCCGTCCTGAAGGCGGTGATCAGGAAGTATTAGAAAATTTACCTTTTTATTATAAAAATTTGCTATAATCATTTTATGCATAATATAACGACAAAAATATTGCTCGGTGATTCTCGTGAAATACTTAAAGAGATTGACGATAACTCAATTGATTTAATTGTAACTTCACCACCATATGCAGATAGAAGAAAAAATACCTATGGTGGTATTAGTACTGAAAAATATGTTGGATGGTTTTTGCCCGTTAGTGAACAATTATTACGTGTATTAAAACCGACGGGTACTTTCATTTTGAATATTAAAGAAAAAGCTGAAAATGGGGAACGCAACACTTATGTACTTGAACTTATTTTAGCATTAAGAAAACAGGGTTGGTTATGGACGGAGGAATTTATTTGGCATAAGAAAAATTCTTATCCAGGCAAATGGCCAAATCGTTTTCGTGATTCATGGGAACGAGTGTTGCAATTCAATAAGACACGCAATTTTAATATGTATCAAGAGGCGGTAATGGTACCGATTGGTAACTGGGCAAATGGCCGACTAAAAAATCTGAGTGAAACAGATAAAATACGAGATAATTCTAAAAGTGGTAGCGGATTCGGTAAAAACATTTCTAATTGGTTAAAACGAAGCATGGTATATCCTAGTAATGTTTTGCAATTTGCGACCGTTTGTAATAACAAAAATCACAGCGCGGCTTTTCCGAAAGAATTACCTGAATGGTTTATTAAATTATTTACTCGAGCAAATGATTTTGTCTTGGATCCATTTTTGGGATCTGGTACCACTTCGGAAGTAGCGCAAAGGATGGGGCGTAATTCTATCGGTATTGATGTAATGCCAGAGTATGTTGAAATGGCTAAGGCAAAAGTTGCACAAAAAAGTCATCCGTATTTAACTATAACAGAATCGCTGTATGAAAAAATTTAACCCAAGAGAAATTTATGAATATGTAGAGAAACATATCTCAATTTTTCACCAAAGAAGATTAGATTATGTGCAAAACGAAGTCGATCTTCTTAAAATTTTAAAACAAAAAAATCCATATCTTTTTAGAGCTAAAAATGTACTGACAGCACAAGATTTAATTAAAGGATTTCTGGATGCCTTCCTGCAGTCACAAGAAGAAACATTGTTTGGCGATTTTATTGAAGGGTTAGCGATTTTTGTTTGCGACAAAGTATATGGCGCAAAAAAATCAAAATTAACAGGCATAGATTTAGAGTTTGAAAAAGACGAAGCAATATATGTAGTTGAAATAAAGGCAGGATGGAACTGGGGAAATTCAAGTCAAATTCGTCAGCTTAAAATAAATTTTAAAAGTGCAAAAAAATTATTATTGGAGAAAACTGGCAAAAAAATTGTCGCAGTCAATGGGTGTTGTTTTGGTAGGGATAATAAACCGGATAAGGGTGACTATTTGAAATTATGCGGACAACGATTCTGGGAGCTTATTTCTGGAAATGAAAAATTATATATAGACATCGTTGAGCCAATTGGTTACAAGGCAAGAGAGAAAAATGAAGAATTTGCGGAAAATTATGCCCAAATAATCAATAAACTTACATTGGAATTTTCTCAGAAGTTTTGTGACGACGGAAAAATAAATTGGGGAAAATTAGTTGAGTATAACTCTGGCTTTGAAAAAATTAAACATAAATTATTATGAAAACATATCAGGTAGTTTTAACAAAATCATATACCGTGATTGTTAAAGCAAACACTAAGCAGCAAGCTAGACATGTTGTGGAATTTTATACGGGAGATGTTAAGGATATTTCTAGAATTCAAGATCGAAAAAAATATAAATTTATCATTGAAGGAATTAATTGCAAAATGAATGAAGGATTGGAAGTTCAGAAGATTTAATATTGTAAAAATAGCATATAATCAAGTATTATGAAAAAGACTAAGACTAAAAAAGACGAGTGGGAAGGGTTTGATGATTGCGCTATTTGTCAGGCGATGAAAAATGGAAAAGCCGACAATATGGAGGATTTAATGAAAGCATTTCAAGAAGCTGAAAAAAGTGGTATAGGAAAAGTTGGTTTTGGGGATATCCACAACAACGATAAATCTATCCCATCTCCGTATTCAAAGAAATGACCAAGAAGTACTAAAAAACAAAAACACCCAGCTGGGTGTTTTTGTTTTGCTATATTTTGTCTCGCGAGATAAAACTATGCAATAGAGTCTTTCAAACCCTTTGCGGCTCGGAATTTTGGAACTTTTTTAGCTTCCACTTTGACTTGCGCTCCAGTCTTTGGATTGCGAGCCATACGAGCCGCTCTTTGTTTTACGGAAAAGATACCAAAACCAGCGATGGAAACTTCACCGCCCTTTTTCAAGGTGTCGATGATAGCGCCAAACAAACCGTCGACGATCTCTTCAGCCTGCACCTTAGTGCCGCCCAGCTTTCCGTGTACCCATTCTGCTAATGCTTGTTTATTCATATTAATTCAGGCGCTAGGCTCTAGGATTTTAGGCTTTAGCATTTCGCTAGTGCCTAAGGCCTAATGCCTAACATGCTATTAATAATTCTTTCGACCTTGCCACGCCGGAGCTTTAGCATAGGCGGGCCTTTTACCTATAAAAATACTACCTCTCCATTATATATCAAGGGTTTTTTAAGGCAAGCCCGTGTAATTTTAACGAGCGTATTCGATAATCCTCATTTCTCGGATCATTGTCACTTTAATCTCTCCCGGATATTTGAGTTCCTTCTCTATTTTTAGGGCGATGTCGCGAGCCATGAGTTTGGCTTCGGAGTCCGAGATTTTATCTGGAGTCACAAAGATGCGAATTTCACGGCCAGCCTGCAAAGCATAGGATTTTTCAACACCCGGAAAGGCATTGACTAGGGCCTCTAGCTCTTGGAGACGCTTGAGGTAATTTTCCACGGAGTCACGGCGAGCTCCTGGACGACCACCGGAGATGCTGTCAGCTGTTTGCACGATGATGGCTTCGATCGTCTCATAGGGGTAGTCTTCGTGGTGGCTCTTCATGGCGGTGATGATGCGTTCATCGGCGCCGAACTTTTGCAAGATTCTGATACCTATCTCAATATGGGTGCCTTGGACTTCATGGTCGAGGGCCTTGCCGATGTCGTGGACTAGAGCTCCGGCTTTGGCGATAGCCACATCAGCGCCGAGCTCTTCAGCCAACATGCCGGCAATATGCGCCATTTCGATGGAGTGTTGCAGAACATTTTGTCCGTAACTGGTGCGGAAATACAATCGTCCGATAATAGCGACGATACGCGGGTCAAAGTTGAAGATACCGCACTCATAGACTGCCTGTTCGCCTTTTTCTTTGATGATCTTGTTTATTTCTTCTTTAGCTTTCTCGACTAATTCTTCAATCTTGGCTGGCTGGATGCGTCCATCTAGGATTAAATTCTCAAGAGCGAGTCTTGCGACTTGTCGTCTGATTGGATCAAAAGAAGAAATTACAATTGAGCCTGGAGTGTCGTCAACAATCAGTTCCACCCCCGAAGCTCGCTCGAAAGCTCGGATGTTTCTGCCTTCCTTTCCAATGATTTTCCCTTTTATTTCATTGTTTGGGATAGAGACCACAGTCGTCATCAGTTCCGACGCAGTACTGGACGCCAAACGCTGAATAGAAGTAGCTAAAATGTCCTTGGCTCGGCGGTCCAACTTTTCTTCGTTGCTATTTTCCAGTTTTTGGATGCGGGTCAAGATATCTTCTTCGTATTTCTTTTCGATATCTCGCAAAAGTTCCTCTTTAGCATCGCCTTCGGAAAGTTTGGCGACTCTTTCCAATTCTCCCTTTTTTTCTTCTTCTATTTTAACTACTTTTTCTTGGATTTTTTTTACTTCTTCGACTTTTAGTTTTATATTCTCAACTTCCTTGTTTATCTCCACTTGGCGCACATCCAAAAACTCATCTTTTTTGATCAGTCTTTTCTCTGTTTCCCTTAATTCCTCGCCCTTCTTTTTTTCTTCTTCTTTTAAATTAGCCAGCTGTTCTTCGGATTTCTTCTTGGCTTCATCGACGATCCTTTGGGCTTCTTCTTTCGCCCCGACCATCATCTGCTTGATGTCTATTTCAATAGACCTTCTTTTTCCTAAGGCCACGATGACGCGCAAGTAGTATCCGACCAAAATGCCGAAAATCAGTGCTCCAGCACTTAATAGAATTGTTATCAATGTTATACTCATAAGCTTGACTGCCGAGCTTACAAGAACACGCCACTATATTTATGGATTAGAGATTTTCAGACTTATTCTTTTTATCTTTAAAAACTTCATAATACGATGGAATATTCCCCTAAACTTGGACCTTAATTAAGCAAAAAATTTGTAAAATTCAACATTGTTAGTATAACAGATAGTAAATTTTTTGTCTATACTTCGTTCTAGCTCATTAAAACTGTTACCAAGAAAGGAGTGGATAGCTCATAAATAGGTTACCGTGGTCGTATGACCATGAAAACAAAAAAGGATATATTTAGTGAGCATTTATTAGAG
>Ga0209541_10001938_pt1 | contig 40076 bp, 38 predicted proteins | sample RifCSPlowO2_01_FD_184027 | JGI IMG/M metagenome (GOLD analysis project Ga0209541, IMG submission 184027) | Groundwater microbial communities from Rifle, Colorado - Rifle CSP2_plank lowO2_0.1 (SPAdes) (version 2) | ecosystem: Environmental > Aquatic > Deep subsurface > Groundwater | place...
CCGCCGCTGCCCTAATAATCGGCGGAACCTTCGCTTTCTTCAGCGACACAGAAACATCAACAGGTAATACATTCGCAGCTGGCTCAATCGACTTGAAGGTGAGCAACGAAAGCTATCTGTTGGTAGATGGCGAAATGGAGCCCCAGCCAGACCTAAGCTGGGAAGCCGGCGATCTCGACGATCAATTGTTCTTTGACTACGAAGATTTGAAACCAGGTGATTTGGGAGAAGACACGATTGATCTGGTAATAGAAGATAACGACGCTTGGACATGTATGGATGTGGAGCTTACGGCAACGCCCGAGAACGGTCAGACAGAGCCGGAAGCAGTAGTCGATACAACAGTCGGAAGCGATGAGGGAGAACTGCAAGACGAGATTAATTTTGTGTGGTGGGTAGATGACGGAGATAATGTATTGGAAGACGACGAAGTGGATTCGGTATTTAATAGCGGAAGTCTTGCGGACATGGATGGCTTTAGCGTAGCGATTGCTGACTCAACAGAAGAATCGTTAACAGGCGGAAAGCCGATCACCGGCGGAGAAGAATTCTTCATTGGCAAGGCATGGTGCTTTGGCGATTTGACTGCCGATGAAAGCACAGCACTTCCTGATTTAGACGTAGACGGTGAAGAAGACAACAGAACTCCAGATGAGCGCGGTGCGGGAGTAACGTGCGAGGGGTCTGAAGTAGGCAACGAGTCGCAAACAGACGGCGTTGTAGGAAACGTATCCTTCTACGCGGAACAATCTCGAAACAACGATGACTTCGAGTGTGAAGTTCCGGAAGAATAACCACAAAGTGGTTGGGTGAGAACAAAGGGAGGCTGCCATCATTCGAGGCGCCTCCCAGGGCCTCCGGCTCGGAGAACCTTGAGGTTTAGAGAAGAGCCGCCGGCTCGGAGAGCCCGAGGGTATAAAAAATTTTGACTTTTGACTTTTGAGTTTGGTTTATGTATGAAACTACTCTTCAAATGGATAAATATTCTTTTTTCAATAGTACTTGTTTTTATAGCATTGGGTGTTGCTTTTATTGCAATTCCTTATTTTGGAAATCAAGCGCTTATTGTCCGCTCAGGGTCCATGAGTCCCGCGATTGATGTCGGCTCAATTGTGGTAATCCGTGCAAGCCGCGAATTCGTTTCTCCAATCGTTTCTACTCTTATATATAATAAGGGCGATGTTATTGCTTTTCATTCACAAAATGATCCAAAAACTATCATAACTCACAGAATAATTAGTTCCGAAGTAAAAGGAGGAGAAGTTTTTTACAAGACAAAAGGAGATGCAAACGATGATGTTGATGGTTGGCTGGTAAACGAGCAAAATGTTTTGGGAAAAACTTTTTTTACATTGCCATTTGTGGGGCGTATTTTGGCTTTTACAAAATCAAACATAGGCTTTCCGCTCTTGGTTATTTTGCCGGCAGTTCTCGTGATTCTCTTGGAGTTAAGGTCAATCTATAAGGAAATCCGCAAACAAAAGAAAGTTTTACATCTCCAAATTCCTTCATCTGCAAGCATGACGAGTCTGAAAGTTCTTTTGCCAATTTTTATGACGATTTTTGTATTCGAAAGCACTTTTGCATTCTATGGTGATTCCGGGATCAGCGCTAACAACATTTTCACCGCTGCAGAAGTTTTCCCCTCCACAACCCCAACCCCAACTCCAACACCGGATCTATCAGGCATTGCAGATCATATTGTAATTAGCGAGGTACAGATTGCTACTTCCGGCGCAACTACCAGTGATTTTGTTGAATTTTACAATCCGACATCAAGTGCTGTAAACCTTGATCCATTCAGGCTCGTAAAAAGGACAAGCAGTGGCGTAACGGATGACAATATTACTTCTTTTACGTCATTGGACATAATACCTGCGCATGGCTTTTATCTTTGGGCAAGCTCTGCTGGTGGATTTGATGTTCAAGTTGGCGCTGATGTCTCAACGGTCGACAATATAGCAGCTTCCAATAGTATTGCTTTAAGAAATGGAGATTTGAATACAGGGACAATTATTGATGCTGTGGGGTGGGGTTCTCCGGGAGGAACACCACTTACTGAGGGGACGACGGCAGTAAATCCTGGGGATGACCAAAGTCTTGAAAGAAAAGCTTTATCAAGTTCAGACGCGACTTCAATGACTTCGGGGGCAGACGTTTCAAAAGGAAATGGATTTGATGCGGGCAACAATTCGACAGATTTTATTTTAAGGACATTATCGCAACCGCAAAATAGCACAAGTACAGCGGAAATACCATGAAAAACGGAATTTTTGGATTAACAATTTATTTTTTCCTGTCATTGCGAGCATCAGCGAAGCAATCTCGATGGGATTGCCACGGCTACTTCGTAGCCTCGCAATGACAATTTAACAGTATGAGAAAACGGGTTTTATTTATATTTATTTTGGCAGCATTAGTAGGACTTGTGTTTTACGGGAATAGGAATGTTTTTAAAAACATTCCTACTGCTTACGCGATTGGGGATTTAACAGTTCTTTGGGAAACAGACCCTTTGTTTAATGAGACAAACATAGCTCCTGGATTTACAAAAACCAAAACTGTAAATGTAGCAAATGGCGCTGTGTCTTCTCGTCCGGTTGGAGTTCGGGGTATCCTGACATCTGATCCGGGAAATTTAGCATCTGTTATGGACATTGAAATTAAAGAAGGACTTACCATTCGTTATTCAGACACTCTAGCCCAATTCTTCACAGATTCAGCCGGTCCAAACGGAATTTTTCTTTCAGACCTTTCCGCGGGCGCAAATACTGATTATGATTTCATTGTTACTTTTGATTCATCTGCTGGAAACCTGTTCCAAAATCAAACAATAATTTTTGATCTTCAAATTGGGCTTTCAATTGAACTTCCTGATTCTTGCGATCAAATCGATCTTCTGCCCAATGCAATTATTGGAACATCAAATGCAGAAACCTTAACCGGTACTCCTGGCAATGATCTAATTATGGGACTTGAAGGAGCGGACAAAATTAATGGCAATGGAGGAGATGATTGTATTTTAGGCGGGGATGGCGCGGATTCAATAAATGGAAACAATGGAAACGATTCAATATTTGGTGAAGACGGCGCTGATTCTATAAATGGTAATAATGGGAATGATTTTATAGTTGGCGGAAAAGGCGCAGATTCATTAAAGGGACAAAATGGAGAAGATCATTTAATTGGAAATGAGGATGCGGATTCACTTGATGGAGGAAATCAAAATGATTTTCTTGAAGGAGGAGATGCGGCTGATACATTGCGGGGAGGGAATGGCAACGATACGTTAATTGGAAATTCGGGAATTGACTCTGCCAATGGAAATAGTGGAACAGACACTTGTGATGCGGAAAGCGAAACGAGTTGCGAGATATGAAAGGGGGTGAAAAAATATGTTAAATAAAAAAATAGCATTAAGCGCAATGTCCATCTTGGCGTCGTTAGCCCTTTTGGGCGGTGCCACATTTGCATTCTTTAGTAGTGCCGGAACAAGTACAGATAATGTTTTTGGTACCGGTACACTTACACTTTTACTGGACGACGTTGACGATACAACACCGGCGGCTACAATTGACGCGTCGTTTGGTGACAGTTCAATGGCTCCAGGAGAAACTACTTCAGGATTTATATCTATGCATAATGATGGATCCATTGATATTGCAGAAGTCAACTTGGGTGCCACAGAGACAGTGTCAAGCACACCTGACCTGGCAGAAAAGTTAAATATAACATCTGCTGAAATTGATACTGTTTCAACTTGTGATGATGATCCGGTCGATGTGAGCAGTAGCTTTACGACTCTGGCTGCGTTGAATTCAGCGGACTTTGATTTACCAAGTTCTGATATAGCAGCAGGTGCGACTAAGTATCTATGTATGACCTTCGAATTGGATGAGGGTACAGATGATACATATCAAGGAAAGTCAATTACCGAAACGTTTACGTTTATCGGTCATCAAGACTTGGGTCAGTAAAGTTTTAAAGAACGCTGGTGGCGGGGGAAGGGAGGTGATTAAAAGATGTTGAACGAAATGAAATCCGCCTTTGGCGGAAACAAAACGATATACAAAGTTGGGGCGGGAATTGTAACTGCTTCATTGCTTTTATCATCTATGGCAACTGCTGCATTCGCAGACTATGTTGCAGAGATTTCTGGAAACGGCGCTGGATCTACAAACACAATTTATATTAAAAACAAATCCAATTGCAATGTTTACCAGAAAAACAGCACGGGAGTTCTAACCGAGATTGAATCATCGGCTAGTACAGGCGGGAATAAAGCAAATGGAAATAACGGAGGCGATGTTACTATCGATACCGGAAACGCTACTTCAACAGTAGGAGTGTCTGTTGAAGGAAGTTCCAATACAGCTTCCAATCCATGCTGCTGCACATGCGATGGTTGTGATTCTCAACCGGCAGAACAAACAGCTTTGATCTCCGGCAATGGTGAGGGATCAAACAATTCTGTAACACTTAAGAAGATAAAATCTTCTGAGGTAAAACAGAGAAATAGAACAGAAGTTCTTACCGGAGTGCTTTCAAAAGCAAGGACAGGTAGGAATAAAGCCAAAAATAATACCGGCGGAACAGTGGATGTCTTAACAGGTAACGCGGTATCAAACGTTGACGTAGTGGTTGCCGCGCCATCAAACTCTCTTAATCCATAGTTTGGATAAAAGAGTTTTTTTTCAAAAAAACCCTGGGATTTGACTCCCAGGGTTTTAATTTTACGATGGTTGTTGTGGTTGAGCAGGTTGTTCCTGCATACCTAAGGCTTTCATGACATCTTCAGCTGAATTGTATGAGCCTTCCGGAAGTTTCTCGGAGAACGATTTTTTGTCCTCATCTGAAAAATCTGAAAGATTATTGCATGCCGCAACGAGTTCTACTTTGGTAGCAGGATATGTTTGATGTGTTTTTAAATGCGCTATCGCGCCGGCTTGATTTTGCATTATAGTTTTCACCCCCCTTCGATCTAAAATTTATATCTACTATTTTTACAACTTTTTAACAGTTAAGTCAATGGTGGGTTTTTTACCAATTTTGCCTGATGTGATTCATTGCGTAATCTAAGTCTCCGTATACTTTTTTGCGGGGATTAAAGATTTTGTCCGGATCAAAGATCTGTTTTGTTTGTTCAAAAAGAGAAGTAATTTTTTCCCCATACATTTGTTTAAGATATGGAGTTCTGATTAATCCGTCATTGTGCTCACCCGTAATGGATCCATGATATTCGTGGATGAGACTATAGACTTCTTTCGCAAGAATAGGAATATCTTTCCGGACTTTAGGGTCTGTAATGTCAATTAATGGGATAATATGAAAATTTCCATCTCCTACATGACCTGCGATTGTAAAAATAAATTCTTTATATTTTTTAATAAGCTTAGTTACTTGAGGTAATACTTTCGAAAGATACTCTGGTTTTACGGAAAAATCATCAATAAAAGGAGCGGTATGTTTGTTGCGGATTTTCTTGCGAAGAAGATTAAAACTTTCCCGTCTTATTGCCCAATACTTTTCCTCTTGTTTTTCTATAGCAATTCTTATTTTGGGATGAAGAGGCTTTAATTTTTCTTTTAAATTTTTGATTTTTTGCTTTAGTTCGTCCGGATCGTTTCCTGTAAAGTCAACTTGCAAAACGAGTTTTGGCAAGCCTCCAAAAACAATCATAAGAAATTCCGGAAGAAAATCAAATGCTGTTTGGATAATGCCCTTTGTTCCTAAAAGTTTTGCAAATTCGGGGAAAAATCTAAGAGCTAATTTTAACGTACTGTCATCGTATGCTTCAAAGCTTTCAGGATTTAAAGATAGCGCTTCTTTAACAATTTGATCCAAGTTAGAGAGATCATGCAAAAAAATTATCATCATTTCGCGATGCTTATGAATAGGAACAAGCTCAATATCCGCTTCAAGAACAAATCCCAATGTTCCCTGACTGCCTACAAATAGTTGTGTTAGATCAAAAGTTTTTTTATCTTTATCATATACATTCCACAGAAAATAACCGGCGGAGTTTTTAGATACTTGAGGTTTTGCTTTCATAATTTCGTCATAATTGTCAGTAATTAGTTTATGCATTTTTTTATATATGTCTCCTTCGAATGTTTTTAATTTCATTTTCTTTTCAAGTTGGTTTTGCGATAAAGGACATAGTTCGTAAATATTTCCGTCAGACAAAACTACTTTCATCCGCTTGACGTATTTTTCTGTTTTGCCATACTGCAATGATTTTTCTCCGCCGGAATTATTATTTACTATTCCTCCCATAGCGCAGATTTCTCTACTCGCGGGATAGGAGGGAAATATAAGATTGTGCTTTAGTGTTTCTTTTTCAAAATCACGATAATAAACGCCGGCTTCGGTAGTTGCAATATTATTGTTTATTGTGGGAGTGTGGTTGAAATATTTTTCAAACGCAACTATGATTGAGTCATTTATAGATCCGCCGGACATGTCTGTTCCGCCTGATCTGGCTGTTAAAGAAAGAGTGGGATTGTCTTTCTTGTTTTCCGCAGCAAATTTTACCAAAGCCTTTACGTCTTCTTCGTTTTTTGGAAATATAACAACTTGAGGTTTTACTTCGAAAAGGCTTGCGTCGTGACTGTAGGTTGTGAGGGTTTGGTCGTCGGTCAAAATATCGCCTTTGATGACTTGTTTTAGTTTTTGGATTAAATTGTTATCCATAATTTAAAATTTTCAATTTTTAATTTTCATTGAATTTTCAATAATTAAAATTTAAATTTTCATTTCAAATTTCGAATTTCAAATTGAAAATTATCCAGTGGATTTTTATTTTCTTCCTATTACTTTCCTTACTGCTTCTTTTATTGCTTTTGTTCCCATTCCGTATTTCTCAATTAATTCTTTTGGTGTTCCTGATTCGGCGAATGTATCCTGCAATCCGATAAATTCTATTGGGGTTGGTTTTGTTTTTGCCAAAAATTCCGCGATTGCTCCTCCTAAACCGCCGGCAACTTGATGGTCTTCAACCGTTACTCCCGCATTTGTTTTTTGGATAACGGATAAAATAGTTTCGGTATCCATTGGTTTAATCGTTGCTACATTAACAACAAGCACTTGTATGTTTTCCTGTTCTAATTCTTTTGCCGCCAAAAGAGCGTAGTGGGTCATATAGCCGGTAGAAAAAATAGTCGCAACAGGATTATTAGATGTCCAGAAGATTAGACTTTTTTCTATTTCAAACGGAGTTTCGGTGCTTGTCATAACAGGAGTTTTGTCCCGGCTAAATCTTAGATAAACCGGGCCATCAATGGAAGCCGCTGCTATAGTTGCTTTTTTCCCCTCAATTGCGTCGCAAGGGACAATCACTTTTACCCATGGCCAAGACCTCGTTATGGCAATGTCTTCTGTTGCCTGGTGAGTCGCGCCGTCAGCTCCTGTCATAATACCCGCATGGTGTCCTGCAATTTTTACGTTGGAATTATTATAGACAATAGTTGTCCGGATTGTTTCCCAATTTTTGCCGGGAGAAAATGTGGCATAGGAAGACATAAAAGGGATTTTTCCGGTTACTCCAAGTCCCGCAGAAATTGCTGCCATATTTTGTTCAGCCACTCCGCATTCAAAAAATCTATTGGGATATTTTTCCTGGAATTTATTTGCTTTTGTTGATTCGGAAAGGTCAGCGGTAAGCGCAACAACATTTGGATTCTTATCACCAAGCTCAACCAAGCCATCCCCATAGCCCTCACGAGTTGATCTTTGTTCAACATCCGCATCAAATAATTTAGGATTAAGTTTTAAGTCAGGATTAAGCATACAAATTTTAAGTTTTCAATTTTTAATTTTCATTGAATTTTAAATGATTTAATTTTAAATTTTTAAACATTTAATATTTAGATTTGATTGAAAATTTCAAATTTCGAATTGAAAATTTTCTACTTGTGTTCCGATACTATTTTCTCCTGCAATGTTTTTAATTCTTCGAGTGCTTTTTTTGCCTGTTCTCCTTTTTTTGGAGCGCCTTTTATTTCGGATGTATCGGGAGGAGCTCCGTGCCATTCAAATCTATTTTCCATAAAATCAACGCCTTTTCCCGGAATTGTGTGGGCTATGATAACAGTTGGTTTTTCAGTAATAGCGCGTGCTTCCCGTATTGCATCAACGAATGTTTGGATATTGTTTCCATCAACTTCCAAAACCTCCCAGTTAAACGCTTCATATTTTTCCCTAAACGGCTCAAGCGGCATAACATCTTCTGTGAATCCATCAATCTGAATATTATTTCTATCGATAATCAGGGTTAAATTATTAATTTTATATTTTGCCGCAAACATAACCGCTTCCCATGTATTTCCTTCTTGTTGTTCGCCATCAGAGGCAATGCAATAGACATGATATTTTTTATTGTCCAGTTTTGCTGCCAATGCGATACCAATTGCCTGGGAGATTCCTTCGCCCAAAGGACCGGAAGTTGTTTCCAATCCGGGCAGAGAGCTTCGGTGCGGGTGGCCTTGAAGACGGGTATTAAGTTTTCTTAACGTTTTCAACTCTTCAAGCGGGAAATATCCGGACAGGCTCATCGCCGCGTATCTGACAGGACAAATATGGCCATTGGATAAAACTAATCTATCTCTGTCTTCCCAAGCAGGATTTTTGGGGTCGTGGTTTAAGATATGAAAATAAAATGCGGTAAAAATATCCGCCATTCCCAAAGGGCCTGCGGAGTGTCCGGATTTGGCTTCTACAAGCATTTCTATTATTAATTGTCTGATTTGATTTGCCTTAAGTTCTAAATCCTTTAATTTTTCCTCATGCAATGCATCAATCATTTACTTATCTTAACACTCTTTCCGCTTTGGTTTCAATAATCAGTTTTTTATAACTATCATCAAATCCGAAATGTTGGAGGGGAGGCGGTTGGTGATTATTCCATCTCCCAAATTTTGGAAAAATGCAAAACTATTATTGGTGTCTAAGAATTTTTGGGGATTGAGTTTGTGTTTTTTAGCCATCTCAATAGTTTTGAAGTCCGCGATCGCGCCTGCAAAAGGCGAATTGTCCCATCCATCGGAGTCGAAAGAAGCAATTAATGTTTTATCTTCAAGATATTCAAGAGAATTTAAAACAAGCTCCTGATTCCTTCCGCCCTCTCCTTTTCCTTTAACTTTTACTGTTGTTTCCCCGGCTGCAAGAAGTATATGATGAGGAGGTGTTGCGTCAATTAATTCTTTTCCAACAAATTTTGCTTCCCCTTGTAATTTGTCGGAATAAATAATTGCGTTAAATCCCAATTCTTTTGCTTTTTTTTGCATAGAGACAATGGGGACCAAACTGCTTAGGATAAGAATGTTTTTGACGTTTTCAAAATACTTATCTTCTTTTGGCGTTTCTAAAAAATCTTCATTCGAAAGTCCTAAGCTTTCCCGGAGATTGTATTTTTTGAGAATTTCAAAGGCGTTTTCTTTGCTGCTTGGGTCTTTAACTGTTGGACCTGAAGCGATTACGGAAAGATTATTTCCGGGAACATCAGAAGCAATTAGACTTATTATTGTGCTTGGGTATAATAATTTTGCCAAACCTCCTCCTTTTACTTTTGACAAATGCTTTCTTACGATATTCATTTCGGAAATATTTGCTCCGGATCTTAACAGTGCTTTATTTACCTCAATCAATTTATCCAAACTTATTTTGTAAGGATCTTCAAACAAAGCTGATCCTCCGCCGGCAATAACTACGATAACCAAGTCTTTAATTGTTAAACCCGCCTTGACCGTCGTTAGGCGAGGCAGGTTGCTAAATTGCTGAATTGCTTTTTGCGTGAAGGTTAGATTTTGTTGTGATGGTAATGGGTGGGATCCTTTTGTAAATTCTATTTTTGAAAACGCTTGAGGTTCAAGATCGATAACAAAGCCTTGATTTAAATTATTTCCCAATATTTCTTCAATGTATTTTGAAAGTCCGGCTGATCCTTTGCCAAAACCCAAAAGAAAAATTCTTTTAAAATCATGTAAATTAATTTTTTGTTGCTGAATTGTTAGAATGTTATTTTTAAGAGAAATATTTTCTTGTATTATTTTTTGAGGTTGAATAGAGGACAGTCCTGCTTCTATAATCTCCAAACAAATTTTCCGTTCATCATTTTTCGCAAGATTTTCAAAGTTTTTAATAAGTCTCATGTTCTATTTTTTTAATCTTAATAATTCTTCTAACATGTCTTGGTTCGCCGACAAAAGGAGTTTCCAAGAATATTTTAATCAATCCTTTTGCTGTTTCCGCGTTTACAAACATAGTGCCTAAGGACAATACGTTTGCATCGTTGTGGGTTCGGGAAAGCGTAACGTTTTCTTTATTAACTCCTAATATCGCTCTTATGTTTCTTATTTTGTTTGCAACAATACATTCTCCGGCGCCGGATTTTCCAAAAACAAATCCTCTGAAATTAGGATCTTTTGCAACTCCTATCGCAGCTTTTGAAATAAAATCCGGATAATCATCGGTTTGATCAAAAATAAAAGCGCCGCAATCTTCAACTTCGTGGCCCTTTTCCTGAAGGTATAATTTGATCTGTTCTTTTAATTCAAAACCGGCGTGGTCGGCTCCTAAATAAATTTTCATAGCTTTTTCTTAATTTGTGGGATTCTCAAAAGTCCTTTTTGCGCTCCAACTTGCTCAATAACGCTTGAGGCGTTTGCCGTTCCCCAATGCATAGCATCGTTAATAGACAAATTATGTAACATGGCTGATATAAATCCGCTTGAAAATGCGTCGCCGGCGCCGGTTCTTTCTACAATCCTGGATTGATCAGCTTCTTTTTTATAGATTTTCCTATCTTGATCTATAGCATATGCTCCATTCTTTCCATCGGTAATCACAACAATTTTCGGCCCTAACTTTTGTAACTTAATCAAGAGTTCCTTTATAATTTCTTTATCGTCTTTCTCATTAGAAATTAGAAATTGAAAATTAGAAATTTTCGTTGCTTCTTCTTTGTTGACAAAAAGCATATCTGTTATGGAAAGGACATCTGCAATTTTTTTATAACCTTCTTCTATTTGAAGAGTGCCTGGGTTGAATGCAAGTTTGCATCCGGATTTTTTTACAAATGCAACAGTTTTGAAGTAGGCATTTTCCCATTCCAACCCTAAAGACGTAAGGTATACCAATTTTGTGGTGATATTATCCAAAACGAAATCGTGTTTACGTCTTACATGTTCTGAGAAAATTGTACGTTCACTCTTAAAGTTAATAATTACGGAGAATGAAGAAGCTTGGCCAATGGTTATTTTAAGAAGATCAGTATTAACATTCTCTTTTTTTAGCGAGTTAACAATTTTTTGGGTGAACTCATCACTCCCAATCTCAGCGCAAATCGATGGAGAAAGTCCCAAACGGGATAATCCAACAGCGACATTTGCCGCATTTCCTCCAAGAAGAAAATCACATTTGTCAACGCTAATCTTTTCTCCGGACTTGATGCATAATTCGTTTGTTTCTTTATTTAGCCGGAGATGCTGACTTGCTTCGTGGATTGTTAAAAAAGCGTCGATTTTCGCGTTGCCAACGCAAACTACATCAAAACTAAGCATGTCCCTATGCTACATAAAATAAGCATTTTTTGCAATAGTTTAAGGTAAGATGAAATAGCGGGTTGACTTTAGAGATAAAGTTTAATAGTATAAAACCATGAGAGATCTTCTTTTGAATTTTGCAAAACTACTTCCCGCAAGTATCGCACATGCGCATTGTGATGTTCCGTGTGGGATTTATGATCCAAAGTCTGCTCAAATTGCGGCAGCAACTGTTTTAAAAATGGTGCAGCTGATAAACGATCTTCCAAAAGAAAATCCAACGGTTAATGACAGAAATAAATTTGTCAGATGTGTTTTGACTAAAGAAGAGCATGCAAGAATTTGCAAAGAAGAGCTTCTGATTTTGTGGACCGACTATTTTAAACCCGAACATCTGACTATGTTTCCAAAACTTCATGAAGCATTTTGGAATGCCGCAAAACTTTGTTCCAAAAACAAACAAGGGGTTAGTATTGAAGATGCCGAAAGTTTGGTAAAAGCAGTTGATGAAATAGCAGAGATGTTTCAAAAAACAAAAAAGTGATTCCTCTTTTTAGATTCAAAATTTCAGGCCACAGTATGGAACCAACAATTCAAAACGGACAAACGGTTTTGGTAAGTTCAATTCCTTACTTTTTTTCAAAACCTAAAATTGGCGACGTAGTCGCTTTTAAAAAAGACAATAAAGTGTTAATAAAAAGAATAGGTAAAATTGATGGAAAGAAGTATTTTGTTAGCGGAGACAACAAAGAAGATAGTATGGATAGCAGGAAGTTTGGTTGGCTTACGAAAAAAGATATATTAGGAAAAGTAATCTTATAGTCCCTTTTCATTGGCGACAAAAATATCTCCGGATTGAGGAAGAGAAACATTCAGGATGGTTTGATCTTCGGGCAACACAACTATTTCTCGTTCTTCTTTTCCATCTTTTGCTTTTACAACAACCTCATACATTGTTTCTTTTGGGTCATTTTCATCTTCCTTTTCTGCATTATCTACTATTGAATAAATATCTCCTCTTGATAAAGATTTGTGAGTATCCAAAGCCCTGCCCAAAGCCATTAATGCTTTTTGGTTGTACATAAGTATAATAGATGCTATTAATGCTGCCTGTCCAAAACTTTGACCATGTATTTCTTCAGTTATAAAACGATCATGGCCTTCTCCTCCTGTGCCAGTTGCAAATCCTGCTGCCGCAGTTGGAGCATCAAATTGATCCGGATAAGTTACGCCAAGCGCATTCCCTTTTGGGATAATATCTACCCCGGCTATACCAACGTTTCTTTTAACACCGACTAGAGTATGTCCAGCCTCGTGTAGCGCAGTCGGACTTGGTTGAAAAGACGGTTCTTTACCTTTCAGGTTGGGTCCTAGAGGTTCTAGTTTTATTTCAACAATATTAGTATCTTTTATCATATTTATGTCTGTCGCATATTTACTCATATCGACTTGGATTGTTTCAGCGCCTCTCATATGCGTGTATTATACCACGAATTTCGGTATACTATTTTGTAGTGGGATTTATTGTTGTTGATTTATTTTTATTTTTTGGGATTATTTTTTTACTTCTTGTATTATCCATGCTTTGGCCGCCGGACAGCCCTTGGGCCCCGTGGTGGAGAACCAACAAAAAAACCGCTCAGGCAATTTGCAGGCTGGCAAAGGTAGGAAAAAGTGATATTGTTTATGATTTGGGCTGCGGGGACGGGACAGCTTTGATAACCGCCGCAAAAGAATTCGGAGCAAAAGGAGTTGGGATAGAAATCGATCCGGTAAGACATTTTATTGCAAAAAATAGAGTAAGGCTTAGCAAACTTAGTTCATGCATAGAAGTAAAAAAGAAGAATTTTTTTGATGTAGATATTTCGAAAGCAACAGTCATCTTTGTATATCTTGTCCCAAAAGCATTAGGAAAACTTTTACCAAAGTTTAAAAAGGAGTTAAAAAAAGGAACAAGAATTATAAGTTACCGCTATAAAATAAATCTGCCTTTAGAGAAATATGATAAAGAAAACGCAATCAGGCTGTACGTTTTATAGTTTTGAGAATTATCCACCGGATTTTGTCCGCGATTTTGTAGAGTTGATACAAAATTGGATTAATTACTAAATCATAACTGCCAATAAATTCTACGAGTTCCGGACCATAGCCTTGTTTAAATCTGTGAAAGCCATACCATGGGTCTTTGGGGTCGGGATTTTTACCAAGAGCACCCCACATGTCGAATCTCTTAAGACCTAATTTTTTTCCAAATTTTATTGCTTCCCACATCATAAGATTTGACGCCATTGTCTCACGATGTTGGCTACTTGATGCGCCATAAGGATAGTAGAGAGTGTCTTTATAGACAAATAAGATCCAAGCAACTAATGTTTTATCCTGATATTTTGCAGTTAAGAGATGGGGTGTTAAATGATTTAAATCCGAAATCCGAAATCCGAAATCCGAAACAATGTTCGAATGCCCCAAATTCGAATGTTCAAAAGTATTAAATTTTTTGTCATTTGTATTTTGAATTTGTTTCGAGTTTCGGTATTCGAATTTAGAATTTTTATGTCTGAGTGTTTTCCACATCGTTCTATGATATTGTTCCGTGTGGGCGTAAAAGCCCTGGCGTTTTGTTGTTTCATGAGTTAGTTTAATATATGCTTCAAATGCTTCATCTGAATTGTCTCCGATTACCTTTACATTATGTTTTTGCGCAACTCTGATGTTGTATCTTGTCTTAGGATGCATGCTTTTCAACAGTTCTTCTTCTGATTTTGTCAGGTCAAGGATAAAGGTGTATTTGGTAAAAAGAGGATGTGCGGCTGGCTTAAAGTTGTCATGCTGAACTAGTTTCAGCATCTCGTTTGTTTGTAACGAAACCTGCCTGATGGCAGGAGATCCTGAAATAAATTCAGGATGACTGGAATATTGAACATTGGGTTCTAATTGGATAAAAATACACTTTTCTTCTTTTCCGATTTCCCGAAGCTTATCAAGCATTTCCAGAGTTGGCATTGGGCCTTTTGGCAGATAGCCAATCGTCCAGGGAAGATGTGGAGTTTTATGGATTGAAAATATTAACCCATTTTCTTCTATTATTTTTACCCCCATTTTTTTTCTAAACTCCGCCCATTCTTTGGACTGAAGAGGGTGACCAGAGATATTATTATAACTTTTGTTTTTCACTTTAGTATTATAGCAGTTTTGAAGCAAAAAAATGCCAAAAATTACCTTGAAGTATTGGAGGATTTTATCTGATAGGCCAATATCTATCGATTGATTGAGAAAGTTTTATAGTCCATGGATTTTCAACAGATAATCGCAGTTGGTAAAGTTTCATTATTGCAAGGAAATCTTTAATTTCTGAAATTCTATTTTCAGGACCTTTAAATATCTCTTCGAATTCTTTTGCTACATCTTTCACATATTCTGAAGCAGGTTGTGAAACAACTATGTTTTCTAAGTATTTAATAATCTTTTCAAACTCTTTATTGTCTAACCATACTCCCTGGCATTTATTACATTTATCAATAACCACTTTTGAATCCATGTATGTAAGCGATATCATTGATGAAAAACACTGAGGGCATTTTCCTTTACTTGGAGAGGCGTTATATTTATGCTCTTTTTCATCAAATAGATCAAAATCTAGCCATCTTAGATCGTCATCGGTGCTATCTTTTGCTTTTCTTAGTTCATCTTTATCAAACCATTTTCCATTACAGTTTCCGCACTCATCAATCTTAACGCCTTTATAATCTAATTGCTTCAAATTATTCTGACAGTAAGGACATTTCATAATAAATTATTTAATGTGATTATAACACTTGATGAATCAAATCACAACGTCACGATCAATGTTTGCTTTGTCTATCCTGATAATACAAGAAGGAGCTTACAAGCATCCCTAAATAAATATATTGAGTTGGTATTTGAGACAGAAATGTTAGAAATATTCTGTCAAAAGGGATGAGATTAATAAAGCTAGTTATGATGCCAGTTACTACTGAAATAGTAAAAACAAATGTTATAAATCTTATATTCCTAAAAGAAAAAGCAATGCTTTTCATCGAAGAATTGAAGACTCCCAGATTCTTTATTGAAAAGAAAATGGGGCTAAAGTAAAGAAATGAAAACGCGATTGATGAAATAACTGTAAAAAAGATATTGCTTGGATTCCAATCTTGTTGGGTATTAAGGAATAATATATATCCTGGAACAAGATTACTGTAAATAATAGGACGATAATATATAAGTCAATATTTCGATTCAATAGGGCAAATCCCCGAATAAAATAATTCATGACGCGTATTATAGCTAGTATTAATAGTAATTGCTATTTAAGACAAATTTCATAGCCATTTCGGCAATTCGCTTGTTTCTTTATTAAAATATGGAACATTTTTTGACAGAACATTTTCGGGAAGCTCAAGAATAAATCTAGATACAATATTTGAAGTTCTTTGTCCGAAAAAAAGCCTTCTTCTTGCATATGTTAGGTAAAGTTTTTGTTTTGCTCTTGTTAGCCCGACATAACAAAGCCGTCGTTCCTCCTCAAGCTCATTTTTGTCCATAACGCTTCTTGAATGAGGAAATAATCCCTCTTCCATTCCAACCATAAATACTATTGGAAACTCCAATCCTTTTGCAGCATGAAGAGTCATTAAAGTTACAGCTTCTTTTTTCTCGCCATTGGATTTATCCGGGAGGTATTCCTGTTCAACCAATGAAACATTTTCTAAAAATTCTGTTAGATTTGGAAATTCAATTGCGACAGACCTGAGCTCTTTAATATTTTCAAGACGCTGTCTGTCTTCCTCATCTTTTTCGTCATAAAGCGATAAGTACACAGTTTTTTTAAGAGTTTGATCTAAAGTATCTATAGTTGGTAAGGGGTTTTTCTGGTTTTTGAATTGTTGTTGAAAATCTAAAAATTTTTCAAGTCTTCCTTTCCCTAACTTTTCGATTCTTTTATAAGAAACCATGTCTTTTGGATTTGCCAAAACTCTAAGATATGCAAGTACGTCTTTTATTTCTTTTCTTTCGTAAAATCTTGTTCCTCCAATCAAGACATACGGTATGCCTTGATGCAGAAAAACCTCTTCGATAATTCGCGATTGGGCGTTTGTCCGGTAAAAAACAGCAATTTCAGAATAAGATAATTTTCTATTTTCCAAATTCCTGATTTCAATTTGGCGGACAATGTATTCTGTTTCAGCGTGTTCATTTAGCGCTTCATGAATTGTTACGTCTTCTCCGTCCGGATTTTCTGTCCAAAGTTTTAGCACAGGATGAGTTGTGTTTCTGGATATTACAGACGAGGCCGCATCAAGAATTTTTTGCGTAGAACGGTAGTTTTGCGAAAGCGAGAATGTTTTTGTATTCCTGAAATCACTTTTGAACTTTGTAAGGTTTGTAAAATCAGCGCCTCTCCAACTGTAGATGCTTTGGGCAAAATCTCCAACAACGCATATGTTTTTATGTTTGTCGGCGAGCATTTTGGTAAGCAGGTATTGCGCGTGGTTTGTGTCCTGATATTCATCAACCAATATGTAGCGAAAACGATCTTGATATTTTTGAAGCACATGAGGGTTTTGTTCAAAAAGCGCGACAGTTTTTATTAAAAGATCGTCAAAGTCGAGCGCCTCATATTCTTTTAGTATTTTCTGATAAACAAGATAAACTTTGACCACGATTTCCTGAAAATGCCCTCTTGCGTATTTTGAGTAATCGGATTCCGTTATAAGTTCATTTTTAGCCTGAGAAATTGTTGCCAAAATAGACGATGGTTTGTACTCTTTTGCAGAAAGACTTAGTCTCTTCATAGCTTCTTTTATAGCGTCTAATTGGTCTTGGGTATCGTAAATGATAAATTGCGGAGAAAGGCCAATATGTTTACCCTCGATTCTTAGAAGTTTCGCGCATAATGAATGGAATGTAGCAATTGTTGGCCTGCGGCCTAAAAGTTTTTGAACTCTCTCTTTCATCTCGTTAGCAGCTTTATTTGTGAACGTGACCATAAGGATATTTAAAGGATCAATGCTTTTTTCTTTTATTAAATAAATAACTTTATAGGTTAATACTCTTGTTTTGCCTGATCCTGCACCTGCTAAGATTATCATCGGGCCGTCTGTATTAACAACAGCTTCCTGTTGATCTTTATTTAAGTCCTTGAGGATATCGTGTTTCATACTGTATAATGATACCACGAGTCGGGCATAAATTTAATATGAAGAAAGTTTTTATTGTTGCTAATTGGAAATCAAATAAAACCATTCTTCAAACGGAAGAATGGTTTCAAGCAATCAACAATTCACCAGTAACCTTTAACCAAGAAAAAAAGGAAGTAATTGTTTGCTCACCGTTTACTCTACTGCCAAAAGTAAAAGAGTTAATTGTCAATTGTAAATTGTCAATTGTTGTTGGGGCGCAAAATATTTCTCCGTTTGGGGAGGGAGCATATACGGGAGAGGTCAATGGAAGACAAATTAAAGAATTAGCAGATTATGTAATCGTTGGCCATTCGGAAAGAAGAACTAATTTTTATGAAAATAATAACCTGATAGCTCAAAAGATAGACAAATGTTTTAAGAATAAATTGGTTCCAATATTGTGCATATCAAATCTAGACCAGGTTCAAGGTTCAATGTTTAATGTTAATAAACAAGAAATGCTGGTGACGTATGAACCGTTATCTGCGATTGGCACCGGTAATCCTGATACTCCGGAAAATGCAGATTCCATAGCTTTGAAAATTAAAAAAGAACTTAAAGATACTCCTGTTCTTTACGGCGGAAGTGTTACTTCAAAAAATGTAAAGGATTTTACTTCCATGCCAAATATAGATGGGGTGTTGGTCGGCGGAGCAAGTCTTGATCCTCTAGAATTCTTAAAAATAATCAAAAATGCGTAAAAAAATATTTCTTTTACTTTCGGCAATACTTTTGGTAGTTATTGTTATTAGTATTGTAAAGACTTCAAGGTTTTATCCAATCATATTTCAGCTTTTATTTAACCGTGAAATCCAACTTAAAAAAGAAGACAGCAATATTAATATTCTGCTATTGGGTACCGGGGGCGGAAAACACGAAGGCCCAAATCTTACAGACACTATTATATTCGCGAGTATTGACGAAAAGAATAATAAGGTTACTAATATTTCTATTCCAAGAGATTTGTGGATTCCGGAGTTGAGGGCGAAAGTAAACATGGCTTATGCATCCGGAGAAGACAAAAGAAAAGGAGGGGGAGTAATTCTTGCGAAAGCTGTAATTGCAAAAGTTTTAAGCCAGCCAATTGATTATGTGGTTCGTATAGACTTTGATGGATTTGTTAAAGCTGTTGATGTTGTAGGCGGAATTGAGGTAGATGTTGCAAATAGCTTTGAAGACCTTGAGTATCCTATTATTGGAAAAGAGAATGATCCGTGCGATCAAAAAGAAGAGGATTTGAAGATGTTGGCAACTGCATCGTCGCAGCTTGAAGTTTTTCCGTGCCGTTATGATCACGTCAGGTTTGACAAAGGACTACGAACCATGAATGGAGAAACAGCCCTTCGATTTGTCAGGTCACGCCATGCAAAAGGCGCTGAGGGAACTGATTTTGCGCGATCTAAAAGACAAGAGCAAGTTGTTAAAGCGTTTAAGGATAAAATTTTTTCCCTGAATGTTTTGCTTAATCCGGCTAAAGTTATTGGGCTTTACAATGCAATGCAGGAGAGTATAGATACAAATATAAAAGAAGAAGAGTTTGATGATTTCATAAAACTTGCCCAAAAATTAAAAAATGCTCAAATTCAAAGCACGGTTTTGGATTATGGGGATGAAAAAGAAAAAAGACCTGGACTTTTGGTAAATCCGCTTATATCTGATGATTTTGGCAGGCAGTGGGTTTTAATTCCCCGAATTGGAAATGGCGATTTTTCGGAGATTCAAAAGTACATAGAGTGCGAAATAAAGGCGGGCAACTGTCCAATTGCTAATTAGACATTTTGTATATTATGGTATGTCCGTTTTGGTAGATAATTTTTCCTAGTGATTTGAATTTTTCTTCGTTAAGTTTTGGATATTTTTCTTTTTCTAAATTTCCAATAAAGACCAATTCAATTTTGTATTTATCAATAAGTGTTTTTGCATCTTCCAGGCTTTCTGTTTCATAAAGCGATTGGACTTCGGGAATTCTCGGAGAAGGGACATCGTACGTTCCTCTCCATAACCATTCATGCACTGTCCAGCCCAATACTGTCGGAAGGCCGGTATTGCTGGAAATCCTTGCGTAATCCGTGTAAGAATCTCCTTGCGCTTCCAAAATAACAGGTTGGCCCTTGATATTTTTATTGATCCACAAAATTGCTTCGTAATCGGTTGGATAGAGTGGTTTTAGATATTTTATGCCATCAAGCCCTTGGTATATTTTTAAATTGTAATAAGAATTAATTGCAAAATTTGGGTAGATCATTACTAATATAAAAAATAAAATAGCAAATATTAAATATACATAGTAAAAATTAAATATTTTATATTTTATATTTGATATTAAGCGTACAGCAATGTACGCGCTTGCAATAGAGAGCATAATAAAAGATTGGTAGACGAGTTTAAACATAGTATTTGCTCTGTAATGTCCAGGATAAATGTCTTTAATATAAATAAATTCGGGGATGACGATAAGAAGAGTAGATAAAAGTATTAATATAAGTACAAAAAGATCAGAAAGCGAAATTCGAATATCAAAATTCGAAATTCGAAACAAATTCAAATGCCCAAAATTCGAATTACCAAAATGTTTGGATTTTTTAACATTTGTATTTTGATATTGTTTCGGATTTCGTGCTTCGTGCTTCGGATTTATTCTTTTGAAAAGAAATACTAAAAAAGATAAAACCCAAAAATAAAAGAATCCGTAAAGAATCATGATCTGCCACAAAGGGGAGCGTAGGCAATGATCTTTTTCGAATAAAAAAGGTCCTATTTTGCCAATGTTGGTTAAAAATTCCGGCGCGCATAAAACACCTATGCCGGACGCAAAAGGTTTAAAGCTTAGAGAAAAAGGAAGAGAGAAAAGAATACTACCAATACTTACCAATACTACCAATAACCCAATATTGAGTAGTTTGTTATGATTTTGTTTAAACTTCAGATAAATAATAACTATAACTGCAAGCAGAAAATATATTATTCCATCCCAGGCATTGGTCATATACATAACTGCTAATAAGAAACTTAGTAAAATAATTTGAAATTTGAAGTTTGAAATTTGAAATGAATTTGAATTTTTTAAATTTTTAATTTGACTGAAAATTGAAAATTGAAAATTGAAAATTAATGATAATAATACTGCTATAGTTAAAAGCACAAAAGGGATATCCAGGAAGTGGCCGTGAAGATCAGCAACAACGAAAGAATAAATGGGAAATTCGTGAATAGTGTTTTGGATAAATCGAGTCGCATTGGGATACCAATAAGAGTTTTGGAGTGTTTGGGGAGAAAATGCTAACTGCCAGAAGGGCACAGGACTCTCATTTACATAAGGCTTGAAAAACGCATAAATAGTGTGAAGATTTCCAGCAAGCGATACAAGAAAAGCAGTCAATAATCCGCCTAATATAAGTTTTAAGTTTTGAGTTTTAGAACTGAGATTAAATAAAAGATTTGCTCCTATGGAGAAGCTTGCTGTAAATGTAAGCGCGAAAATGGTAGAGAGCATTAAGTTATATGTTATCGATGAGGGAATTCCTGAAAGTTTTGTTAAAACAGCTGTTACAAGATGCCCGAAATAATAATAATTTATTGAAAGCGGGGTAAGCCACATGTCAAGTGGTGGAAAATATTCGCTTCGAATAATAGAGTTTACAAAGCCAAAATCCATGTATTTCTCAAGCCCATGAATGTCGGGTTGATGTGCTCGGATATACGACCAAAAGAAAAGACCTGCAAGAAAGATAATCTCTTCGAAGAGGAGTATTTTCCAAGAACTTTTTAAAGATATTAAGAGTTTGAAGATATTAAGATATTTAGATATTAAGATATTAAAAATTAAGAAAGAAAAGATTGTTATAAAAATTGTAATCTCGGTAAAAGGAAGGATTTTTATTACTCCAAGAACGAAAACAACATAGCTTATTATAGCCATTCCTAAAATTCTTGCGAAAATATAACCTTTATCAAAAAAATTATTAAAGATAACAGAAGTTACAGGCAAAAAGATTATGCCAACCCCAAACAAAACCAGCCACCATTTAATAACAAACATTATGTCGGAAAATTCCATATTAGCCAAGCATTTCGGAAATATTTTTAATAGCAAAAAGATTATAAGATAATTGTTTGTTATGATTTTGATTTAGCCAATAAAATTTTGTATTCATATTATCTATAGCTAGGAACCTTAACAAAGGTAAATCGTCATCAACATAACGGTCGATTTTTAGTTTTTTTACTGTTTTGGCTTTAAAGATATGAGGCTGTTGATTTTGAAAATTAAAAATCATAGAATCGAAAATTCTATCAAATAGGTATTTATTAATAATAGCATTCGTTCTATTTTTTAAAAAGCTAAAACGGCTTGAGATTAGAAAATGTTTATTTTTTTTGTTCGATGAAAGTTTTTTGATAAACTCTAAGTTTTTAACAATTGGGGGGCGAAGAAAAGGGTGATGGCTTAAAATACGAATTATCTGCTCCGGCTTTGATGGAATCCGATACAAAAGCACGCCATTTGATTTGTGTTTGTATAACCTGTCTATTAACTTAGTAGGAACAAACGGGGGATAATTTATAAATATTTTATCAAGATCAAACCCTATATTCATTGAAATAAAGCCCTCTATTGTATTATAAATGAAATATCGATAGTATAATTATACACTATATTTATGAAAATTCTAATAACCGGTGGCGGTGGATTTTTAGGACTACACTTTGCATCTTACCTCAACAAGAAAGGAAATAAGCTAACCCTTGTTGATATCCAAAAATTTGACAATGCTGAATATCCACCCAACGCAAATCTTGTCGTGTGCGACATTAGAAACGATAGAGAATTAAAAAAGCATATAAAAGGGCAGGATGTTATTATCCATGCGGCCGCAGCGCTTCCGTTATGGAAAAAAGAAGATATTTATAGTACAAATATTAATGGCACCAGAAATGTTTTGGATATTTCCAAAATTTGCAATATTAAAAGAGTTATTTTTATTTCTTCAACTGCCGTATATGGCGTTCCTGAAAAACATCCAATTGAAGAGCAAGATCCGCGTGTGGGAGTTGGAGCATACGGTGAATCAAAGATTATTGCGGAAGATTTGTGTTTTAAGGCTATTGAAAAAGGACAACACGTTACAATTATCAGACCAAAAACATTTGTCGGGACAGGACGACTGGGAGTATTTGAAATTCTATTTGATTGGATCCACGATGGCAAAAGAATTCCTATAATTGGAAAAGGCGATAATAGATATCAGCTTTTGGATGTAGATGATTTGGTTGATGCTTGTTATCTTTTTTGTCTAAAAAACAAGAAGGAGTATGATGGGGCATTTAATATAGGCGCAGAAGAGTTTAAAACGGTCAAAGAAGATTTGGAAAAATTGTTTAGGTTTGCAAAATCAGGTTCGAAAGTCTTTCCAACGCCGGCATTTATAGTAAAAAAAGCGCTTTTCATCTTTGAAAAACTTGGTCTTTCGCCTCTTTATCAATGGGTATATGATACAGCAGATAAGGATTCTTTTGTTTCTATTGAAAAAATTAAAAAAACCCTTAATTGGAAACCTAAGTATTCTAATGCAGAAGCTTTAATCAAATCGTATCGGTGGTATTTGGAGAACTATAATGAAATAAAATTAAGAACTTCAGGTGTTACCCATACAGTCGGGTGGAAGCAAGGAGTACTTGGATTATTTAAACGCTTCGCATAAATCCTACTTTTTTTTGAAAATCATTATTTTTGGGTGGTCGTAGACAGTAAAGGATTCATCCGTGATTTCGTCATTGATCGGGATGTTGAGAATTGGAATAGTTGGATACATAGAAAACTCTGCGACTTTTTGAAAGCTCACTATATTTTTATTGTCATTCCGGACTTGTTTCGGAATCTCGTTTGAACCGAGACCCTGAAATGAATTCAGGATGACATTTTGTCCACTAAATAATCTTTTATAATACTCTGCTGTTTGGGTGTAGCATCGACCAACTGGTAACTTTTGACAATCAGTCAATTTCATAAGCGGAACATAAAGGCGGTTGGAAGCAATAATAATATAGTCTGTCTGTGCAAGTTGTTGGTTTATAATCTGCCATTTGTCAGGTGTATCCGGATTGTATAATTCCAATGTCAAAATCCGATAATTTTGTTGGCCAAAAAGGGGTAATCCGTCATCCCAATGTTCAATCGCAAGAGTTGCGCCATATGGAATATTCTGATTTATCCAATTTGTTGCCTGGACACGGGTGTTAGGTTTTGTATAAATATGCATGAAACTTAGCGGCCAGACGAAAATACTACCAACACATACCAATACTACCAATAGCCTAATTTGAAATTTGAAATTTGAAATTTTTATTGAATTTTTAATGTTATAATTTTTAAAATTTAATTTTTTAGATTTGTTTGAAAATTGAAAATTGAAAATTGAAAATTGACCGATATTAGAGTTTGTTATTAGAATAAATAAACGTAATGCAAATACAGCTCCAAAAAGGGAGAATAATGGATAAAGCGGGAGGAGATAGCGCATAAAGCCGATGGCAAAATTTCCAACAACAGCAAAGTAGGCAACAAGGAAAGTTAAAAGTATCAGCTCCTGCGCCCATTTATTTATTTTTTGTTTTTTAAAAATTAAAAAGATTATGTAGAAAACTCCGGATATTGAAAGTATTGAAACAATCGGTCCCTGTCCCCAGAGAAAAATATTTTTCAGCTCATACAAATATGGAATTTTCCCTACGTATTGAAGTGTGTATGGAAAAGTAAAAGCATCGTACGTCATTTGGCGCTGCTGCATATTGTGCAGCCAAAATGTTTTAGAATCAATGACAGCGTAAGGCTCAAAAACAATAAAAGTTATTACGGTTACTGTTGTTATAATAAGACCATCAATAATAAGTCTTTTTAAAAATTTAGGTACATGAGGAAACCAAATGCGCGGACGGTGAGGATTTTTTATAAAAATAAGTAAAAAATCAACAATTAACACAGCGCTGATTGCCGATATCAGGGCTATGGCGCTAATTTTTGTCGCAAGAGATAATCCGAAGAAAAATCCAACAAGGAGTGACTTTGTAATTGTTGGTTTTTCATATAGCCTGATACTTTGGTAAAGTGTTGATAAAACAAAAAAAGTAAGTATAGTATCAACCGCGTAAAAATGAGAAAGCTGTATAGGCAGCACACTTATTCCATAAAAGAAAGCACCAATTAGAGCGACTTTTGTATTAAAAAGCTTTTTTCCAAGCAGATATATCGTTAAAAGGGTACCAATGTCAAAGAATGCGGATAAAAAACGGCCAACTAGATTTAATTTTTCATAGTATAAATATAGGGAATTAATGTTGCTCGCGAGATTCCCTGCGGCCTTTAAAAGATAAATCGGGAAACTTCCATAGGCAAAAAAATGAGGATTCAATGGACTTGATTCCGTTAGAAATTCTTTTATCGAGGATGGAAAACTAAGAGGAGTTGTAAACATAACAATTGCGCGTTCGTCCGGATGCAGGTGGTATCCCTGGTCCCAATTGAGATTATAAAATCTTAAAAATCCTCCAAGCAGGATAATTAATAGCAATATAATTTTTTCCTTATTCCAAAAATTTTTCATAGTTTTCTTTTGAAAACTGTTTAGTTTTCATAAAAACCCTAATCACCGGGTGATCGAAAACACTCCATGTTTCCTCGGCCGTTTCGTCGGCAACTTCTAACTTCCAGCTTCCAAGTGCTAACTTCGGGAATGAGTGAAATTCTTTTATTTGCTCAAAACCAAGTTCGCCATTAAAAAGAGTATCATAAAAATAAGAAGTTTTAGGGTAGAGGTGCGGAAGCCTTTGGTGATTCATAAATACCCGGCGGCTCTGAACCAGAAAATAGTCTGAAGAATAAAGAGCGTCCGCTATTTTTTCGCGTGTAAGTGAATCTTGCTCTAGAGGATAGAAATCTAACGATATGCGTTGAAAGTTTCCATTAATAGGAATATCAACTGTGTTGCCACCCTCCACCAAAAAAGTTGACCCCTCTTTTGCGTAAGAGCGGAGCCAATCGGAAGCTGTTATGCGAATATCAGGATTGGTATAAATTGAGAAAAAGGCCATTGTCCAAAGAGCAGATGCAAAAATAAGAAGTACTGCCAGATAACGATATAAAAATCGTGTTTTTCCCTCGAGCTTTTCAATCAAAAAAACCGAAAAAATGGCAAAGAAAGGAAAAGTTGGCGCAATAAACCTGGTCCATTTCGCGAAAAGGAATGCGTTTGGAATAAATAAAGACAAAAATGCAACAACTAAAATTATTGGTTTTAGTTTGGGTTTTTTTATAGAAAGCACAATCAACATGACAAGCCCAATAATTCCAAATACCACAAGAGCAGGTCCTAATACATAGGGCAAAATCTTTTCTATTTGAAATAAGACAGGTATGGTATCGATAAACTGTCTTGTGTAAAAAACGGGTAAGTTTCCAACAGCCAGTGAGCCTTCGTAATTTAAGCTGGATTTAAAAGCCGGATTGTCTATAAAAATATAAGGCGCAGCAAGAACAAAAACAGTAAAGATTGTAATCATACTTACAAATGTTTTTTCTATTAACTCTAGAGGTTTTTTAAGAAATAGAATAATTATGGCGAATGTTAAGGGAAATAGAAAGACTATAGAGCTTATTTTAATCCCTAGGGCTAAACCTAAAAAAATAGAGGCAAGAATTAAATAAAAAATTTTCTTTAGTTCAATGAATTTTAATATAAAAAGTAAAGAGCCAAATAAAAAGAACGTTAGCGTGGATTCGGGTGTTGCAAAATGAGCTTGTTGAATGAGTCCGGGCGTTAGGGCAGTTAATAAAGCTGCGAGAAGAGAAAATTTCGTTTTCATAAACGTTTTTGAGATTTTGTAAATAATAAAAATAGTTAAAGTTGAAAATAATGCAGAGTAAAAACGGCCAACAAGAAAAGAATTAAGAATTAAGAGTTCAGAATTAAGAATTGAGGAAATATGTTTTAGTAATTCTTGAGTAAAATAGATTAGATAAATAATCACTGTTCCGTAAGAAAAAAAGTGAGGATGCATTTGAGTGGGAAAAGATAGTTGGGCAACAGAAGCAACTATATGATACTCATCCGGATGACTGAAAAACCCCTGTCCCCAATCGAGTTTGTAGAAACGAAGAAAAGCGCCAATTACTATAATTGCTATTAAAACTAGTGTAGATTGTTTTTTGACCGAAGTCATATTAATTTTAAATTTTCAATTTTTAATTTTCATTGAATTTTTAATATTTAAATTTTAAATTTTCATTTCAAATTTCGAATTTCAAATTGAAAATTATACTTTGGTGATCAGTTTTGCCACTTTCTCTCCCAATTCCACGGCATAATTAGTGCCTCTGTCCCAGGGATACACTTGTTGGATATTGGCAAGATAGACGTTTTTAATTGGAGTTTCAAAAGTGGGAACGATTTTTGAGTAATTAAGAGGAATAATGGGTTGGGCAAAAGGAACGGTAGACAAATGATAACTACTAACTGTTGACTTATAAGTTGAATTTATTTTCCTCAGGTACGGATCATAGATTTTTAATAGTTCATCAGCGTTCATCTTCATAAAAGCATGATCGTGGGGCAGGTAATTTCCCAAATAAACAATGTGTTCATTGTTATAATTTTTTTTATCTATTAGATTCGTGTGTTCGACAATTGCCATTATGGGTGATTTATTATCGCAAATATTAAGCCAATATGTTCCATCGGAAAGGAAAGGTTTGTTTAAGCGAAGAATAAGGTTGGTTGCCCCAAGCCCTTTAAGCCCTAATAATTTATTTTTATATTCATCCGGAAGTTGTGGGGCGATTTTTATAAAGAAATATGAAGGAAGAGTGACAATGACTTTGTCATAACTCCGAACTCCGAACTCCGAACTCCGAACTTTGTATTTTACTTCAACTTCTTTACCGCTTTTTATTTCTGCAACTTCGGTATTAAATAAAACTTTTCCTCCTTTTTCTTCAATTTTTTTAACAAGTGCGTTTGCAAACTCAAGGAATCCTCCTTTTGGATAAGCTAAAGACGGAGTTCTTTTAACAATCCTTGCCCAAAACCATGCTAGCGAAACATCATTGGCGTATTTACCAAATTTATTGACAAAGAGCGGTTCCCATATTAATTGATAAGCTTTTTTTCCCAAAGACGTTGAAAGAAAACTGGTAGCCTTTATGTTCTCTAATATTTGCCAGAAAGGATTGTATTTAATTAATCCCAATACTGCTCCCATACGAATTCGATCAGGAATTGATAATTTTGGGAATTTAAGAAGTGAAGTAATAGAATCCAGTTGGTAAATTGATTCATCAATATACGTTGAGGTTTTTGGCCGCTTTATAATTACCGGATAGTTTATCTCTTTTGCTAAATCAAGAACGCTTTTGTCATTTGTAAACCAGTGATGATAGTATTTTTCCAAAGTCCACTCCCAATTTTTCTGACTAAATCCAATCGCCAGTCCGCCGGGGGTTGGATCTTTTTCAAAAACAGTAACATTGTGTTTTTGTTTTAACAATGTGTAGGCAGAAGATAAACCGGTGAATCCTGCTCCGATAATTGCAATTGTCATAACGGTTAATATCCTTTACGAGTAAGAAGAAACAGGAGAAGGCCAATGGCAGCTGTTGCCGCGCCAAGTATACCAACAGTAAGAGTAGAGGAGCTTCCCGGAGCAGCAATAGTAGGAATGGGTGTTGCGGATAAAGTTGATATTGGGCTTGCGGTAGCTGTCGGTTCCGGTGTTAGAGCTAGAATAGGTGTTGGGGTGGATGATGGTGTAGCCGTTGGGGTTAGCGAAAATGCTAATGTTGGAGTCGCAGACGGGGTTGCGGATTGGCTGACTTGCGACCCTTGCGCATGGACAGTAAATGATTGAGTTATGGTTTTAAGTATTCCTAAAGCATCCCTTGTGGTAATTGTTATTGTATGAATACCAGGAGAAAGGGGGGTGGTTGGACGATACTTCCATGCTCCGGATGCGTCAGCAGTTACCTGTGTTTCTATATTTTCCAGAGAATGAATAGTAATAGTTACGGTTTCATTGGGTAATGCGGTACCGTTAAATTGAGGCTTTTGATCGGTAAACTCCTGGTCTTTTTTGGGAAGAGTTATTTTTGGCGTATTAGCCGAAACCGATCCCGATTCTTCAGAAACGGAAATAGACGGGAATCCTATGAACTCTGCAGATTCAGAAGCTAGAGGTGTTGAGTCTATAGTGAAGTCGTAATCGTTGGAGAGAGTTATGCTTGGAAGAATATCTTTATAGGCTGACGTAGTGACATTGGACTTAAGAGTCTCGTTGACAATTAAAATATTAATTATAGTATTTTCATCAAAAACAGGATAGGAGGAAAGATCGTTTGATCGCATCGTATTAATGGGCAGCACATAGCTTCCATCAGCGTTTACGATCGTTGAGATAACTTGCGAATTATCTGTGGTTGCATATGCGATTGCTTCAGTTGGTTTATCGCCATTGGGCAGAGAAATTTGTCCGCTTAGTAAAATTTGATTGACAGGTTCGTCATTAATCGTTGGTCCCGTAGATACCTCGAAGGGATTACCGTTATCTAAAAACAATTTTTGTCCGGATGTAATTGAGAAAAAATAACGGGTCTCGGGAGTAAGATTTTTAACTGTAATGCTGTGAACTTTGTGGGGGACTACTAAGTCTGCGTTTTGATCCCTTTCATCAAAAGCAGCCTGCCCAAGATTTTTGTCTTTTCCGAAATTAATTGAGCCGACTGACTCGTCTTGAGTGGTAAAAGTTACTGTAAATGAAGTATCGGAAATATTAGATATTTTTGGGTCTTGAGGAGTTTGCGCAAATTGCGCCTCGCCTGAGAATATGACGCCATTCTTGACAAGAAAACTGGTTACAGCTATTCCTATTGTTATAATGCCTATGCCTAAAAGTGTTGGAATGTGCCTGCTCCAGATAGTATTTTTCATGGTGTTATTTCTCCTCCTTCTGATGCGATCAATGCGGAATCAGTGCTCTGCGGTTCAATGGTAATTTCCGGAGTTATTTCCGGTGTAATTTCCGGAATGTCGTTGGAGCTTACCGGTGGAGTTAAAGGGACGGCGATGTTATAGCTTGGAGATATTTCGGCTCTGGTTTTTATCTTGTTAATTGTTGATTGGTCAAAAGTGGGAGTTATTGGAAGGATTTCCTTTTGTAAATCTTCAGGCGTTGTCGATACAACAGAGTTATGGTATATGTTAAATGCAATCCATGCAACTACAATAAAGAAAGCGGATCCTAACAGTACGATAATATCTTTATACATCATAGGTTATATTTTATAATAAGTAATTCCCTGAAAATTGAGTCGTAATGTTTCATTATTATTTTCTACATTATAAATAGAAGACGTATCAATGCCAACCACCCTTTGCATATTTGTAACGTTTTCTATAAACCTTATTATGTTTTCGTACGTTCCATCTCCTGTGAACGTGAAAGAATAAGCATGATATTTATCTGCAGTTGGAAATTCTTTGAATAGATCCACTTTAGAATTTTGTATTTGGACAACAGAGATGTTGGTGTCTTTTGCTATAGATTGTATTTGTCCAATAAAAAGAGGAACAAGAGGAGAATCGGGTATAGCTTTTAACACTGTTGGGACTTCAATCTCAAGGTCAGAATAAGCTTGCTGTAGAGAGTTTAATGCAAAGATTTTGTCCTGGAGTTTTTGGTTAATTACTTCATAATCATCAATCTCTTTTCTAAGTTTTGCAATAGTTGAGAGCGTTGGGTTTATCGCAAACAGACCAAACAAAGTGAGCGCTATTAACGTCAAGACGATGCTAATAAGCTTTTGCGTTCTGGCATTGCTAATATTAGAAAGTATGTTTAAATATTTACTATTAGATGTTGCCATATTTACTTTCTTTAAGAATTCCTGAAATATCAACCACGGTAACATTGGTTGATGGTTTGTTTTCGATTCTCTCAATGCTTAATATATCAATATTCGGGTGTTTTTTAAGAGAATTTACAAAAAGAGTCAAAGATGAAATTGCTTGTACATTGGCGGTTATATTTATGGTGCCTTTGTTTAAAGATAAACTATTAATTTTCATCCCTTGCGGTGTAAAGCCTAGTATGTCTTTTAAAGTATTAGCTCGTTCCATGCTAAGAGATGAAGAACTTGAAGCCAGCTGAAGACGGTCTTGCAGGTCGCGATATTTAGTTTCGTTATCTTTTTGAGTTAAAACAATAGTTTGTTTGGCTTTAATATCCGTTCGTAACTCATCAAGCCTTCTATCCAGAGAGAATCGGTATAAAAATGCGCCTAACGCTATCAATTCAATTATTATAACAAGTAGCCGGCCAACTGTTAATGTCCAATTGATCAATTCGGTAAAGAAATCCACGCGTGTGTTTTTGATTAAATTTATGGATGGAGATTTATTTGCCATAGCAGTTTTAGTTTAGGAGTTTTTTCGCTATTTGTCAAAGAGGAAATATAAATTTATTTACCATATTTTTGAATGCCTGTTTTTACCAGATTGTAAGATGTTTCCGATTTATTTATCATCTCATCATCCATAAAGCTGAATGCAAATAATCCATTTCTCGTTAATTGTTGTATAACATCATCTGTGAATAATTTTCGCATATCGTTATCAAATACCTCGGAAGAGCCGCCGGATGGTTTGTAATGGGAAAGCATTACCGGTTTGCCATATGCAGCCAAAATGCTTGTCATATTAAGCATATCCTGGATGTTGGTATCTGATTTCATTGTCTGGAAAGCTGTAAAATCAGACTCCTTTAATATGTCGGCAAAATAGGGAAATAGGGATCGGCCCCCTTGGTTTTTAACGTCATCATAACGATTAATCCATCCGCCCCATGATATCGCGACTCTCGATTGCGGCGCATTCTGATGAAAAATATCTTTTATCTTTCTGAAATTATCTTTAAGAGTATTCCAATAATTTTCATTTCCTATCCAGTTGTTATCCGTACACGTGAATGTCTGGAATTCGGTAAAAAGCGACACATACATCGGGCCATTGCCATTATAAATTTCCGCAAGCTGTTTCATATCTTCCACGACCTGTGTGGATACGGGATATGGTCTGCCGCATGCCGGTCCATGAGGAGTCTGTATATCTTCTTCCGGAAGATCTGTCCATGTAATAAGATGTACTATATATTTTTTGGCATACAGTCTTGGAATCAAATCATTTTGCTGCACGCGCATCCATTCCAGATCTTTTGTTCCGTTATACCAGCTGGTTAGCATGTGAACGGGCGCCTCCTGAACGAGCTTATAATCCATTGCCGGTCCGGCCTGAGATCCCATTCCGAATATTAATTTGTTTGACGGAATTGTATTAGGTGTAGGCGTATTAGTTGGAGCAATTGTTGCTGTTAGCATAATAGTAGGTGTGGAAGTTGCAGATGCAGAGGCAGTGATTGTGGGTTGGGCATAAGTGTTTAAGTCTCTATCAGAAATCCTGCTAGCATTTGGATTTTTGAGTAGGAATACAATCATAAATGATGTTATTACCAAGTATGTTGTAACTCCAATATTTACCCATCTAACCCATTTCATAAGAACTGAATAATAGCAGAGAACGAAGTGATTATCCAGTCCGCGACAACAATCTATGTATCATTCTTTAGTATTGGTGAGAATAGCAGTGGAAAATGAATCCATTAGAACCTGTCTGACTGTCTAAAGGACTATAACAGATCGCACACGTTAGATTATTTTGAAGGGTTAGGCAAGAATTTTACCGTAGGTGGTTTTTCTTCTGGATTACCAAGTTTAATACCAGTTACATCTCCTCTAATGTTCATATAATCTATTCCATTTTTATTTACTAACATTGCTCCTATAAGTTTCATACGATCCGCCCTTATAACTATACTTCTATCATCGGCTAATCTAACAGTAATCCAGTCTTCTGTATACCACGTTGGTTTTACGCTTTGTATTACAGCTTCTTTATCGAATACAAATTGAGCAAATTGTGCAGCAGGATCAACAGGAAAAATTTCTCCTTTTGCTGTTTTTGGATCCAAATAAGTAACATCTTGTCCAGAAGCAAAGCTAAGAGCCAGATTAAGTCGTCTATGGCTTATATCGTCACGAAATGCTAGATTTGCTCTATGTTCAGGATTCTTATAATCATGTAATTCAACTGCTATAAATGTTCCTTTTTCGACAGCAATTGCCATAGCTTTTTCATTATCATCTATTAGGAATGCTATCAGATCATGAGTGGGATATCGAAGAATAGATAAGCCGGTTAACTTTGCTTGTTTAAGAGGAGAGAAAAAAGCTTCTCCTGCTGCTGAATCTTTACACTCAACTACGTGAGAGCGTCTTTGAGTTGAGGCTGACACAATCTTTCTAAAATCGTGTTGTTTGTCCAAAGTATGTGTAGATGGTTTTTTGTATAACAAATACTCAGGCTGAGAAAAAAGTTCGCGTTGACTAACCATATCTCTTTTTACTATTGAAAGATTTTCTATACCTAAATTCTGTAAACCAGCGAGCGTAATATGTGAAGTTTTAGACCCAGTTGACTTAAATTGTGTTTCTGGTGTGAAAGCAATTCTCCCTTGTTGATAATCTTCCCAAAAGATTTGATGAAATGGTGGATATAACCTTGCTTCTCCTCCTGGTTTAAGAACACGATCTATTTCTTGAAAGCTATCCCGCATTTCGTCTTCCGTTTTTAACCACATGGGAATAGCTGTAAATGAAACAGCAAGATCGAAGGAATCATTTCGAAATGGCAATTTATAAGCCATACCTGCAACAAGTGGAGCTAAATCATTATGAGGAATTGCCTGTTCAAATGCTGCGCGTGGCTCAAGACTAACCACTTTGGTATTGCCAGCTAAGTTCGCTTGGGCCGCAAAAGCTCTATTGATTCCGCTGCCTAAATCTAGAACAGTTTTGCCTTTTAAATCATCTAATGATAAAGAAACGAAGTCTAAATAACTTTGCAAGGGTAATGGTTGTTCACCTAAGGGTATTGTACTCAGCAATTGTTCATGTGTTGAACTCATGGAAAGAATTATATCAGACATAACAAGCCAAGTCAAACTATAGGTTAACTTGCTGAGCGTGCCGGTCTAGGAACAAGCTACCCCTATAGCTAAATTTTGATATTTTTCAGGTACTCTCCAACGAGTTTCTTTATAGTCTCGTCCATTACCCAACTCTCATATCTTCTTATTGGATATCCCTGCCAAGAATTGGTATCAAAGTTACATAAGCCCTGACTCTTTAGGTATGTTAAATTGGATATCAAAGATTTTGAAGGGTTCGGTTTATTCTTGAATATTGATAACTTAATAAAATCTTCAAAATCTACACGGCCGTTCATTGCATAAAACAACTTTAATATTTCCCCATATTCGGGTTTTTCTCTTTTTTCTTTATATGCAGAATGTGCTAGAAACAATCGAACGTTAGATTCATCATTGATTTCTAATATGCCTACTTGAAACTCTTTTATTAAGTCATCCAAAAGTTTTTTGACGTTTTGAGCATCCGACTTTGTTGGTCTACCACCCTTTTTATATGGATGGATTAGATTGCGATAATCCCTTAAAACGTCGGATCTACCTGCTTGCGGACTAGTAATGACCCCTAGACTTGATAAAGTACGGATCAATGGAGACAATTCCATCTTCTCAATTTGTTCTTTCTTTCCAGTTAACTCAAGATATATTTTCTCAATCTTATTTTTTTTATCGTTTGGTAGATACAAAGCTCGGTTTATCAATATTGCCTCTACAATTCCACCCGAAAGAACCACAGCGGCCTTATATGCTTTACGTTTTAGACATGTGAGAACTTCTTTATAGTCTAAGATAAGACTATCTCTTAGTTTTTGCTCAGAAATAAAGTCAAAAATTTTAAAATAGCTTTTCATTACAAAAGAGCATACGTATATAACGTTCGCGCCCAATTTGGCTGCGGGACTTGGACTCGAACCAAGATTACCAGATTCAGAGTCTGGCTGCCTACCATTAGCAGATCCCGCAATGCAAGTCAATTCTATCAAATCTAAGTTTTATCTACAAATGATTGTGGTAAGATGTTGTTATGGTTATGCTGTTTTTTTTGACGGCTTTTGTTTCTGAAATTGCGGGAACAATGGCAGGATTTGGGTCGTCTACTATATTTCTTCCTTTAGCTATACTCTTTTTTGATTTTAAAACAGCATTAGTGTTAGTTGCGTTTTTGCATATTTTTGGCAATGTTGGGAGAATTGCTTTTTTCAAACACGGAATAGACTGGAATTTGATTCTAAAGTTTGGAGTGCCAAGCGTTCTTTTTACAATTATAGGAGCATTGCTTGTGTCCCGCATACCACAGGATGCGCTCAAAGGGTACTTAGGAGTATTTCTAATTGGATACGCTCTCTATTCTTTATGGAAAGAAAATTTTGCAGTTTCTCCGTCCAATACAAACGCGATAGCGGGTGGCGGAATATCGGGATTTCTGGCAGGACTTATCGGTACAGGCGGAGCATTAAGAGGAGCATTTTTATCAGGTTTTAAATTACCCAAAGATAAATATATTGCAACCGCTGCATCAATTGCTCTTGCTGTTGATATAACAAGAATTCCTATTTATATAACTCAAGGATTTTTAGAAAGCAAATATTACTGGTATATCCCCATTTTGTTTTTAGTAGCTTTAGCAGGATCATTTACCGGCAAGCAAATAGTTAAAAAAATACCACAAAAAAAATTTATAAAAGTTGTATTGCTGGCAATTTTTATCATCGGAATAAAATTCGCGCTTGGCTTGTTTGGGTTTTAACACAGGGTGTTGTTTAGGCTAGAACATAAAGGAATGCTGCGTTTTTTGAAGGATACTTTGGAACGGATAATTATGTCATGAAGAAAGTTCTTCGGGAGCCAAAGGAGGAAAATTTTCTTAAAGTCAATTAAAACCATCGTCTAGCTCTAAAGACTATAAGCATTACGATGCCCATTACTGTCATGAAGGTGAGAAGCAGGAAAAATGAAATTGGGTCTTGGGATAAAGGTAATCCAACGATATTCATACCATAAATACTAGCAACCAAATTAAGGGGAAGAATAATTGCTGAAAAGATTGTTAAAACTTTAATAATTTCATTTGTCTTTGAGGCAATGAGTGATTCATTGCTTTCGGAAATTCCTTCTATCAACTCTCTGCTGTCTTCAAGACGATGCGCAATTTTCTTTAAATGGTCGTGAATATTAGTCCAATAAGATGTCATTGGTCCATTTAGCGCTTCGTATCTTTGTTCTTCCAGATGTTTAAAGAGAGGCAAAATAGGTTTTATCATGGTTTGGAAAAAGACGATGTTTCGTCTAGTTACAGATATTTCTTCAAGAGCTGCCTGGGTTTTTTTACTTTCCAGTTCCTGATCAATTTTTTCAATCATTACAATTAACTCGTTGATGACGGGAAAGCAGGCATCAACCAACGCGTCGATTATTTTATACGCGAGAAACACGCTTCCCTGTCCCATATAATTGCTTCTATTGCGGAGTGTTTTTTGACATTGTGAAAAGATGTAGTCTATTGGAGCCAGGACTCCTTCATGAAGAACCACTACATATTCTTTTCCAATAAAAAAGTTTACATGAGAAGTTAAGATTCTTCTTGTGCTAACAGAGGAATAATGGAGCAAAGGGATTGAGGAAAGAGCAGCATGAGGAATGTTTAGAAGGCTTGCTAATGAGTGTTTTTCTTCTTTTTCTTTTCCGCTTAGGTCTTTTGGGGTTGAATTGTTGGAGTCCTGTTTGAAATAAGGAAAATCCAGAATGATAAGGTCATGGTCTTTGTAGTTTTTTACATTTGGTATTTGAGTTCTATGGACATAGTCCTCAAGATCAAGTGTGTTAAAACCAAAACTTTTTTTAAGGTCCTTAATTTCTAATTCATGGGGATTGGTCACATTAACATACGAGACCTTATTGAAGGTGACTGTTTGAATATTCATAATATAAATAGAATATATATTCTATTGTAGACTTCAAAAACTACTTGTCAAGTCGGGATTGACTTAAGAGTTGTAGAGTGGTTTAATTGATGTTGAGGCTTGATCCTCCTAAGCTTACTTTTCGCCTTTTCAATTCTATTCGAATACGGCTCAAAGAGCGCTTTTTGGAGGATCTGCGGGATAATCGTTCAAACTGATTATCCCTTGACATTTAGCAGATGATATGCTAGATTGCTAATAGATTAATATTTTAAATTTATGGAAAAAGTTATACCTTTAATACCGATTCGAGACGGAGTCATATTTCCAAACACCGATTCTGTTTTGACTTTCGGCAGGCCAAAAAGTTTAGCCGCCCTTGATTCTTCATTTACACGTGAGCGCGTTGTATGTTTTGTTCTTCAGAAAAATCCAAAATTAAATGATCCCAGCCCGGCAGATCTTTACAGTATTGGTACGCTTTCCAGGATTGAGCGAATGGTTAAAACAGATGGAGAAATTAACGCCCAGGTAAGGGGTATTACAAGAGTTAAGATCGTATCGGTTGAAGAGCTTGAAACATTTCTTCTGGCGCGCGTAATTGAAATGCCGGATATTGCAGATAATTCTCCCGAAGTTAAAGCACTTTGTAATCACTTAACAAATGAATTCAGGCGCGCTATGAATCTTGGAAAGTCAGTGGACTTTTTGGTGTTTATGAATATAATGTCATCTGATAATTCTCCTTCTCAGCTTTCTGATCTTATCTGTTCTGTTTTGGATATAAAGCCGGCCGATCGCCAGGCGCTTTTGGAAATTGTGGATGTAAGAGTAAGGCTTGAGAAAATTGCAAGCTTAATCGCAAAAGAAATAAAAGTTTTGGAGCTTGAAAGACGCATCGCCTCAAAAACCCAGGAAAGATTCGAAAAAGGAGCAAGAGAAGTAATGCTTCGTGAGCGTCTTAAAACAATAGAGAAAGAGCTCGGGCAAACAGAAGAAGATAGCGAAACAAGAGAGTTAATGGACAAGATCAAAAAGGCAAAGATGCCGGAAGTGGTTGAGGAGAAGGCAAGGAAAGAGGCTAAAAAACTTTCGCAAATGACTCAGTTTAACCCGGAGGCAGGATATATCAGGAATTATTTGGATTGGTTAGTTGGCCTACCATGGAGTATTGATAGCAAAAACAATGTAGACATAAAAGAAGCGGAAAAAATTCTGGATGAGGACCATTTTGGATTAAAAAAGGTCAAAGAAAGAATAGTTGAGTACCTTGCGGTTCACAAACTGGCAGGTAAAATGAAAGGACCAATTCTTTGTTTTGTCGGACCGCCGGGGGTAGGTAAAACATCAATAGGAAAGTCAATAGCAAGGTCTCTAGGCAGGAAGTTTGTCAGAATTTCCCTTGGAGGAATCAGAGATGAAGCTGAGATTAGAGGACATAGACGTACTTATGTTGGTGCATTGCCAGGAAGGATAATTCAAGGGATAAAAGACGCGAATACAAAGAATCCTGTTTTTATGTTGGATGAAATTGACAAAGTCGGTACAGATTTTAGAGGAGACCCATCCTCAGCGCTTTTGGAAGCTTTGGATCCGGAGCAGAATAATCAGTTTTCGGACCACTATTTAGAAGTTCCTTTTGATCTTTCCGATGTTATGTTTATTACAACCGCTAATGTTTTGGATACAATTCCACCGGCTTTAAGAGATAGACTGGAGATTATTCCTTTTGCCGGCTATACGCATGATGAGAAATACAAAATCGCCCATGATTTTTTGCTTAAAAAACAGATGGAAAATCACGGATTAAATCCTAACTTGGTTGAGATTACCAACGGCGCTGTGCGTTTTGTTATTCAGCATTACACAAGAGAAGCTGGAGTCAGGAGTCTTGAGCGCCAAATTGCCGCAATATTTAGAAAAGTTGCCAAAATGGTGGCTGAAGGCAAGAGGGGGAAAATAGAAGTTAACTCAAAGAATGTTCCTAAATTCTTAGGGCCTATTAAAATTAGCTCAACGTTACTTGAGAAAAAAGATGAGATCGGAATGTCAACAGGCCTTGCCTGGACTGAAGCAGGTGGAGATGTTTTATTTATCGAGGTTGCGCTTATGCCGGGAAAAGGACAGCTTATTCTTACAGGACAATTAGGCGATGTTATGAAAGAATCGTGCACGGCTGCTATGTCGTACATAAGAGCAAGAGCTCTTCAATTAGGACTTTCTGAAAAGTTCTATCAAAAGATCGATGTGCATGTACATGTTCCTGAAGGGGCCGTACCTAAGGATGGGCCATCAGCAGGTACTGCTATAACAACAGCAATTGTTTCGGCCTTAACTCGCATTCCGGTTAATCGAAAAGTTGGTATGACAGGGGAGATTACGTTAAGAGGCAGAGTATTGGAGATCGGCGGAGTTAAAGAGAAAGTAATTGCGGCTCATAGAGTTGGACTCAAAACTATTATTTTACCAAAAGAAAATAAAAAAGATTTAGAAGACATTCCAAAAGAAGTGCTGCGCGATTTGAGTTTTAAATTCGTTTCCCATATGGACGAAGTATTGGGCGTTGCGCTTTTGAGACCCTTAAAAAAGCAAGTATCGGAAATGGTTGAATCACATCGTCCAATCCTCCACGCCCCCTCCCCTTATCAGGTAGACTAATCGTATTAAGAAACATCACTTTTTATATTGATATATTGACAGAATTTTGTGAAGAAAGTATAGTAAATTCATGTTAACAAAGAACGATTTACAGCAAATTAGAGGTATTGTTAAAGGAGAAATTGGACCTGTCAAATCTTCAGTAGTAACCATTGAAAAAAAACTTGAAACCATGGATCGAAAACTTGAATCCACAGATAGAAAAATTGAAGCAGTGGATAAAAAAGTTGAAACCATTGATCGAAAAGTTGAAATGTTGGATAAAAAAGTTGAAACTTTTGATAAAAGACTTGAAGACATGGATAAAAAACTTGATATGGTACAGGAAGACATAGGTGAATATCTTAATAAACTTGAACCGAGAGTAACCATTGTTGAGGAACGCGTCCGTGAGATCGCGGAACACCTTGATCTTCCTAAACCGCAATAAAGCTAATTCACTTTTAATCTTGGTAGCGCCTACGGGATTCGAACCCGTGATCTTCACCTTGAGAAGGTGACGTCCTGGGCCACTAGACGAAGGCGCCGTGAATTTATTATTTATAGCTATTTTACCGTAATAAGGACTAGATCACAAGTTTATGTATGCGTTACAGACATTTTAGACATTACTCCTTTCAGGATTAGGTAATCCATTGGACTTTTTAAGTTATCATGGGCATTGTGTACTCTTTCTGTATTGTAGAATAACA